>ERZ791821.26-NODE-26-length-156566-cov-6.026203_pt1 | contig 156566 bp, 163 predicted proteins | sample MGYA00510300_ERZ791821 | MGnify/ENA primary metagenome ERZ791821 (study PRJEB30046, sample SAMN00792034) | human gut metagenome | study: EMG produced TPA metagenomics assembly of the A metagenome-wide association study of gut microbiota in type 2... | reverse complement strand
TAAAGAAATAAATTTAAGGAATCATTCATCCTTACACAAACTATTTTACAGTCTCTTTATTTGCTTTTAAAAAGAACAATCGTTATGGCTGAGATGAGAGTTAATGTTTTAGAAATATAAATGAACAGTTTCAAAGGTGGTAAGTACTATGGTTAAAAAAACTGTTCCTAAAAAGTTAACTTTTATGTCAATTTACTTTTTAGGAATTAACGGAATTATAGGATCAGGAGATTTTTACTTCCGCAATCTATTTATAAAGATATGGATCTATTGAGTGTAGTTGTCTTACTTTCTGCTGCATTAACGGTAGGGTTAATCGCATTATGTTATGCAGATTTGGCTAGTCGTTTTACCGGTTCCGGAGCTGCATGGCTATATTCGTACAATGCATTTGGTAGATTTGCAGGCTATGAGCTTGGTGTATTTACATGGTTTTGGGCTGTTGTACTTATGCTGCTGAAGTAGTAGCATTTTTAACAACGCTTAAAAGTTTTGTACCTGCATTCAATCAAAGCTCAGTCTATTTTGCTGTCGGGATAGGATTAGTTTTATTGTTCTCAATTATTAATTTCTTTGGTCGTGCCTTAGTTAAAATAATTGATAACACTTCCTACATTGCTAAGCTATCAACTATTATTTTGTTTATTATTGTTGGTATGTTCTTCATGCATATTGCAAACTTCCATCCCGTTTTACCAGCCGTAGCTGCAAAGGATGTAGGACCATTTTTTCATCACTTTGGTGCAGCCTTTAGTGTTATATTTTATTTGTTTAGTGTTTTCTCCTTTATTCCAATTGCTGCCTCTCAGATGAAAGATCCAGCTAAAAATATTCCACGGGCTTTAGTTGCTGTTATGGTTATGGTAACTATTCTTTATACTTTGATGGTATTAATTGCTATTGGTATTTTGGGTCACAAGATGTCATGGTACACCATTCCTATTGCTAATGCCTTTAAGTCTGCTGTGGGAGAATGGAGTTATGTGATTATTATCATTGGAGTTTTGTTAAGTATTTTCGGTGTGGCATTTACGTTCTCGTTTAATACACCAGCTTTGATTGCTTCCTTAGTTCTAGAACACCAATTATTACCAAATTGGGTAGGAAAAAAGAATAAATTTGATGCTCCATGGGTAGGTATTATTTTAACTGCTGCTGTAATCTTACTTTTAATTACTCAATCATACTTGTTCTTAGTTGGATGTATTGTTTTAGCTTCATTTGTTCAATATGTACCATCTATTTTTGCGGTTATTAAATTTAAGCATACTGGTCAATATCCAAACCATGGTTTTAAACTTCCAGGCGGCTACACAATTCTAATTTTGGCTTTATTAGTAGCTTGCTATTTAATCTTTAACTTTACTTGGGAAACTATTTTACTCTCAATAGTTGTAGCTGCTGTAACAGCTGTTTTATACCTGTTCTTAGGAAAGAAGAGATTAGCTAAGATAGGTGAAATTCCAACTGCAGTTAGGAGAAAAAGAATCATATAGAAGCTGATTTAAATTACGTTTATTTAGAATAAAAAATTAATTTGTATAAATAAAAACAGCATTTCTCAATACATACGAGAAATGCTGTTTTTATGTTATTTTGAAAGATTTTTTACAACATTAAAGTTAAACAAAATTAAGTTTATGACAACAATACCTGCTGTCACAATGAATACCATACTATAACTTGAAACTCCAGCAATGAAAGATCCTAGAAGAGGCCCCGCAATATTTCCAATATACATTGCACTCTGATTCCAAGAAAAAATTCGACCAGTAACAGCAGCAGGTGAATTTTTGGTTAGTAAAGTTTGTACTTGTGGGAAAAGACATGCGTCAGTAAAACCAACTAAAAAGCGTAAAATACCTAATTGTACTGTGTTGTGAACAAAGGCAGTTAAAAAGAATAGAATCATTGCACCAATAAAACCACCGATAATAATTTTGTGAGTTCCAATTTTATCACCTAATGCTCCAAAGCGTGAAGCAGCTAAAAATGTTGCAATTCCGGGTAAAGCTGCAATAATTCCAGAAACAAAAACAACATTTCCATGTCCATTCAGCAATTGTTTAACATATAGAGAAACAATTGGGTTAATTGAATTGTTGGCTGCTTGAATAATTAAAGTGGTTAACAGTAAACCAAATACTAGGGTTGGAGAGCGTAGAGTAGCAATGACGCCACTTGCCTTATCGAGCTTCTTTTCTGTAATCGGCTTGAATCCTTCTTCATGAACAAAGAAAAGTGAGAGAAGGAAGGAGATTAATAATAATCCTCCTGTGATAAAGAAAGTAACGCGGTAACTAAATGCAGACGCAAGTGCTCCACCTAAGAAAGGCCCAAGTAAGTTCCCAGCAGTAAAAGAAGAGGCCATTGTTCCTAGCGCTTGACCAGATTTTTCTTTAGGTGTTTCTGTAGCGATTAAAGCATTTGAATTTGAAACAAATCCTGCAAAGACTCCTTGCAACATTCTTAAGAAAAATAGTTGCCAGACATTAGTAACTAACCCCATACTTCCAAGGACAATGGCCATTCCAAGGGAAGCCCTGAGAATCATTAGTTTTCTACCTTTTTTATCAGCTAATTTACCCCACCATGGTGAAATAATAGCTGAGACGAAGTATACTCCGGAAAAAATAAATCCCGACCAAAAGTTTAACTGTTGATGAGTAAAATGTCCTAAGGTATCGATATATAGAGGTAGGAAGGGCATAATCTCTGAAAATGCGATTCCTGCGATAAATACGGCGATAGAGAGAACATAAAGATTCTTTTTCCAAATTGGTTTATCTGATTTCATCGTCATTCTCATCCTCCAATTTTTTAAAATCTACCGTTTTATTTTTAAGGGATATTTTTTCTACTTTGAAACCATAATCGAGCAATTCCTTTTTATAAGCTAAGAAAGAATGATCAATTGGCAGGCCGACAATCTTTTGAATTTGGTTAAAAGATAATTGAAAGTCTTGGTCATGATTATCTTTAATATATTGCCACAATGGTAAAAATTTGCTCATTAGTTTTTCTTTCTTTAAATCTGCTTTTCTAAATTGATTGAAATCTTTTCAAGTTTAGCTAAAGTATCAGGATCTACTGTTCCAACTAGTTGATTTACCTCTTCAAAGGTGTCGTTCACTTGTCTAAGAACCTCAACTCCAGCTGGAAGTAAGAATAGTTGTTTTTTTAGTCCATTGTTTGGATCTGCTCGACGTTCAATCATTTTTCTTTTTTCTAATAGTTTAACTACATTAGTAAAACTGGCAGGTTGGTAAAAAAGATAATCTGCAACTTCCTTTTGAATGCAGCCGGGATGCTTTTGAATGTATCTTAAAACGTGGGCATGCGTCATTCTTAGATTAATAGAGGCCAATCGTTGATTGATCAGGAGGTTTTCTAATTTACCAATATGATAGAGTAAATTTGCTAGTGGTCTTTTTCGCATAATTTTGCCTTTCTAAGTTGTAGTTACAACTAATATTTTAAATAAGTATAACGCAACTAATTGTAATTACAACTTATTTTTTAATTTAGAGGATTAGTAATTTTAGAGAAATCATACTTACGATATTTCAAGGCTGCTTTTTTGTCTTTAAACATAGCACTATGAATGTCGCCGGAAGAATAAGCTAAATAAAGGCACTGATTTCCTTTAAAAGTACCTGTGATATAGATGATATCAACAGTATCTAAAAATCCACGTGCTCAGAGCCACTGCGAACCATTTTTATCTTCAAAAGAGACCATGCTTGCATCCCCAGCATAAACTTTATTATTTTTTTCTGAGCGATGGTTTAGGTTTAGGTTTGGATCTATTTTTTGATAGACCACAGAATCCATGATAGTATGTTTGGTTATAATAAATTTTCGCGCTGTTTTACTGTAGCGATCAGTTTGATACCAGGTTCCTTGAAATACAGTAGGAATCATAGCTAATTTAAAACCAGGGTATTTTTTATTTAAATTAGGTTTAGAGGAAGTTTTAGTGGTAGTTTTTGAAGTAGTAATTGAAGATTTTGAACTAGAAGATTTAGGTTGATTATTTTTAGAGGTATTACTGCAAGCAGTAAGTAATAAGGTTGATAATAAAATTAGAGCTACTTTTTTCATGATTTTGAATCCTTGTAATGTTAAATTTTACTCAGTATAGCATAAGCGAGTTTAGTATAGAAAAAATTGGAGCAAAACAAAAAGCAGACGTTCTGGGGGATTAGAAGTCTGCTTTTTTAATGTCGTATGTTATTTTGGGAGAATAAGTAAGGTGTAGAAGTTCCCTTACTTGTTAAATAGAATACCTTTCTTTTTTTAAAGAAGATTTGGTATTAGATTTAAAATTTGCAAAGAATTTCTTTAAAAAGTTTAAAGATACAAATATACTTAAAATAAAAGCGTTTGCGAGAGGGAAAATCATGAAAAAAGAACAAGAAATTCAAATGTTAAAAGAATTTTCAGATGCAAATTCTACATCTGGCTTTGAAGAAGAATTTGTAAAATTGTTTTCTACTTATGCTAAAAATACGACTGATATTACGGTAGATGGGATGCTCAATGTATATGCAGCTAAGAAGGAAAATAAAGGTAATCGGCCCGTTATTCAAATGGATGCTCACTCTGATGCAGTTGGTTTTATTACCCAGGCAGTTCGTCCGAATGGATTAATTAAATTTGTTCCACTTGGGGGTTGGGTAAAGTATAATATTCCGGCTTTAAGAGTGAAAATTCGTAATCGTGATGGTGAATATATTCCTGGTGTAGTGGCTACAAAGCCTCCGCACTTTATGACTGCTGCTGAAAGAAATTCAATTCCGGAAGTTGCAGATATGTCTATTGATGTAGGTTCATCAAGTAGGGAAGAAACTATTAAAGATTATAAAATTGACACTGGTTGTCCAATTTTTGTTGATGTAAAGTGCGAATACCATGAAAAATCCGGTTTATTCTTCGGTAAAGACTTTGATGATCGCTTTGGTGCAGGAGCCATGGTAGACATCTTAGATAATTTGAAGGGTGAAGAGACTAATTTTGATGTAGTAGCTGCCTTATCTAGTCAAGAAGAAGTAGGACTTCGCGGTGCATATGTCACTGGACGAAAAATTAAGCCTGATTTATGTATTGTTTTAGAAAGTTGTCCAGCTGATGATACTTTTGAGCCGGAATGGTTATCTCAAACAGGCTTAAAACGCGGTCCAATGCTTAGAGATATGGATACTACATTTTTACCAAATCCTAAGTTTCAACAATATGCTTGCGATATAGCTGATAAGAATAATATTCCATATACTCGATCTGTTAGAACTGGTGGCGGGCAAGATGGGGCAGCAATTTATTATGAATATGGAGCTCCAACAATTGTTATTGGAATTCCGGTTCGTTATGAGCACTCTCCATATTGTTTCTCAGCATATAAAGACTTTAAGGCTTCAGTTGATTTAGCAACTGCAATTATTCGTGATATGACACAAGAAAAGCTAGATAGTTTTAAGGTGATCTAATGGACTGGAAAGTATTTTTCAAAAAAGTAGCAATTTTTAGTTGGTGTATGGCTATTATTAGTGTATTGATTTATATTGTTCGTTATACAGCAAGTGAAATTGGCAATCTTTTTATGTGGAATCAGCCATTTATTTGGGAGCTAATTTTCGGACTTGTTTTTTGTCTCTTATCGGTTTTGGGGCCGAAGAAAAATAAATAGAATATAAATTATAGTTATGAACCCCGAAACTAAGATAAGAATTTCGGGGTTCATATCGTTTATAATAAAAATAAATATTTATATAGAAGGTTAGCTATGCATCTTTTAGAAATTAAAAATTTAAATTATTCTGTTGATGGAAATACCGTTCTGAAAAATATTAATCTAAGTGTAAATTCAGGAGACTTTTTAACAATTATAGGGCCTTCTGGTGCAGGAAAAAGTACACTTTTAAAAATTATTGCTAGCTTACTTACACCTACTTCTGGTTCAATCGAATATGAGGGAAAAGATATTAGTCAATATTCTCCGCTTGAATATCGTCGGCAAGTTTCCTATTGCTTCCAGCAACCGTCTCTTTTTGGAAAAACGGTAAGAGATAATCTGATTTTTCCTTACCAAATTCGAAGAGAGGAAGTCAATGAAGAGCATCTAACTGAATTATTAGATAAAGTAAGTCTAAATCAGAATTTTTTGAAGAAAAATATTAATTCTTTATCTGGTGGAGAAAAGCAACGAGTTGCCTTAATTAGAAATTTAGTCTTTTTACCACGAATTTTACTATTGGATGAGGTAACCACAGGACTTGATGAAAATAGTAAAGAAATTGTTCATCATTTATTTGATGATGTGCGCAAGAAGCATGTTACGATCTTACAAGTAACTCATGATAAAAGTGAAATTGAAAAAGCCAATAAAATTTTTGAAGTGAAGAAGGCATTTCTCGATGAAAAACGTAGTTGTCAGTAACTGGTCTCTAGTTTTTGCATTCTTATTAGTTTTAGTATCAATTGGAATTTCTGTTAAAGAAAAGCTAGGCCTTACTAAAGATGTTTTGGTTAGTGTTGTGCGAGCCATTATTCAGCTAGTCATTATTGGATATATTTTAAAAGTAATTTTCAATGTAAATACTTTTTGGCTAACCTTTGTTTCTACACTTGTTATTATTTTTAATGCTTCATGGAATGCGAATGGTAGAGATCCAAATACTAATCGAAAATTATGGAATTCAATTGTAGCTGAGGCCGTAGGAACCTACATTACATTGGCTATATTACTTCTTTCTGGCGTCATTAAACCGATACCCATGCAAGTAATTCCAATTACAGGAATGATTGCAGGTAATGAAATGGTTGCAATAGGTCTTTGCTATAAATCTTTAAATGAAAGTTTTCATGATTTAAGACAGCCTGTTTTAGAAAGGTTAGCTTTAGGTAGTGATATTAAAACGGCGTCGATGCCAATTATTCGGCGTAGTATTAAGACTGCTATGCAGCCAACGATTGATTCAGCTAAGACAGTAGGTTTAGTTAATTTGCCGGGGATGATGTCAGGATTGATCTTTGCTGGAGTAAACCCAATTTATGCAATTAAGTATCAGATTATGGTAACTTTTATGCTTTTATCTGCTACAAGTTTAGGAGCGATTATTTCGGTTTATCTTGCCTATAAAAATTATTTTAATGATCAGATGCAATTAATGCTCTAACAAAAAGACTGTTCTGGTATTATTTCAGAACAGTCTTTTGAATTATATGAAACTAAAATTTAATGTATTTTATTCCACTCTAGCGATTTCATCATGAACTTTAATATTATGAGAACCTAAACTTGGCTCTTGACCATGAAGATTAAATTTAACATTAACTCCTGGTCTAAATAAAAGAACATGAGTTGAGCCACCAAAGTGGAAAATACCAAGTTGATCACCTTTATTAATATGCTGACCAACTTTAACAGTAATTTCGTTGCCTGAAACTTCTGCCATACCTACAGCTACAAAGCACATTAAGCCAATCTTAGGATTGTCTGCTTTAATGAAGATGACTGCACGTGATGCAGTTTCGGTAATATAAGCTTGAGAATCATTAGGAGCAGCTGGATCAGGGCCATTAGGATTTTCAAATCCTTGTGGCAAAGTTTCAGAGTAGTAAGAACCGTGTAAGTTATAAGCTTTAACTACTGTTCCGCTAACTGGACTGTTCCATCTGTGATAACTCAATGCACTAAGGAAGGCCTGGTAAAGTGTACCACCAACAAATTCTGATGTTAATGGATCGTTATGGAGTAGATCAATTAATGAATATGGTTGTCCTTTAATCCAGAATTTAGAGGTTATGGGCGATTCGATATGGTGCTGATTCACAAGCATTAGCAATTGAATCAGGGTCATCAGGATCTTGAACAGAACGAATACCAGGATTAAATAAACGAGTGAAGAAGTTGTCCCAAGAGGTAAAACCTAGAGGCTTTTCACGATCTTCAGAAGCACATTTGAAAATAGTCGTAAATTTGTCATCATCTGCTACTTTAGCCATTTCATTTAATGCATAGTCACTTAACCAACCATTTTTAGATGTGTTAAGAACATATGTTGAGTCTGGCGTTTGTAGAAATTTGCCCCAATAATTCAAAATATCTCTAAGCTTTTCATTGATTTTTGGATTCATAAAGAATACATAACCCGCTTTAGTGGCCATAGGATAGTCTAAAATTTCATTAATTGGTGTACCGACTAATCCAGTTGTGTTGAATTCCGGAGCTCTTTGAATAATTCGGTTGAGCATTAATAACATTTGTTTATAATTTCGAACTTGTGGGGTTCCCATTGGAGTATCAACATACTTTTCAGGAATTTCATCAAATATCATCTGCGTAACATTGTATAAATACCGATCAGATTCAATTAAATTCTTTAAAGCTTGAACTGGCGGATAAAAAAGTAAAAGAACTAAATACAAAAAATGGACGAATTGAAGTTTAAAAAAGCGATATGATTATTTTAAAGGAGAGCTACGTTTTCTGAATTACAGATATAGAAAGAAACAAGGAATAGAATCATGAAGCGTATCTTAGATATTAACCAATTTTTGCATGGTGGCGATTATAATCCAGAACAATGGTGGGATGAGCCCGATGTAATTAATCAAGATTTTGCTCTCTTTAAGCAGGCTAAAATTAATACCGTGACTGTTGGGATTTTTTCGTGGGCCAAATTATAACCGCAAGAAGGAAATTATGATTTTTCGTGGTTAGATGAGATTTTTGATCGAGTAGAGGAAATGAATGGTCATGTAATTTTAGCTACGCCAAGTGGAGCACGACCAGCGTGGCTTGCTCAAAAGTATCCAGAAGTCCTTAGAACAGATAACCGGGGAAATAAACGCGGCTTTGGTGGACGACATAATCATTGTTTAACTTCACCTATTTATCGAAAAAAAGTTTATGAGATTAACACAAAACTGGCAGAACATTTTGGTCAAAGGAAAAGTTTGGTGCTTTGGCATATTTCTAATGAATATTCAGGTGAATGCTACTGCGATTTATGTAAAGATGCTTTTAGAAAATGGCTGAAAAATAAGTATGGCGATCTAGCTACTTTAAATCATGCCTGGTGGAACACTTTTTGGAGTCATACTTATAATGACTGGGATCAAGTTAATCCGCCTAGTCCTTTAAGTGAAATGGGTAATAAAGGAATGAGCTTAGACTGGAAGAGATTTATTACTGACCAGACAATTTCATTTATTGATAATGAAACGGCACCCTTAAAAAAGATCACTCCTAATATTCCTGTAACTACGAATATGATGGCTGGAAATCCGTTGATGGATCCATTTGCTGGTTTTGATTATCAAAAGGTAGCGCGTCATTTGGATTTTATCTCTTGGGATTCTTATCCTGCTTGGGGTAACGACAGTCAAAGTACTGAAGAACTTGGACGAAATGTTGGATTAATTCATGATTTCTTTAGAAGTTTGAAGCATCAGAACTTTTTAGTAATGGAAAATACTCCATCACGTGTTAATTGGCATAACTTTGATCGTGCAAAAAGACCCGGAATGCATGAATTGGATAGTCTGCAGGATGTTGCGCATGGTAGCCAAGGCGTATTATATTTCCAACTTAGAGCTTCACGAGGATCATCAGAAATGTTTCATGGGGCTGTAATTGAGCATCGTCATCCTGAAAAAACGCGTGCATTTAAAGACGTAACTAAGGTTGGTAAAGACTTGGAAAAAATTAGCCCAATTGTAGCAACAAATTATGCAAAAGCAAAAGTCGCAATTGTCTTTAGCTACGATAGTTACTGGGCACTGCAAGATGCAGAAAGTTATAGTGAGAATAAAAAGGTCTGGCAAACAATTCAAAAGCATTATCGATATTTTTATGACCATGATATTCCAGTTGATTTTGTTAGTCCTGAAGATGAGTTTTCACAATACGACTTATTGATTGTTCCAATGCACTTTTTAATGAGCAAGTCTTATTTAGAAAAAATAGATAACTATGTTAAGAATGGTGGTAAGCTAGTCGGAAACTTATATTAGCGGAGTTGTTGATGAAAATGATCTTGCCTATATGAATGAATGGCCAAAAGAACTACAAGAAATTTACGGACTTGAGCCTCTTGAAACTGATGTTTTATATCCTGGGCAATCGAATTTAATTAACTTTGAAGGAAAAGAATATCCGATGTATGATTATTGCGAAACGCTAATTAACTGCACGGGAAAAGTTCTGGCTACATACAGTACAGATTTTTATCGAAATACACCTGCTATTGTTGAGCATTCCTACGGAGCTGGCAAAGGCTATTACCTTGCTTGTTGTACTGATTATTCTTTCTTAGAAAAGTTTTATGAAAAAATAGCTAGTGAATTAGTTCCTGAAATTCCAATTACAAAATTTAACGGTAGAGTTTCAATTCAAATACGTGAAAATAAATCAGAAAAATATTGGTTTGTCAGAATTTTTCTGATAAAGAAGAAAAAATTGAATTGAGTTGTGAATTAGTTAATTTACTTGAAGATGTGAAAGATAAGAGAACTGTTAGCTTAAAGCCATTTGAAAGTAAAGTTTATAAAAATAATTAATTCCAATTTATTTGAAACGTTTTAGGATATTAAATCAAATATTGAAATTGATAAGGATTAAATTTATAGATAATTTTATTTATGTAGAATACTGATCTATCAACATTTCTTAATGCTGATAATCAGTATTTTTTATTATTTTATTAGAAAGCGCTTGCATTATTGAAAAAAACATAGTATATTTAAATTGTAACTTAAAACGTTTCAATTTTTTCAAATTCTTTAATTAAAGGGATTATAGTGTATATGTATTAGTTTATTTAAAACGTTTAGATTTGTAGAGGAGATTTAAAATGCCAGTTATTTTAGCAAGAATTGATCAAAGACTTATCCACGGAATTACTGTTAATCAATGGAATAAAGTATTACATCCTAAGAGATTCATGGTGATTGATGATGAGGTCAGTCAAAATGAAATGGTAAAAGCCAGTATGAGAATGAGTAAGCCGACTGGTACGGGGATGTCAATTATAAATGAAGAAAAAGCCATAACTAATTTTAAGAATGGAAAATATGATTCCCATTCAGTTTTCTTAATAGTAAAAGAACCTCATTATATTTTGGACTTAATTAATGCTGGAATAGAAATTCCAAAAGTAAATGTAGGAGCTTTATTCGAAGAAGGAAATAGAAAACCATATACTAAGCGCGTTGCTTTAGATGAAAACGAATTATCTGATTTAAAGGTGATTGCTGATAAGGGTATTCCAGTATTTTTTGAATATACTCCAGATGATGAAAATGAAGTTTCACTTGAAGAGGTTCTAAAAAGCAAAGGGGAAAATTAATTATGCCTATCATATTACAAAATATTCTGATCATTTTGCTAGCAGCCTATATGGCTTGGGATAATGGTACGGGAAACCAAATTACAGGTAATTGGCCAGTTATCATCGGTATGTTAGTTGGTTTGATTATGGGCAATTTAAACGTCGGCTTAGTTATCGGTGGTACTTTGCAACTTATGTCTTTAGGAGTTGCTGCTATCGGTGGATCTTCAATTCCGGAATATGGTGTTGCCACAATCGTGGGTGTTTTTATAGCTATTAGAACCGGAGCTTCTACAGGAACTGCAATTGCAGTTGGCTTACCTGTGGGAATGTTAACATTACAACTTGATGTTGTTATTAAAATTATCAACAACTTCTTTGCTCACTGGTCTCAAAGACTACTTCATGAAAAGAAGTTTAACAAAATGGATGGAGTATTTTATTTGACCATTTTTGTTTGGATGCTTAAGTATATTATTCCAATCGCTTTAGTTGTAATGTTTGGTACCCCTATTGTTAAGCTTATTCTTCATGTTATTCCAACATGGATTACGGATGGTTTAACTATTGCAGGAGGAATGTTACCAGTTGTTGGTATTGGAATGTTATTGAGATTTATGCCTGTTAAAAAATATTTAGCTTATTTATTAGCTGGTTTTGTACTAGCCGGATATTTAAAAGTTCCAATTTTAGGAATTGCAATTTTAGGTTTAGCTGCAACTTACGAAATTTATCGTATTAATTCAGCTAAAAAGGATACAGAAGCAGCGCAAACAGCTGGTGCAGTAGAAGATGAAGGAGACGACTTTGATGAGTAAAGAAATGAATCAACCTGAAAATGGTAAAAAATTAACTATCCACGAACGAAAAAATATGTTTAGACGTTGGATTTTTAATGCTGGATTAGGTTATAACTTTGAAACTCAACAAGCGCCAGCAGTAGCATTTTCAATGAGAAAAGCTTTAAGAAAAATTTATCCCAATGATGATGAATATATTGAAGCTATGGATAACCACTATAAATACTTCAATGCTAATCCCTTGATGGCTAATATTATTCTTGGTGCTACTCTTGCAATGGAAGAAAAAGATGGAATTAAGGCTAAAGATGCAGTTCAATCTTTAAAAACATCTTTGATGGGACCATTTTCTGGAGTAGGTGATTCAGTATTCTGGATTTTAATTCCCACAATTATGGGATCAATTTCTGGTTACATGGCCCTACAAGGAAATGCAGTCGGAGCAATTTTATGGATGGCACTACAACTTTCATTTTATTGGCTAAAGATGTGGTTCTTTAAGACGGGATATGATTCTGGTACAAAGTTAATAACTTCATTAGGTGAAAAAATAAATATTTTTACTGATGCAATATCAGTAATGGGGTTAATGGTAGTTGGTTCATTAATTCCTACAGTTGTTAAAGTATATACCCCATTAAAATTTAGAACAGGAAAAGTTATGCTTTCCATTCAAAGTGGAGTTTTAGATAAGATTATGCCAGCATTACTTCCGGTTGCTGTTACTGGACTAGTTTATTGGTTACTTGGAAAGAAAAAGTGGACTCCAACTAAAATTATCTTATTAATTATTGTTATTTGTTTAGCTGGGGCTGCTTCAGGCGTATTAGGAATTGCGAAATAGAATAGGTTGAAAAATGAATAGTATTAAACGTCATATTGTTATTGCTTCACATTCAACATTAGCCCAAGGAATGGCAAGTGCTTTAAAATTTTTCGAAGGAGATAATTTAAAATTAAATGTTTTATCGGCTTATGTTGATAATAGGCCCATTGAAGGACAGATTGAAGAAATTTTTAGTCAATTTGATAAAGAGGATGAAGTTATTGTATTAACTGATTTATTAGGCGGATCAGTTAATCAAAAATTTTTCCCATATATTGACCGGCCGCATACTCATTTGATAACCGGAATGAATTTGTCATTAGCGATGGCAATTACTATGGAACCGATTGAAGGCTATTTAATGCCTGAAAAGATCCAATCTATTATCTCGGAAGCCAAAAACCAAGTTAAATATGTAAATGAATTAGCAAAGAATGCAGATGAGGACGATGAAGATGAATGATTGGAAGAAGAAAGCTATAGTATATGAAGCGTACGTACAAAGCTTTAAAGATTCAAATGGAGACGGTATTGGAGATATCCGTGGATTAATAGAAAAACTAGACTACATTAAAAATCTCGGTGCAAATACTATTTGGTTAACTCCGATTTTTAAATCGCCTTTAGTAGATAATGGTTATGATATTGCGGACTATAAAGCTATTAATCCCATCTATGGCTCAATGAATGATTTTAAAGAGCTATTGAGTAAAGCTCATGAAAAAGGCTTAAGAATTGTTATGGATCTAGTTGTTAACCATACTTCTGATCAACATGAGTGGTTTAAAGAGTCAAAAAAAAATAAAGATAATAAATATTCTGATTATTATATTTGGCGTGATCCCAAAGAAGATGGAAGTGCTCCAACTAATTTAGGTTCAGCCTTTGGAGGATCAGCGTGGACTTATGTTCCAGAAAGAAATCAATACTATCTGCATCTTTTTGCAAAACAACAGCCAGATTTAAATTGGGATAATCCAGAAGTAAGAAATGATGTATATAAGATAATGAAGTTTTGGTTAGATATGGGAGTTGATGGCTTTAGAATGGATTCTATTAGCTTCATATCGAAACCAAGGAAATTTGAAGATGCACCTCTAGAAGATAGTAAAGAGTATGGAGCTTATTATTATGGGTCAGCTAATGGCCCCCATATTCATGAATATCTGCAAGAGATGAATAGAGAAGTACTAAGTAAGTATGATGTAATTTCTATTGGGGAAACTCCACATACAAGTGCTAAAGAAGCAAGATTATTTGTTGAACCTGAACGACATGAATTAGATATGGTGTTTCAATTTGAACATATGCATGTTGATTATGGAGAATATGGAAGATATTCCGATGTAAGTTTTAAGATGAGCGATTTGCGTAATTCCATGTCAAGTTGGCAAAATAATCTTTCTTGGAATTCAAATTATCTTGGAAATCATGATCAACCGAGAATTGTTTCTAGATTTGGAAATGATTCTCAGTATCGCAAAGAATCAGCTAAAATGTTAGCTATGGCATCTTTATTACAAAAAGGTACTCCTTTTATTTTTCAAGGCGAAGAAATTGGAATGACCAATTTGCATATTAAGCAAATCGATGAGCTAAAGGATCTTGAAGCGCATAATATATATAATTTTTTAAAATCAAAAGGTATTAGTAATAGGGATGCATTAAACATGGTCAATAGGAAAACTAGGGATAATGCACGTACACCAATTCAATGGGATGAATTAGAGCAGGCGGGTTTTTCAAGTGGAAAGCCATGGATCGAAGTTAATCCAAATTATAAAGAAATTAATGTGAAAAAAGATCTGAATGATCCAGATTCAATTTATCATTTTTATCAAAAACTTTTGAAATTAAGAAATGATAATCAAGTATTATTAGATGGTAAATATGATTTGCTTACTTCTGATGATTCTGCAATTTTTGCTTACACTAGAAGTACAGAGAAAGAAAAATTGGCGGTTATTTGTTCTTTTGTACCATATAAGGTTAAATATAATTTGCCGACTGATTTTGTAAATAAGAATCAAGTACTTTTATCGAACTATAGCCATAGTAATTCTAAAGCCTCAAATGTAATCTATCTAAGACCTTACGAAGGAGTTGTGATTAAACGTGAGTAGCATGAAGGATGTAGCGCGTGAAGCTAATGTTTCAGTAGCAACAGTTTCAAATTTCTTAAATGGAAAGAAAGTGCGCCCAACAGCTGCAAAAGAAATTGATTCTGCAATAAAAAAACTAAATTATGTAAGAAATAATGCTGCACGTTTTTTGAAAACGCAACAATCAGCTTTTGTAGTTTTTGTTGTCCCAAGTGTATGGTCTCCATTCTTTTCTGAATTAACTTTTTGGGTTCAAAAATACTTAGATGAACTTGGATATAAAATGGTTCTATGTGTATCAGAGAATGATTATCAAAAAGAAAAAAGTTATGTCACGATGGCTGAAGAGCAACGTGTAGCTGGAATTCTTTCAATCTCTTATTCCGATTTAACTAGTCATGTACATTCTGACATCCCCCTTGTTTCTATTGAAAAAGAAAGTACAGGTCAATTTTCACTAGTATCTTCAGATAATTATGAAGGTGGAAAGATAGCTGCTAGAGAATTGAGCAAAAGAAAACTGAGTAATTTAATATTTATTGGTTCAGCTAATCATAATTCTGTTGAAATGAATGCGAGAAAAGCGGGATTTATAGATTATTGTAATAATCATGGAATTAAATTCGAATTGACTGAAATTGATTCCCGGAAAGATGATAAACATGTAATTGAACATTTAATCCAAAAGATAAAAAACGATAGCACAAATTATGGTATTTTTGCTCATACTGATGAATTGGCTCTTGTATTAACTGAAGAATTTCAAAAAGCAGAGATCGCAGTCCCTGAACATGTTCAGATAATTGGTTTTGACGGCTGGCAACTTACTCCTGATACACCGTTGACTATTTCTTCAATTAGACAAAATATTGAAGCAATTGCTAAAACTGCTGTTGAACAGTTACATAAAGAGATGCAAAATACAGATCATAAGGAGATTTCACGTTTAATGATTCCTGTTACTTTTCGAGCAGGAGAGACAACCCTAAATTAATAAAAATAATTCTCTAAATATCAAATAGTCATTTGTTAGAATCATGAGTAGAATTCATGATTCTTTTCTACGTAAAGTCAAGTACCATGCAGTATTTGACTTTTATTTTTTTATGTTTATTTTCTTTATATAGTTCTATACTAATTTGACTACTTATTACAAATAGGTATAAAATAAACCTTTCTGTGTAACAAACACAGTGAACAGAAAGGATAGTTTTTAATGAATAATTCAACAACAGAGAAGACTTTCTTTGGACAACCTCGTGGTTTGTCCACCTTGTTCTTCACCGAAATGTGGGAGAGATTTAGTTACTACGGTATGCGTGCTATTTTGCTCTTCTACATGTATTATGCTGTAGAACGTGGCGGACTAGGAATGAATGAAACCACGGCTGCTTCAATCATGTCTATCTACGGTTCACTTGTTTATCTTTCTACGGTAGCTGGTGGATGGTTAGCAGACAGAATCTGGGGAGCACGCAGTACTGTCTTCTTTGGTGGTGTCCTCATTATGATTGGACACATTATTTTAGCCCTACCAATGGCAGAGCTAGGTTTATATATTTCGATTGCATTTATTGTGGTCGGAACAGGTTTACTTAAGCCTAATGTTTCTGATATGGTTGGTGGCTTATACTCATTAGATGATCGCAGACGTGATGCTGGTTTCAGTATCTTTGTGTTTGGTATTAACTTAGGATCAGCACTTGCTCCATGGTTAGTTCCTTGGGCAAGTGAAGGTTTTGGCCTTAATTTATTTGGAAATCATTTTAACTTCCATGCTGGTTTCTCTTTGGCAGCAGTTGGAATGTTCTTTGGTTTAGTACAGTATGTTTGGGGTGGTAGAAAGTATCTCTCTGAGGATGGAATGCACCCAACAGACCCAATCGATCCAGAAACTCGTAACAAAGTCTTAAAGAGAATTGGTTTAGGAGTTTTAGCTTTAGCAGTAGTATTAGGTTTAATGGCTGCTTTTAGTCAATTAAATATTGACAATATTATTACTTTAATTACTATTGTTGCTATTGCCTTACCAATTTATTACTTTGTTTTAATGCTTAGAAGCCCTAAAGTTACAAAAGAGGAACGCTCAAAAGTTTGGGCTTACATTCCATTATTTATTGCAGCTTCTATCTTCTGGGGAATTGAAGAATCCGGTTCTGTTGTTCTAGCTCTATTTGCTGCTCAAAGAACAGTACTTCACATCGGAGGATGGCACTTTACTGCAGCTAACTTCCAAACTTTGAACCCAGTATTTATAATGATTTTGACTCCGTTCTTTGTATGGTTATGGGATAACTGGAAGAAACAACCAAGTGCTGCTGGTAAATTTGCTGCTGGTTTGGTCTTTGCTGGTCTTTCATATATGTGGATGGCCCTTCCAGGAATGCTTTATGGAACAAACGGACGAGTTAGCCCATTTTGGTTAGTTGGTTCTTGGTTTATTGTTGAAATTGCCGAAATGCTTATTTCTCCAATTGGCTTATCTGTAACTACACGTTTAGCACCAAAAGCTTTCCGTTCACAGATGATGAGTCTTTGGTTCTTAGCAGATGCTACTGGTCAAGCTATTAACTCCCAAATTGTTAAATACTACTCAAGTAAAACTGAAGTTGCATACTTCTTAGCAGTTGGAATTGTTAGTGTATTGTTTGGTGTAGTAATGTTTTTCTTTACTAAGAAAATTCATAACTTAATGGCAGATGCTGAATAAAACAAACATAATTTAATAAGGAAAGATTTGATGGGTAATTCAAATCTTTCCTTATTTTTTATGAAAGCATTAGCTCACACTTTTAAAAAATGCGTTTTAGTAAAATTTTTGCGCCTAAGGTAATACAATGAAAAATGAATAAGAAAGGTTATTTAAATGAAAGTTTGATATATAATGATTGAAAGTAATCACAGTGCATGTACATCAATTTTAATTGGGAAAAATGCTACTACAGATGGCAGTATTATCATTGGACGTAATGAAGATGATAAGCCAAACTGTGCTAAGCATTTAGCTTTTCATGAAGAAAAGGATATTCCAAATAATCACTTTAAGTCTAACTTGAATAAGTTTGAAATGGATTTACCAACTCATAGATATGCTTATTCTTCAACTCCAAATTGGAGTGACAAGAAGGGTGTTTATGAGGAATCCGGTAGTAGCAATGAGTGCTACTGAAACAACCTATGCTAATGATCAAGTTCAATCTTTTGATCCATTCAATAAGACCGGTATCATTGAAGAAGCAATGGTAACTTGTATATTGCCTTATGTAAAGACAGCACGTGAAGCTATTGCTCGTTTTGCTAAGATTATTAAAGATCATACTGCAGGTGAATCAGATGGTATTTTATTTGCCGATCCTAAAGAAGCTTGGTACTTCGAAATTGGTACTGCTCACTACTGAGTAGCACAACGTATTCCAGATGATTGCTATGCTGTAGCTGCTAATGAATTAGCAATTCAAGAAATTGACTTTAATGACTCTGATAACTTCATTACTGCTCCTGGTTTACAAAAATTTGTTGAAGAACATAATTTATGGCCGAATAATAAGCCATTTAATTGGCGTCGTATTTTTGGTACACATAACCTATTAGATTTAACATATAACACTGCTCGTGTTTGGACTGGTCAAAGAATCTTAAATCCTTCTATTAAGCAAGAACCAAGCAGCTTTGATATTCCATTTATTCAAAAGGCAGACCATCAAATTTCAATAACTGCTGCTCAAAGAGTATTAAGAGATCACTATGATGGAACTAAATATGATGTAGCAAGTCCTGTTAATAAAGATACAGCTGTATATCGTCCAATTAGTGTTGACTTTACTGAAGAGTCACACTTACTGCAACTTAAAGGTAAGGATTGGATTCACTGGTTATCATTACGCATTACTTGTCAAAATGTATATGTTCCATTCTATCCACAAGGTAGCGTAGTGCCAAGCTTCTATAGACATGGCAAAGATAAGTATGCTTCAAATTCAGCTTATTGGATTTACAAGGAAGCACAAGTCTTAGCTGATCGTTCATGGAAAGACTATGGTTTGCAATTGTATCAAGCTAGAAATGCTACACAACAAAAATTAAGTCAAATGCGGGCAGAATATGATGTCTAAGTTGATAAAGAAAAAGATCCTGCAAAGAAGTTAGACTTAATTAATAAAGCAAACAAAGACTTAGCTCATACAGCAGTTAAAGACTACCAAGAATTAATTGGTAAGTTAATCACAAAGCAAATAAAGAAATCACCATTGCACTTTAGAAGAGACCCAGACTTATAATCTAGGATTGTAAATCATAAAAAAACGAGTAGAATAAGTTCTGAAGAAATAATTGAATGACAGAGAGCATTCGTTTTGGAGGAATTTAATATGGATACAATGGTTAAGCACAGACATACTCTAAGCAAAAATCAGAAGTGGGTTATTGCATCTACTTCATCAGGTTTTGCGCTTGAGAATATGGACGTGCTTTTTTTATCGTTTGCAATGAGTTCGATGATCGCTGATCTTCACTTGTCAGGTGGGGAGGCTGGTTTTATTTCAACGATTACTAATTTAGGAATGTTAGTTGGTGGAATCGCCTTTGGGATTTTAGGTGATAAGATTGGTCGAGTTAAAACTTTTAGCCATACAGTAATTATTTTTGCAATTGCGACAGCTTTGATGGCATTTGCCAATAATATTTATCTTATCTATGCCCTTCGGCTTTTAGCAGGAATTGGAGCAGGCGGAGAATATGGTGTCGGAATTGCTTTAATTGCTGAGAACTTTCATAAAGAACAAATTGGTAAAATGACCTCAGTAGCAGCGATTGGTGGCCAAATTGGAGCAATTTTAGCGGCTTTAATTGCAGCTTGGATTATTCCAGCAGCAGGTTGGCATATGCTATTTTTAGTAGGGATTCTTCCAGTAATTTTAACCATCTTCATTAGAAAACATGTCCATGAAAGTGAGCAATTTATTAAGGCTCAAGCTAGTGAAAGTAATTCCTTATTATCGGATGTGGCTAAAAAAATGTTTTCAACGCCATACCTTGCTTGGCAAACCGTGGGTCTGATGATTATGATGACAGTTCAAATTGCTGGATACTTTGGTTTAATGAACTGGCTTCCCACAATTGTGCAAAAGCAATTGAATTTAAATGTTTCAAATTCTAGTCTTTGGATGATTTCTACGATTATTGGAATGAGCATTGGTATGATGACATTTGGCTCAATTTTTGACTACTTTGGTCCTAGAAGAGCCTTCGCGATTTTCTTGATTGGTTCAGCTTTAATGGTTTATACATTAAGTTTGGCCCAAAATATGACCATGCTTTTGATTATTGGAGCTGTAGTTGGCTTTTTCTCAAATGGGATGTTTGGTGGCTATGGCGCTGTAATCAGTAGATTATATCCAACAGAAATTCGGTCGAGTGCCAATAATATTATTGTTAATGTCGGTAGGGCAATCGGTGGATTTTCATCAGTAGTAATAGGTATTTTAATGGATAAATATAACTTAGGCGTAGTAATGGGCTTTTTATCAGCTTTATACTTACTTAGCTTTACTGTGATGATTACTTTACCAGGCTTAAAAACTTTAACAAAAGAAGCTAAAAGAAACTAAATATAGCTTTTAACGATAGGAAACTAGTAAGAATTAAATATTTTTCAATTGATAATTGTCCTTGTATACTAAAAAAAGTAAGTGTGAGAGGAAATAATTATGAAGAAGAAAAAGATTTATCTTGCTAGTTTTTTTGTTGCGTTATTTTTATTTGTGTTAGCGGGATGTGGTCAAAAAGCTCAAAATGTTCCCGCTAAAAAGGTTACTGCATCTTTAACCAATACTAAAACAATCCCAACATTTTTCTTTCATGGCTGGGGCTCAAGTGCGAATGCGGAGACTCAAATGGCGAATGCCGCAAAAAAGGCTGGTGCAAGTAATACGATTATTCAAGCAGATGTAAGTAAAAATGGCACTGTTAAACTTAACGGTACGATTCCAAAAAATGCAAAAAATCCAATTATCAAAGTTAATCTAGAAGATAATCAGAGTGGAAAAACGTCATATGTAAAAGATGTAATAACTGCAATCTCTAATAAATATCATTATGCAAGGATTAATTTAGTTGGTCATTCAATGGGAAATTTACAGATTGCTAATTACATTAATGAAAACTATGACAATAAAAAATTGCCTAAGATTAATAAAGTAGTTTCAATTGCAGGCCATTACGATGGCTATCTTGGTGAAGAAGCTGGCCAAAAGGCTAAGATCAAAAATAAGAAAACAGGTGAACCGGATATTTATAGTGATGGCTTTAAGCAATTCTTACCTTTACGAAAACACTATCCAAGACAAATTGAGGTCTTAAATATCTATGGTAATAAAGAGGATGGTTCAAATTCTGACGGATCAGTTTCTGTAGCCTCAGCACAAAGTTATAAGTATTTAATTAATGGGCGTGCAAAATCATACCGTGAAGTAGAAATTAAGGGTAAGAATGCACAGCATAGCAAATTACACGAAAATAAAGAAGTTGATAAACTTTTAATTGATTTTTTATGGAAAGAATAATAAAAGTTATTGACAATAGTCTCTGTGGATACTAATATGGTTAATTAATTAGTATCTACAGAGACTATTTTTGTGAGGTGAAGTATGGAATTAACTGCTACCGAAAAATTGAATTTTGCAATTATCCGAGGTGGAAAAGCTTATGCAGAGTGGGATAGACAACATGGCATGCCAAGTTATCTAACCATTATTCTGTATGAACTATTAATGCGCCAAAGATTAACGCAAAAAGATCTGGTCAACTTAAGTGACTTACCGAAGCAATCTATTAATAAAGGAATTCACCGCTTACTAGAACAAGATTATCTAGAACTTACAATTGATCCAGAAGATAATCGGGTTAAGTATTGCCAGTTAACTGCTTCAGGGAAAAAATACGCTAAAAAGAAAATGGCACCTTTATTTGAAATTGAAAAGCAAATTGCACAAAAAATGGGAGCACAAAAGATGGAACAGTTAGTAGCTCTAAATGAAGAGTGGAGTGATACCTTTTGGGAGCTTTTAAGAAAGAAGGGAAAATAATAGATGCAAATTTTGAAGCCACACTTCAAAAATTATCGTAAAGAAATAATTTTAGCGATTATTACAATTCTGATTTCTGCTTTTGCAACCTTATGGCAGCCAAGATTATTAGAAAATATCCAAAAAGCAATTTTAGCGGATAACCAGAGTGTTGTCTTAAGAGATGGAATTGGATTAGTTGTACTCGGTTTATTAGCAATTATTGCTGGTATTTTTAACGTATATTATGCTGCAAAAATTGCCCAGGGAATAACTTCAGATTTACGTGAAGAAACTTATGCCAAGATTCAAAGTTTTTCTTTTGGAAATATTGAAAAATTTTCTAGTGGTTCATTAGTTGTTCGTTTAATTAATGATATGAACCAAGTTATGAATATGATGATGATCTTATTCATGCAATTACTCAGAATGCCAATTATTTTAATTGGATCATTTGTATTGAGTATTATTACCATTCCTCAATATTGGTGGGCTCCTGTATTAATGTTAGCTTTAATGATGGGGGTTGGATACATTGTTATTCAAAATATGAATAAACTTTTTGCTAAATTCCAACACTACATGGATAAAATTTCTACTCGCGTTAAAGAAAATTTACAGGGTGTACGTGTAGTAAAATCTTTTAATCAGGGAGAAAATGAGATTAAGAGATTTAACGAAACTTCTGATGATTTAAACGAATTAAATATTAAGATTGGTTACTGTATTTCTACTATTATGCCAGCTTTCATGTTAATTGCTTATTTAGTAATTGCTTTGGTTGTCTTTTTAGTAGGACGCAGTGCTAATTTAACTACAACTGATGTTGTAGTTGTATCACCATATGTTTCTTATATTTTAACTTTGCTTTTTGCGATTTTAATTGGTGGTTTTGTGATTATGAACTTCACTCGTGGGATGGTTTCTCTACGAAGAATTAAAGAAGTACTTGATACTGAACCAGATGTTAAGTTTGATCCTAATGCACCAATTGGACCAGAAAAGGGAAGTATTGAATTTGACGATGTTTCTTTCACTTATCCTGATGGAGATAAGCCAACTTTAAAGAATATTTCATTTAAGGTGAAACCAGGTGAAATGGTTGGTATTGTTGGAGCAACAGGATCTGGTAAAAGTACGCTGGCTCAACTTATTCCGCGTCTTTATGATCCGACTAAAGGAACAATAAAAATTGGTGGAAAAGACTTAAAGACAATTGGTGAAAAATCGCTGCGTAATACTGTTTCCATGGTTTTACAAAAAGCAATTTTATTCTCTGGAACAATTGCCTCTAACTTGCGTCAAGGAAAAGAAGATGCGACCGATTATGAATTGAAACGTGCTTCAGAAATTGCCCAAGCACAGGAATTTGTCGGTCAATACCCGGATCAATTTGACCATGAAGTTGAAGAAAGATCAGCTAACTTCTCTGGTGGTCAAAAGCAACGTTTATCACTTGCTCGCGGTGTTATTGGTCAACCACCGATTTTGATTTTAGATGACTCTACTTCAGCCTTAGATGCTAAGTCTGAAAAATTAGTTCAAGAAGCTTTAGAGCATGACTTAAAAGATACAACAACAGTAATTATTGCTGAAAAGATAGTATCAGTGATGAATGCAGACAAGATTTTAGTTTTAGATGATGGAAAATTGGTTGCCGAAGGAACTCATGAAGAATTACTGGAGACTTCCCCAATTTATCAAGATATTTATCGAACACAAAAAGCTAAAGAAAAGAGAGGTGAAATTGATGAGTAATACTAAAAAAGCATTAAAATACTTTGCCAAGTATTTAAAGAATTATTGGAAAGGCGTTACAATTGTTATCGTCTTATCTTTGATTTCGACTTTGAGTCAAGTGCTTGGTCCTCTTTTCCTAGGAAATGCTGTTCAAGAATTGGCTAAGGCGGTTAATAAAGTAGCTAGCCGCACTCATGATCTAAGTAGCTTTTATCAGGCTTTAGGATCAATGCTCGGTGTATATGCAGCTGGAATTATCGCCTCCTTTATTGCATGGATGGTAATGTCAAAATTCACTGCAAATGCTACTAACGATATGAGAGAAAACTTATTTGCTAAGTTTCAAAGAATGTTAATTCGCTACTTTGATACTCATCAAGATGGAAAACTATTATCTCTATTTAATTCAGACTTAGATAATATTTTTACTGCCTTGAATAATGCAATTTTTGAAATTATTTCTCAAGGTGCATTATTAATCGGGACTATCATTATGATGTTTATCGTAAATCCAACTATGGCCTTATTTACGGTAGCAACAACGCCATTAATTTTGATTATTAGTGTAGTTATTATGAAGAAGGCGAGAGTTCATTTAGATAAGCAACAAGATAAAATTAGTGATCTTAATGGTTATGTAAATGAACAGATCAATGGTGAAAAAGTAATTATTACTAATGGCTTGCAAGAAGAATCTGTTCAAAACTTTAAAAAATACAATAACGATGTTCGTAGCGCTATGTTCAAAGGTCAATTTTATTCTGGGATGCTCTTCCCCTTACTACAAGGAATTTCTTTACTAAATTTAGCCATTGTAATTGGTGGTGGCGCATGGCTCATTGTTAGTGGCCAAGTCAGTCAAGCAATTGGTTTGGGATTAATTGTTGCCTTTGTTGAATATTCACAAACATATTTCCAACCCCTAACACAACTCACATCTATTTATTCAATGACACAACTTGCTTTAACTGGTGCTAGAAGATTGGCAACAGTTGAAGAACAAGATGAAGAAAATACCATACCTGATGGAAAAGTTCTTAAAGGAATCAAAAAGGGCGTTAAATTAGAAAACGTTCATTTTGGCTATAACGCTGATAAAGAGATCTTGCACGGCGTTTCAATTGATGTCGATAAAGGCAAGTCAGTTGCTGTTGTTGGACCAACAGGTTCAGGAAAAACTACGATCATGAACCTAATTAATCGTTTCTATGATGTAAATAGTGGAAAAGTAACTTTTGATGGCGTTGATGTTCGTGATATTACACTTGAATCTTTAAGAAATAATGTTGGTATTGTTTTACAAGATTCTGTTCTCTTTACTGGAAGTGTTGAGGATAATATTAAATACGGTAAGCCAGATGCGAGCCGAGATGAAGTAATTGCGGCCGCAAAAGAAGCTAATATTCACGACTTTATTATGACCTTACCAGATGGGTATGATACTCAAGTTTCTGAAGAAAATTCTGTCTTTTCTACTGGTCAAAAGCAATTAATTTCAATTGCTCGAACAATCTTAACGGACCCAGAATTTTTAATTTTGGATGAGGCTACTTCTAATGTCGACACTGTTACTGAGGCTAAGATTCAAAAAGCTATGGATGCGGTTATTGCGGGCAGAACCAGTTTTGTTATTGCTCACCGTTTGAAGACTATCTTAAATTCAGATAAAATAGTAGTGTTGAAAGATGGAAATGTCATTGAAGAAGGAAATCACGATGAATTAATTAAGCAGCATGGTTTTTACTATGGCTTGTATACTAATCAAATGGCATTTGAATAATAAATTAGAGGGACACTTTCCCTCTAATTTTGGTTAGGGGGAAAGTTTAAAAAGTGAAGAGAAAGCTACGATTCTTTTCTTTATTTATTGTCTTATTTAGCGTTTTTTTACTTTCGGCATGCCAAAAAAATACTCGTAACGTCTATCAAGAAGTGAAAAAAAGTAATGAAATTACTTGGGGCGTTAAGGCCGATACCCGTTTATTTGGTTTGATGAGCATTAAAACCGGGAAAATTGAAGGTTTTGAAGTTGATTTAGCAAATGCTTTAACTAAAGAAATACTAGGGAAAAATGCCAAGGCAAACTTTGTACAAACAACTGCAAAAACAAAAATTCCACTTTTAAAAAATGGAAATATTGATGCAGTTTTAGCGGCAATGACGATTACGCCGGAACGAAAAAAACAAATTGATTTTAGTGACCCATATTTTTATGCTGGACAATCTTTATTAGTTAAAGATGATTCGACAATCAAGAGCATTAAAGATATGAATGGTAAAACTGCATTAGCTGTAAAAGGTACAACAGCAGTTGCCAATGTTAAAAAATTTGCACCTAAGGCTAAAGTATTAGAATTTGATGATTATGGTCAAGCATTTACTGCGCTTAAAGCCGGTCAAGGTCAAGCCATGACTACTGATAATGGTTTGCTTGCCGGAATTGCAACAGAAAACAAGGGCTATAAACTTGTAGGGGGTACCTATACCAATGAGCCTTATGGAATTGCTGTCAATAAAGGGCAGACACAAATGAGAAATGCAATTAATCGTGCACTAGTAAAATTAAAAAAAGATGGGACGTATGATGCCTTGGTAAAGAAGTGGTTTAGCGGTATTCCGGGCTTTAATATTAAAGAGGCCGAAGGTGAAAAATAAAATTTTTACTTGCCTTTTTTGAAAAAATATTATTAAATGTAATCAACATTTAAATTTAAAAAGCGATGAAAAGAAAAGTAGGTAATCTATTTCTTTTAGTGAGTTAACGGTAGTGGAAAAGTTAGCAGACCCTGGATTATTGAAAGACACTTTTATAATGCTGCTGGCCGAAATTTTTTAAGAGAGTAAGTTTAGCCGTAAGCGGTACGTTATCTAGCCGCTGGAGCATGGTTGTGCTCTAGTCAAGTTGGTCTTTAATTAGACAATTTAGGTGGTACCGCGGAAAAAAGCCTTTCGTCCTGAGTAAATTAGGAGCGAAGGGCTTTTTTTCTTTACTCCAATCAGGAATAAAGGGGTATGCAACAGATATAACTACAGAAGTTAATTTTAAGAAGTTTTAGAGTAGAATGGAAAAGTGAGTAAAAAAGAGAGGGGAAGCACAATGGCTGCAATTATTGATTTTAAGCATGTAAATAAATACTATGGTAAGTTCCATGCTTTAAAGGATATTAATTTGAGTATTGAAGAGGGTCAAGTTGTTTCAATTATCGGCCCGTCTGGTTCTGGTAAGAGTACTTTGATTCGTACAATGAATGGATTAGAGCGAATTAATTCTGGTACTTTAATGGTTACTGGCTATGATTTGGCAGATAAGCATACGGATTTAAATAAAATTCGTAAGAATGTGGGAATGGTTTTCCAACATTTTAACTTATACGACAACCACACTGTGCTTGAAAATATAACTTTAGCTCCTAAGATTGTTTTGCATAGACCAGATAAGGAAAATAATGATATTGCCATGGATCTTCTAAAAAAAGTTGGTCTTGAAGAAAAGGCAAATATGTATCCAAGACAATTGTCTGGTGGACAAAAGCAACGTGTTGCAATTGCTCGTTCATTAGCCATGAAACCAAAGGCTATTTTATTTGATGAACCAACAAGTGCTCTTGACCCAGAAATGATTCAAGATGTGTTAGATGTTATGAAATACGTAGCAGATCAAGGAATTACAATGGTTGTTGTAACCCACGAAATGGGATTTGCTCGTGAAGTTGGGGACAGATTAATTTTCTTTGATCAAGGTAGAATTTTAGAAGATGCAAAACCAGAAGAATTCTTTGAACATCCTAAGACTGAACGTGCACGTCAATTTTTAAGTAAGGTTATTACTGAATAAAATAGGTGGCTAAAATGAAAAAATCAACTAAGATTTTTATTTTGCCTCTGGTACTAGCTTTATTAGTTACTTTGACCGGCTGTGCCAAGAAGCAGAAATCAAGTAACGTTTATGATCAGGTTAAAGAGAGTAAGACAATTACTTGGGGAGTTAAGGCTGATACTCGTTTATTTGGTTTAATGAGTATTAAAACTGGAAAGATCGAAGGTTTTGAAGTTGATTTAGCAAAGGCCTTAACTAAGCAAATGTTGGGCAAAGACGCAAAAGCTGAATTTGTACAAACAACTCCCAAAACAAGAATACCGTTATTAAAAAATGGAAATATTGATGCAATTTTAGCAACAATGACTATTACGCCTGATCGAAAAAAACAAGTAACTTTTAGTGAACCATATTTTACCGCTGGTCAATCACTGCTTGTAAAAGATGATTCCTCAATCAAAAATGTTAGAGACTTGAATGGTAAGACTGCTCTAGCTGTTAAAGGAACAACAGCAGTTGATAATGTTAAGAAGTTTGCACCTAAAGCAAAAGTTTTGGAATATGATGATTATGGTCAAGCATTTACTGCATTAAAAGCTGGTCAAGGACAAGCTATGACTACCGATAATGGTTTACTTGCCGGAATTGCTAGTGAAAATAAGGGTTATAAATTAGTAGGGGGAACTTACACAAGTGAACCTTACGGTATTGCGGTAGAAAAAGGTCAAACTGATTTTGCTGATCACATTAATAAGGCACTAAATGAATTAAAGAAAAATGGAACGTATCATCGTCTGTTAGTTAAATGGTTTGACGGTATTCCAGGATTTAATATTAAGGAGGTTGAAAATTCGTGATAGGAATTTTAACAAATCATTGGTCTGAATTCTTATCAGGCTTTTGGAACACAATTTTATGTAGTGTAATTGCCCTATTCTTTAGTTTGATCCTTGGAGTAGGCTTTGCTTTGTTAGTAGTTGCACCAAATAAGTTTGGTAGAGCAGTAGCCCATGTCTACATTGAAATTTTCCGTAACATTCCTTTGTTAGTTATTACAATGATCTTTTATCTGATTGTACCTCAAATTTGGTTTAAGGTATCAGGTTTTGCCGCAGGTACGATTGGATTAACATTATATACTTCAGCATTTATTGCAGAAACAGTTAGAGCGGGAATTAACTCAGTTGGTGATGGCCAAATGGAAGGTGCCCGCTCAAATGGGATGACTTATACGCAAGCTATGCGGTATGTTATCTTGCCACAAGCTTTAAAGATTGTCATTCCGCCATTAGGTAACCAGTTCATTAACTTAATTAAGAACTCATCTGTTTTAGCCTTTGTAGCAGGTTTTGATTTGATGTATCAAGCAGACGTAATTGCATTCTCATCATTTGAAACAATCAATACTTATGTTGTTGTAGGATTATTTTACTTAGTACTAACCCTACCATTAAGTTACTACATGCGTCACTTAGAAAAGAAATTAGCCTAGGAAGGAGAAAAAGATGGAAAACTTTATTCATGCATATTCTTGGATTAACATTCGCTTTCTCTTACAAGGTTTGTGGGTGACCATATATGTATCTTTAATCTCAATTGCTTTAAGTTTTGTATTAGGACTAGTATTTGGTTTTATCCGTTACGTAAAAATTAAATATCTTTCAGCAATTGTTGGATTTGTAATTGATATTATTAGAAACTTACCGCTATTGTTAATTATCTTCTTTACGTATTTTGGATTACCAGAATTAGGGATTATTACCAATCCAACGATTGCTTCTATTATTGCCTTGGTAGTATTTGAAGGTGCAATGCTAGCTGAAATTGTGAGAAGTGGGATCGCTGCTGTTGATCCAGGCCAAATGGAAGGTGCTCGATCAAACGGTATGACATATATGCAGGCAATGTATCATGTAATTATTCCGCAAGCCCTCAATAAGATGATTCCGTCTCTTTTATCACAATTTGTTTCATTAGTTAAGGATACCTCTTTAGCAACAATTATTGTTTTGCCGGAATTATTATTCCATGCACAAATTATTTATAGTCAAAATACTACTTACTTAATTCCAATGTATGTAATTATTGCAGTGATGTACTTTATTGTTTGTTTCTCACTTTCAATGGTTGCTAAGCATTTACAAAGTAAGTATTAAAAAATAAACCACATGAAAAAATTCATGTGGTTTTTATTATGCCTTTTAGTAGAGATAATTGACTGTATATCCAAATTGGTAAAAAATGAACTGTTTTGGTACTTTTCGTATTTTTGTTTTAAAGAAAGGAATAAAATACAGGTATAAATATATAAGAATAGATAAAATGTGAGGAAATTAATTATGAAAAATTGGGGTTTAACAGCCATGTACATTGTCGTAATGTTACTAGGCTTCTTTGAATTGTATCGGACCTTCAGATTTTATAAGTGGGATAAAAAGGCAAAACAACTTGCTACTGCACCTTATGTAATATACTTTGGAACCTTCATTAGTGCAGTATTAATTATCGTACCAGTCATGTTCCTGTTAGGGGATACGAATCCTTATATTCCACACTTTTTATATGTTATTCTAGGAATTATTTTAATTATAGTATCACTTTTAATGTACTGGCGTGGACATCAAATGGCTAAAAAGTTGGGCAAGGATGATAGTAATTTAGCCGTTTGGCAAATTTATTTAATTAGTACGGTAATTCTATTTAGTGGATTTGTAAATTTCTTTAAGTAAATTATCTAGTAAAAAGAGCAACTACACATGAAAATCTATGTGTAGTTGCTCTTTATTTACTATATTTTAATTGCTAAAGCTTCATATGGCTTCAATTCAAGCATTGAAGGAAGATTGGCAATCTCTTCATCATAATTTTGAATTGAAATTTCACCGTCACGATTTATATATTCCGTAGGAATTTCAATCTTTGTTTTTTTGCCATAGAAGTTAGCAAAGACTAATAATTTTTCATCCGAGTTATCTAAGTAGCGTTCATATGCCATAACCTGGGGATGATCCATCAAAAGTGGCTTAATGTGACCAGCTGAAATTAATTCTTCACTTTTTCTAAGTTTAATTAATTTTTGGTAGAAATTAAATATTTCTCCTTCACGTAATTCCTTTTCAACATTCACCTTGTTTTGGTCAGTTGGCATCAGCCAAGGCTTACTTTTACTAAAACCAGCATATTTAGAATTATCCCAATGCATTGGGACTCTTGAATTATCACGAGCTTTTGATTGAACGATTTCAAAAGCTTCTTTTTCGTGCATTCCTTTAGCAATGAGTGCATCATATGCATTTAGAGCTTCAATATCAACATAATTTTTCATCGAGGTATAGTGTGGATCCATCATACCGATTTCTTCACCCATGTAGATATAAGGTGTTCCCCGAAGTAGGTGAAGAGCGAGAGCTAACATTTCAGCAGATTTGTCATGATATTTACCGGTATCGCCAAAACGATTTAAAGCCCAAGGCTGATCATGATTGTTCCAAAATAGAGCCTGCCAACCGCCACCTTGGTCAATTTTGCTGTTCCAAGTAAGCATAATATCTTTTAATTTTTTGAAATCAAAAGGCATCTTTGACCACTTTTCTCCATTTTTGTAGTCAACTTTGAGATGGTGGAAAGTAAATACCATTGAGAGTTCATGATCTTGGGGACGAGTATAAGCAATTGAATTTTCAATTGTAGTAGAGGACATTTCTCCAACAGTAACAGATTCAGGATCTTGACCAAAGGACTTGGCGTTTAATTCTTTTAGATATTGTTGAACTATTGGTGTATCAGTATAGAGTGATTTTTCTTGCACTGGGTCAGTTGAATCAACTAGGACAGTATCTTTTCCTGTCACATTAATTACGTCAAAGCGGAAACCGTGAACACCCTTACTGCGCCAGAAGTTTACTACATCAATTAAAGCAGCACGAACCTCTGGATTGTGCCAGTCAAGATCTGCTTGAGTTGGATCATAAAGATGCAAGTAGTAATAATCTGTATCGCCAAATTTTGACCAAGCAGGACCGCCAAATTTTGATTGCCAATTGTTAGGTAATTTTCCATCTTTACCTTTTCTGAGATAGAAGAATTTTTGATATTTTTTATCACCAGCAAGAGCCCTTTTGAACCATTCATGTTCAGTGGAACAGTGATTTAAGACCATATCAAGCATGACATTCACATTTATATCTTTTAGTTTAGCTACTAATTCTTCAAAGTCCTCCATAGTTCCAAAGCGAGGATCAATTTTTTTATAATCAGCGATATCATAGCCGTTATCATTTTGCGGAGAAACAAAAAATGGATTGAACCAAATAAAGTCTACGTTTAGCTTCTTAATATAGTCAATTTTTTGGATAATTCCGCGTAAATCGCCGATGCCGTCATTATTTGAGTCATAAAAAGATTTTGGATAAATTTGGTAGATTACTTTATTGCCTAAATTATTCATTGATACAGTACCTTTCTAAAGTTTAATCTTTTTTCTACGAGCAAAATCAACAAATTTGAATTTATCAGGTCTATGGTAGGACAAAGTTAATTCAAACTTAGTTGTGTCAGCTAAGTAATTGCGGCTAGCAACTAAAACAGCCATATTATTGTCTAATTGCAGTAGGTTTTGAATTCTTTCGTCAACTTGACAGACAGAAATTTCCTTTGTCGCATATGAGATTTCTAATTTTTGATCATTTTCTAAATAATTATAAATCGATGTTTCTGCAGCTTCGATTGGAAGTTTGTTAATCGGAGGAGAGAGTAAATAGTCGCAATCTAATACATCTGCTTCTCTATTTATTGAACGTAAACGTTCAAGATGAAAGCCAGTAGTATTTTCTTCTTCAGGAAAATACTTTATAAACTGAATTGGTAATTTATCTTCTTTTTGTAAAAGCAAAACTTTTGTTTCAGCTTTTAATCCTAATTGGTTGTTTAATTCAGCAAAGCTACTAATACCAGAAATAGGAAATGTATAACGATCTAAATTTAGCACTATTGATCCTTTTCCTCGTATTTTTTGAATTAAGCCGAGATCATTTAAGCTATTAAGAGCTTTGCGAATGGTTTCTCGGGAAGAGCCATAAAGATCCATTAATTGATGTTCACTAGGGAGATATTCGCCGGGTTTATATTGTTGATGTTTAATTTTATCAACTAAGTCTTGGGCGATTACTCCAACTTTAGATTGGGCCATAAAAAATCCTCCTTTGTCTTTAATTATATACACTTGATTAGACAAGTAAAGAAAAATATTTTTATTTATAAAATATTGATTTAATAGAAAAGTAAGCTTTTTCATAAAAATATATTGACAACTTGTACAGACAAGTATAATATTTAAATCAAGATAAATGAAAGCGGATACTTTTAAAGGGGAGAATCAAATTATGGTACAAGATACTACTAATTTATTAGCTCCAGCAACTGGAGCGGTTATTGCTTTGGCTAAAACTTCGGATCCAATCTTTTCTCAGGGAACAATGGGGGATGGGTTTGGATTAACTCCAACCATTGGAAAGGTTGTAGCACCTGTTTCAGGGAAAATCAGTATGGTTGCTGACACTAAACATGCTGTTGGTATCGTAACTGAAGAGGGACTAGAAGTGTTAGTTCATATGGGTGTGGACACCGTTGGCTTAAAGGGAGCTCCATTTACCATTAAGATTGAAAATGGTCAGGAAGTTAAGGCTGGCCAAGAAATTGCTGAAATGAACTTAGAGGAAATTAAGGCTAAGGGATTGGATACAACAATCATGGTTTTAATTACTAATTCAGCAGATAAGCTTTCAGGACTAGATGTAACTGAAGGTGAAGCAAAAGCTGGTGAAGTAGTTGCAACTGCATATTTAAAAGCAGCTAAAACGGAAGACACTTCAAGCAAAAAGTTATCCTATCCAGAATTAGCTACCTTTATTATTAAAAATGTTGGTGGTAAGGATAATGTTAATAATGTGATTCACTGTATTACACGTTTGCGTTTTTACTTAAAGGATGAAAGTAAAGCAAATGATGAAGCTTTGAAAAATCAGCGCGGAATTTTGGATGTAATGCATGCTTCGGGTCAATATCAAGTTGTAATTGGTAATGAAGTTACTAATGTTTTTGACGAAGTAGTTAAACAATTAGGACCTTTAGATAGTGAAACGGCTCCTGCACCAGAAGATGATGGTAAAAATCCAGTTTCAAAAGCTTTTGGTAATCTAATTGGCTTTATTACTGGTTCAATGAGTCCAATTATTGGAGTAATTGCTGCAGCTGGTATTATTAAGGGGATATTAGCCCTCCTAACTCTTCCTCAATTAGGGAGTTTGCTTAGTGTAAAGAGTATAGCTTATATTACAACTAGTGCAATCGCTGATTCCGCATTCTTCTTCCTACCAATTTTAGTAGGGTATTGTGCAGCTAAAAGGTTAAATTCTGATCCAATCATTGCCGCAGTTATTGGTGGTGTGCTTGTTTATCCGCAATTGGTTGATTGGGGTAAAGCTTTCAAGACCATGTTTGAAGTTGGCGGAATTAAGTTTGAGTTCTTGAACTATACGTACTCAATTTTCCCAATGATTTTAGCTGCATGGCTTGCTAAAAAATGTGAAGATTGGCTTAAAAAGTGGCTACCATCATATTTACAAATGATTTTTATTCCATTAATTACTGTTTTAGTTGTATCAGCTTTAACTTTGATGATAACTGGTCCAATTATTCAAGGTGTTGCTAACGGTATTGCTGTCTTCATTAACTGGTTAGTTCATGCATCTGGCTGGGTTGGTGGATTCATTATTGGTGGTTTCTACCAAGTGTTGGTTATCTTTGGCCTTCACTGGGGTGTTGTGCCACTTGTTGCTCAACAAATTGCCGGAACTGGTGAAAGTGCATTAAACGCAATTATTTGTTCATCAATGATTGCTCAAGGTGCTGCTGTATTAGCTGTTGCTATTAAGTCTAAGAAAGAAGACCTAAAGGAATTAGGTTTTGCTTCAACAATTTCTGCAATGTGCGGTGTAACAGAACCAGCCGTTTATGGTATTAGTTTAAGATATAAGAAAGTATTTATTTCTGGATGTATTGGTTCTGCCTTTGGTGGATTGGTTACCGGCTTAATGCACGGAACAATGTATGGCTTTACTGGTGGTTTGATTGGATTCTCATCATTCTTCAATCCAAAACATCCAACTGATTTATCTAGTTTCTACACCTTCTTAATTGCTAGTACTGTAACTATTGTAGTTTCATTTATTGTAACTTGGGTATGGGGCTACAATGACAAGATGGTACAAGGTGCTAAGGTAGCAAAGAAGAAGAGACCAGGTAGTAAGTAACATAAAGTAGAGAATTATTGAAAAATAGTTCTCTATTTTTTTTATTTACATTTTGTGTCGATATAGTCATATAATAAATGTGTCGATAAAAGCATAAAACATAAAAGGATGATGAAAATGACTAATTTAAATAAAATGAATAAAAAATTTAAGACCTTAGATGATTTTGTAGGCACTCACTTTATTTATACTTATGACAAGGGAATATGAATGGTACTGCAAAAATGATCATACTGTTGATTATCGTATTCATGGTGGAATGGTAAAAGGACGTTGGGTTAAAGATCAAGAAGCACATATTAATCTTTTAACTGATGGAATTTACAAAATTGCGTGGACTGAACCAACTGGTACTGATGTTGCCCTAGATTTTGTTCCTAATGAACATAAATTAAATGGAACTATCTTCTTTCCTAAGTGGATACAAGATCATCCCGAGATTACTGTTTGCTATCAAAATGACCACATCGATTTAATGCACGAATCTCGAGAAAAATATGAAACTTATCCTAAGCTGGTTGTCCCAGAATTTGCGAAGATTACTTATATTGGAGAAGCTGGAGTAAATAATGATGAAGTAATTGCTGAAGCTCCTTATGAAGGGATGACTGATGATATCAGAAATGGTAATTACTATGACGAGCATTACCAAATTATTCAAAAAGAAGGTCATAACTATCTTGAAAAGTAATGAGGTAATAATAACTTTTTTGTTAGAATAAAACTATTAGCTATAGAATAGAAAAGAAGATTAGATGCCAAAAAAGCGAATTTTACCTTATATTATTCTAGGAATTTTAGATCAGAATCCTGGTTCAACAGGAAAATTTATTACTAACCAATTTAAAAATGAAATTGGGGAATTTTGGAAAGCTTCTCATAGTCAGATTTATCCTGAACTAAAGAAAATGGTCGAAGATGATTGGATTAAACAAACTAGTGATAGTAATAATGAAAAAGAAAAGTATTATCATTTAACTAATCTGGGAAAAGAAAAATTAAATTCATGGATTGATATTCCTATTAACGCTCTTCCAGTAGTCGAAGACTTGTTTTCCTTAAAATTATTCTTTATTCAGGATCCGAATGATCCAAGAATTTCGACTTTAGTTAATAAGCAACTTAATCTATTAGAAAAGCAACTTGATCATTTAAATGATAGAGAAAAAATACTATTTGATACTCAAGAAAAAAGAAATAAAAATTATGGCCATTATTTGATCTTAGAACGTGCAATTAGTAGACTTGATAACCAAATTAAGTGGCTAAAAACTATAAAACAGCGTTGATAATTCAGCGCTGTTTTTTTGAATTCAATAGTTGAAAATATTAAATCGTATTAATATAATTAATAATAATTTAATTGTGTCGTAGATTGGGGGAAAGGCTATGATCTTTGAAAAGCTTTTTTCTAAAGAAAATAAAAAAGATGAGATTGTTAGGGTAAAGATAAGCTACGAAGAATTCAACGAATTGAAAATAAAACTAAGTAGCGGGGATGTAACAGTTGAACAAGGAGAACATTTTGCAGTTAACTTTATAGGTAAACGACACTACTTACCTATTGTTCAATTGGAAAATGGAAAGTTACAGCTTAAGCAGAGAATTAATTTAATTGATAATGGTGAAGCGCATCTTAAAGTCCTTGTACCAGCAGATGTAACTTTAGATCGGCTTGATGTTCAAACTAATAGTGGTGATATTGAAATCGTTGATACCAAAGCAGAGAAAGCATATCTTAAATCGACTGAGGGAAGAGTTAGAGTAAGACGTGTTGCAATTGCTGAATCTCTTCTTGAATCAACAGATGGTAATGTAACCGTGAGAAATAGTGATTTAGCTGATGGGAAGCTGGCTACATATGACGGAGAAATTAAAGTATCTGGATCTACCTTATCTCAAATTTCATTGAATGTTACCGATGGAGACATGAATTTAACTGACGTAACTATTGATGGTGGAAGTGCAAACTTAAAGGCTGGTAATTTCACCTTAGATCATGCTGTCTTTAAGAGCGATTACGATATTAATAATATTGAAGGAAATAATACTGTCTGGAGTGCCAATTTAAAGTATGCCCGTGTAAGAACAGCTAATGGACTAAATAATATTTCATTTGATCCGCAACCATCTGGAGTGATCTTAACAATGACAACAGTAGATGGAGATAATGTGGTGGAATAAGAAGTATTAATTTGGTACAAAATTGCAAAATTAATACAAAAAAAGAGCTATATTCGTTATATCCCAAATCGTATAAATGATTTGGGATATTATTATATGTAAAGAAATAAAGGAGAAGAAAAAAGATGAAAAGAATTACAGATATATAATTGAAAGAAATTCGTGGTGGAGGAAGCCGAAAAAATGTGGGTACGTGCGCTAGACTAATTGGAGGTGGTGCGGCTTGGGGTGCAGTTAAAGGTGCCGGTAAGGGTGTCACTATGGGTGTTCCTATAGGAGCTGTCGGAGGAGCCGTTTTAGGTGCGAATATGGGAGCAATTAGTAGTGCTTTCGCTTGTGCAGGTATGGTTATAGGAAAGAGATGAATCAAAATGAAAAAGTTAAATATGAATGAGCTAAAAAATGTAAAAGGTGGAACAAATTGGGGTCAGATAGGTGGAGCGTGTGCTGGAGGGGCAATCTGGGGCCTTTACTTTGGAAATCCCTTACTAGGATGTGCCAATGGAGTTGCCGGTTCCCTAATAACACAAAATCTAAAATCTTTAAAATTCCCTCCCAAAAAGGTAACTATGAACAAATGAATGATAAACTAAAAGATATACTGTTAAATAGTCTATCATTCTTTCTTTTTCAAGTAGTGGTTTTGCTTGCTTTTAAGTGGAATAATAAGCAAAACGTTAATATTGATTATTCTACTCTTGCAACTCTTGCTATAAGGTAATAGTTTTTGGAATTTTAATGAATCTTTTTTGGTAAAAGAGATTCTAGAAAAAAATAATAGTTCTTACAAATCGTGTCACGTAGAAATCCCTCTCGCATCTTAAGTAAATAAGTTACAATATACTAGCAAACTGAATTGGTTGATTATTTTATTGATATGAGCAGTGTTTCTTTGATTTTGCTCTAAAATTTTATAACTGTATAACTTCTCTTGTCGATAGCATATAATATCTCTTCTATCGACAAGTTTTTTAGTAAAAAAATCTTCATCTCTTCTAATTCTGTGAAGAATAAAGAGATTACTTATGGCGTAGGATAAAAGAATTAAACCAATTTAGAGGCCCTATATTTTTCGCCTAAGAAATTTATAGTAGCTTGAAAGCAGTTATTATTAATACAGTCTCATTCTTTGTAATAAGTTCTATAGTAATGGGAATTTCTAATTGGAGTGAAGCTCAAAGCTTAATACTGAAAACGTCAGAATATCTTGGATTAATACGTGGAAGTCTGATTGCTGGAATTATAATGAGTTTCTTTTTTGGTGAAAAATAACCCCGTGGAAAACCACGAGGTTATTTTTATTTGACTGTACTTAAAACTGAACGAATCTTCGTAGTAAGCATATCGATAGCAACATCATTTTCTCCACCTTCTGGAACAATAATATCAGCATAACGCTTAGTTGGTTCAATGAATTGATTATACATTGGCTTAACTGTTGCTAAGTATTGATTAATTACTGATTCTACAGAACGTCCACGTTCTTGTGTATCACGCTCTAATCTTCTGATAAAACGAATATCATCATCAGTATCTACAAATACTTTAATACTCATTAAATCACGTAAATTCTCTTCGCCTAAAACTAGGATACCTTCTAAAATAATAATATCAGCCGGTTCAGTGTGAATTGTCTTTTCACTTCTTGTATGAGCAGTAAAGTCATAAACTGGCATTTCAACTGCCTTGTAGTCCATTAATTGACGTAATTGTTCAACAAGAAGTGGCATATCAAAGGCATCAGGATGGTCGTAGTTGATTTTTTTACGGTCTGCCATTGATAAGTTGTCATTGTTCTTGTAATAAGAATCTTGCGTCATAATTAAGATATGGTCGTCTTGTTGTAATTGGTCATAAATTTCATGGGCGATGGTTGTTTTACCACTACCAGAACCACCAGCAATTCCAATGATAATAGGGCGTTTACTTTGCACAATAAAATCTCCTTTTTTAAACTATTACAATAATACCTTAAAATTATGCGCTATGATAGCTTTCTGAGCAATAATCTTGACAAATATGTTTTTTATAGTGAGATAATTTGGAGCTAGTTAAAAATAAATATCTTGTTCACTACTAATATTTATAAAATTAATTCTCTTTCAAAAAAATATATTTACTAGTAGTACATTATAGAAAAAGAATACTAAATCAGTAATCAAATTGACCAATTTGGTATTTTTTAATTTTTTAGAGAATAAAAAATGGTAATGTGTAAGACGTAAAAATGTTATTAATTGCTTTAAAGGAGAGAAGAATAATGAAAGAAATTAAAAAAATTTCTTGTTAAGAAAGTTATTTTAACTGAAAAAGAAATGAGTGAAGTTGTTGGTGGAGCTAGAGTAAGTGGCTTTATTATTCCATCTAATTTTTATAAAGCTTTTAAGCTCGGAAAATTTGGTAGATAAAATAAATGACTTGGCTCTACTTGTTAGCTATCCTTTTGTCTATTTTATTATTTTATAGACTTACCCATTTTAAAGTAATAAAAAATAAGTTTTGGGTATATTTATGTATTTTAGTTGTTGGAACTGTGTGCACATTTTATGGTTATAAGGCTATATTAATATATAACCTTATAACTATTATTATTTTGAACATTATTCACAGAAAAAATAATAATTTTACTTTAATTACTGGAGTATTAATCTTTATATTTAGTGATGACTTAATTATAGAATTTTTTCGGGGAATATTACTGGATATAATTGGAAATTTTTCTGTATCGAAAGATATAGTAGAACGGGTAAATTTAATATGTGTTTTTTGTTTTTTTATAGCTACCTATTTAATAGGAATCTATGTTGGAAAATTTGTTATAAAAAAAACTAATAGGCAAAAACTTTAGAATTTTCTTTTGGATATTACTATATTTATATTTAGTAGCTCTGATTATTGCTATTGTATATGTTGAAACTAAAAATGTTCCTCCTGTTAATTTTGTCTGTGTGGCTCTTGGAGATTATCTTAATTCTAGTTTTTTCTTTGATTTATTATATGTAATTGCGCCATTATTTATTTTTATTCCGGTAGTAAAAGTAGATTATGAAAATATTCAATCTAATTTAGGACGAATACTTTCTATCCAAATTATTTGTGAAATTTTTGTATTAACTAATTATAAGGTCGATTCCAATAAGATCTTAGATAATGTTAACCGTAGTCAAATTATCTTCTCTATATTTTTAGTATTATTTGCTTATCTTGTTTTAAAGAGATGGGGCTATCATTTTTACATGAGTTTAAAACTAAACAATCAATTTCAGTGGAAAGTATTTATTCCCATTCTACTTTTTGGCTTCTATATGGTTTTCTTCAATGCCTTTTTAACAACCAATCCTAAATCAATTGGAGAATTGATTTGGAAATGAAATTTTGAATGGTTGAATCCAGCAGAATCACAGTATTTTGGTAGTGCACTAGAAGTATTCTTAAATGCTGCGGATGCTGGTATTACCGAGGAAGTTTGGCGATATCTTACAATTATTATTCTTTTGGCAATGTTTAAAAATAATAAACATAAGATATCTTTGACTATTCTAATTAGTAGCTTACTGTTTGGATTACTTCATTTTAATCAGTTGCTATCACCAGAAAGAAATTTAACCGATGTAATTATTCAATCGCTAGGAGCAGTTGGATTAGGTATCTTTTTAGGAAGCTTATTTCTATATTCAGGTCAGATCTGGCTCAATGTTCTATTTCATTTCTTATTTGATTTAGTTGTGTTTTCCCTTACTCCCCTTAGCTTTGTAGGAAGCGGGATCTTAACTATCTTTGATTCACCAGCTTTAGCTAACGTTATAATAACTTCAGGATTATTTATACTTGTTAGCGTAATTTTAATAACGGGAAAAAGAAGAAAATGTGTTGAAAATAATATTGAGAGATTAATTAGTTAAAATCTACTGGACGTTAAGAAAAATATATACTAGTTAACTTAGAATCTATACACTATTAATTAACTATTTAAAGCATAGGAGAAGAGTATGAGTAGCGATAAATTAAAAGAAGAAATTTTAAAAATAAAAGGTACTTCTGACATCGTCAATGATCCAGAAGTACAAAAATTATTAGATGCTTCCATTGAAAGAATAGACAAAAATATGAGCTTACAAAGAATAGTAAGCAAATTAAAACAAGATTTAGATATTTATTCTGTATCTCATCATTTTAAATTTCCTGAGTCATTAGTTAAACTTCAACTTGCCATAGACAAATATCCAAATAAATGGGAAGGTGCAGGCGCTGGTGGAGTTTGGCTAGTAATCTAGATATAAATAGAATTTTTAAAAGTACCGAATTAGTCACAAACAATGCTGATTTGGTACTTTTTATTTTGGGACAATTTTAAAATGCTAAAATTTAAATCTATAGGGAAATAATTAGGAAGGAAAAATAAATGAAAATTATTGAGGCTAATGAAAAAGCAGCTTCAAGAAAAGAAAGATGGATAGTCCTAAGTATAAGTTTGATCTTCGGGGACTTAATGAACAAATTATTTTTACGGTTGACTTCGATTGATAGCTTTATTCTAAGCATGGTAATTGGAATCAGAAGCATGTATTTGCTTGAGAGTGGATATTATTATTTTAGAGATGATATTCAGAAAATAATAGAAAAGTTCAAGAAGTAATAGGCTTATGCATCTCAATTTAAATTTTAGGAGGAGAATAAAAATGGTCATAGGATATATTCCGATTATTTTACTTTTAATAATTATTTTAGGTGATATTGTTGCTTCACTAAAATTACACAAGATAGTCAGAACGTCTGATGCCTCAAATATCTTAGTTCTTGGAATAGTGACCATTATTTTTGCCTTAAAAGATTTAGATTCATTTTTTTTGGAGTTCAGCAATTGCTTGTGTTTTTATGAGTATCGTTGTTTTTAAAGATCTATACGATGAGCATCAAATTCAAATAAAGAATAAGTCTGAGGAACATAACTAATGGGAAAGTCATTAACGTTTAGATGCATTTTTGCGGGGATTGCTTTTTGTTTACTTCAAACATTCGGAGATTTATTAGTCGGCAGTCAACTAACTCTTCGGATAATTCTCGGTAATATTCTGTGGGGAGTAATTTTTGCTTACTTTTTAAATTATTAAAAAGAATGCAAGTGCGAAAGAAGCATAAAAGGAAAGATACAGATGAAATCTATTGAAACCACTAATAAGAAAGATGCCCATACTGAGGAATGGATCGTAATTATTCTCAGTGTAATCTTTGCATATTTGATTAATAAACTATTTTTATCTTTGACTAATAGCACTAGTATTACAGCGAGTCTTGTAGTTCTAATTGCGAGCATGAGTATTTTTTCAATCACTTACTATTATGGTAAAGATAGACTACAACAAAGGTTAAAAAGCAAAAAGTAGGAACCAAATTGGTTGTAAAAAGTACTAAATCGATCCAATTATCATTCTTATTAAAAATGATAGTAAAATTAATAAACAAATGATCCTGTTAAACACATATAACCCGTTGGAGGACAAAAACATGAAAAATGAATTGGCACAAGTATTGAATGATTTCATTTCACTTGCTAAGACTCATTATGATCGAAAAGGTAACGAATACTTATTAGAACAATTGGAGATTGCCTTAGATAAGACGAATAACAATGTTCAAGATGCAGTAAACGAAGCAAGAACAACCTATCAAAATGTGAATACGTTTTGTTTAGTAAACCATCTCCATTTAGAAAAAGATGAAGAAGCATTACTTGAAAAAATTAAAGAAATTTCAATGAGTAAAGGCTGGCTGGGTGGCTTAAACAGCTGGAATACTACTAATACTTGGCCTGGAAAGTAGGAATGAAAGTGCAAGCTTTTTATTATGCAATGCCAACTTTGGCAGTAATTGTAATTGGAACATATATTTTTACTTCAGTTAAGCTTCATAAGTTTATCTGGCTTTCACCAGTTGTTTATTTAGCTTTGATAGGAAGTGTAGGGCTCTGGATAAAAATTGGTATGAGTATTTTTTCTACCTCAGAAAATGGAGTTTTTGGATTGCTTACACTAGAAGTAATTCTCTTAGAGGGAATTATTGAAGAATATAGATATCAAAAACAGAATCTTGGAAAGAAAGAAGAGTAGCGAAGTAGCTACTCTTCTTTAATATATCAACTTTATGTGCATCTTTTCTCAAAGTGAACTAAAATGGAGCTGAAAAAAGGAATAGAAGTGATAACTTTGACTAAAAAAGATGATGAAGACGATGAGATAGTTAAGGTAGCTCAATTATCTGTCGAAGATGCATTAAAAGAGTTAAATACAGAGCAAGCTGGTTTAACGATTGATGAAGTACATACTTTGCAGCAAACATATGGAAAAAATGTTTTTTCTAAAGCAAAGCAAGAACCACTGTGGAAAAAATTTATAGCTAATTTTACAAGTTTAATGGCGATTTTACTTTGGGTAGCTGGGATAATAGCTTTCTGCGCAAATTTAGTACAATTAGGAATTGCTATTTGGGCTGTAAACATTATTAATGGAATTTTTAGTTTTTGGCAGGAATTTCAGGCTGACAAGGCAACTGAAGCCTTGGCGAATATGTTACCGTCATACACTCGTGTTGTAAGAAACGGTAAAGAAGAAAAAATCCTGGCTAAAGATTTAGTACCCGGTGATATTGTTAAACTCGAAGGAGGAGACGATATCCCAGCTGATATTCGTGTGATTGCAGCAACAAGTGCTCAAGTAGATCAGTCATCTTTAACCGGTGAAGTAAATCCAGTTCACAAAGATGCTCATCGAATTGAAAATGTTGACAAGAAAAATCACGCTGACCTTAATAATATGATTTTTTCCGGCACCAATATGATGAAGGGAAACGTTACGGGGATTGTTGTTAAGACGGGGATGAATACTGACTTTGGTAAGATTGCTGAATTGACACAAAATGTTAAGCAACAAAAGAGTCCACTTGAAAAAGAACTTGATACTTTAACGAAACAAATTTCAATTCTAGCAATTTCTATTGGTATTATTTTCTTCTTAGTTGCAACTTTTTTTGTACATTACCCTTTAGTAAAAGCTTTTGTTTTTGCTTTAGGGATGATTGTGGCTTTTATTCCAGAAGGATTAGAGCCAACTGTTACATTGTCCCTGGCCGGAGCAGTTCAAAGAATGGCAAAAAATCATGCCTTGATTAAGCGCTTATCTAGTGTTGAAACGCTAGGGTCAACTTCTGTCATTTGTTCTGATAAAACAGGTACTTTAACTAAGAACGAAATGACCGTAAAAGAACTTTGGACTTTAGAGAAGAGCTACCATGTTTCTGGTGAAGGTTATGCAGTGCAGGGTCATATTAAAGAAGGACCAACGCATATTTTTGCAAAAGACAATGACACCTTGAAGGAAGTATTACTTGGTGGCGTTTTTGCAGATAATGCAAGAATTCAAAAGCCTGATAAGCAACATCCACGCTACCAAATCTTAGGTGATCCAACTGAAGCTTGTCTTGAGGTTGTTGCAAGAAAAGGAAAGATAGATGTTGAAGCAGAAGTGGAAAAGACACCACGCGTTAAAGAATTGCCATTTGATTCAAGTAGAAAAATGATGACAGTGATTCAGAGCTCCGATGGTACACACCGTTTCAATACTTATACTAAAGGTGCCCCAAATTGTGTGGTTGATAAATGCACCTCTTACCTATGTGACGATAAAATTCAGCCTATTACCCAGGAAATAAAAGATAAGATTATGAGAGCAAATGACGGCTATGCTAAAGATGGTTTGCGTGTCTTAGCAGTTGCTGGTCGTAATCTTGATCAAAAGATAATGGATAATTTAGATCTTGCAACAATTGATACAGTTGAAAGAGATCTCACGTTCTTAGGGTTAACCGTTATGATGGATCCACCGAGAGCTGAAGTATATAAGGCGGCACGTGAATGCCGCAAGGCTGGGATTAAAGTCACGATGGTTACTGGTGACTATGGTTTGACTGCTAAGAGTATTGCGCGTGAAATTGGATTAACTGATCCTGATAAGCCTTTGACGGTTATTACGGGAGACGCTTTAAAGACAATGCCTGATGAAGAGTTAAGACATTATCTTGAAGGTGAAGTTGTTTTTGCTAGAATGGCCCCTGAACAAAAATACCGTGTTGTTTCAATGTATGAAAAAATGGGCAAAATCGTTGCTGCTACTGGAGATGGCGTTAATGACGCACCTGCTTTAAAGAAAGCAAATATTGGTATCGCTATGGGTGGAACGGGTACTGATGTTGCAAAAGAAGCAGCTGATATGATTTTGACTGATGATAATTTTGCTTCTATTGTAGGTGCTATTAAAGAAGGACGCGGTGTATACAGCAATATTCGTAAGTTCTTAATTTACATTTTGAACTCAAATATGCCTGAAGCCGTTCCATCTGTTCTGTTTTTACTTTCAGGTGTGGCAATTCCACTGGCTTTGACTGTAATGGAAATTTTATTTATTGACCTAGGTACTGACATGATTCCAGCCCTAGGTTTAGGACGAGAAGATCCTGAAAAAGGAATTATGGATCGTCCGCCAAGATCACCAAAGGATCATTTAATTAATAAAGATGTCTTGGCAAAAGCCTTTCTCTGGTATGGTTTAATTGCTTCGATAATTGCTACAGCTGCCTTCTTCATTGCTAACTTTTATCGTGGTCATATTTTTCCTAATTTACCAGCAAATGGCTGGGATTATCGCCAAGCAACTACGGTAACTTTAGCGGCAATTATTTTTTGTCAGATTGCGGCAGTCTTAAATATTCGGTATGCTAGACAATCAATGTTTAACAAATATTTCTTTAAGAATTCGATGATTTTTATTGGGATCATTATGGAAATTGTCTTGCTACTATGCATTTCTTATGTACCAGTTTTTCAGTCATTTTTTGGTACGGAGCCGCTTAATGCACATGATTGGATTATGTTAGTATGTATCCCATTACCATTAATTCTAATTGACGAGTTAAGAAAATGGATTTTAAGAAAAGAGTCAAAAAATAAATAAAATTTAACTGCTAGTTTTAACTAGCAGTTTTTTCTTGCTAAAATAGTAAAAATACGGAAGGTGGCGAAAGTATGAAAAAAGGGTTAGTAATGGAAGGTGGCGCAATGCGTTGCATGTTTACTGCTGGAGTCACCGATACTCTGATGAAAGCCGGCATTGATTTTGATGGTGCAATAGGTGTATCAGCTGGAGCTGCTTTTGGCTGCAATTATAAGTCAAGACAAATCGGAAGAGTTCTGCGCTATAACGTAAAATATGCTAGTGACCCACGTTTGTCTAGTTGGCAATCATGGCTGAAGACCGGTGATTTATATGGGGCTGACTTTTGTTATCATGAGTTACCAGTTAAACTTGATATTTTTGATACAGTCGCTTTTCAAAAAAATCCAATGGATTTTTGGTGTGTGGCAACTGACATTAATAATGGTGAAGCAATATATCATAAATTGATTTTAGGTAAAGAAGCAGATTTGCAGTGGATCCGGGCTTCTTCTTCAATTCCAGTTTTTGCTCGGTCAGTTGAAATTGGGAGTCGTAAGTATTGGGATGGTGGAATTAGTGATTCAATTCCCATTAAATTTTTTGAAAAAATTGGCTACGACAAAAACGTTGTTATTTTAACGCAGCCCCTCTCTTATCGAAAAGAAGCAAGTAAACTATATCCAGCTTTAGAATTGATCTTACATAAGTATCCCGCTGTCTTGAAAAAATTAAAGACAAGAGCAAAAGATTATAATGATGTGCTTAATTACATTAGAAAAAAAGAAGTACAAGGCAAAATATTGGTTATCAGACCACCTTATCCTTTAGAAATTGGCACAATGGAGAAAGATACCCAAGAATTGAGGCGCGTATACCAAATCGGTGTAAAAGAAGCTAAGAAAAATTTACAAGCAATAAAAACTTATTTGAGTGAATAATCTTCTTGAATGACTTGTCTAGATTACATTTCATTCGTTATAATTAACAAAAGCTTAAATTTTCAGTTTTTTAATAGTAATTATAGAGGGAATGAGCGTAATGAAAAAAACAAAGCTTTTTAGCTTTTTCTTTGCACTTTTGATGTTTTTCTCACTCGGTGCTACTTTTATCAAGCCAGCTCAAGCGGCTAACCAAAAGCAAGTAGCAGAAGGTAGTATCTTGAAGAAGATTAAAAAGAGTGGAGAATTAGTAGTCGGCACATCTGCTGATTATCCGCCACTAGAATTTACCACAAGTGAAAATGGTAAGACTAAATATGTTGGAGTAGATATTGAACTAGCTAGAGACATAGCTAAAGACTTGGGCGTAAAACTTGTAATTAAAAATATGTCTTTTGACTCCTTGTTAGTTGCACTCGAAACAGGAAAGGTAGACATGGTTATTTCTGCCATGACGCCTACTCCTGAAAGAAAGCAAAGTGTAGCATTTTCAAAAATTTACTATAAGCCAAGTGGTGAATATTTCTTAGTAAATAAAAAGGATAAAGACAAGTACACAAGTATCCAAAGTCTTAAAGGTCAAACGGTTGGAGCACAAACGGGGAGTAACCAATATAATTTAGTTAAATCTCAAATGAAAGATTCTAAATTAAAGGGTCTTGGGAAAATTAACAATCTTGTTTTAGCCTTGCAATCAGGCAAGGTTTCTGCAGTAGTAGTAGAAGAATTAATTGCTAAAGCATATGCCGAAAATAATAGTGGCTTGGCTGCAGTTCGTTCAAACTTAAAAGAAACTCAAGCGGGAAATGCAGTTGCAATTGCTAAAGGACAAGATGATTTAGTAGCTCAAGTAAACAAAACAATTGACCAAGTTCAGAAAAAAGACTTGATTAGTAAAGAATATTTACCAGCAGCTGCTAAATATATGAAAACAGAAAAGAAAAGTAATACTTTTGCCAAGTACATTCCATATTTCTTTAAGGGTATTTGGTATACAATCGTAATTACTATTTTTTCAGTAATTATTGGTATTGTTTTAGGTATCATTTTAGCTTTGATGCGTTTATCAAAGAATCCAATTTTACACTGGCTTGCTGTTTGCTACATTGAATTTATCCGTGGTACGCCGCAAATGGTACAAATTTTATTTGTTTACTTTGGAATTGGATATTTGATTTCTAATCTTTCCGCTTTGGTTGCAGGTATTATTGCGATTGGACTTAATTCTGGAGCCTATGTGGCTGAAGATATTAGGTCAGGAATTGATTCTTTACCAAAAGGCCAGATGGAAGCAGCTCGCTCACTTGGTTTAAGCCGTCAAAAAGCCTTTAGATATGTCATTATTCCGCAGGCAATTAAGAACATTTGGCCAGCTTTAGGCAACGAATTTATTACTTTATTAAAGGATAGTTCGTTGGTCTCAGTAATTGGAGTTGCAGAACTGATGTATCAAACACAATTAGTTCAAACTTCAACTTATAAGGGTGTTCTACCATTATTTATTGCCATGATTATTTACTTTATTATGACTTTCTCATTAACGAGATTATTGAATCACTTTGAAAAGAGGATGAAGCGTAATGACAATGATTAAGGTTGAACATTTAAAGAAGAGTTTTGGAAAAAAAGAAGTCCTCAAAGATATTTCTGCAAATGTTGAGAAAGGAAAAGTTATTAGTATCATTGGTCCATCAGGTTCAGGTAAGAGTACATTTTTGCGCTGTCTTAATGTACTTGAGACACCAACAAGCGGCAAAATAATTTTTGATGGGCAAGATTTAACACATATTAGTGAAAAGGAATTAGATATTTTAAGAGAAAAAATGGGAATGGTTTTCCAAAGCTTTAATCTTTTTCCAAATATGAATGTAGTTGAAAACGTTAAATTAGCGCCTATGAAAGTTAAAGGCGTAAGTGAAGAAGAAGCTGAAAAGCAGGCTTTAGAATTGCTTGATAAAGTTGGTTTGAAAGATCGGGCTAAGCAATATCCTTCTAGTTTGTCTGGTGGTCAGCAGCAACGCGTTGCGATTGCTAGAGCTTTAGCAATGAATCCCGAAGTAATGCTATTTGATGAACCAACAAGTGCGTTAGATCCAGAAATGGTTGGCGAAGTTTTAAAGACAATGCAAGACTTGGCAGATTCAGGCATGACGATGGTTATTGTTACCCATGAAATGGGATTTGCCCGTGAAGTTTCTGATGAAGTGTGGTTTATGGCAGATGGATGTTTGCAGGAACAAGGAAGTCCAGAACAAATTTTTGAAAATCCGCAAAGTCCACGTGCAAAAGACTTTCTTTCTAAAGTACTTTAAATATTAATATTTTTTAAATAAGCACTTTCTTTTTACAAGGAGAGTGCTTTTCTTTATAATAGTTGCGTTAGAAAAGTTAAAGAGGATGAGTTTAATGAAGATTAGACAAGCTACAATGAATGATTATAATCAAATTATGACAATTTTAAAGGATGGTGCTAATCAACTAGCAGAACGTGGAGTTGATCAATGGCAAGGAGACTATCCTTCACCAGATCAAATTAAAGAAGATATTGAAAAAGGTTTTGCCTATTTAGCTGTTTCAGCTGATGGTGAAACAGTAGGTGCTATTTCTATAGTTGAAGCACCAGATCATTCTTATGATGATTTGAAAGGTGAGTGGCTTCTAGATACTGATAAATATGTTGTAATTCACCGCGTTGCCATTCATTCAAAGCACGCAGGTCATGGTTATGCTACTAAGCTTTTAACTGAAGTAATTGATTATATTCGCGATCACCGTAAAGATATTGATAGCATTCGAATTGATACACATGAAAACAATAGCGCAATGCAACATCTAATTGACAAGATGAATTTCACCAAAGTGGGAGAATTGCATGGAGTTTATCGTCCAGATGAAATTTCATATGTTTATGAGAACGTCAGAGAATAAATAAATTTTAGCTAGGTTGAAAAACCTAGCTTTTTTGTTGAGTTTAAGCATTCTGTTGACAGGTACTAATATGATAGAATATTCTTGTTGAATACTATAAATTACATGGAGAAATTGATGAGAAAAAATTTTAAATTTAAAATAGCCGCTGTTTGTGGACTGCTAGCTATTTTAATCGGACTTACAGGCTGTGCTAACAATAATAGCAATAAGATTACTGTTGTTGGATCTAGTGCCATGCAACTTTTAGCTGAGCAAGCTGGAAATGACTATCGTCTGTCTCATCCTGACAGTAATATTGTTGTTCAAGGAGGAGGTTCGGGGACTGGTCTTAGCCAAGTACAGGCAGGAGCAGTTGAAATTGGAACTTCCGATGTTTTTGCTGAAACTCAAAAGGGAATAGATGCTAAAAAATTGCAAAATCATCTTGTTGCCGTTGTAGGTGTTGTTCCTATTGCCAATAAGAGTGCCGGTGTAAGCAATTTGAGTAAGCAGCAATTGAGTGATATTTTTACAGGTAAAATTACTAACTGGAAACAAGTTGGTGGTAAGAACCAAACTATCACTGTAATTAACCGTTCTAAAGGGAGCGGTACTCGTGGAACTTTTGAAGGCTTAGTTCTAAATGGAAAAAAGCCAATTCAGGCTCAAGAACAAGATTCTAACGGTACTGTACGTAAAATTGTCAGTTCTACACCAGGGACAATTTCTTATATCTCATTCCAGTATGCTAATGATGAAAATATTCAAAAATTGAGTATTGATGGGATAAAGCCTACGAATAAGAATGTCGAGACAAATCGCTGGCAACTTTGGTCTTATGAACATATTTATACTAAGGGTAAACCTAACAAGAATGTTCAAAAATTTATTGATTACATGCTTGGAAGTAAGGTACAAAATGATTTAGTACCTAAACTAGGCTATATTAGTATCGATAAGATGCAGGTCGAACGTGATAGTAATAATCATGTTGTTCAAAAATAAAGAATAGGACGTTTTGATGAATAACAAAGATCTTAAAAAAGTAGTTGAGTCTGCTTTAGATAAGCAAAAAGTTCCTCATGTTAAATTAAAGAAGATTGGTGCAAGTAAGGTTGATGTTGCCAGCTTAACTGAGCCATCAAAAGAAACACGACAAGAATATTGGGGTAAAGGACTAACTTACTGCGCCATTATTTTAATTATTATTTTGGTTGCTTCAATTATTGGTTTTATTGGATTTCATGGACTAGAAACTTTTACTAAAGATCATGTGAATGTTTTTCAATTTTTGACTTCTAGTGATTGGGATCCAGGTGAAGGAAAGAATCATGTTGGAGCAGCAGCAATGATTGTAACTTCATTTTCTGTAACCTTACTAGCTGCTTTAGTAGCAACCCCGTTTGCAATTGCAGCAGCCTTATTTATGACTGAGTATTCTTCTAAAAAGGGTGCACGCTTTTTGCAATCAGTAATTGAATTATTGGTAGGAATTCCGTCTGTTGTTTATGGATTCTTGGGATTAACAGTTATTGTTCCTTTTATTAGAAATATTTTTGGTGGAACTGGGTTTGGTATTTTATCAGCGACTTTAGTTTTATTTGTCATGGTTTTACCGACAATTACTTCGCTAACTGTTGATAGTTTAAAAGCTGTACCATCTGATTACCGGAAAGCTTCTTTAGCTTTAGGTGCAACTAAATGGCAAACAATCTATAAAGTGATTTTGCGAGTTGCTTCTCCTAGAATTATGACAGCGGTAATTTTTGGGATGGCTAGAGCCTTTGGTGAAGCCTTAGCTGTACAGATGGTTATTGGTAATGCCGTTTTAATGCCAGCTAACTTAGTGAGTCCATCTGCTACTTTAACTAGTCAGTTAACTAGTCAAATGGGAAACACAGTTATGGGAACCTTACCAAATAATGCACTTTGGTCATTAGCCCTTCTATTGTTAATTATGTCTTTGGTCTTTAACTTCTTAGTCCGCTTAATTGGAAAGAGAGGACAGAAATAATGAATGCAAAAATTCGTAATAAAATTGCTACTGCTGGTATTTATACCTTAGTGAGTATTGTTGTAATCATCCTCTTTGGGATTTTAGGCGATATTCTAGTTTCGGGTGTACCACATCTTTCATGGCATTTTTTATCTTCTGAGGCTTCTTCCTATCAAGCTGGCGGAGGGGTAAGAGATCAGCTATTTAATTCCTTATATTTGCTAGTATTAACCTTAATTATTTCACTTCCTATTGCTTTGGGAGCAGGTATTTATCTAGCGGAATATGCTAAAGATAATTGGTTTACTAACTTAATTAGAACAACAATTGAAATTTTAAGCTCACTTCCTTCAATTGTTGTTGGTTTATTTGGTTATTTACTATTTGTAGTACAGTTTGGATTTGGTTTTTCAATTATTTCTGGTGCTTTGGCTCTTACATTCTTTAATTTACCAACACTAACTAGTAACATTGAACAAGCTATTGAAGGTGTTCCGCAAGCGCAAAGAGATGCGGGACTTGCTTTGGGCTTATCTAACTGGAAAACAATTCGCGGGATCGTTTTGCCGGCAGCCTTACCAGGAATTTTAACTGGGATTATTTTGAGTGCTGGTAGAATTTTTGGTGAAGCCGCTGCCTTAATTTATACTGCAGGTCAAAGTGGATCTACAATTGACTACAGTAATTGGAATCCATTTAGTCCAACTAGTTTTTTAAATGTGATGCGTCCAGCAGAAACTTTAGCTGTTCATATTTGGAAGGTTAATACTGAAGGCATCATCCCCGATGCAACAATTGTTTCAGCTGCAACTTCTGCTTTATTAATTATTGTGGTAATTTTATTCAATCTTGGTGCACGTGCCTTGGGTAATCATTTATACCGCAAATTAACAGCTGCTAAGTCATAAGGAGAAATTTATGCAAAATGTAAATGAAGCCCCGACATATATTCATCAATTTGATAAAGATGAACAGATTATCTCGACGCAAGACCTTAGTGTTTTTTACAGAGGTAGTGTTCAAAAGCTTTTTAATGCTAGTCTTCAATTTAAGAAAAAAACTATCACAGCCTTAATTGGAGGATCTGGTTCAGGAAAGTCTACTTTTTTACGTTGTCTTAATAGAATGAATGATAAAGTGGCTCGAGTAGATGGTAAAATTTGGTACCATGGCTTAGATATCAATAAAAACAATATTAACGTTTACCAGTTAAGAAAAAATATTGGAATGGTTTTCCAAAAGCCTAATCCATTTCCAAAATCAATTAGAGAAAATATTACTTATGCTCTAAAAGCAAATGGTGAAAATGATAAGCAAAAATTAGATCAAATTGTAGAAGAAAGTTTAAGAGCGGCTGCTCTATGGGATGAAGTGAAGGATAAGTTAGATAAGAGTGCATTGGCAATGTCTGGTGGTCAACAGCAGCGATTATGTATTGCGCGAGCTCTTGCATTGAAGCCTGAAATTTTGCTACTTGATGAGCCTGCTAGTGCTCTTGATCCTGTTTCTACTTCTAAACTTGAGGATACTCTTAAGCAGTTGAGAACTGACTATACAATGATCATGGTAACGCACAATATGCAACAAGCTAGTCGTATTAGTGATTACACAGCTTTCTTTCATTTAGGTCATGTTTTAGAGTATGACACTACTGAAAATATTTTTACTAATCCTAAGGGTGAAATTACGGAAGACTACATTCGCGGAAGTTTTGGATAAGGGGTTTACTGTGGAAAATATTATTACAAGTAAAGATGTTCACCTAAGCTATGGAAATGTTGAAGCTTTACACGGCATTAGCTTAGACTTTGAAGAAAAAGAACTTACTGCCTTAATCGGTCCTTCAGGATGCGGAAAATCAACCTTTCTTCGTTGTTTGAACAGAATGAATGACGACATACCTAATATTCATATTAGTGGTGAGATTAAATTTGAAAATAAGAATATTTATGGTCCTAAAATGGATTTGGTAGAGTTGCGTAAAGATGTTGGAATGGTGTTCCAGCAGCCAAGTCCTTTTCCATTTTCTGTTTATGACAATATTGCTTACGGTCTTAGAATTGTTGGGATTAAAGATAAAGAATTGATCGACCAGCGAGTTGAAGAAAGTTTAAAGCAAGCTGCAATTTGGAAAGAGACTAAAGATAATTTAGATCGAAACGCTCAAGCATTTTCTGGAGGACAACAACAGAGAATTTGTATTGCTCGTGCTTTAGCGGTTCGTCCAAAAGTAGTTTTGCTTGATGAGCCTACTAGTGCTCTGGATCCAATTTCAAGTAGTGAGATTGAAGAGACTCTTCTTGAATTAAAGCATGATTTTACTTTTATCATGGTAACGCACAACTTACAACAAGCCTCTCGAATTAGCGACTATACTGCTTTCTTAATGAGTGGGGACTTAATTGAATATGGTAAGACCTCAGATATGTTTATGAATCCGAAAAAGCAAATTACTAGTGATTATCTGAATGGACGTTTTGGTTAATAAAGGAGTTTTTAAGATGCATGAAGTTTTTTTAGATGAATTACGTAAGTTGAATACTCGTTTCATGGGAATGGGTATTGATGTTAGTGAAGCAATTGAAGAAGCAACACAAGCTTTTGTTGAACATGATAAAAAACTAGCTCAAAGCCTAGTTAAAGATGATCAAAAAGTGTCACGTGCCGCTACAAAAGTTGAAAAAAGAACCTTAAAATTGATGGCTCTTCAACAACCAGTTGCTAGTGATTTTAGAAATGTTATTAGTATCTTAAAAGCTACTAATGATTTAGAACGAATTGGTGAAAATGCTAATTCAATTGCTTGGGAAACAATTCGAGTAAAGGGAAATCCTCGTATTCCAGAAGTTGAAGCAATTATTAAGTCAATGTCTAAAAAAGTTAACTTTATGTTAGACCAAGTTTTAAAGGCTTATGTACAAGGTGATGAAAAATTGGCTCGTGAAGTTGCTAAAAAAGATGATGAAGTAGATGAGGAATATGTAAAGGCTCGTAAGCTAATTATTTCTGGAATTAAGCAAGATCCAGAAGCAGCGGTCGCTTCTTCAAGCTACTTTATGGTAATTCGTTTACTTGAACGTATTGGCGACCACGTAGTTAATCTAGCACAATGGGTTATCTATAAAATGTCGGGAGAATTAGTAGATTTAAATACTAAAGATACTGATGAAATGACTGAATTATAGGATTAAATATCTGATACGATGGATATTAGAGAAGTTAAAGATCATAAAAAACAATATATTGATTTATTGTTATTAGCTGATGAGCAGGAAGATATGGTTGACCGCTATCTTGATCGGGGAAGAATGTATATCTTGATTGATGACGGAAAAGTGCGATCAGAGTGTGTCATAACATATGAAGATAATCGTACTATTGAGATAAAAAATCTTGCTACTTATCCTGTTGATCAAGGGAAGGGCTATGCTAAAAAGTTAATCAATTATATTTCGGAAAAATATAAAGGGGATTATAAATTCTTGCAAGTTGGAACTGGTGACAGTCCTTTAACGATTCCATTTTATCTGAAATGCGGCTTTAAGCCCTCAGGCCGAATAAAAAATTTTTTCGTAGATAATTATAATCATCCAATTTATGAAGTAGGCCAACAATTGATTGATATGGTCTACTTAAAAAAGAAAATCTGAATACAGAAAAATAGGAACCTTTGATTTGAGGGTTCCTATTTTTATTTAACTTTATACTCTTAGTTGTAAGCGCGTGCAAATGATAGAAAAGAAATCTATAATGAAACTATAAATTAAACTGTAGTATTAAGTAGGGAGAAGTTATGAGCGATACAGTGCAAAAAAAGAAGAAACATCAATTTCCAACAGCATATACAGTTATTATTATCGTTTTATTATTGGTGCAAATTTTAACGTTTTTTATACCATCGGGTAATTATGCAACGCTTGAATATGATCAACCAAGTAAAGAGTTTGTAATTACAAAACCAAATGGTAGCAAGCATAAAGAAGCAGCAACCCAAAAAACTTTAGACAAATATAAGGTTAAGATCGATGTTAAAAAGTTTACTAGGGGAACGATCTATAAACCTGTAGCTATTCCTGATTCCTATGAAAAAATTAATCAGAAAAAGCCAGGACTCGGTGGAGCGATTTATCAATTTCTTTCTTCTCAGGTAAACGGGATTGCTCAAAGTATTGATATTATTGCCTTTGTTTTGATTCTAGGTGGTTGTATTGGAGTCGTTCATGCAAATGGTGCAATTGATGCCGGAATGCAGGCACTTTCTAAAAAGATTAAGGGTAAGCAAGTTTTATTGATTGTTTTAGTAATGGGATTAATCGCTATTGGTGGAACAACCTTTGGTTTAGCTGAAGAAACAATGGCTTTTTATCCTATCTTAATTCCAGTCTTCTTATTAGCAGGCTTTGATAGGATGACAGTTGTTGCGACGATCTTTTTAGGTACAAGCATTGGAACGATGGCATCAACTATTAACCCATTCTCGACTGTAATTGCCTCGAATACGGCGGGGATCAATTTTACAGATGCATTACCGCTTAGAATTTGTATGTGGGCAACCTGCGTTATTGTCGGGATGATTTACGTCATTCTTTATGCTAAAAAAGTGCAAAAGAATCCTAAAGCTTCATATGTTTATAATGACTTCGCTAAAGAAGATCAAGAATATATGAATCAGAATCAAAGTATGCAAGAAAGTAAATTTACTTGGCGTCAAAAATTAACTTTACTTGTCTTTGCGATTGCCTTTATCGTAATGATTTGGGGTGTTCAACAAAAGGGATGGTACTTTACTGAAATTGCCGTTGTCTTCCTAGCAACGGGCTATATTTTCGCCTTTATTTCAGGCTTAAGTGAGCATAAATTTGTTGAGAGCTTTGTAAATGGTGCGGCAGATTTATTGGGTGTAGCTTTAACAATTGGCCTAGCACGTGCTGTTTCAATTGTGATGGAAGAAAGTCATACAAGTGATACAATTATGAATTTCTTTAGTCAGCAAGTTTCTGGAATGCCACCATTATTGTTTATTTGGTTTATGTTCTTAGTCTACATTGTTCTTGGTTTCTTTATTCAGTCATCTTCTGGCTTAGCTGTTCTTTCAATGCCTATTATGGCACCGCTAGCTAACGTGGTTGGAATTGATCGCGCAAGCATTATTGATGCCTATAATTGGGGTCAAGGATTTATTAGTTTAATTGCACCAACTGGATTAATTTTAATGAGCTTAATGATGGTAAATATTGGATTCAATAAATGGTTTAAGTTTTGCTGGAAACTGTTAGTTATTGAATTTGGAATTTGCTTAGCCTTTTTGGCAATTGGTTTAGTTGTTTACTAACTAAGCAAATAATTAGCTTTTAGTATTTTTTATAGTTATAATGAAGCTAAAGACATTGTTTAATATTTTAAGGAGGCTTTTGTATGGCTTATCCAAAAACTAAAAAAATTATGAATGAAATTGTTGCTGATTTAACTCAAACTCACATGGTTGTCCATCAACACCATTGGTACATGCTTGGAAGAGGATTTTTGAAATTGCACCCATATTTAGATGGTGTAATGGAAGAATTAGCTGAGCAGCAAGATGGAGTTGCTGAAAGATTGATTGCCATTAATGGTAATCCGATTTCCACCTACGAAGAAGTATTGGAAGAAACTAACGTTCCAGATCAAATCGGTAGCTGGGATTTGTCAATTGAAGAGAGATTCCAATTAATTATAAATGCATACAAACAATTGCGAGATGATTATGAAAGAGGGATCAAGATTAGTGAAGGAGAAGGAGACGACTCAACTAATGACTTATTGATTTCTTATCATACCGCGATCGAAAAAAGAATTTGGATGATGTCAGCTGAACTTGGTCAACGTCCAGGTGAAGGTGAATAGGAAAAATATATTTATGCAAAGCATTCCGTGTATGGAATGCTTTTTTGCTATAATTAAAGTAAATATTGCCATACAGGGAAGGAAATACCATGAATAAAGTTACAATTGTTGGGTCAATTAACGTTGATAATATTATGCATATTAAGAAACTTCCTCAACCAGGAGAAACAATAGCAATGTCTGAATTTTCAAAAGCTGCTGGTGGTAAGGGAGCAAATCAAGCTGTAGCAAGTAGTCGAGCAAAAAATGAAACAATTTTTGTTGGACGTGTTGGAGATGATGACAATGGTCGTTTTATGCTTGAGCAATTTAAGGAAAATGGAATTAATGTCGACCATGTAGCTATAACCCCAAACCAACAAACTGGACAAGCTTATATTTTGCTTCAAGAGACAGGGCAAAATTCAATTATTATTCAACATGGTGCAAATTTTGACGTAACAGCAGAAGATGTTAGAAATGCGAAAAGTCAAATTGAAGATAGCGATTTTGTGATTGCCCAATTTGAAACACCAATTGAAGCGACTATTGAAGCTTTTAAGATTGCTAGAGAAGCTGGTAAAATTACTATTTTAAATCCTGCGCCTGCTCGTACTGATATCCCAGAAGAATTATTAGAGTTAACCGATTTGATTACTCCTAATGAAACTGAAGCTGAGAGTATTACAGGAATTAAAGTTGACAGTGAAGAGTCAATGAAGAAGAGTAGCGAAATTTTTCATCAAATGGGAATTAAGGGTGTAATTATTACAATTGGTGAACGTGGATCTTATGTTTCTTATGAAGACATTGAGGAGATTGTTCCAGCTTTCAAAGTAAAGGCAGTTGATACAACAGCAGCTGGTGATACATTCTTAGGTGCTTTATCTAGCGAATTGAAGCCTGATTTAAGTAACTTAAGAGATAGTGTGATTTATGCATCCAAATCATCCTCATTTACAGTTCAAAAATTAGGTGCATTTCCATCTATTCCAACTAGAGAAGTAGTTGAAGAAGCTTTGAAGGAGAAAAATAATGAATAAGACAGAGCAAGATCAATTAAAAAAAGAAGCGGCTACTAAAGCAGCTAAGATGGTAGAGCCTAATTCTGTTTTAGGAGTTGGAACAGGTTCAACAGTTGCATTTTTCATCGATGCACTAGGTGAACGCAAAGAAAAGGAAGGTTTTAGTTTAAAGCATATTGTTACTACTTCTAACCGTAGTAAGAAGCAACTTGAAGGACTGGGCTTTAAGGTTGATGAGTTAGCAGATATTGATCAAGCTGATTTAACAGTAGATGGCGCTGATCGAGTAGACGATAATTTAGATGGGATTAAAGGCGGCGGGGGTGCCTTAACTCTAGAAAAAAATGTCGCTATCAACTCAAAGAAGATTATTTGGATTGTTGATGAATCGAAACTTGTTCATCACTTAAGCGGCTTTCCGCTTCCAGTTGAAGTATTACCAGTGTCTGCTGAGCAAAACTTTAAGCGTTTTGAAGCAGAGGGTTTGAAGCCTCAATGGCGTTTAGATGATGAGGGTAAGCGTTATGTAACGCATTACGGTAATTACATCATTGATTTAGCTACTGATCCAATTCCAGTACCACACGGTTTAGCTGATTATCTAGACCACACAGTTGGTGTAGTTGAGCATGGTTTGTTTTTAGACATGTGTGATGAAGTCATCATTGCACATAGCGATGGTACAATTGAAGATAAGAAGAGAAAATAATTATTTTTTCAAAAACTAATATAATTTTTAAAAGACTTGACCAGTTCAAGTCTTTTTTTGTAACAAATCTTAGTTCATAATAAATATGATACGTAAATTTAGAAAGAAGGACCTTTATGTCAAAAAAGCCCTTAATTATTAGTACAGATCCAGGTATTGACGATATTGCTGCAATGACAATCAGTTTTTTTGCAGATGAACTTGATGTTAAAATGATTGTTCCAACCTGGGGAAATGTTTCTTTAGCTCACACTTTACAAAACACTCTTGATTTAGAGAACTTTTTACACACAAAAGTTCCTGTAGTCAAGGGTGCTAATCAGCCGTTAGTACGACCAGCAATTAGTGCAGCTTCTGTCCATGGTGAAACGGGAATTGCTGGCTTTGAATTTGAAAAAGCTAATGATGATTTATTAGAGCCAGGACTTGCTGCTACTAAGATGTATGAAATAATTAAAAACAGTCCTGAAAAAGTTACTTTATTAGGAGTTGGTCCTTTAACTGACTTTGCCCTTTTATTTAAGCAGTACCCTGATGTGGTAAAAAATATTGCTGAAGTTTATATTATGGGTGGAAACATTGGGCATGGAAATCATAGTCCATTTGCGGAATATAATATTGCAGGTGATCCAGAAGCGGCACAGATAGTTTTCCATTCCGGCTTGCCAGTTTATGTAGCTCCACTTGAAATTGGAGATAAGGCCCATTTAACTCAAGATCAGATGGACAAGATTAAAGAATGCGGCGAAGTTGGTAAAATGCTTTATTCGATGTTTTCTAATATTCATGAACCTGATGGAGATACTCGAATTAAGATTTATGATCCGACAGCGGTTGGAATTATGCTTCATCCTGAATTCTTTACTTTAAAGCCAGCTAATGTTGAAATTGAATTAGCTGGACGCTATACATATGGTGCTAGTGTGATGGATTTCTTAAGTGAAAAACATAATGCACAAATTGCAACCGACGTTGATACAGAGAAGTTTGCAGCTTGGTTCATTGATAGTATCAAGACTGCTAATAATGGGAGAAAATAATGACTGATTTAGTCTATCGCTCAGTAATGCGCGATATTAAACAAAAAATACTTAATAATGAATATGAAGATATGCGTTTACCTGATGAGCGAAGCCTAAGTGACTATTATCATGTAAGCCGTTCATCGATGAAACGCGCTTTAGGTTTGCTTGCTCAGCAAGGGATAGTTTTTAAAAAAAGAGGTAGCGGAACATTTATTAATCCGCTCTATTTGAAAAATCAGGCACTTTTTAAGTATGAGGGATCAAATTTAGGTATTACTGATTCCTTCAGTGTTCCCGGTAAGAAGCAAAGTATTGAGCTGTTAGACTATCAAGTAATTAAGGCCGACGAAGATTTGAGGCAGGATTTGTTTTTGAAAGATTCAGATTTTGTTTATCAAATAAAACGACTTCGTTTACTAGATGATCAACCATTTTTAATTGAAACAGGTTTTATTCCTATTAAGATTACTCCAGAATTAAATCCGGATATTCTTAAAGGATCCCTCTTTAACTACTTAGAAGATACACAAAATAAAACTGTAACACGTTCATTCTTAACAATTACAGTTGAGCCATCAACTTTAGAAGATCAATCTAAACTGATGCTGGCACCTAATGAACCTGTAGGTGTAATGGAAGGTATTTTCTTTTTAGATGATGGAACTCCATTTGAAGTTTCAAATATGAGAATTCATTATAAATACATGAAGTACAATACTTTTGTTAACTTAAGTCAAGAATAAAAATAAGCCATTGTTTTTCTCGGGGATGAGAGAAACAATGGCTTTTTGTATGGGACGAGTAGCTTAATCAAATTGCAAACTATCGTCAACAGGGGACAGATATACATAGTTTAAGTTAGTGTTTTTACATTGCTCACTGAGGGAATTAATTAAAGTATCTTGTTCCTTAGTAATCGGAATTTGCTTAAGTACTATTTGAGATTGCAAATACATAACTAACTTATTGCTCCAGGCAGCTGCGTCATCGTTGTTTTCAGCTTTGGCTATGACTTTTAAAATTGTCTGCTCAAGCGGAAGATATGCTTTAATTTGAACTTTATTGAAACTAGTATATAAATTTTTTAATACTGTGATAATTTCATCGTGCTTTGTAATAAATTTTTCTAACATGATAAAGACCTCACTATCTTAAATAATTTAACTGATTTTTGGGCCCACAAAAATACTAGCATCTTTCATGCTTGAAAAGCCTATTTTGTATGAAAGTAGCGGTTTTTGCTAAGTGTTTATCTTGATTTAAATAACATTATACTGATTTAAATCAGTGAATCATTTCTTAAATACTGATTAATCCTTAAGATAAAGCTCTAAATACAGATAAATGCGTAAAATGAAAGAGCTTTCTGATAAGATTAGACATATGAGGTGAGATAAATGCAATCACAAGTTGAAAGATTAGATTTGATTAGACAAAAATTAGATGAGAAAAAAACAATTAGTACACGTGAAATTATGAAATTGTGTCATGTCTCTTTTGATACAGCTAGGAGGGATGTAATTAAATTAACCAGCACCGGTCAAGCGATTCGAATCCATGGTGGATTGATGAAAATTAAACAGGGGACAGTGCCAGATTATAATTCTCGCGTCCATGTTTTGTCGCCTATAAAGAATAAAATAGCTAAGATGACGGCAAAATATTTAACAGCTGATAAGTTGATATATTTGAATGCTTCAACGACTATTTCGCAGTTATGTCCTTACCTTAACGGATTAAATGCAACAGTGATGACAAATTCGATTGATAATGCGGGTGCCTTAATGATGGATAACTTGCCTAATGTCATCTTATTAGGCGGCTATTTAAATAAAGAGAATCACTATACATCTTCTTTAAATAGTTTAAAAGAAATAGATCAATATGAATTTGATATTGCCGTAATTGGGACATCATCGGTTAATAAAAATGGAGTTTTTGTAGTTAACCACTCTGATGCACAAATTGAAAGAGAAGTAGTTAATCGAACAAAAACAGTTATTTTGCTGGCAGAAGAATATAAATTTAAAGAAGATAGATCTTCTCCGTATAAGGTCATGGATTGTAAGCAAGCTGATATTTTGATTACGGATAATAAGCTTGATCCACAGTATCGAAAATATTTTAAAAAGAATATTAAGATTCGTGAAGTACTCGAAGAGGAAAAGGGAAAAATTAAGTAATTATAATTGGACCGCCCCAATAATTTTAAAAGTTGAATTTTTGCACTTGATGCTATATGATAAGTACTGTAATAAACAAATGAAAACTATTTCAAGGAGATATAGCTATGGCAGTAAATTACGATTCTCAAGAATACTTAAAGAGTGTTGACGCATACTGGCGTGCAGCTAACTACTTATCAGTGGGACAATTATTTTTAATGAATAATCCTTTACTTAAGAGAGACTTAAAGGCAGAAGATGTAAAACCTAAGCCAATCGGTCACTGGGGTACAATTGTGCCACAAAACTTTATTTATGCACATTTAAATCGTGCAATTAAGAAATATGATTTAAATATGTTCTATATTGAAGGTTCTGGTCACGGTGGTCAAGTAATGGTATCTAATTCATACTTAGATGGTTCATATACTGAACGCTACCCAGAAATTACCCAAGATGAAAAGGGAATGGCTAAGTTATTTAAGCAATTTAGTTTTCCTGGTGGAGTTGCTTCTCATGCTGCTCCAGAAACCCCTGGATCAATCCATGAAGGTGGAGAATTAGGATATTCACTGTCTCATGGTGTTGGTGCAATTTTAGATAATCCAGACGTAATTGCAGCAGTTGAAATTGGTGATGGTGAATCAGAAACTGGTCCACTTGCTGCTTCTTGGTTTTCAAGTAAATTCATTAATCCAATTAAAGATGGTGCAGTTATTCCTATCTTGCAAATTAATGGCTTTAAGATTTCTAATCCAACTATCGTTTCTAGAATGAGTGATGAAGACTTAACTAAGTACTTTGAAGGAATGGGTTGGAAGCCATACTTTGTTTCTGCATATAAAGACGGTGAATTTAATGGTTATAAAGACCACATGGAAGTTCACCAAGAAATGGCCAAGACAATGGATGAAGTTGTTGAAGAGATTAAGGCTATTCAAAAGCATGCTCGTGAAAACAAAGATGATTCCTTAGTGAAGTGGCCAATGATTGTCTTTAGAGTACCTAAGGGCTGGACTGGTCCAAAATTTGATCTAGATGGCAATCCAATTGAAAATAGTTTCCGTGCTCACCAAATTCCAATTCCTGTTGCTCAAGATGACATGGCTCATAAAGAAATGCTTACTGATTGGATGGAAAGTTATAAGCCAGAAGAATTATTCAATGAAGATGGCTCACCAAAAGATATCGTTAAAGAAAATACCTTATCAGGCGACCAAAGAATGGCTATGAATCCAGTAACCAATGGTGGTATTGATCCAAAAGTCTTAAATATGCCTGATTACCGCGACTTTGCAGTTAAATTTGATAAACCGGGATCTGTCGAAAAACAAGATATGGCTGAATGGGCAAAATATTTAGACAAGATGTCTGAATTGAACCCAACTAATTTCCGTGGTTTTGGTCCGGATGAAACTAAATCTAATCGTTTATTCCAACTTTTAGATAATCAAAAACGTCAATGGATGGAAAGTATTCATACTCCAAACGATGAAAACTTGGCTCACGAGGGTCGTGTAATTGACTCACAATTGTCAGAACACCAAGATGAAGGCTGGCTTGAAGGATATGTATTAACTGGTCGTCATGGATTCTTTGCTACTTATGAAGCATTTGGCCGTGTAGTTGATTCAATGCTTACTCAACATATGAAATGGTTGAGAAAAGCCAAAGAACAATCTTGGAGACATGATTATCCAGCCATAAACTTAGTTGATACTTCAACTGTTTTCCAGCAAGACCACAATGGTTATACTCACCAAGATCCCGGTATGTTAACTCATTTGTATGAAAAGAATCGTCCAGATTTAATTCACGAATACTTGCCAGCAGATACTAATTCACTTCTTGCTGTATCTGATAAGGCATTTAGAGATCGCGAATGCATCAATGTGTTAGTAACTTCTAAACAACCTCGTCCTCAATGGTTCTCAATTGAAGAAGCTAAGAAATTAGTTGATAAAGGTCTTGGCTATGTTGACTGGGCATCAACTGATAAGGGCGCTAAGCCAGATGTTGTTTTTGCTTCAACTGGTACTGAACCAACAATTGAATCTTTAGCTGCCATTGATTTACTTCATAAGAAATTCCCAGACTTAAAGATTCGCTATATTAATGTGATTGATGTTATGAAGTTAATGTCCCCAGAAAAGAATCCAAATGCGATCAGTAATGAAGAATTCAATCGTCTTTTCCCTAAAGATACGCCAGTTATCTTTGCATGGCATGGATTTAAGCCAATGATGGAATCAATTTGGTTTGATCGCGGTCGTGGTAAAGATGATGTGCATATTCATGGGTATGAAGAGAATGGTGACATTACCACTCCTTTTGATATGCGTGTTTTAAACCACATGGATCGCTATGACTTAGCAAAAGATGTAGTAGAAAGTATTCCTGAGCTAAATGAAAAGAATGTGGATTTCATTGATGAAATGGATAGTTTGCTTGCTAAACATCACCAATATATCCGTGATAACGGTAAAGATATGCCTGAAGTTACTGAATGGCAATGGAATGGCTTAGAATAAAGATATTATTTTTTAAAGATCGGATTAATTTCCGATCTTTTTTAATTGTAGTTATTAAAAAATCATTGTATTGTTAGTGTGACATTTATTGTTATAATATATTGAGGAAAGTAAGTGTAATTTTAATAAATAAAAGATATTGTAGGAAGGGATGATGAGATGGATTTTAAAGATGTTTTAGCAAGTGAACATGCAACAAGAAAGTTTACTGATCAAAGAGTAAGCGAAAAAACTGTGATTAAGATAATCGGAGAGGCGCAAAGAACACCATCATTACTAAATTCACAACCATGGCGAATTTATGTGGCTGAAGGTGAGGTTGCAAAAGCAATAAGAAAAGATCATGAGGAGAAGGTCTTGGCTCATGAAGAACCACATGAAGATTTTGTTTCATTGCTAAAAGTTGAGTGGGATACGTTTCCAAGTAAGAATATGGCAACGATGAGTGAAACTTTAGATTACTTTTTACGTGGTGAATCTGATGCTTTCGATCAAGCTCAAATAAAATTGTTTAACGCTCCTGTGGTAGTATTTTTGACTATTCCTAAAAAATCTCCAGCTTGGTCAATTTTTGACTTAGGTGCGTTTTCGCAGACATTGATGTTAGCTGCTAATAATCGTGGTTTAAGTGCAATGCCAGCTCATGCTTTTGTTAAGTACCCAGATGTAATAAGAAAATATTTGGATATACCAGAAGATGAATCAATTGGAATTGGTATTGGTTTAGGATATCCGAATAAGAAGGCAACAATCAATAATTATAAGTCTAAACGTGTACCGTTAGATGAAGTTTTAAAGATTAAAAAAGATATCTAGTTAAGAAACTCTTGAAGAAGTTAAAGTCTAGCTAATTTGTTAGACGAATTCTTTAAGAGTTTTTTATTTGCTTATTTAAAATTAAATTAAAATATGGCATAATTATAAAAAATCGAGGAGAAAAAGAATGATGTTATTAGTTTCTCCTGAGCAATGGGCTAATTGGGATAAATGGTTTAATTACACATTGCCAGGCTATATTTTAATTTTAGGGATAATTTTTTTATTTGTTGGATTGATTCCATTTTTATGCGTACATAATAAAATTACTTATACTTTATTTGGGGTGACAACCGTATTTTTAGCAACTTTTCTGGGGATAGCTTATTTTAAAAATAAGGAATCAAAAGAATATGTCAAAGAAAATCACTATTTAACGGCAATGGTTAGAGAGTATGATGCTCAGATTTTTTCTAATAAATATTATGATCCAGAGGAAATCGAGATGTTTAAATATGTAGCTGATATTCAGACTCCGTCTCATTTGCCTTCCGTTTATAAAAAGATATCAGTGAGGCAAGAAGTTACCTACCTTGGTAAAAATGATTATTATGCCTTTATTAAATTAAATGATGTAGTAATGAAGTTCAGTCTGGCAGATTGTAAAAAAATTCCAGGAAGTAAAGCTTACTTTACAGGCTATCATTTTAAGATTAGAAATAAGAAGTTTTTGAAGTTGGGATTTATTGATTTAAAACATAATTTACGCGATAAAGTAGAGCTACCAGCCGAGTTCTATAACAAGCAAGTTTCAAGTAATATTGAAGAAAATTATAATCATCCCGGATTAGTTGCAAACTGGATCCCTGATTCAGCAAAATAATGCTAAAATAGAGATATAATTATTTAATATATAAAAAGGTGAAGATCACTTGTCTACAAGTACTATAACTACTAATTTAATTGTTATTTTCATAACGTTTTTAATTGCAATTTTCTTTGTTGTTGCTGAATTTGCTTTAGTGCAGACTAGATCGAGTCAGCTAGAAGATATGCTGGCAAACGGTCAAGGCAACCCTAAGAAACTAAAGCGTGCTCTACATATGGTTCATAATTTGAATGAGTCATTGTCTACCACTCAAGTAGGTACTACTTTAGTTGGTGTTATTTTAGGTTGGATTGGTCAAGGAACTATTGAAGAACTATTGACTGATGCGTTTAAAATGACACCTTGGTTTGGAGCAAAGACTAGCGGAGTATTAGGAGCAACTTTAGGTGTTGTATTGCTAACTTATTTAGAGGTTGTTGTAACTGAAATTGTTCCTAAGAATATTGCTATTGACATGCCCGTTAAGTGTTTAATGGCAGTCGTTACTCCTTTAGCTGCTTTCCATACGATTGTATATCCATTTGTATGGTTACTTAACCACAGTGCTAATGGATTGCTTCATTTATTAGGGATGCAGTCAGCTGATGAAGAAAGTGAGGTTTATTCACAATCTGAAATCTTACGTTTATCTCGTAACGCTGTAACTGTCGGCTCACTTGATAAAGACGATCTTTTGTACATGGAACGTGCTTTTGAATTAAATGATAAAGTTGCTAAAGATATCATGACAGACCGTACTCAACTTCAAGTTTTAAATGCGGCTGATGATGTAAAAACAGCTTTAGAAAAATATATTAAAGATGGCTTTAGCCGTTTCCCAGTTGTGCGTGATAATGATAAAGATGATGTTGTAGGATACGTTTATGCTTATGATATCGTAAGTCAAGATCAGGAAAATCCTAATGTTCCGATTACTAGAATTATTAGAGCGATTATTACTGTGCCTGAATCAATGTTAATTCAAGATATTTTGAAATTAATGATTAAAAAGCACACACCAATTGTTTTAGTAGTTGATGAGTATGGTGGAACAAGTGGGATTGTAACTGATAAAGATATTTATGAAGAACTCTTCGGATCAATTAAGGATGAAATCGATGATGTTTCAGACGAATATATTGTCCGCGATGATCATGGAAATATCCATGTTTCAGGAAAGACTACTTTATATGATTTTGAACGCTACTTCCATACTAAGCTGAAAGCATTCGAAGATAGTGATATTATTACCATCGGTGGTTATATGATGGAACACTATCCTAATTTAAAACGTGGTGAGTCTGTTGATTTAGAAGGCTTTAAGTTTAAGCTAGTAAACATTGAACAAGGATTCATGCGTTGGTTCATCGTTTCTAAGATCGATCAAGCCAGTGAAAATGATGATTCAGAAAATAGCGATCAAAATGATAAAGAAAAAGATAAATAATCGGAAAAAGCACCTCAAGATAGGTGCTTTTTTGTCTAATTAAATGTTATAATTCTACTATTAACAACGCATTTATAAAAGGATATAGAGGGTTAAAATGCAAAATAGTGATAATATTGACAACATTATTGATCGTGTTTTATTTAGTCAAGATGACATCGAAGAGATTTGTCAAAGACTAGGTAAGCAATTAACTGAGGATTATGCTGGTAAGTTTCCATTAGTCATTGGGGTACTAAAGGGTGCTGTATACTTTATGACTGATTTAACACGCCATATGAATGTAAAAATGCAAAATGACTTTATGGATGTTTCAAGCTACGGTGATGGCTTTGAATCAACTGGTAAAGTTAGATTAGATATTGACGTTCAAGCAGATGTTAAGGGTAGAGATGTATTACTGGTTGAAGATATTGTTGATACTGGTCATACTCTAAAATTTATGAAGGATCTATTAATTGAACGTGGCGCAAAGAGTGTAAAGTGTTGCGCGCTTCTTAATAAAACAGAACGCCGTGAAGATGATGTAGTTGTAGATTACTATGGCTCAAAAGTTGAAAATGAATTTGTAGTTGGCTATGGATTAGACTACTTAAATGCATATCGTAATTTACCTTATGTTGGTGTTTTAAAACCAGAAGTTATTCAAGCAAACTTAAACCGTTAATTATTCAAAATATATTTATCATAAAATTAAAAAGGGTTGAAACTTTCTCCTTAGCTAGTGGAAGTTTCAACCCTTTATCTATGAGCTTTATTGTTGGCGATTATTCTGTTTTTTCATATAGTAATAAATAGGAAGGCCCAATAGCGTTAGACCGATGCCAGTTATTGAGAGCCAGAATTCATTAATTACAGTACTGATCACAATGAATAAACCACCACCAATTGAGATGATCGGGACAATCGGATACCAAGGAACAACATAAGGACGTTCTAGTTTAGGTTCGCGGTAGCGCAAAATTACCACTGCAATTGAAATTAAGGTGGTAAAGGTCCACATGACGAAGACAAGCATGTTGGTTAAGAGATCAAAAGTCCCTAGTAGAATCATTATTAAAGATACGAAAAGAATAATTAGTGCACTTAGTGTAGGCACACCTGTATTAACATTAGTGCGACTAATTTTATCGGAAAATGGTAACATTTTATTTTGTGCTAAAGTATAAGGTATTCTCATTCCTGTAAGCATAAAACCATTAATTGCGCCATAAACTGAAATTAAAATTCCAATAGTAACTAATTTACCGCCTAAACTGCCAAATAGTTTTAACGAAGCTAAATAAGCAGTATTTTGATTGCCGATAATTTCTTTAAAAGGAATAGCAGTCAAAAAAGCGTAGTTGACTAATACATAAATTAAAGTAATAGCAGATAGACCGATGATAATAGCTCTTGATAGATTCTTCTCAGGCTTTTCAATTTCACCAGCTAAATTAGTTACGTTAATCCAGCCATCATAAGCAAATAAAGCCGCAAGTAAACCACCGCTTAAGCCTGTCCAAAAAGATGTATTATGCCCAGCGCTTAAAGGGAATAAGTTAATATCGACTTTGCTTGAATTAAAAAGACCAAAAAGCACAATTAAAGCAATTGGGATAGCCTTAAGAATAGTCATGACTGATTGCATTCGGGTCGAAAATTTTGTAGAAATAAAGTTTAAGCCCATTAAAAAGATGGCGAGCAGTAGACCAATTAAAGTCGCGTATTTAGCAGGTAAATTAAATAAAACAACAAATTGTTGCCCAAATATTACACTTAAAGCTGCAATATTGGCAGGGAAATAGACTAGCATTTGAGCCCAGCCAAATAAAAAGCCCCAAACTTTTCCATAAGTATACTCAATGTACTTGATAGAGCCCCCAGTAACTGGAAGAGCAGCTGCAATTTCAGATACGGTGAGGCCAGAAGCGATGGAAACAATACCGGCTAAAATCCAGACGAAAAGAGTTAATGAGGGAGTGCCGGTTTCATAACTAATGCTTCCTATTTTGAAAAAAACGCCCCCACCGATTACAGTTCCAACGACTGTAGCTAGGGCTTGACCAAAGCTAATTTGTCTTTTCAAGATTGTACTTTCCTTTCGATATATCTATAACTTTTAGTAATGATATCATTTTATACTAAATCTTAATGAAAGTGGTGTAGAAAGAAGAAGTTCGTTAAAATAGCTAATGGAGGGACTGAAATGCATCGTTATCGACATAAATATACTTTCCCAAGTATTATTATTTTACTCATTCTAGCTTTTTCAGGACTAGTATGGGGATACTTTAATATGAGACAAAATACAACTGTTCCTCGTGGCTCAAATATGAGTGTATTAGGCATTGAACTAGACCAAACAAAAGATTACATTGATTTACATAAGTTAGAAAAAAATGGTATTTCTTTTGTATATTTGAGGTCAACACAAGGAAAATCTTATTTTGACGATAATTACTTACTTTATCGGGATCAAATTCAAGGAACTAACTTAAACTTTGGTACAATTATTGCTTATAGTGATGAAACGAGTAATCAAGAACAATACCAATACTTTTTGAATAAAGTTGGAATTAATACCGGAAGTTTGCCTGTTATGATTGTGCCAGCTGCTAGTCACTTGACTAAGTCATATTGGAAGCGCATGGGAATTTTTGCTCAAATGATAAATAATCTTGGAAAAAGAGTAATGATAGCTGGTGACTACCGTTATCATAATTATTTTCCAGAAGGAACAAGGTTTTTATATACGGGAGCAAGTTTAAAAGATAGACGACACTATGCTTTTTGGTGTTACACTCAAAATGGAAGAGTTAAAAATATAGATAATCTCGAACGGGATGTAACTATGTTTGCTTATATTGGTACTAATACACAGTACGAGCAATTATATGGTCAACAAGGAACACAATAGAGGAAATAAAATGTATTCAAACGCAATTACACAAGTTTTAAAAAAAGAACATAAAAATGAACCAACCTTAATTCAAGAAAGAACATATGATGCTATTCGTAATGGTGCTAGCATCGTAGGCTTAGCTAAGACTGGTACCGGTAAAACTTTAGCTTATGGTTTGCCAGTAATGGAGCGAATTGACGAAATTGGTGGTCGAGGCATTATTTTAGAACCAACCACTGAACTTGCGATCCAAACCAGAAATAATCTTTTACCTTATGCAAAATCATTAGGTTTAAAAACCATTGCATTAGTTGGAGCAGGAAATAGAAAAAGACAATTAGAACGCTTAAAAAAAGAAAAACCGGAAATAATAATTGCTACACCAGGAAGATTTTTTGACTTTTTATCAGAGAACCGAATCAAGTATCAAGACATTAATGCCTTGGTGATTGATGAAGCGGATGATATTTTAGAATTCACAAAATTAGATTTACTGAGTTCATTAGGACAAAATTTATCTTCAACTGCTCAAATTTTACTTTTTGGAGCATCAGAGTCAGAAATAACAAAAGATGCCGAAGATTTGTTTAATCATACTTTCTTACTGATTGATGTGCGACCAGAGCAAAAATCTGAAGTTAAACATTACTTTTTACAAGTCTCAAATGAATATAAAATGCAGTTTTTGCAGCGGTTGGCAAAGTTAGATAAGTTCAAGGGTATTCTCTTTTTTGATAGTACAGAAAGTGAAATGAGATTTGCGCGAATTTTTAGTCATAGTAAGACAAAATTTGCTGTTTTAAGTAATGAAACTAGTAAGCAAAATAGAGAAAAAATTCTTAGTGATTTTAGAGCAGGACGAATTAAGTTTTTATTTGCGACTGATTTAGCAGCTCGTGGGTTAGACTTACCTGATGTTAGCTATGTTATTAACTTTGAAATTCCGAGTGAAGTAAATACCTACTTGCATCGGAGCGGTAGAACGGGCCGAATGAATAAATCAGGAACTGTTGTCACTCTTGGGGACGATCATGACTTTAGAGACTTGAAAAAATTACTATCTGATACTTACCAAGTTCAAAGAGCATATTTTGCAGGGTATAGTTTAACGACTGAAAAGCCAAAACGAAAAAAAGAAGAGCCAGAAACTCAAGAGAAGAAAGTAAAGAAAATTAAGCCTAAGCATAAAAAGAAGCGTTGGCGCAATAAGAAAAATAAAGGATATCATCCTCGAAAGGATAGAAGAGAAAAATAATGTCATCTTTAGTTAAATGGCTAGAAACTTATGTTTTGCCACCTGCATCGCGTTTAGCTCAAGTACGCTGGCTAGTTGCAATGCGAGATACTTTTATTTCTTTACTGCCAATTACAATGGCTGGTTCAATTGCAATGCTATTTAATAGCATAATTAGAGCAGCTAAAGTACAAATGCATTGGGATACTTTTTATTCTTTAATGCAGCCTGTAGTAGCGATTGATAACATCATTTGGGAAGGCACATTTGCCCTTTTTGCGGTTTATTTTGCAATTTCTTGGGGTTATCACCTAGCTAAGACCTATGAAGTGAACCGATTTGCAGGTTCTGTCGCTTCTTTAGTTGCTTTTGCAATGAGCATTAGTGATTCTGTTAAATTGCGCATTGATGGGGATGTAGTTGATATTAAAAATGCTTTTGATATCAAACAATTTTCTACAATGGGCCTATTTACAGCTATTATCTTTGGCTGTATTGGAACGGCATTATTTATTACCTTTTATAAGGCTAGAATTAGACTAAAAGTAGATAGTAGTATGCCGCATGCAGAATGGGTTGCATTTAGTACTTTGATCCCGATTCTGCTTTCTATTTTTATTGTAGGTTTTGTTAATTATGCTTTTCAAAGGCTTACAGGAACCTATTTTGGTAATTGGCTGCTTACTACTATTCAAAGACCCTTGGTTAATTTAGGACAGGGCTTTGGAGTCGTTTTATTAGTTACGTTTTTGGTTCAAATCTTCTGGTTCTTTGGAATTAACGGTATAAGTGTGCTAACTCCAGTAATGGATTCTTTGTGGCTGACACCAGAAAATATTAATGTTACAGCTGTTAGAAATAGTGAGCATGTTCCTTATATTTGGGTTCGGGACTCTTTTAATGTGTTTGCATGGTTTGGTGGAGCAGGCGGAACTCTGGTATTGATTATTGCCATTTTAATGTTTTCTAAGCGTAAAGATTATCGAACAATAGCAAAGATGGCTGTAGCACCAGGAATTTTTAATATTAATGAACCTATTATTTTCGGTCTGCCAGTTGTTTTTAATCCTGTCTATTTAATTCCGTTTGTTGTAGCTCCTTTAGTAAATGTATCATTAGCTTATTGGGCTACACAGGCTGGTTTAGTTAATCCAGTTCAAATTTTTGTTCCAACTGTAATGCCGCCACTTATTGGACCGTTCTTAGCTTGCAATTATGATTGGCGTGCTATTGTACTGGCTCTCATTAATATGGTAATTGCGCTTCTTATTTGGATGCCGTTTGTTTTTGCGGCAGATAAGATTGCTAAGCAAGATAATAATCAACGGAATTTCTATTTACCTCAATACTAAATTTATGATAGTGAAAAACTAGTTTTTATGTTAAAGTAGAAACTAGTCCTGACCCCGTAGTTCATCTGGATAGAACAATGGTCTCCTAAACCGTAGAGGTGAGTTCGAATCTCACCGGGGTCATATATGAAAAAAGCATTTCTTCAATTAATGAGAAGAAATGCTTTTTTATTCATCTTAAACATATTTTAATGGGTTAATAAAAATCTCTAAAACAATCCAGAGAAAAATAATTAGTAATATTGCAATAATTCCAATTAAAACATGCTTAGTTTTTTGTGGGTAAGAGTTCCCAAAGAGGAAAACTAAGCAAAAGACTATAATGGTAATTAAAATTGCAGCTAAAGATAAAAAACTAAACATAAATTGCTCACTTTCCTTATAGTATATAAGTATAAAGTAGTTTGACAAATAGTACCAAAGAAAATTTAATTGGGGTATAGTAGAAGATACAGAATATAAGGTAAGGATAAATTATGAATAAAGTAAAAGTAATGACAGTTTTTGGTACTAGACCAGAAGCTATTAAAATGGCACCGTTAGTGTTGAAGCTAAAAAAAGATGATCGTTTTGAAGAGATAACAGTCGTAAGTGCTCAACATCGTGAAATGTTGGATCAGGTTTTAGATATTTTTAAAATTAAACCTGACCATGATTTTAATATCATGCATAAAAATCAAACATTAGAAGATATTACTTCAAAAGTAATGCTTGATATGGCTAAAGTAATAAAAAAAGAGCAACCAGACATTGTTTTGGTTCATGGGGATACAACAACTAGCTTTGCGGCTGGCTTAGCAACTTTTTATGAACAAACAAAGTTAGGCCATGTGGAGGCTGGCCTTAGAACCTGGAATAAGTATTCTCCGTTTCCAGAAGAGATGAATCGGCAAATGACTGATGATTTAACTGATTTATATTTTGCACCAACTAAATTAAGCAAACAAAACTTAATTAAAGAAAATCATCCCGCTGATAATATTTATGTGACTGGGAATACTGCCATTGATGCTTTGGAACAGACGGTTAAAGAAGATTATCATCACGATGTTCTGGATGAAATTAACCCAGATAGTAAGATTGTTTTAGTTACCATGCACCGCAGAGAGAATCAAGGAGAACCGATGCGACGCGTCTTTAAAGTTATGAAACAGGTAGTTGATAGTCATAAAGACGTTGAAATTATCTATCCGGTTCATCTGTCTCCACGTGTACAAAAGGTAGCTAAAGAGGTATTAAGTGACGATCCGCGAATTCACTTGATTAAACCACTAGATGTAGTTGATTTTCATAATTTAGCTAAAAAAAGCTACTTTATTATGACTGATTCGGGTGGAGTTCAAGAAGAAGCTCCTTCTCTAGGTAAGCCAGTATTAGTTTTACGTGATACAACTGAGCGTCCTGAAGGAGTTGCAGCTGGAACTTTAAAGCTTGTAGGAACCGAAGTAGATAAGGTTCGTGCTGAAATGATACGTTTACTTGAAGATGAAAAAGCATATACTGAAATGGCGAATGCAAAAAATCCATATGGGGATGGAAAAGCGGCTGATCGGATTATGGATGCAATTGCTTATTATTTTGACAAGGAACATAATCAAAAACCAGTTGATTTTAACTAAAAAAGCTCCATTTTTATGGAGCTTTTTTAATTCACTTTTTATTAAAGTAGTCTTTAAATTTTTTAGCAAATTTACCACTAGTATTAAGAAAAATTGATTTGGTAGTTAAATAGTTGAAAATACCTACTAAAATTTGATCGATTATTTTTACAAAAAATGCATTCCAATTAAGCCAAGAAATACCAACTAGCATAATTAAGTTATCCGGGACTAAACTAATGACTCGGTAAATAAAGAATAAACAAATTTGGTAAACTACTCCATGCTTTTTATCGACATTTTGAATGAATACACCATGTTTATTAAAAGAAAAAGAGGCTAAATTAGAAATAATAAATGCGATTGTGTTGGCATAAATCACAGGCATTTTCCAAATATTATGCAATAAAAGAAAGCAGGCAATATTGATAACGGCTGCTAGAAAACCGAAGATAACATAAACATAAAAATTTCGGTGTCTCGCAACCAATTTACTCCCGAGTTCTCTTAACTGCTCTTGAGTAATCTTTTGTCCCTTCCTTTTAGGGTGATTTTTAGCCATTAAATGCCTCAACTATTTCTTCAGTAGCTTGATCAATTAAGGCAATGTCTTCATCATCGACTGCATTTTCTATTTTAACTGGTTTTGCTGCTTCAATAGCGCCGCATTTAGTAAATGCTTTTTCAAAATCATCTACATTTTCACAGTAGTGATCTTTATAGGTCTTGTCCCCTGAACCCATTACTGCAAATTTTTTGCCGGATAGGTCAAGTGTAATTAGTTGGTCATAAAAGTCTTTCAGTTCATCAGTCATAACACCTTCGCCGTATGTGTAAGTAACCATCACGCAAAGGTCAGCATCAAGATAAGAACTAGCATCTGCAAAACTGACGTCAATATTTTCTACGTCAAAACCTGCATCTTGTAAGTTCTCTTCTAAAATTTCTGCCATATCTTCATCATTACCAGTCATGCTGGCAAAGACAATTTGTGCTTTCATGCAAAAAACTTCTTTCTATAACGTTTTCTCTTATTATACTAAAGAAGTATAGAAGTTTGTAAATCTTAAGAGAAATTATTTAAGAAAAGCTTTATAATGAATGGTTGAGACTTTCTTAATAACTACAAAATCATACCTATTTAAGGTATGCTAAGAGTATATAAATTAAAAAAGGAGACTTTTTAATGATAACAATTAAATCAAAGCGCGAGTTGCAAGGGATGCAAAAATCTGGTCGCGTTTTAGCAGCTATGTTTGAAGGTTTACGTGATGTTATTAAACCTGGAATTTCAACTTGGGAAATTGAAGAATTTGCTCAAGATTTTATGAAAAAACATGGTGGTCGTCTTTCAGAACAAGGTTTTGAAGGATATAAGTATGGAACTTGTATTAGTGTAAACGATGAAATTGCTCATGCGATTCCTAGAAAAGGTAAGATCCTAAAAGAGGGTGACTTAGTCAGCGTTGACGTGACTTGCAACGTTGATGGCTACGAAACTGATTCATGTACTACTTATGGTGTTGGTGAAATTTCTGCTGAAGACCAAAAATTAATGGACGTTACTAAGAAAGCAATGTACATGGGAATTGATCAAGCGGTTGTTGGAAATCGTATTGGTGATATTGGTAGCGTTATTCAAAATTATGTTGAAGATGAAAATGGCTATGGTGATGTACGTGAACTTGTAGGCCATGGTATTCAACCATCTATCCATGAAGATCCAGAAGTTCCTCACTGGGGTAAGGCAGGTCATGGTTTGCGTTTACGTGAAGGAATGACTATTACAGTTGAACCAATGGTTGAAGCTGGTGGAGACTGGAGAATCGAACAAAAAACTGTATCAGATCCTAATGATGATTGGGTTTACTATGCAACTCCAGATGGTTCGAAGGCAGCTCAATTTGAACATACTTTTGCAATTACTCCAGATGGACCAAAGATTTTAACTTTGCAAAAGCCATATGATGGCTATGAAAAATATCTTCCTCACTTTTTGGATGAAGATTAATAGATAGTAAGACCATGAATTCTTTTATCAATCAGACTAAAAACCGTATAACAGAGTTTTTTCAGTTATTATCTAAATATATTAGCCAAGGCGAGATAAATCAGACTTCAATTATTATTGCTTATTATGTGCTATTAAGTATTTTTCCAATCATAATTATTATTGGAAATGTTTTACCTTTGCTTAATATCGACACTGAGCCAATTGCTCGCTATCTTGAATTGATTTTTCCATCTCAGGTTTCAAGTCTAATTATGCCAATTATCAATGCTTTATTGAAAAAACACTCCAGTGGTTTTATTTCTCTTGGTATTGTGATTGCTATTTGGTCTTTAAGTTGTTTAGTTAATTCAATTCGCTTAGCAGCAAATAAAATTTATGGCGTTGATAAAAAAGAAAAAGGTAAGTCATGGTGGAACTATTTACTTGCTAGAACGTTTACTTTTGTTCTCTCTGTGATTTTGGTAGTTGGCTTTTCAATAATAATTTTTGTTGTTACCTTTGGTAGACAGATTATGGAATTCTTGGCTCCAATTTTTAATCTATCCTTGTGGTGGGTATATAAGTTGGAAAATTATCGTTGGCCGATTATAATTTTGGTTATGGTTATTATAAACTTGTATATTAACTATGTCATTCCCAACATCACTGTACGAAAGCGCATCGTATGGCCTGGAGTATGGTTTACCGTAGTGAGCTGGAGCGCCTTATCCTATTTCTTTGGTTTATATTTGAGGCAATTCGGAACGCGCTGGCAGAACTATGGAATTGTAGGTTCTTTTATAATCTTTATGTTATGGCTAAATGTAGGTTCATTTTTACTTTTGCTTGGCATTTGTCTTAATGCCACAGGGGATGAATTAAAAGGTAGAAAAATTGAATACAGTCGTAGCCCGATTTTGAGAATTTTTAGAAAAAAATAGTAAATTGTCTAAATAAGTTTCTAGAAGTTTGGTAAAATACACTAAGGAAAGCTTATTTTGTGAGGAGAATAAAATGAAAGTAAGAAAAGCAGTTATTCCAGCAGCTGGATTAGGTACTAGATTTTTACCTGCCACTAAGGCTATGCCTAAGGAAATGGTACCGATTGTTGATAAACCAACAATTCAATTTATTGTAGAAGAAGCTAAAAAATCTGGAATTGAAGATATCTTGATCGTTACTGGTAAAAACAAGCGTTCTATCGAAGATCACTTTGATGCTAACCCAGAACTAGAACAAGATTTGGAAGAAAAGGGTAAGACTGATCTTTTACACTTAACCCAATCAATTACTAACTTAGGTGTTAACCTTTACTACACTCGTCAACCACACCCAGCTGGTTTAGGGGATGCGATTTTAAGAGCTCGTAGCTTCGTTGGGGATGAACCATTTGCTGTTATGCTTGGTGACGACTTGATGGATGACAAGGTTCCACTAACTAAGCAATTGATCGATCGTTATGACAAGACTCATGCATCAACTATTGCTGTTATGCCTGTACCACATGAAGAAGTTTCTAAGTATGGTGTTATTGATCCAGATAGCGAAATTGAACCTGGTTTAATTAACGTTAAGGCCTTTGTTGAAAAGCCAGACGTTGATAAGGCACCTAGTGACTACGCAATTATTGGTCGTTACTTGTTAACTCCAGAAATTTTTGATATTTTAGCACATCAAAAACCTGGTCGTGGTGGCGAAATTCAATTAACTGACGCAATTGATACTATGAACAAGACTCAAAGAGTATTCGCTCATGTATTTAATGGTGAACGTCATGATGTTGGTAACAAGGAAGGTTACCTTGAAACATCAATTGAATATGGTTTATCTCACCCTCAAATTAAAGATGATTTACGTGAGTACATTATTAACATGGCTCAAAAATTACAAAAAGAAGATAAAAACTCAAAGAAGAAATAATAAGGCTTCTTTGGAACTATAAGACTGACTATTTCGTCAGTCTTATTTTTTTGTTTAAAAAGATGTAATCTTTTTGCCAAGTTCTTATAAATAGTGAGAAAATATAAATAACTATTTTTATAAGGGTAAAATGATGATTGAATATAAAAATATTTCAAAAAAATACGATGGACAAGAAATCTTAAAAGATGTTTCTTTCGCAGTGAAAAAGGGAGATATTTTTGTTTTAGTTGGACCAAGTGGGAGCGGAAAGACAACGTTGCTAAAGATGTTTAACCGGCTTATTGAACCAACGAAGGGACAAATTCTTCTAAATGATAAACCAATAAAAGAATATAATTTGCGTAAACTAAGGGAAAAGACTGGGTATGTATTGCAAACAGCTAGTTTATTTCCAAATTTAACTGTTGGTGAAAATATTACAATTGTGTTGGAGCAAGAAGGTGTTGAACGCAAAGAACGGCGAAAAAAACAGGAAGAGCTATTAAAATCGGTTGATTTGGATCCAAAATTATATTGTGATCGCATGCCGAGTGAACTATCAGGTGGTGAACAACAACGAGTTGGCATTGTTCGAGCTTTAGCAGCGGATCCTGAAGTTGTTTTAATGGATGAACCTTTTTCTGCTCTTGATCCAGTTGTAAGAAAGCAACTACAAGACTTGCTTATTAATTTACATGAGCAATTCAATAAAACAGTAATGTTTGTAACACATGACATGCAAGAAGCTATTCGTTTAGGAAACACAATTGGAGTTCTGCATAAAGGTGTTTTAGAGCAAGTTGGCAAACCTAGAGAAATTTTAAGATATCCGGCTACCAAATTTGTACAGGAATTTTTTGCAGGAAATCGGATTAATCAGAAACTTGATCTTGAAACTTTATTGAAGAGCGAATTGGGTGTAGATCCACGATTCTATCCTAAAGTGGATACCCTTGTTCGTTATCACGTTGATAGCGTAGAGGATTTAATTAAAGATTGTTCTAACCATCCAGATACTTTGTTTATTGCAGAGACCAGGTTTGGTGAATTTTTAATTGAGCCAAAAAGAGTTTGGAATTTATTTTTGAAGTGGGTGGCTGGACATGATTAAATCACTATGGCAGATGTTACTAACTGAACATGGACAAATTTGGGCTACCACGCTTGTTCATATTAAGATTTCTCTGATTGCCTTGCTGATTGCAATGGTAATTGCAATTCCACTGGCTTTTATTTTAAAAGGTCATAAAAAGGCTGCTGAATTTACACTTCAAATAGCGGGAATTATTCAAACAATTCCTAGTTTGGCGGTTCTAGGTTTACTGCTACCATTTGTTGGAATCGGAACCGTGCCAGCAGTCATTGCGTTAGTTCTATATGCAATTATGCCAATATTTCAAAATACTTATTCGGGATTAACGGAAATACCCGAAAATCTAGAAGAAGCAGCTACTGCCTTGGGACTCACTAAATGGAAAAAGTTACAGCGACTAGAAATTCCAATGGCTATGCCGATGATAGTAGCAGGAATTCGGATCGCTCTAGTTATGATTATTGGTACTGCCACTTTAGCTGCTTTAATTGGTGGCGGAGGCTTAGGTACTTATATATACGTTGGAATTAATTCAAACAATAATACTGAAGTCTTAATGGGAGCAATTTTATCTGCATTGCTTGCTCTAATATTTAGTGGCGTTTTGAAATTCATTTCAAAAAATAATAAACGTTTAAAAGTAGGAAGTGCACTAATTGCCTTGGCTTTAGTAATTTGGGGTGGAAGTAGCCTGTATAACCATTATGCTAATACCTCTAAAAATGTTGCTGAAACAAAGCAAATGATTACTATTGCTGGAAAAATGGGATCAGAACCAGCTATTTTGATTAATATGTATAAGGACCTAATCGAAAAGAATGACCCCAATACTAAGGTGGTTTTAAAACCTAACTTTGGTGGAACCACATTTTTATTCAAAGCTCTTCAAACAGATAAGATTGATATTTATCCTGAATTTACAGGTACAGTTTTACAAACGTTAGTCAAAACTGGTAAAAAGACCGGGAATGATCCAAATCAAGTTTATGTAGAAGCTAGAAGCGACTTAAAGAAACAATTTGATATGGAATATCTGAAGCCAATGGCTTACCAGAATGGTTATGCTTTAGCTACAACACAAAAATTTGCTAAAGACAATCACTTGACCAAGATGAGTGACTTAAACCGTGTAAATAAAAAAGTACATGCAGCCTTTGATCCGGACTTTACCTCATTAAAAGATGGCTATCCCGGCTTAAAGAAAATCTATAAGTTAGATTTTGCTTCAATTAAGAGTACTGAATCGAGCATTCGCTATCATGCTATTGCTAATAATCAAGCTAATGTTGTTGATGGCTATACAACAGATGCAGAAATTAAGAAGTATAATTTAGTGATGCTGGATGATGATAAGAAATTCTTCCCACCATATCAGGGAGCTCCCCTAATGAGGACAAAATTTGCAGAGAGAAATCCTCAAATTGTAAAGGCTTTAAATAAATTGGCTGGTAAAATTACTACTGAAGAAATGCAGCAGATGAATTATCAAGTTAATGTTAAGCATGAGAAACCTGCTAAAGTAGCTCATGATTATTTGGTAAAACATGGATTAATTTAGAAAAGAGAAAAAATGACAAAATATACAGTAAAAAGTGAATTAACTGATACTCCTTGGCAAATTGAAAATCGAACAAAGAAAAATAAATTCATGACTGATGAATCAGCAAGTGATAAAAATGTTGCCCCGAATCCAGTAGAATATTTAGCTGGTGCTGTTAACTCTTGTATTTCAATTTCTGCAGGGATGATTGCAAATGTACATCATTTAGATGTAAAGAACTTTAAAGTAACAAATCAGGCAATTACTACTAAACTCGGCCATGGAAAGTCAGTTGTTAGTGAAATGTTAATTACGGTTTCTTTTGACAGCTCTATGTCTCAAGAAGAAAAACAAGACTTTTTAGATCATACTCTGCATGTTTCAACTGTTTATCAAACAGTATCGCAGAGTGTAAAAACATATGTAAAATTAGAAAATTAAGCTATCTATTTGCTCTTAGTCGGATAAGACTAAGGGCATTTTTGATTTTTTTATGAATATAAGGCAAGATAGAAACTAATTAAGTTTGAGGAGGAGTTTAAGTAAAAAAATAGTTGCTAAACCAGTTAGCATGTTTGAATTATTCTTTGATTTAGTTTTTGTATATGCGATTTCTAGAATTACTGCGATGATACATCATCCTGTTAATGGAGGTATTCCTTTAGCTACTTTTTTAGAGTTTTTATTAGTCGTCGTTGTAGTAATGGAAATTTGGCTCTATCAGGTTGTTTATTTTAATCGATACAGCAAGAATAACTTTTTAGACATTGCCGGAATTGTTTTAAATATGTTTACAGCAGTTTGCTTAGCCAACAATATTAATACGGAATGGCGCATAACCTTTCACTATTTTAATATTGCGATGGCTGTAATGATTGCAACAATATTTTGCCAATATTTATTCACTTCGGTTAATGAAGTTAATGATAAAAGAGAATTCTTATTTATTTTAGGAATAGAGTTCTTTTTAGTAATTTTAGGGTTGATACTTGGTTATTCTGTAGGGATTTATTTCTGTATTGCTGCTTATATTATTGGTTTGATTTTACCAATCTTTTTATGGGAAAAATTTAAGGCTGAAAGAGTTAATTTCCTTCATTTGGTGGAGAGAGTAAGTTTGATAGTTATTATTGCGTTTGGAGAAGTAATTGTTAATTTAGCAAATTATTTCAATAGTAAGACTCCTCTTATGTATGCTGCATTTTTTTTATCACTAGTTTTAATGTTTGCTAGTTATGTACTTTTATCGGATAAGATCATTAACCATCATCAAATTAGTAGAGGATTTGTCTTAATGTATAGTCATATTGCAATTGCGATTTCTGTATTGTTAATGACTGTAGATGCCCTATATTTAAATAATAAAAATGTGGACCGTAAGTTTTTGTATGGGTTAATTGTAGTTACGATTGTACTTTATTATTTCTCTTTGATTGTGAACCAAGTTTATAATAAGAAGGTATGTCGATTTGAAAAAATTGAAGCAATAATCCTCTTAACTATATTTGTTATTGGAGCTTTAATTTTATGGTTAGTTAAAAATTCTATTTTGGGAGTTATGATCTGCTTATTAATATGGAATCTTGCCTTTTTCTTAGTTTTTCTAATGAAAAGCAAAAATTCTTTAAATTGAAATTATTATAGTTATTAAAAAAATCTCGACTGCTATAATATTAGTAAATTAATAAAGAGGGTTTAATATGGATATTTATGGTGGCTATACTCCAGTGCTAGATAGTTTACTTAACCAAATGTTGGAGTACTTTAGGAAAGAAAATCAACTTCATCAGGAGAAAACCGGCGATAGCCTATATGAACACTTGATTGGCCGAGTTAAGCGGCCAGAAAGCATGATTGAAAAATGTCAACGAAAAGAATTGCCGGTAACCCCAAAATCAGCTCTAAAAGAAAATCGAGATAGTGTAGGAATTCGTGTGGTTTGCAATTTTATTGATGACATTTATACCTGTATCGATTTAATTAAGGAATGGAACGACGTAGAAATCGTCAAGCAAAAAGATTACATTACGAATGCTAAACCAAATGGGTATCGTTCTTATCATATGATTTTAGATGTTGAAAGACCCGAAGAAGATATTGTAGGAAACACCCCGGGTCACTACTATGTTGAAGTACAACTTAGAACGATAGCGATGGATACTTGGGCTAGCTTAGAGCATGAAATGAAGTATAAGCACAAGATAAAGAATCCCGAAATGATTGGTAAAGAGTTGAAGCGAGTGGCTGATGAATTAGCTTCTTGTGATGTAAGTATGCAGACTTTGCGCCATTTAATTAGAGAGGAAGATTAACTTAATGAAAATTTTGCTTGCAGAAGATGAAGAACAGTTATCTCGTGTTTTAGTAGCCGCAATGCAGAGTGTCAATTATGAGGTGGATCCTGTTTTTAATGGACGGGATGCAGTTGAACTTGCGCGGAAAAATTCATATGACGTTATCATCTTAGATATTATGATGCCAGTCATGGATGGAATTACTGCCCTAAAGGAGATTCGCAAGAGTGGCGATAAGACTTATGTTTTAATGTTAACCGCAAAAGCAGAAGTTGATGATCGAGTAACTGGTTTAGATAGCGGAGCTGATGATTATTTAACTAAGCCATTTTCACTGAAAGAGTTGCTAGCACGTTTACGTTCAAAAGAACGACGAGACGATCAATATACACCTAATGAGGTTGAGGTAGGAGACCTGGCTTTAAATGTTGCTGAACAAGAACTAGTCAGTCATAATTCAATTCGTTTAGGAAGTAAAGAGACTCAACTTTTGAATTATTTGATGCTTAATGAAGGAAAAGAATTTTCAACTTCAGATTTATTAGCGCATGTTTGGAAAGATGATGATGAAGCTAGTGAAGATGTCGTTTGGATTTATATTTCTTATCTAAGACAAAAGTTGCAGTCGATTCAGAGCTCAGTTCAGATTGTCGGTGAAAAAGGTGGTAGTTTTTCCTTAATTAGGTAGGTGAGCTAAAATGATCCAAAAGTTTCGGCGGAAATTTATTGGAATGTCGATTACAGCTTTGTTTATAGTTCTCGTAATCACCTTAGGTGCTTTATTGGGAGTTAGCTATACTCAAAGTCATAATGAGGTGGATCGAGTTTTAACGGCCTTGGTGAACAATCAAGGACAATTAACCCCGCGGAATGCTAAACCAGTCTTTGGTAATCAAAAAGATCCAATTAATAAAAATTTCTTGGCAGGCGAATATAATCCGGAGGCAGTTTTTCAATATCGTTATTTCACTGTTGCTGAGACTCCGCAGAGTAATCCGCGGATAGTAAATGATGACAATGTTTATGATGTTGGACGAACTGAAATTCTTAGTACAAGTAAGAGAATTTTTAATGATAAGACAGCAGACGGCGTAGTGACAATTGGTAATAATCAGTATGCTTACCGTGTTGGGAAAAATCAGACTGGTCGTAAGTTTATTGTTTATTTAAATGAATCGCTGATTTATCATCGTTTTTCTCTCCTAGTTAGGGTATCGATTGTTTTAGCAATTGGGGCTTTGATTGTTTTTGCCTTGGTATTGATTTTGATTTCTAAAAAGGCAATCGGTCCAATTATTACAACGTATCGTAAACAACGTGAGTTTATTACCAATGCTGGTCATGAATTAAAAACTCCTTTGGCCATTATTGCTGCTAATACCGAAATGGAAGAGATGTTAGGCAATAATTCTGAATGGAATAAAAGCACCAAGGAACAAGTTGATCGATTAACAAGGTTAATTAACCGATTAATTGCACTAGCTCGAACTGGTGAAACTGGTGAAGTGGTCCTAAATAAAGTGAATTTTTCTGAAATTGTTAAAAAGAATGTTAATAGCTTTAAGTCTGTAATGCAAAAAAATAATCTTAAATATAGTGGAATGATTATGCCAGATTTGTATGTTAATGCAGAGAAAAATGTGTTAAGTGAACTGATTAATATCTTACTAGACAATGCACGTAAATATTGCGATAAAGATGGGAAAGTGCAGGTAACCTTAACTAAAGGAAGGCTAGGAACAAATGCCATCTTAAAGGTTGCTAATACTTATAAAGAAGGAAAAGGAAAAGATTATTCACATTTCTTTGAACGCTTCTATAGAGAAGATGAATCACACAATTCAAAGCAATCAGGATTTGGAATTGGATTAGCAATGGCGCAAGAGATTGTTCACACATTTCATGGGAAAATTTATGTTAGTCATAAAGATGATATGATTATCTTTACAGTAATTTTGAAATTAGCAAAATAAGAAAAAGCAGTTAGTTTTCGTTTTTTGAAGACTAGCTGCTTTTTGCGTACTGTAAATTTTAAAATATTATTATTTAAAATAATATCCAATACATTGTTGAACTTGAAGTTTCCATATTGTCTCTCTCCTTTCTTTAAGTGGAGGCTCAGTATTAGTATCAATAGTTATTACATCTCATGAAAAATCAATTGTGTCTTATCTAAATCAATAGTATAAGTTTCTTCTTCTAATGGACGCTTCGTCATTCCTTGATCAGTTGAGTAAATGATTAAGCCTAATCGTGCACCGGCTGGTAAACGATAGAAGGTAGGTTGTAGTTCGAATTCTAAGTCATAGAATTTACCAGGTTCAATTTTTTCGGCATGTTTCATATCTGCATAGTTTTGAACATTCATGTGACCTTTAGTAATTAATTTAGCCTTAGTTTTTTTATCAGGAACGAATTCCTTCATTACCTCGGTGCCGAAGCGGTAGCCTAATTCTTGAATTTGATCATTAAATGACTTAGGAATTGGAGTGAGGCGTTTTCTAGTACCTAGATCAACTAAAGCTACGGAAATTTGGCCTTTAGGAAGAGAGGTAGAAACACTCATTTTAATCTTGGGACGACCAACTACTGTAACAGTATGAATGAATTCATCAGTTACAAAGCGCAATTGTTGATCAAGCCATTTTTCTTCTCCAGAAATGAAGTCGTACTGCCATTTTCCTTCAGAAATTTTAGCTTCTTTAAAGATTTTTCCACCTTGGTCTGTAAATGAAACTTTATCATTATCTTCTCCGCCATCTTTTAAGAGGCTGCCACTCTTATCTGGGAAGTAAATTTCTTTTTTACCTAATTCATTATTCCAAGTTGGTTCTTCATGCCAGATATCTGGTTGTAGATTATCTTGAATCATTACATCTTCCCATTGCTTGTAAGCATTATTTTTAATGTCTAACAATTCATGACAGAACCAGAGGTTCATTAAATCAGAAAAGTCAATGGAAAGAAGATTATTCATGTTGTAGTGCGGACCTTGGTGTAAGAATAGTTTATGTGCAATTGGTAATTTAGAAATTTTTTGCCAAATTTTATAAACATTCTTAGGCTTAACATTCCAGTCATTAAGACCATGAACTGAAATCCAAGAACATTTAATATTATCAGTGTGGTGACGATAATTTCTAGCCTCCCAGAAATCAGAATATTGGCCAGTTTCACGATCTGATTTTTCTAAAAGACGCTTTTGCATTGCATCATATCTAGGTTTGATTTTTAGATAGTCACCTGCATCCCAAAGATTAGACTGACAAGTTTCAGCCAGCATATCTAAGTCTTCTCCTTGGCAAGCCTCGGGAGCAATGACTAAGCCATGCTCGCGGTAGTAATCATACCAAGAAGAAATTGCAGCTTCAGAAACTACAGTTTTAAGTCCCTTCACCCCTGTAGTAGCAATTGCAATTTGAAGAGTACCAAGGTATGAACGACCAGTCATTCCGATATTCCCATTACACCAGGAAGCTTTTGTTTCATGCTTTCTAGTTCTGTCAGTATAGGCAATACGGTCACCATGGAGCCATTCAATAATTTCTTTAGCACTTTCAGTTTCTTCTGGTGCACCAGTAATTCTTAAACCGTCGGAACCGCGTGTTCCAATGGCACCAGCATAAACATTTGCAAATCCACGTGCTAATAAATATTCATTTAGCGAATAGGCTGCTTTATGTACTGCTTCTTCTGTAGCGGCTTGATCTTCACTAGCAGGCTTTTGAGCTTTAGCAGTAGGCATTGCTTCATACTTAGGGTAAGTACTTTTAGTAGCATCTTCTAGATTGACATCTACATTGTGGTTTCGTTTTTCATTAGCAATAATTCCGCCAAAGTATGGATCTGCTGTATAGAGAGCAGGGAACTTGAAGTTGTTTGATTGATAAGGACGAAAGACCGTGACTTGAAGTAAATCAGGTTTGCCATCTTCATCAGTATCAAGATCACTTTCAACATAAACTACTTCACGAATAACCTTACTCATATCAAAAACTGGTAGTGACTTACCATTAAAGTACATAAATTTATTATTACCATAAAACTGGGTGAAGTAACCTTTACCAGCCATATTATCAATGAAAGTTTGGCCATTTTTAGCTCGAGTGTTAAGTAGGCGGTAGAAGACTTTAACTAATTCATTACGATTAATTTCTTCGTGATCAGTGTAAGGAAGAGAATTAGCCTTCATCCGAGCTAGTGGATCATTTAAGTCATAATCGTAGCCAACATGATAGCCGAGTAATTGCAGGGCAATATTATAAAATTGGTTACGTGAAATTGAATTAGGATTTTCAGCTAGAAAATCTTTTAAATTTTTATGATCACTAACTGCAAATTCTGCTAATTTAGCTTCTTTTGCACCATAAGTTTTGGCTTCAGCAACGGATTTTTCAACTAACGTTGCTAAAAGGCCAGAAAAACTATTTTCTTTCCAATCATTAGGTAAGAAGTTAATAGATTGTAGTTCTTTAACCATTTGGTCAAAGTCTGTTTTTAAATAACCATATTGATTATATTTCATTATAAAAAGCACTCCTTTTTTGTCTTTTCTCTTAATTTTTATTTTACTAGTTTTAATTTAATAAAAGAAGAATGAAACAATATTTTAAATTATGTAGGATAGCCTAAATTATTTTTAATTTAATCCAAAAACTGGTAAGTAAGATTTTAATTTCTTATAATAAATAGTTGAGAAGTTAAATATTGGAGGTCAAAATATGACAGAAGTGAAACGCTTTTATGAAACTTTTCATCCAGAACATTACGATATCTATTTAGATATTAGTCGTGAAAAGAAGATATTTCATGGTAAGACTGTTGTAATCGGTGAAGCACAGGAAGAATTAGTCAAACTAAATCAAAAGTACTTAAAGATTACCTCTGTTAGAGTAGATCAAAAGAAGGCTGACTTTAATTACAACGATAAAGATGAAGTAATTAATATTGAAGCTGGAAAAGTAGGTAAGATGAAAATTGAAGTTGACTTCGAAGGTAAGTTGACTGATACAATGATGGGAATTTATCCTTCTTACTACGAAGTTGATGGTGAAAAGAAGCAATTAATTGGTACACAATTTGAAACCACCTTTGCTCGTCAAGCCTTCCCATGTGTTGATGAACCAGAAGCAAAAGCTACTTTTGCACTTGCAATTAAGTTTGATGAAAAACCTGGTGAAAGTATTATTTCTAACCAACCAGAAGAGAAGTTTAAAGATGGTGTTCACTACTTTAAACCAACTCTACGTATGTCTAGTTATTTGGTTGCTTTTGTCTTCGGTGATATGCAAAGAAAATTGACTAAGACAAAATCTGGCGTTGAAATTGGTGTTTTTGCTACAAGAGCTCACCAAGCAAAAGAATTAGATTTTGCCTTAGACATTGCTAAGCGTTCAATTGAATTCTTTGAAGATTTCTATGAAACTCCATATCCATTAGAACATTCATATCAAGTAGCACTTCCTGACTTTTCAGCTGGTGCGATGGAAAACTGGGGTTGTGTAACTTATCGTGAAGCATACTTATTACTTGATCCTGACAATACTTCATTAGAAATGAAGCAATTAGTTGCTACAGTTATTGCTCATGAATTAGCTCACCAATGGTTTGGAGACTTAGTAACTATGAAGTGGTGGGATAATCTATGGCTTAACGAAAGTTTTGCTAATATGATGGAGTATGTGGCTATTGATGCCTTAGAACCAAATTGGAAGATTTGGGAAATGTTCCAAACTTCAGAAGTTCCAGCAGCTCTCCAAAGGGATGCAACAGACGGTGTTCAATCTGTTCATGTTATGGTTAATGATCCAGCTGAAATTGATGCCTTATTTGACTCAGCTATTGTTTATGCCAAGGGATCAAGAATGTTAGTAATGGTTCGTGCCTTACTGGGAGATGAAGCTCTTCGTAAAGGTTTGAAGAACTACTTTGCTGCTCATAAATATGGTAATGCAACTGGGGATGATTTATGGAAGGCGCTTGGAGAAGCAAGCGGCTTAGATATTGGTGCGATTATGCATTCTTGGCTTGAACAACCAGGTTACCCAGTAGTAAATGCAAAAGTTGAAGATGGTAAGTTAGTTTTAACTCAAAAACAATTCTTTATCGGTGAAGGTAAGGAAGTGGGGCGTAAGTGGCAAATCCCACTAAATTCAAACTATGCTGCTGTTCCAAAGATTATGAAGGATGGAAAATTAGTTGTTGGTGACTATACTGATTTAATTGCTGACAACGGTGTTCCATTCCGTTTAAATGTAGGCAACAATTCAGACTTCATTGTTAAATATGATAAGACCTTACTTGATGATATTTTGAACCATATTGATGAATTAGATGCGGTTGATAAATTACAGTTACTACAAGACTTCAGATTATTAGCAGAAGGCGGTCATATGTCTTATGCAGACATTGTTCCACTTCTTCCTAAATTTGCAGATTCTACTTCACCAATTGTAAACAATGCTTTATACAGAATTATGACTACTTTACGTAATTTTGTAACTCCAGATTCTAAGGAAGAAAAAGATCTAAAGAAGCTTTATAATTTACTTTCTGAAAAACAAGTTAAGCGTCTAGGATTACTTCCAAAAACTGGTGAATCTAATGATGATAATTTAACTAGACCATATGTTGTTGCAGCTTCCTTATATGCTGGTAATGATGATACAATTAACGGTCTACACACTATCTATTCAGAAAACTCTGACAACTTAGAAGGTATTTCGGCTGATATCAGAAGTGCGGTTTTGGTTAACGAAGTTAAGAACTTTGGTAACATGACTTTATTTGATAAACTTCTTAAGAAGTATCAAGAAACTTCTGATGCAAGTTTGAAGCAAGACTTGTGTGCTGGTATTACTTCAACTAAAATGCCTGAAATCATTGATGCAATTGTTGATGACTTTGAAAATTCTGAAATTATTAAGCCACAAGACTTACGTGCATGGTACCGTAATGTTTTAGCTAATCCATTTGGTCAAGAACAAGCTTGGAACTGGATTAGATTAGAATGGCCATGGCTTGAAGCAACTGTAGGTGGAGATATGGAATTTGCAACCTTTATTACTGTAACTGCAAATATTTTCCATACTGAAGAAAGATTAAATCAATTCCAAGACTTCTTTGAACCAAAGATCAATACTCCAGGCTTAACTCGTGAAATCAAGATGGATACTAAGGTAATTGAAACTAAGGTTAACTTAGTTAAGAAAGAACAGTCTGCTGTTAACGCTGCAATTGCTAAAGCTGTTGACTAAAATTTGAAAAATAAATAATTAAAAGATGCGCTTTCGGTTTTGAAAGCGCATTTTTGATATAATTGAAAAGATAGAGGTGAGAGGATTTGGTAAAAACAATATTTTTTGATGTGGATGGGACGTTAGTTTCTCATAAAACTGATAGCGTTCCAGAAAGTACTAGGAAGGCACTTAAGCTTTTACATGAAAATGGCTATAAATTAGTGCTAGCTACAGGCCGTGATATGAGTCAATTGAAAAAATTACCAGTCAAGGATTTGAAATTTGATGGTTATTTGACAATGAATGGTCAACTTTGTTTAGATGAAGATGGAAAAGAAATTTTCGGTAATCCAATTGATGAGAAGGATACTGAAAAAATGGTCCAATTAATTAAAGAAAAAACTGTTCCAATTAATACGATTGGTAAAGAGGGTCCGTATATTAATTTTGTAACTGATGAGGTGGTAGCTGCTCAAAAAGCTGTTTCAAGTAAAGTTGCACCTATTGGTGAATATCACGGAGAAAAAGTCTATCAATTTATTGCATATGGAGAACGAGAAAAATTAAAGAATGTAGTGAATGATTTGCCTAATTGTAAATTAAGTTGGTGGAATGAATATGCAGTAGATATCATCTCAAAAGATGGTGGTAAATTAGCTGGTATTGAAAAGTACCTAGAACTACAAGGTCAAACTTTAGCAGATGCAATGGCTTTTGGTGATGGTGAAAATGATCTAGAAATGTTAAAAGCTGTTAAAATTGGAGTTGCAATGGGGAATGGCGAAGAGCAAGTAAAGCGCATTGCAGACTATGTAACTACTGATATTGACGCAGACGGCATCTTTAATGCATGCAAGTATTATAAGTTAATTTAGAGGAATAGGAATGGTAAATATCAGCTGCTATTCCTTATTTTTATATCCCTAAGTGTGGGGTAGATAAAAAAATTTAAATTAAAATCAAAAAATTCAAAAAAGTAATTGACATATAAGTTTCTTTTCCCTATACTAGAATATGTTCTGTTAAGGAATGGTTTGGTAGCTCAGCTGGATAGAGCAACGGTCTTCTAAACCGTGGGTCGTGAGTTCGAATCTCACCCAAATCACTGATATGACGCTCCGCATGGGGCGTCTTTTTTTGTGCAATTTTTTCATCTTTTGATATAGACCAATTGTAGATAAAACATCTTGACCAATTTCTTTAATAGGATTATTATTGCTAGTATAACAACAAAATAAATATAGTCCATTTAACTTAAATGAACTATACCAAAGGAGAAAACTTATGTGTGGAATTGTTGGTGTCGTTGGAAAACCTGCAAGAGATATTATTTTAAATGGCTTAACTAACTTAGAATATCGTGGTTACGATTCTGCAGGTATGTATTTAAATGACTTAAATGGAAACGAATATCTAACAAAAGCGGTTGGTAGAATTTCTAACTTAAAAGAAAAACTAACTCCTGATGAACAAGGATTAGTAGGAATTGGTCATACTCGTTGGGCTACACATGGTAAGCCAACAGTGGATAATGCTCACCCTCACTTTGATGAAACTAAGCGTTTTTACCTAGTTCATAATGGGGTTATTGAAAATTATGTCGAATTAAAAGAAAAATACTTACAAGGAGTAAAATTCCACTCTAATACTGATACTGAAGTGGTTGTCCAATTAATTAGTAAGATTGCTCGTGAGAAGAATTTAGATGGTTTTTCTGCGTTTAAAGAAGCTTTGAAATTGGTAAAAGGTTCATATGCCTTCCTTTTAGTTGATAACACTGAACCAGAGCATGTTTTTATTGCTAAAAATAAGTCACCAATGATGTTAGGACTTGGCGATGGTTTCAATATTATTGCGTCTGATGCAGTTTCTGTTTTAGATCAAACCAAAACGTTTGTTGATTTACAAGATGGTGATGTTGGTGACATTACTAAAGATTCTTACACAATCGAAACTTTTGATGGTAAAAAGGTTGAACGTAAGCCCCATGTATTAGATATTGATCCTAATGCGGCCTCAAAGGGAACTTACGAATTTTACATGCTCAAAGAAATTGATGAGCAACCAAGCGTAATGCGTAAAATTTCTCAAACTTATTTTGATGAAAATGATGATGTTAAGGTTGATCCAAAAATTATTGATTCTATTTCAAAAGCAGATCGTATTTATATTTACGCTGCTGGGACTAGTTACCATGCTGGTTTAGTTGGTAAGACAATGTTAGAGCATTATACTGGAATCCCAACTGAAGTTGGCTTGGCCTCAGAAGCTGGTTATCACTTCCCAATGATGAGTAAGGATCCATTCTTTATTTTCTTAACTCAGTCAGGAGAAACCGCTGATTCTCGTGTTGTTTTGAAAGAAGTTAATAAGCGTAATATCCCAAGTTTAACAATCACTAATGTAGAAGGCTCAACTTTATCAAGAGAAGCAGACTACACTATGCTCTTAGAAGCTGGTCCTGAAATTGCAGTTGCATCTACTAAGGCATACACTGCCCAAATTGCTGTTCAAGCAGTTCTGGCTAAGGCGTTGGGCGAAGCACTTAATAAAGCAAAAGCTAAAGATTGGAATTTAAAGCATGATTTAGCTATTGCAGCAGAAGGGATGCAGCAACTTGTTGACAGTAAAGAAAGTTTAAAAGAGATTGCTGATAAATACCTAATTAAGTCTCGAAATGCTTTCTACATTGGACGTGGAATTGATTATGCAGTAGCCTTAGAAGGAGCATTAAAACTTAAAGAAGTTTCATATATTCAAACTGAAGGTTTTGCAGCAGCCGAATTAAAGCATGGTACTATTTCTCTTATCGAAAAAGATACCCCAGTAATTGCCTTAATTAATGATCCTGCAACTGCTGATTTAACGCGTGGAAATATTCAAGAAGTTGTTTCTAGAGGTGCTAACGTTGTTACTATTGCTGGTAAAGACTTTGCTAGAGAAGGGGACAATGTAGTTTTACCAGAAATTAACTATTATATGTCTGCTCTATTAACTGTTGTGCCAGCTCAACTTCTTGCATATTATGCATCAAAAGATAAGGGCCTTGATGTAGATAAACCACGTAACTTGGCTAAGAGTGTTACAGTTGAATAATAAAATTTAGATTAATTATGAAAATAGAGAATTAGTAATTCTAAAGGTGCTAATTCTCTATTTTTTATGTAATTTTTTAGTGAAAATCCAATTTTGATTTAAAATATATAAATAATAGTAAGGTAAAAATGAACGAGGGCAATTATGTTATCAAAAATATCAATTTTACTTACAAATCATCATTTAACCTTAAAGGATATTTCACAAAGTAATTCTTTAATGGAAAAAGATTTAGAAGAAGCACTTAATGAGAATCCAGATAATTGGTCAAGCGCAATTTTATCGGCATTATCGTCATCTTTAAATATGCGACCAGGAGATTTACTGGAATTACTTGATCCAGTTTATTCTTTGAAAATTAATGACACTAATCAAATGATTCAAGGCATTTATATTGAAGATCCAGAAATGTATGAACAAATTAGATTTGTTGTAGAAAGTGAACACTTAGAGGGTTGGCAACCAGATGAAGAGGATATTTTAATGCTTCTTGATGAGGCGATTAATCCATCTAAGGAGATTAAAAGTGAAATTGATCGGATTTGGGGTGAAGAAAATGAATGAGTCCGTAAAGGATTCTGAATGGTATCGTCAAAAATTTCTTTACCCAAATGGTACGCTTAAAAATAAACTCAATATTACTGATGCGGCAGAATTAGCACAAAAAGAATACTTAAGCTCAGGAATTCGGGCCGTGGCTTTTTTGAGAAAGAATAAAAAAATCACTAGTGTTGAAGATTTGAAAAAAATTCATAAAATTATGTTTGGCTGGCTCTACGATTGGGCTGGTCAAATTAGAGACTATGAATTAGTTAAAGGAGAGACAGAGTTTTTAGAGTATTCTCGTATTAATTTTGGAATTGAAGAAATAGACGAAAAGATACAACAATTGTCTTCTAAAAAAGAACTTGCAAATGTTGACTATGCTTTTTTACTGGATAGATTAAATTATCTTCATCCCTTTAGAGAGGGAAATGGGAGAAGCAGTAAATTATTTTTACAAGCTTTTGCTGCCAATCATGGTCAAGTGATTGATTATCCACGTTCAAACAAAGACCTGATTATTGCCCAAAATAATGCAGATATTGATCAAATTGCTAGTTTAATTAGAGTTAATGCTAAAGCAAAGAAAGCTGCTCATTAGATAAGTTGAACCGATATTTGTTATATTAAAGATTTGGATTTAACAATAGAAGAAAAATGGACTAAGATGTAGATGACTGATCCGAAAACTTCTCCTTTAAGAAGTGTAACAATTTATTTTTCTTCATTAAGATCATGTTGAGCTACAATCATTTCTGATTGTAGCTTTTTTTGTTTTGTTTATAAGTTGGGTCTTAAAAATAATAAATAATGAGCATATTAATTTATTATAAAACGCTATCAAGAGATAATTATTAATAATATTAAACTGAAAGGGATGAGCAGTATGAAAAAGGCATTGAATCCTCGGCTAATTGTTTCTTTGACAAGCTATGGAGATAGGTTGAATACACTATCTATTTGCCTTAAAAGTTTGCTTAATCAGACTAAAAAAGCCGATAAAATTTTAGTTTATCTGACTGATGATATTAAAGAAAGTCATCTTCCATCATCTCTTCTTGAATTACGCGATAGGGGTATTGAATATCGCTTTGTTCCCTTAGATTTAAAACCACATAAAAAGTATTATTATGCTATGCAAGAGTTTCCTGACGATATTATTGTTACAGTAGATGATGATGTTATTTACTACAAAGAAATGCTATCAGAATTATATAAAACGTACTTAAAATTTCCGAAATGTATTGTCACAGGAAGAGCACATGAAATAACTTTTAATGATGATGGATCGATTAAAGCATATGATGATTGGAATTGGTGCAGTCAAAAGTATGAACAGCCATCGATGAAATTATTAGCTACGGGGGCTGGCAGTGTTTTATACCCACCTCATCTATTAGATAAAAAGCTATTGTTTAATTTAGATTATATTAAGCACTACATTACAGTAGATGATTTATGGTTAAAATTAGTCGAAGTATTATCGAATGTACCAACGGTAGTATGTAGTTTAAGAATAGAAAAAATGCGTGAAGGGATTCCTGATACACAAGCGCAGGGCTTATTTAATAAGAATGTTGGTAAAAATGAAAATGATCGTTATTTAAAAGACTTAGATAAAAAATTTTCCTTAGCAAGTAAAATTCTCGCCTATGAAAATGGAAAAGGAAAGTAAAAAAGAAACGTCTGTATAGACGTTTCTTTTTTTAGGATATAGATAAAAATTAATGAAGGGCTGCAGCTTTTTGGGCCTGCATTTTTTCTTCCATTTGCTTTTGTAATTTTTTCATATCTTTAGTTGAAATGACTTTCCAGTTTGATGGAATGGTAAAAATATATTTTCTCTGTTTGAGTTCATTATTATGACTAAAGACTCCAAACATAATTCGACTAAAATTATCTCGGTAAACATATCGAGTGGTTTCTATTTGAAGATTGGCTTGTGCACTATGTTTAATTTCGGTCGATACCTTATCAAGTTTAATAGCTTTTGGCTTCTTTTGTTCATCGCTAGTTTTATATAAGTACACTTTTTCTGTACCATTACCTAGAGGTTGATAAAGTAGAAGGGGAAGATTGGGATTAGCACTTGAGGCGAGATTTTGTTTAGTTATTTGTGTCTCAGTCTTCATTCCCCAGTGATTATAGTCATGTGCAACAATCCCCAGAATACAAAGTGATGTAACAATTAAAGAAAGCCAGGAGATTATAGTATGTCCTTTACCAGGGATGACGTTGAAGTAAATAAATAAAATTGCTGCTAAGATTAAAATTACGATTATCATTATCCATTCACCTCTTCTTGATTTTCACGGGCACGGTTACCTTTCTTGAGGAAGAAAGCAAGAACTAAAGCAATTAAGGCAAAGACAATGCTCATGGCAAATGAAGCATGGAACCCATCTAAAGTAGCATTAATAGCTTGATTTTTATATTGAAGTGGTAAAGTTTTTAGTAATTCTTTACTTGGCATATTGTTGTTAGTCGTGGTAGTTAAAACAGAGACTAAAATGGCAGTACCAATTGAACTTAAAACCTGTCTAAAGGTATTGTTTACTGCAGTTCCGTGTGAAATCTTGTCTAAAGGTAATGAGTTCATCCCAGAAGTGGTAACATTCATCATAACTAAGGCTACTCCGACCATTCTGATTGCATATAAAACGATAATCATGGTATAGGAACTTTGCTCAGTCAAAAATACAAATGGGATTGTACCTAATGTTAACAGGGTCATTCCCGTAATGGCCATCTTGCGGGCACCATATTTATCAAATAAATGTCCCGTAATTGGTGACATAATTCCAATCATTAGGGCACCTGGCAAAAGCATTAAACCTGAATGAAATGCAGATACTCCCCGTAAGTTTTGAATATATAGAGGTAGCACCATCTCTATACCAACCATGGCCAAATTTGTAATACCACTAAGGGCTGCGGCTAAAGAAAATTCAAAGTGTTTGAACACAGTAATATCTAAGAAAGGATCTGACATTTTCAATTGACGAAGACCGAAGAGGATGACAAATACTATCCCTACACCAATAAACATTAGAATTTCTGGATTAGTCCAACCTTTGTTGCCGGCCTCGGAAAAACCGTAAAGTAAGCTCCCAAATCCAACAGTAGAAGTGGTTACAGATAAAATATCAATTTTTTCTTTTTTAGTAGGGAGTACATCTTTAATTAAAAAGAAAGCTAATATAATAACCACGCCAGCAATTGGGGCAATAATACTAAATAAGTAGCGCCAAGAAAGATTATCAACGATCCATCCAGATAAAGTTGGGCCGATGGCAGGAGCTAAGCCGATAACAATACCAACAGTTCCCATGGCAGCTCCACGTTTATTAGCTGGAAAGATAGAAAGCATAATGGTTTGAAGAAGAGGCATCGTGACTCCAACGCCTAATCCTTGAATAATTCTACCAGCAAGTAAGGTTCCAAAGTTTGGTGCAATTGCTGCAATAACTGTTCCAATAAAGAAAACAGACATTGCACTCAAGTACATTTTTCTTGATCCAAAGCGATTGATTAACCATGCGGAAATTGGGATCATTACTCCGTTAACTAGCAAAAATGCTGTTGAAAGCCATTCAGCAGTTGCAGTGCTGATATGAAAGGAATGCATTATTGAAGGTAGAGCAGTAGCAAGCAATGTCCCGTTTAACACAGTACAGAAAGAACCAATAATTAAAACTAGTACCAGTAAGTTTCGATTATAGGACTTTCCATGAATATCGGTGGGTTGTTTATCCATTTTGAAGATCCTTTCTAAATTATTAATATTAAAATTTAACTATAAAAACTATAGTCTTAAAGAAAGTAATTGTCAAATAATCTTACAAACATGTAATTATCTTTGACATATATGTTGCTAAAACTGTCATAAGATTTTAAACTAGAGTTGAGATTATGATATTTAAGGATAAAAAAATGGAAGCAAAAAAGATATTTCATGATGTGTTTCAAAATATTGAAGTCGGAATAGGCGAAGTAAGTAAAACTGTTGGTGTTTCCCAAAGACAGTTACGGTATTGGGAAGAAAAGGGATATATTAAGCCGGTCGATGATAATCAAAGTGGAGTTAGAAGATATACTCTTTCAACTTTATATTTAATTATTTTTATTAAAACTCAACTTGATCAGGGATTTACTTTATCTGCAGCCTTTGAGCGCTCAAAAGATATTAAAGTAAAAAGTAAAATTGTGAGAAACTTTTTTGAACATACTTTTAATGATGTAACTATTACGGATGCAGATAAAGCGTACGGTGAGATCGACTTGGGAGAACTTTTAGTGCAAGATGGTCAAAAGTATCATTTTAAAGGTGTAGTCGATGAGCATGGTCGATATCTAAAAATTGATAAATAAAAAATGAAGTATCCATTTATAGATACTTCATTTTTAGGACAAGTCGATATTAAAGTTATATATGATGATTAGTAATTATTTATGAATTATTTGCTAAAGCCAGCTTCATATCAAACATTAGCGGATGGTTTTAATGACCATCCCGTAACCTTACTGTTAACTGCAGTAACCGAGTAAGCTCCACTAGTTGGAACGACGTAAGCTTTACTGTACATCCATCTTTGCCATTCATGGAATTTTTGTACACGATAATTTTTATCAAAAGATTTGGCAGAATCAATTTCATCTAAAAGTTTAATATTAGTTGGAGACACAAAGCGGGCAAAGTTATATGGCATTTTTTCACCATAAAATACGCTTGGAGAAGGTCACCGGCGGCGCCCCAACTTCCTTCAAGTACATCAATTTTTGGATCACTAGATTTAACTGCGGCAACCCAGCGATTAAATTCCATTGGGCGACCGCCAAGAAACTTAACGTTTAGGCCGGCTTTTTTCCATTGCTGGATATAGTTGCGCCAGATAGCTTCGCTGTTTTCGCCTGATCCACGCACAGCTATATTAATTACTAGAGGCTTACCGTTAGGCTGACGTCTGTAAAGGGCACCAGGGGCTTTTTTGTAGCCAGCTTTATCTAATAATTCATTAGCTTTATTTAAATTATAAGAATAAGTTGGGATGTTTTTATCTTAATATGGCGTAAATTGTTACGGAATTAGTGAGTTAACTCTGAATTTTAAGCCATGATAAAAACGATTATTAATAACATCTACATTCATAGCATAAGCCATTGCTTTTCTTAAGGCAGGGTTGTTCATTTTAGCATGAGGATTTTCTACATTTTTTCCTAGTTTTTGATCCCATTTACCAACTTTAAAGGCTAGGTAGTTGTAGCTGAGAGTCTTTTTGCTAACGAAATTAACTCCCTTGGTATTTTTGACTTGTAGCTATTGAGAATCTAAAACACTGGCTACATCAAATTTGTGGCTTTTGATTGCTTGGGAAACATTTGAATTAGTAATATTTGACATGTAGATGTGAGCAAAATTATGTTTTCCACGCCAATAATACGGATTTCTAGACCAGCTAGTTGACTGACCCTGAACTGTCTTATCCATCTTGTAAGGACCAAAGTAGAGGGGATGCCTTCTAACTTGATCACTAGATACTAATTTTTCGAATGGTACTTTTTTCAAATAATGATAAGGAGCGGCATGTTCCCAGTAAAAACCACTAGCAGCATTTAGCATTGCTGGTTTTAATTCTTTGAAATGAAGAATTAAGGTCTTCCCGTTAGGACCATCTGGCATTTCAATTCTAGAAATCTCTTTGACTTTTCCTTGATGATATTCAGCCATACCTTTAATATTTTCTAATGAAGAAGTATATTGAGTAGTTTGAACCTTAGGATTGGCAAGAATTTCATAAGAGTACTCTAGATCTTTGGCAACTACCGGTTTACCATCTGACCAGCAAATTTTGTCCTTTACCTTGATTTTAGCTGCATTATCGTGATGATTTAATTTTAACGTGGCAGCTCCTTTATCAGTAATTTGATATTGATCATTGATTGAAAACAGCGACTCATCTCCCGGAGCGGCAGCCTCTACAGCGGGACTGGTATCAGCAATTTCTGAGAGAAAAATTCCAGTAAAAGGTGATTTGTTTTCTAGTGCATAGGTAAGAGTGCCACCTTTTTTAATGACTTTCTTGGGGACATTCTGAGAAAACTTGATTGTCTGATTACTGGAATCAGTTTTCTTAGCACCACAAGTAGTTGCGAATATCGTAAGAGAGCTTGCGAGAGTTACATACAGCAATTTGGACTTTGACATCTTCATATAAAATCTCCTTTCGTCAAAAATCCACTAACAGCATGATTAAGAATACAAAAAGACGCCCTATTAGATCGAATTGATCCAATAGGGCGTCTTGTCGCTATACCACTTATTTTTACTAGAAAACTAGTCTTTAATTAACGTACGGTTCAATACAGGAGAACGATACGCCGTCGTTATAAAGGGCTGTCCCTTAAACCACTCTAAATCGTAGTTTACGCTCAAAGGTGATTTTCATTAAGAATCTATCTATTTTTTCACACCAACCAGAAATTCTCTGAAAGACGATTTCCTAATTACTTTTCCTTATCAAAGCTGTTTGATAATAATGTTTGTGACCATAGTATTATGCCGTTTTGAAAATAAGTCAACATAAAATTATATTTTTCTTATTTTTAATATAATTTTTTATTTATAGTTTCATGAGACTTATCAAGATGTGTAAGGAATAAAGAATTCCTGATGTTAATGAAAAATAAAACGATTTCATATAAGCTAAACGTTATTAATTTTGATTCATTAATAAGACAATAAAAAAAGTAAAAGCTATTTATATAGATTAATATCTGGTATAAATGTTGTTTAATTTAATTAAATATTATAAAAATTTGAACAAAAAAGAAGATTTTTTTATTAAATAGGCCTATACTTATAAGTGATTATTAGTAGAAAGGAACTATATACTATGAAGAAATTAAACACAAATAAATTAACTGATAAACAAGCTGACCTTTTTAAGAACAATTTAGTTTACATTGCTACTGTTGATGAAAATGGTAATCCACAAGTTGGTCCTAAAGGCTCAATGACAGTATTAGATCCATCTCATATGCAATATCTTGAAAAAACTAAAGGTGCAGCCTTTGAAAATATTAAAAATGGTTCAAAAGTAGCATTAGTAGCAGCTGATGTACCATCACATACTGCTGTTCAAGTTTTGGCTACTCCACATGTTCATGAAGATGATGAATATGCAAAGAAGATCGTTTCTGGTACCGATACTCCAAATGCATTTGTAGTAGTACTTGATATTGATGAAATTTTTGAATAATTATAGAAAAGATATTTTTCTGTCTGCATTTTAAATTATTTAATAAATAGGCTAAGTATTCGATCAAATACTTAGCTTTTTTGTTATAAAACTTGCTTATTTTCCATATTAATGTAAGATTAAAATTAATTAAATTAATGAAGACAAAAGGAGAAATATAATGGGCGCCTTATCTGAACAAGAATTAGCAGCTTTTTCTGCAAACTTTAACAAAAATGATAAAAATAAAATTGCTTCTAGAGCTGCACGTCGAAGTGGATTATTTGAGGCATCATTTAACGATGAAGTTTCAAAGCGATTAAATCATACTTTTTCAACTGAATTAGATATCGGTGGAGTTACTGATCAAAAGCATTCTGGACGTTGTTGGGAATTTGCTACTTTAAATGTTTTGCGTCATCATTTTGGCAAAAAGTATCATGTTAAGGATTTTACTTTCTCACAAGCTTATAATTTCTTTTGGGATAAGATTGAGAGAGCAAATGCTTTTTACGATAGTATGATTCGCCTAGCTGGTAAACCAATTGATGATCGGGAAGTTGAAACTTGGTTCAACTTTGCAGGCCAAGATGGAGGATTGTGGCAAATGGCCATTAATCTAGTTAAAAAATACGGTGTTGTTCCATCATACGCGATGCCGGAAAATGCGACTTCAAATAATACCAGTGCTCTAATTGACTCTTTAGCTCGTAAAGAAAGAAAAGATGCTTTGGTACTTCGGAAATTAGTTCAAGAAGGTAAGCTCGAGGAAGCTGAAAAGGCTAAGAAAGAATTTTTAAATGAGGTTTACCGCATGGCAGCCGTTGCTTTGGGTGAGCCACCTAAAAAATTTGATTTAGAGTACCGAGACGACGATAAGAAATATCATTTAGAAAAGGATTTAACTCCACGTCAATTTGCTGAAAAATATTTAAAAGACTTTAATTGGGATGATTACGTTGTTTTATTAAATTCACCTAATTATGATTACAATAAACGCTATCACCAAGGTTTATACGATAATGTGGCTGGTGGAACTCCGATTACGGGGCTAAATGTACCAATTGAAGTGTTAGCAAGAGCAGCTGCAGCCCAATTGAAAGATGGAAAAGCAGTTATTTTTGGAAACGACGTATTAAAACAAATGGAACGTAAGACTGGTTTCCTTGATACTGAATTATACAAAACGGATGATCTATTTAGTGTTGATACTCAAATGAGTAAAGCAGATCGTTTAGCCACTGGGGAAGGATCTGCAACACACGATATGACCTTAGTCGGTGTAGATGAAGATAATGGCGAAATTCGCAAATGGAAAGTAGAGAATTCTTGGGGCGATAAGTATGGTCATAAAGGATTCTACGAAATGAGCCAAAAGTGGTTTGAAGAATATGTGTATGATGTAGTTGTTGATAAGGAGTATTTATCTGAGGATCTAGTTAAACTCTGGGAAGCTCCCACTATTGACTTAAAACCTTGGGAACATATTGGATTATAATAAATTGAACTTATCTTTGATTTGATTAGCAAAAGTATATGTTAAATAAAGAAGCTTAAAATATAAAAAACTTTCCTTCTGTCTTATTGAGTTACAGAAAGAAAGTCTTTTTACTAAGTAAAAGTAGGGTAAGAAAGCTGAATGATCATCCTAAGAGTGTACATTTGCTTTTTCCGGCGTCTATTTACTTAATCAAGACGAATTAAATTTAACGATGATTGCTAATCAAATGTAATATTTCTAAAGAATACTTAGCACGTTTTTTTAAGAAAGAAATGGAACTAACAGTAGAAAACTATATTAATAATGTCAGGGCTGAGCGCGCTTATCATGAGCTAAAACATTTAAAGAATAATCTGACCCAAATTGCAATCAATAATGGATTTTCGAGTATTAGAACGATGAATCGAGCCTTTGATAAATTGTATGGTGAAAGTGCATCCAAAATAAAAAAGAAACGATCAAAAATAGGGTAATTTACGCCAATTAATGATTAAGATTGATATATTTTTTATTATTATGAAAGCGGAATCATTAAGAGGGATAGATTATGAAAGAACAAGATATTTTAGAAGCTGTTGAAAAAATGCGTATTGACTGGAAGAAGAACGATGATAAAAGAGATAGTGGGTTACCTCATGATCTTCCAGAGATAAAGCGTGTAGATGATATTCAATATGGTAACGATCCTAAATGGAATTTATTAGATATATATTTACCGAAAAATATTGAAGGAAAAATTCCTGTTATCATTAATATTCATGGAGGTGGTTGGGTTTACGGTACTAAAGAAACCTATCAATTTTATGGACTAGGAATGGCTAAACGAGGTTTTGCTTTTATAAATCCTAACTATAAGTTGGGACCAGAAGTAAAATTTCCAGAAGAACTAAATCAAGTCAATGAATATATTCACTGGGTAGCAAAACATGCAGATGAATATAATCTTGATAAAAACAATGTTTTCTTAGTTGGGGATTCTGCTGGTGGTCAAATGGCTGAACAATACACGGCGATTTTGACCAATCCGGTATATCGAGAAAAATTTGGCTATACCCTCCCTGATTTGAAGTTCAGAGCAGTTGCCTTAAACTCACCAGCTACTTTTATGAAAGATCCAGGGATGATGATGGGAGCTACCTTGGCTTACTTTGAACCAGAAGTAATGAAGAGTGCTAAGAATCAGGACTTAATTGATGTTGAAAAATATGTTACTGGAGACTTTTTGCCTACCTTCATTTCAACAGCTAATGAAGACTTTATTCATGATTGTGCAGTACGATTAGATGGATTTTTAAGGGCTAAAGGCGTAGAAGTTATTCAAAAATCTTGGGGTGATGAAAAGCATCCCGAACCACATGTTTTTCTAATTAATCAAAAGGATGAGTTAGCGAGAGAAGCTAATGACGAAGAAGCAGCATTCTTTAGAAGACATATTGTAAAAGAGTAGTAGAAAAGGCTATAGTTGAGATGCTATCGATAATTTCAAATATTTGGATCGTTGTTGCCTTATTAATACATTCATAAACAACAAAGAGTTACTGCTTAAATTGCTATTAAAGTGCTAGAATAAAATCTAGCGCTTTTTTAGTGTATTAAGTTATAATTAAGCAAAAACTCACTTTTTTTGTTAGAGGATTTTATGAAGAAATTTTTTTATGTAATGACTGAAATAATTCTTTTTTTAATTTCAGTCATTGTATTTACTAAACCAGCCTTGGCTGATGTGAATTATGATATTACAAATATTGATGTGACAGCCCGAGTTAATCCAAATGGTTCATTATCTATGGAGAGAAGGATAACCTATAAATTTGATGATGACGCTCATGGTATTTTCTATCAGCAAAATTTAGCCAATAATCAAGAATTAAAAAATCCGCAGGTTAGAATTTTGGCTGACAAAAATTCACAAATGGTAGTACCAAGTACGACTCATGAAAATAATACTTATGAATTAAGTCATAGTGATCATGGCTATCGTTTTAAAGTTTGGCATAGCGTAAGGGATGGAGATAAATTTACAGTAATTTATACTTATGAAATTACAAATGCAATCACGAACTGGAAAGATACAGCTGAACTTAATTTTAAGATTATCGGAGATGGATGGGATACAGACCTAGATAATGTACGAGTAGGTATTTTCTTCCCGGGCCCAGTTAAAGACTTAAAAGCTTGGGCACATGGAGACTTGTCTGGCCAAATTACAGTTAATCCGCAAAAAGGCAATATTATCATGACAGCTTCTAATGTGGCTGGAGATGAAGGAATTGAGGTCCATAGTCTGTTTCCTGTTGAGGTAACTAATCAAAATAAGAATATTAAAGATCAAAATCATAAGGAATATGTTTTAGATCAAGAAGCAAGATTTGCACGGCAAGCTAATGAACGGCGTCAAAGAAACAGAATCCTAGGCTTAGGTGCTTTGGTAATATCTGGATTACTTTCTTTATTAGCAATTATTAGAAGTTTTACTTTAAAAAAGTCCGGAGTTAAGCCGGAAAAAGAAAAGCAACTGGTTAGGAATTATGAGGTTCCATCAGTTTCACCGGTAATGGCTGAAATTTTAGATACAGGAGATGAGCCAAGTTCTAGGTCTTTAACTGCATCTCTAATAGAATTGGCTGTCCAAAAAAAGATTAAAATTGATCCTATCAAGATAAGAAAAAGAACGTACTATAAAATTTCTTTAATTGATAAAAATATAATAAAAAATAAACCTTTGTTAAATTACTTATTTGATAAAGTAGGCGATGGCAAGAGTTTTACAACATACGAACTTAAAAAACACCACTCCTCTAAGTTGGGAAAGAAGTTCAATAAGTGGCAAGAACGAGAAATGCAGAAAGCAACTAGAGCAGGATTTTTTGATGAAAAGCTTGAACATAAACAGCACGCTAATTCGATTTTGATGGTAACTTTACTAATCTTGAGTGGTATTGCAATGTTCAGCGCCTTCTTTTCGAATGAGGAAAATATTGCTTTATTTATATGTGCTGCAATTTTATTAGTACTGGCAATTTTGGCAGTTGTTTATAATAAGAAGAAATTATCAGCTTATACAGTAAGAGGAGCAGAAGTAACTAATCAAGTTCGCGGATTTAAGAAAATGCTAGATGAAATTGGTAATTTCAAAATGCGTGATATTGGAGAACTGATCTTGTGGGAAGAAATAATGCCATATGCCGTTGCTCTTGGTGTATCTAAAAAAGTATTAAAACAATTGAAACTAGAATTTGCAGATGAAATTGATGATACAAATCTATTATTCTGGGGTGCTTTTTACAGTGATGGGAAAGATGGTTTTGCAAGTAACTTTAGTTCTAGCTTTGACTCAGGTGCTAACTTAAATTCTTCTGCTTCTGGTGGATCTGGCGGATTTTCAGGCGGTTCATCAGGTGGCTTTGGTGGTGGCAGCGGAGGAGGTGCCTTTTAAAGATTGATTATAGGAGAAAAGAATGACAGTTTTAACTAATAAAATGTATGAGATATTTGACCAAGAAGAATTTTCTTTTAAAAAATTAAAAGTTAATAAAACACCAGAAGAAATAGATAAAATTAAACAAGAATTTAAAGGTGTCTGGCAAATTTGGAAAACAGTTCAATTAAATGTGGCAGAACAACTACCGACAGAGAAATTTGCAAAAGTTCATGTTGAAAGCTGGACTAATGGATGGAATTTAAGAGATCATTTTTGGGCCAGTTATCGCTTAGCTTCCTTAGCAGACTACAATCCTTGTATTGGCGTCATGCTTGATAAGAAGCAATTACAAGTTTATTTGATGTTTCAATATTATAAGAGTGACAAGCGTCAGGGAGCTGTGAGTGAATACAATACGCTTTTAACTGATATTTCAAAGTGGGGTTCTAGTTTAGATATTTCAAACTGGTATTTGTGGGATAAAAATGAAATGGAATTCAGCAATCATTTAGCTTTAGCAGAATATCTGAGCAATTATGAAAAGAAAAATCAATTTTATCAGGAGGCTATCAAAAGTAGCTTTTTACTAGGAAAGTTTGCCTTTCGTGATCATGATAATGTTGATAATATGGAAAAATTTATTATAGAAGGAATCAATGATTTAATTCCTTTATATGAAAAATTAAGTTAAGTAAAAAAAATTGAGGAAAATTTGCAAAAAAGACAGGAATATATTTGGTGTTTAATTGAGCTCTCAAATGGTAATAAAGAATGGTATTGTCTAAGTAAAGTATTAAGACGAGCTCTTTTTATCGAAAAGAAACATAATCAATTCTGGAAAAAAACGATGATTGGTAATTATATTACTGTAGCTCGGAGTAAGTATATTAGGGGACGAGCAAGATTAACGGTTGGCCGGATTGAAAAAATTAGAATTCGAAAAAATAGTGCAGCGGACTGGCATTGGAGCCGAAATCAATTTGTTACAGCAGAGCACTTACTGGATCTTAAAGATTCATTTAATTATTTAAAACATGATTATTGTTGGTATAATCGTTTAGCAATTAAATTAGCCTTAATATATTGGCATAATCAGTTACTACAAGTTAAGTTAAATTCAAAACGATATGCTATTAAGAAAAAACGACTTAAGTTAGAAAGAAAAATAAAATGAAGGAAAAATTTTTAATTAGTCAAGATTTGTCTTGCTTGGGCCAGGTTTCTCTAAGTGTTGCCTTACCAATTTTAGGAGCATGTGGATATCAGCCAGATATTTTACCAACAGCAATTTTATCTACTCATACTGGTGGCTTTGGTAATAATACCTTTTTGGCGCTAAATAATGAAATGAGTAAAATTATTGCTCACTGGCAAGATGAAAAAATTACTTTTAAAAATTTATACTTAGGCTATTTGGGAAGAAATGCCATTGATTTTTGGATTGAGCATATTTCTGATTTTAGAAATACTGACTTAATATTGCTTGATCCAGCAATGGCAGATTCAGGAAAGTTATATAGCGGCTTAGATATAGAATATGTAGTAAAAATGCGCGAACTTGCAAGGCAAGCAACTATTTTAACTCCCAATTTAACTGAAGCATGTCTGTTACTGAATAAGGAATATAGAAATTTTTCAATAAATGAAATTAAAGAAATTGCTGTCGAGTTAAAAGAAAAATTTAAGTTAGATGGTCTAGTAATTACTGGCATTTTCTTAGAAAATAAAGTGAAGATGGTTGGATTAGCAAATGATAGTAAAATTTTCGTAATCGAAAATGAAAAAATTACTCGCTCATTTTTTGGCACTGGAGATATGTTTGCAAGTAGCTTATTAGCAATTTTTTTAGCTGGGTATTCATTAAAAGAAAGTGCACAAATAGCAGGTAATTTTGTTAAATTGGCGATTGAAAAGACTGATCTAAGTCAAGATAAACGCTTGGGACCTAACTACGCAGGTGCCCTATCTTGGTTAATGAACAAAGTGGAAGGAAAGAAATAATAAATGCGCACAAGAGAAAATTCATTAGTTTCAATAATTTTAACTGGATTATTTGCGGCAATAATTTATTTGGGTGTTTGGGTTTTAAGAATCCCAGTTCCTGCTTTAGTAGGGCGTCCATTTATTCATTTTGGTAATACGTTAACGGCTGTTGCAATTTTATATTTAGGTTATCGTAATGGAATGCTAGCTGGAATTATTGGATTGGGCGGCTTTGATTTGCTTAATGGTTACGCTGCAACATCGTGGTTAACAATGCTCGAAGTTGTAGTAGTTGCAAGTGTTTTAACGGCAGTATATAAGGGGATGCACTATCAAGATAGTAAGAAAAATATTATTATTTTAGGAATTATTGCTGGAATTACGAAAATTTTTACTACTTACTGTGTCTCAATTGTAGAAGCTTTAATGGTAGGAACTAGTTTAAATGTGGCTTTAGTTAGCTCTTTTGTTAGTTTGCCGGCAACGATCATCAATTCGATTTCGACAGCAATTTGTACCCCAATCTTATACTTTGCAGTCCGTGATGGTGCAAGAAGAATTTTAAGAAGGACTGCTTAATTAAAATAGATTTGTTATAATTTTGATTAAAGATAAAAAGGAGGAATTTTAAATGCCATTTGTACATGTAGAGCTAATTAAGGGTAGAAGTGATGAACAACTTACTCAAATGATGAAAGATATCACCGAAGCTATTCATAAGAATACTGGTGCTCCAAAAGAACATATTCATGTAATTATTAATGAACTTGATAAACATACTTATGGTCAGGGCGGCGAATGGAGGGCTTAAAAATTGAAAAGGCTTTCTATTAATCGCTTAATAAAACTGGGATTAATTTTTAGTACAGTATGATTTGCTTATCTTTTATTTTTTAGCTTTGAAAGTCTAACTGATTTTTCAAACCTACGCATCTTACCAACTGCTAGAGTAATTAGTCTGTTTGTAATTCTTATCGTTATAAGCTTATTTTTAGGTTTTATTTTAGCTGGTGTTTGGCTGAGTATAGATCAACCCAAATTTAAGTTTAAGTGGGAGTATCTGTATAAAGGAATCCTGGTTGGAATAATTTGGGCAACTCTTGATATGTTTATGGTTATTCGATTAATTATTGACTTAATTATAGGTATTTTAATTGGAATGTTGCTTTTTAGTCGAAGAGCGTCCAAAAAATAAATAAAAAATCATGATTAGCAATTAACTAATCACGATTTTTTTGTTTAGTCTAATCTTCTTTTTTTGCTTCTTCTAAAGCCTTCATGATTGAAGGATTCTTTGAATGACAATCTTTTAACATTTGGTAATCTTCTTCAGATAATGTAACAGTGTACTTAGTCATGATTTTTCCTCACTTTTTATTTTTTACCTTTAATATATCACTTTATTGATAGAATTGATAAAGAAATTTTGAAGTAAATATTATTAAATCGCTATAATAATAGATAAAAAGTAAGAAAGTGGTTAAAATGTTTGACTATCGAAATAATTTAAAAAGAATATTAAATAGTACAGAAGGCGACGAAAAGAGTCTTAAAAATAGCTTGAATGCAATTAAGTTAGTCGTGGGAATGACAGGGGAAAGCAGTGAAAGGGCAACTGGCGGTGAACTTGATCCAAAAATTATTGCCCAAATAAATACTTTTTTGCAAGGAATAACTAAATTAATTGAGCATCCTGGCAATAAAGATGCTAAAAAGACAGCTTTAGGAGCACTACATAAATTAACTTTTGATCGAAATATTACTGCTAATTTTGGAAAACAACTAGGGCAGCTCGATCAAGTAATTCAATCATCAGAAGAAACGAGTAGTGTAGTAAATAGAAAAATTTTTGAAGAAGCATTAAAGCCTAAAAAAGAAAAAGCACGTGACTATCGCAAGGGAAGGCGTTATACAGTTATTCGTGCATTGAAGGGTGCAGATCTAATCAATGATAATGGAGAAGTAGTTTTTGAGGTTAATGAAGGTCAAATACACGATTTAAACCTAAAGAGTGGTGATATTGTTGAAGCTATCCCGGTATCAGATAGTTTAAATGAAGCTGAAGTTTTACGAGTTGTCGGCTATAGAAAATTGCGCAGCCGTGATTATGACAAAATAGAAGATTTTAAGTACGGTGTAGTACAAGGAAATCTGAGAAATCTAAGCGTTTCGCGTAATATTCACGGAGAAAGGTTAACAATTAATCATAAGCCGGTGATTGTTGCCCTTGATTCTAGTTACTATCAAAATGGAAGTGTACATCTAGAAGATGGTTCGATTGTTGACTTAGCTTGGTATACCGGTGATGTAAGACTTAAGAAAGATCCAGCTAGTGCCGTTCAAATTCGATGGATCTATGAAACTGAGCAACCAAAACGGATTTCTAAAACTAAAAAAGAAAAGTCAAGTCGAGAAAACACGCAGAAACTGGCACAATTAGATATGAATTTGCATTATCAAAGAGTTGGGATTGCGGTTGGAGACAATCAAAACGAGGCAATTTTAGAAGGTATTGTTAATCGCTACAATGGTATTGCAATTCCAATCGATGCTTTTGAAGGAAAGAAAAAGGTAATTGAAAATCAAATTAAAGATTTAGATATTGTAATCTTGGTAACAGCTTTTGCAGCTCATGACAGTACTTGGAATATTAGAGAGTTTGCAAGCAAATATCATGTAAAATTTGCCGTTAGTTCCAGCAAAGGACATCAAGCATTTGAACGCGCTTTGTATAGGGCAGAAAACGGGATGCCGGCTTATGAAGGAAACCAGCAATTAGAATATAAAATGTTAAAAAATAATTAGGAATGGAAGATGAAACTGACAAACTGTATAGAAATTAGATAAAATATTAATAACTTATTTTTAGGAAGGATGATGAAATGACAAAAAACATTAAAAAGAAATTTTGGATGCGCTGGGTAGTATTTTTAGCCGGCCTAGAAATTATCGCCATTTCTATTAATTTCTTCTATGGTCCAATTAATATTGCTGCGGGAGGATCAACTGGTATTTCGATTTTAGTTGACGCAGTATGGGGAATTAACCGTTCAATAACGGTTTTAGTTGTTAATATTTTAATGTTGGTTTTGGCAGCCATCTTTTTAGGAAAAAAGACAACGAAGAACGTTGCCTTAGGTAGTTTATTATTGCCAATCCTAATGGAAATTACCCCAAGTTTTAAAATTACTAATAACCAATTACTTGCTGTAATTTACGGTGGAGTATTAATGGGACTAGGAGTCTCTCTTCTCTATCGTGTAAATGCTTCAAGTGGCGGGACAACAATTCCACCAATGATTTTGAAAAAATATTTTTATATCAATCCAGCGGTTGGCTTACTTGGAATTGATATGATAATTATTTTCCTAAATATATTTGTTGATGGATGGAATGCCTTTTTACTAGCGGCTTTGTCTCAGGTAGTTACATCTATGACGATGAACTATGCAGAAGCAGGCTTTGATCGAAAATATCAAGTTCGTATTATGAGTAATAAACATTTCAATGAATTGAAAACTATGTTACTAGATAATTATAATGGTTTGACAATTTATGATGTTGTTGGTGGCTATAGCGATGATGATAAAAAACAATTACTTTTAGTAGTTGATACACGTGAGTACGGTCCTTTGATTAGTAAAATTCATGAAATTGACCCTGACGCATTTATTATTACTGATACAGTAGCTCGGGTTCATGGAGGTCAATGGGGACTATAACCAGACTTTTTCGTACGTGTTTTCTTTGAAGCCACAAGTTAATTTCTTACCGTCAGTTACTAACGGTCTCTTAATTAATTTGCCGTTTTGTGAGAGTAATATAGCAGCTTTCTCAATTGACATGGAATCAATCTGATCTTTTAAATGCATCTGACGATAGACTTGTCCTGATGTATTAAAGAAGTATCTTAAACCTCTATCTTGAAACTTATTTAGCCACTTAAGCAAGTCTTCTTGTTTAGGTGGCCTTTCTACTAAATCTTGATACTCATATGTAATATGGTGTTGATCTAGCCATTTTTGCGCTTTTTTAGAGGTGGAACAACGTTTGTATCCGTAAAATTTAATCATAATGTACTCCTTCTTAAAAAATATCTACTAATATTCTATTATTTTTTTAGAAATTTTGATATTGAATTGCTTTAAAAGAGGGATGAGAGTATACTGTAAGAGTTGTATTTGTGGAAACCTCACATCTGCAACCGCACGTTTATGAGGTTAGAAGAGAATTAACGTTAATTCCACCTCATGCGGCGAGTCTAAGTATTTTTTCGGAGGTGTACAAATGTACGCAGTTATTAAAACCGGTGGTAAGCAATACAAGGTTGCTAAGGGCGACAGCGTTTTTGTTGAAAAACTTGAAGTTAAGCCTGGTGACGAAGTAACGTTTGATGAAGTTATTCTTGTAAACGATGGTAAATCAACTAAGATTGGTACTCCAGTAGTTGAAGGTGCTAAAGTTGTTGCTAAAGTTGAAAAGCAAGGCAAAGAAAAGAAAGTTGTTACTTTCAAGTACAAGCCTAAGAAGCACTCACACACTAAGTATGGTCACCGTCAACCTTACACTAAGGTAACTATCGAAAGCATTGAAGCTTAATTAAGGGGTGAAACAAATTATGATGATTAATAATCTTGAAGCACTTAAATTATTTGCCCACCACAAGGGTGGTGGTTCAACTGCTAACGGCCGTAACTCAGCTGGTCGTCGTTTAGGCGCAAAGCGTGCTGATGGTCAAAAGATCAATGCAGGTTCAATCATTTTCCGTCAACGCGGTACTAAGATCCACCCAGGTAAGAACGTTGGTATTGGTGGCGACGATACTTTGTTTGCTTTAACTAGTGGCGTTGTTAAATTCGAACGTTTGGGCAGAGATCGTAAACAAGTTTCTGTTTACCCAGTTGAAGAAGCAAAATAATTTTCTTTTGCAGGCTGGACGTCCCTAAGGAACGTTCAGTCTTTTTTTATCTACTCAGGAGGATCCAAGCCTATGTCTTCAGATCAAGAGTTATTAACTTTACTTAATAATCGAATTAGTAAAACTACTAAATTGATTAAAGAAAAGCAGGCAGATGCGTTAGTCATTTTTAATCAAGCTAATTATCGCTTTTTAACCAATTTTTCTGGTGAAGAAGCTGAACTTATTTTAACTGCAAATGGAGATCGCGTTTTATTATCTGATTCACGTTTCAAAGACCAAATTCGCCATCAGACACCTGGCGAAATGAAGGTAGTTATGCAAACTATGGACGTGATAGAAGAAATTGCCGGACAGCTAAAGCAGCTAGATGTTAAAACTGTTCTAGTTGAAGGAGAATTTATTTCTGCAACTCAATTTGAGGCTCTTAAGCAGGCTTGTCCTGATCTTGATTTTATTTTAAATGCTGAATTAGTAGAAACAGTTCGTAACATAAAAGATGAGCTAGAATTAGAAACTTTGCAAAAGGCAATTGATATTTCAGCTCAAAGTTTTAAAGAAATTTTGCCTTTAATTGAGCCGGGTGTTAGTGAACGTGCGATTGGAGCAAAATTAGATTATTTGTTCAAAATGAATGGTGGAGATGGCCCTTCGTTTGAGACAATAATTGCTTCCGGATACCGCGGTAGTTGGGCCCATGGTGTTGCGAGTGATAAAAAGATTCAAAAAGGTGAATTAATTGTAATTGACTTTGGAAGTTTTTATCATGGTTATACCGCAGATATTACTAGAACAGTTGCTTTAGGCCAAGTAGAGCCTGAACTAGAAAAAATATATTATATTGTACTAGAAGCACAAAAACGGGGAATTGCAGCTGCAATTGCTGGAAATACTGGTAAAGATATCGATCAAGCTGGTAGAAACTACATTAAAGAGCAAGGATATGGAGAGTACTTTGGTCACGGTATTGGTCATGGAATTGGCTTAGAAGTGCATGAACTCTGTACGCCAGCAATGCCATATAGTAAAGAAGTTATGAAAAATAATATGACAATCACGGTTGAGCCAGGAATTTATTTGCCAGACCGTGGCGGTGTTAGAATTGAAGATGATGTTTTAATTAAAGATAATCATCCATATGTGATGTCACAGTTGCCAAAAGATGAACTTTTAATCTTATAATTTTGTGTAATTATGCGGTTAATGTTGCGAAACAATAGATAAGATTGGTAAGATAAATAAGTGTAGAAATGAGGTAATTTTACTATGACAATGATCTCAGTTAATGAATTTAAAAATGGATTAACTATTGAATATAACAATGATTTATGGCGTATTGTTGAATTCCAACACGTTAAGCCAGGTAAAGGTAGTGCCTTTGTTCGTTCAAAACTTAAGAGTTTAAGAACTGGTGCAGTTCAAGAATATACTTTCCGTTCAACTGCTAAAGTAAATACTGCTGATATTCAAACTAAGGCAATGCAATACTTATACAATGATGGTACAAGTTTTGTATTTATGGATACTAATACTTATGAACAACTTGAAATTCCAGAAGCTCAAGTTGAAAGAGAATCTAAGTTCTTGAAAGAAAACATGGTAGTTAACGTTATTACTCATGAAGGTGAAACTTTGGGTGTTGATTTACCAAATACAGTTGATCTTGAAGTTGCAGAAACTGAACCTAATATTAAGGGTGATACATCTTCCGGTGGTGGTAAGCCAGCAACTATGGAAACTGGCTTAGTAGTTAACGTACCATTCTTTATTAATCAAGGTGATGTATTAACTATTAATACTGCTGATGGTACTTACGTTTCTCGTGCAAATAAATAGTTTTTGAGGTAAAAAATATGGCTGATAATTCAACGATTCTTTTATCAAGCAATGACAAAGGCGATGAAACCCGAGTTGACCTTGGTGTTTTAGAGGTTATTCTAGGAATTGCTGCCAGAAAAGTCGATGGCGTCAGCGAAATGCGTGGGACGCTAAAAACTGGCATTGATACTCTTTTTGGTCGTTCTAACCAGGGTAAAGGTGTTTCCCTAAGTGTTGAAGACGATAAGTTAACTGCTGATGTTTATACTTATCTTGACTACGGTGTAAATGTGCCAAAAGTATGCGTCCAACTGCAAAAAAATCTAACTTTGCAATTGAAGCAAATGACAGATTTAGATTTAACTCAAATTAATGTTCATGTAGTTGGCTTGGTTTCAGAAGCAGACGAAACTGAAGTAAAGGCTGACACGGAAGCACTTTTCCCAGATGATAAAGAGGACGAGGCTAAAGACTAAATGACACAGCATGAGATGAGAAGAATTGCTATGCAAGCAATTTATTTGGCTAACCAAGGTAAATTAACTGATGCAGAGGAAGTTTGTCAAAAAGCTTTAAAGGCTTTGGAATTGAAAGATTTCCCAGACTATTCTACAGAATTAGTTAATGGTGTTTTAGCAAATAAAGAAGCACTTGATGAGCAATTAAGTAAATATTTAAAAAAGGGTTGGCGTCTTAATAGAATTAACGAAATTGACTTGGCAATCCTTGAAGTAGCTCTTTATGAAATACAAAATAGCAAAGTAATTGATCCGGTAGCTGCTTTAAATGAAGCGTTAAATTTATGTGATGAATTTAGCTCTAAGGAATCTAAAAAGTTTATTAATGGTCTCTTGGCCAATTTCATTAAGAAAGACTAACTAATGAGTCGGCTCGTTGAGCCGACTTTTTTTATGAGGTGATTAAGTGAAAAAATTACTAGAAGGAAAAACTCCTGCAAATGAAATTAAAGAGAACTTGATAGAAGAAATAAAAAAATTAAAAAGCGACGGAATAAATCCAACTTTATGCGTAATAGAAGTTGGAGATGATCCGGCAAGCAAAATTTATTTGCGAGTTAAAAGAAATTTAGCTAAAAAAGTAGGAATTAAGGAAATAGGATTGCATTTTCCAGCTAATACTTCTCAAGCTGAACTTCTAGAAAAAATTGAAGAACTTAATCAAGATTCAAGTATTAATGGGATAATGGTGCAATTGCCCGTTCCTCCTCAAATTGATCCAAGAGCTATTTTTGAAACAATTGCTCCAGAAAAAGATGCCGATGGATTTTCACCTCTTAATTTAGGGCGTCTCTGGGAAGGACAGCGTGATGTAATTCCAGCAACAGTTCGCAGTATTTTAACCTTAATTGACTATTATGGAATTGAGATGGCCGGTAAAAATACAGTAATTATTGGCCGTAGTGTCATTGTAGGCAAACCATTAGCTGCAGTTTTAGTTGAAAGGGATGCAACTGTTACGATTGCCCATTCAAAAACAAAAAATTTATCAGAGCTAACTAAAAATGCTGAGGTGATTATTTCCGATGTGGGTAAAGCACATTTAGTAACTGAGGATATGGTAAAAGAAGGAGCAGTTATAATCGATGTTGGTATGAACCGTGAGAATGGTAAATTAATGGGGGATGTCGACTTCAATACGGTTGCTCCGAAAGCCAATGCAATTACACCAGTTCCAGGGGGAGTTGGCCCATTAACAGTTGCTAGTTTAATGAAACAAGCAGTAATTTTGACGAGGAAACAACATGGTAGATAATAAAGTTTATCTTTCTGTTAGTGATTTAAATTTTTATATTTCACAAAAGTTTAAAAATGATCCCTATTTACATAAAGTGTTTTTACAGGGAGAGTTGTCTAACTTTAGATTTAGAATGAATTCCCACCAGTATTTTTCATTAAAAGATGAAAAATCAAAAATTAATGTAGTGATGTTTCGCTCATTTTTTGAAAAATTAAAATTTAAGCCTGAAGAGGGAATGAAGGTTTATGTTAGTGGATATGTAGATGTTTATGGACCGCAGGGATCTTACCAATTTTATGCTCAGACTATGGAGCCAGCAGGTTTAGGAGCTCTTTATGAACAGCTAAGACAATTGCAAGAGAAGCTTGCAAAGGAAGGATTATTTAACGAAGAACATAAAAAGAAGATCCCCCTATTTCCAGATCGTATTGCAGTTGTAACTAGTGCTTCAGGAGCGGTAATTCATGATATTATGGTTACTGCTAATCGCCGTTTTCCTCATGCTGAGATTGATTTGTATCCCGCTAAAGTTCAAGGAGATGAAGCAGCAGATACAATTGTGGCTGCTTTACAGCAAATTCAAGCTCAAGGCGATAAATATGATGTTGTAATCATTGGGCGTGGCGGTGGATCACTAGAAGATTTATGGCCATTTAATGAAGAAAAAGTTGTGCGGCAGATTTATGCGATGCAAATGCCAGTGATCAGTTCAGTAGGACATGAAACTGATACAACTTTAGCTGATTTAGTGGCCGATGCCAGAGCAGCTACTCCAACTGCTGCAGCAGAATATGCAACACCTAATTTAGTTGATGTACTAACGCAAATTGTTCAATTGCGGGCAAGACTTTATGCTGCCGTTCAGGCCAATATTCATACAAAGCGCCAAATTTTAGATCGGTTAAAGAACGCACCAGTTTTACAAGAGCCAACTAGAATTTATGATCAACAAATTCAACAAGTTGATATGCTCACCCATCGTCTTAATCAGGCAATGGACAATCGACTACAGCACGATGGATCTACATTACGATTACTTCAAGAGCGTCTTAAGGCACTAAATCCTAGCCGAAAATTAGAGCAACTTGAGCGCGAACGAAATTTTGTAGTATCGAATTTATTTTCAACGATGAATAACTATCTTAAAGATCAAAGAAATAGATTAAATCGAGCTATGCAACAATTAGATGATATTAGTCCGTTGAAAACAATTAGTCGAGGATACGTTTATACAACTGATCAAAAAGGAAATACAGTTACTTCAGTTGACCAGCTAAAAATTGATGAGAAGTTAAAGTTACATTTTAAAGATGGTCAAGCACAAGTGAATGTAGAAAATATTCGGAGAGAAAAAAATGGCAATTAAGAAAAATAATTTTGAAGAACAGTTAAATGAATTACAAGAAATAGTTAATAAGCTTGAAAGTGGTAATGTTCCTCTTGAAGATGCTCTAAGTGAATTTCAAGCAGGCGTTAAATTAAGCCGAGAATTAGAAAAAAAGCTAAATGATGCAGAACAAACTGTGGCCAAGTTAGTAGATAAAGATGGAAGCGAAAAAACCTTAGATCCCCAAAATGCGTCTGCTCCTGAGGAAGAATAAATGAAGTTAAAAGATTTTCAAGAAAAATATACACCTCAAATTGACAATTTCTTAAAAGAACATCTGGTTACTGAAATTGATAATCTAACTTTTAGTAAAATTATGTCTTATTCAGTAATGGCGGGAGGTAAGCGACTACGTCCTTTGCTTTTCTTAGCAACTCTTGAGACACTAAATCATAAAATTGAAGAGCCAGAATTAAGAATTGCATGTGGAATTGAATTAATTCATACTTATTCTCTAATTCATGATGATTTACCTGCGATGGATAATGATGATTATCGTCGCGGAAAACTTACATCTCATAAAAAATGGGGAGAAGCAGAAGCGATATTAGCTGGAGATGGGTTGCTTCCGTTGGGAATTCAATGGATCACTGAGGGGAGTAATTCAGCTGCGTTAGCAATTGTTATTTCTCAAGCTGTAGGACCAAATGGGATGGTTGGTGGTCAATATCTGGATATTGATACAACTAATAACGATTCAGCTAAAGAAAATGCGAAGATGATTGATCAGATGGAGTGGTTGAAAACAGGCTGCCTAATTGAAGCAAGTGTTAAAATGGCTGCAATTTATGCTGGTGCAACTGATTCTGAGCTTAATAGATTAGACAATTTCAGCAAGCGTTTTGGAAGATCTTATCAAATTTATGATGATTTGGTGGATGTAGTGGAGACAGCAACTGAAGCAGGAAAAGCTACTCATAAGGATGCAACTGAAGGTAAAAATAATACTTTAACTTTGCTTGGGATTGAGGCTAGTCGTAAACAACTTGTAGAAATGATTGAATCAGGAAGAAAAGCTATAGAAGTTTTTGAACAACCTTTATTAGGTGAATTTTTTAATTTGTATCAGAAGGTATTATAGTAAATGTCTAAAAAGCGTGCAGATGTATTGTTGTTTGAACAAGGTCTTTTTAATTCTCGTAGTCAAGCCCAAAGAGCTATTATGGCTGGATTAGTTAATGACCATAATCATCAAAGAATTGATAAAAGTGGAGAAAAATTTCCCGAAGATGAAGTTTTTCATATAAAAGATGATGGTAAAAAATATGTTTCCCGTGGAGGATTCAAATTAGAAAAAGCCCTGCAAGTATTTAATATTGATTTGAAGGGAAAAATTTGCCTTGATATTGGAGCATCCACTGGTGGTTTTACCGATGTTGCCTTACAAAATGGTGCTAAGTTAGTCTATGCATTAGATGTAGGATATAATCAATTGGCTTGGAAATTACGAGATAGTCCTCAAGTCGTAGTAATGGAAAAACAGAACTTTCGTTATAGTAAGCCAGAAGATTTCACTGATGGCTTGCCTGATTTTGCAATGACAGATGTTTCCTTCATCTCATTAGACTTAATTATGCCGCCAATGTATGAAATTTTAAAAGATAAATGCGATGCAGTGTGTTTAATTAAGCCACAATTTGAGGCAGGTCCTGAGAATGTAGGTAAACATGGAATTGTTCATGATCATGAAGTTCATGCAAATGTTATTAAACATACCATGGAAGTTGCTCAAAAAATAGGGTTTAATATTTTGGGAGTAGACTATTCACCAATTAAAGGTGGAAAAGGAAATATTGAATTTCTTATTCATTTAGGAAAAGACATAGCAAATCCAGGTCAAGACTTATGGAAAGGTAATCCTTCCGATGTAGTTCAACGTGCAGTTAGTGGCCTTTAGGTGAGATAAAATGTTAGTTGAATTAGATATTAAAAATTTTGCAATCATTAAAACTTTAAAAGTTCGCTTTCAAGAAAAAATGACTGTTCTAATTGGAGAAACTGGTGCAGGTAAATCAATTATTATTGATGCAGTTTCTTTGCTCCTGGGAAGTCGTGCACAAAGTGAAATGATTCGCTCGGGTGAAGAAAAGGCTGTCATCACGGGTTTATTTGTGTTAAGCGAACAAAAGGCTCTTATTGAAAGTTTATGTGAAAAATATGGTCTGCCTTTTGAAGATGACCAGCTAATAATTAGCCGAGAATTAACGCATAAAGGGAGAAATGTAGTTAGAATTAATGGGCAGCTGACTACAATCAATGTTTTACGTGAAATTGGACGAAATTTAGTTGATATTCATGGCCAAAATGATCAACAAATTTTGATGGATCAAGATCGACAAATAGATTTGATTGATAATTATGCGGAACCTAAATTTAAGGAAGAATTGCATAGTTATGAAGCCGACTTTGAGAAATGGCGTCATCTTACTTCTCAACTCCGTAAGTTAAGAGAAGATGCTCAAGAAATTGCTCAAAAACAGGATATTTTGGAATTTCAAAATAATGAACTAGAAAGTGCTGATTTGAATGATCCAAATGAAGATGAAAAGCTAGAAGAAGAATTTAATGAGCTCAATAACTATCAAAAAATTGCAGATACAGCTAATTATTTTATGCAATTATATGATGATGATGAGCATGGACTAGCTACGTTACTTGGGGATGCCCAAAATGCTGCTGAAGATTTGAGTAATTATGGTAAAAAGTTTGAGAATTTTGCTACTAGTCTTAATGATGGTATTTATTCTTTAAATGATGCTCGTAGTGAACTATCTACTTTAATGGATCAAATGGACTTTGATGAAGAGCGGTATCAATATGTTTCTAGCCGATTAGATACATTGAATACTTTGAAGAAAAAATACGGTCCAACTTTAGACGATGTTTTTAAATTCGCACAAAAGGTTAAAAGTGAACTAAATAAGTTTGAAATTGGAGATTTAGACGAGGGAAAAATCCAAAAAGAACTCGCAATCATTGAAAAAAGACTTAGTCAAAAAGCCCAAAACTTGCATGAACAGAGAGAAAAGATTGCTCGCGATCTTGAAGAAAAAATAAAAAAAGAATTAGCCGATCTGTATATGGAAAAAGCACGCTTTTCTATTAGAATTAATGAGACTAATTCATTTACAAAACTTGGAACTGATGAAGTTATCTTTATGATTGCACCTAATCCTGGTGAAGCTTTGATGCCATTAGTCAAAATAGTATCTGGCGGTGAACAATCACGTTTAATTTTGGCATTAAAAGCAATCTTTAGTCGTGTGGAACCAGTTGGAACCATGATTTTTGATGAAATTGATACTGGGGTTTCCGGAAGGGTTTCAGCAGCAATTGGTAAAAAGATGCATGCAATCGGCCAAGAAAAACAAGTTATTACAATTACTCATTCCCCACAGGTAGCTGCTGCTGGAGATCAACGTTATTCAGTTGTAAAACAAGTTAAAGATGGAGCTACTTATACTCAAGTAGGTCCTCTTACGCAAGAAGAAGCCATTACCGCAATTGCTCAGATGATGGCAGGCTCTGATGTAACGGATGCTGCTAAGAGAAATGCAGCTGATTTAATGGAAAGTTTTAAAGAATAAAATAAAAAGGACTTCTCAGTTTAAAGCAAAAATCACATTTATACTGAAAAGTCCTTTATTTTCATGCCGTCTCTACGTTAAAAATTTCGTTTAAATCGATTATTCTAATTATGTTGCTATCATAGCTATCTAATACAAAACGCCCAGCAGAAGTTCTTTTAATTAGTTGACCAATCTCAGTGCATCCATTTTGATAGGTCAGTAATATATATTCTTTATGAAAAAGTGCATGCTCTAAAATTCTAATAATTTTACTTGGGTCTTGTGCAAAAGTAGTAAGCTTATTAATATTATAATTAAAGAAGTAATTATAAATTTGTTTACTATAATTATTAAGCGACTTTAATAAATTCATATCTCATTCCTCTATATATCCCGAACTTGTGTTTGTACTATGTATTATACGAACAAATGTTTTTGATTGCAAGTGGAATTTATATCTCTTTGCGAAACTCTTGAAATTCCTCGTTTTTTAGTGCAATATATTCTTGTTACTATAATTTTTAGGAGCGAAAATGGCACATCAAGGTTTATTATTAGTTTTATCTGGTCCTTCTGGCGTTGGTAAGGGGACCGTTAAAAGTGCAATGGTGAAGCAAAAAGCTTTTTCATTTGAATATTCTGTTTCAATGACTACTCGTAAGCCTCGTCCAGGCGAAGTTAATGGGAAGGATTATTATTTTGTTTCAGAGGACCGTTTCCAAGAAGCAATTAAAGGTAACGAGCTTTTGGAATATAATAAATATGTAGGCAACCATTATGGTACTCCACTTGCACCAGTACAAAATATGCTCAATGAAGGTAAAGATGTTTTACTTGAAATTGATGTCAATGGAGCAAAACAGGTTCGCAAGTTAATGCCAGATGGCGTCTTTATCTTTTTGACACCACCAGATTTACATGAATTAAAACATCGAATTGTTAATCGCGGGACTGATTCTGACAAGGTAATTGCCATGAGAATGAAACAGGCACGTAAAGAGATTTTAATGATGGAAGATTATGATTATGCTGTAGTTAACGATACTGTTGCTAATGCGGTGGATCATATTAAGTCTATTGTTGAAGCTGAACACGTTCGTGTACCGCGAGTAATTAACGATTATAGAAATATGGTTAAGGAGGATTAACAGATGAAAATTACATACCCATCTATTGATAAATTGCTGTCTCGAGTAAATTCTCGTTATTCTCTTTCAGTGTTAGCTGCTAAAAGAGCTCATGAGATTCAAGCAGGCGCTCCATTAGCTTTAAAACACTATAAGTCTGATAAAGCAGTGGGCGAAGCACTTGAAGAAATTGCTGCTGGTAAAGTTACAATTGATCCTGAGCATCGTGAAGATATTGGCTAGAATCTTTTCCTTCATTGTTAATCAATGAAGGTTTTTTAGTAGGTGATAAGATAAATGATTGCGCAAGTTATTGTAGATGTAGCTGCCAAACAAACTGATCGAGTGTTTGAATATCATATTCCAAAGGAATTAACTGATGTAGCTGTTGGATCAAGAGTGGTTGTTCCTTTTGGTCGACGAAAAGTGCAGGGATTTGTAGTCGGAATCAGTGAAACAACTTCTTATACAGGAAAATTAAAAGATTTACTTGTTGTAATTGATGAATTGCCACCACTTACGCCAGAATTAATTGCTCTTTCTAAAACTTTAGCTGATAAAATTTTTTCATATCGAATTACAATTCTTCAATCAATGTTACCACGCGTAATGAAGGCGAATTATCGGAAAATTCTAGTTCCCCTTACAGATGAAATTAAAGAAAATAGTCTTTTTAAAGGTGAACCGCTTGATTTAAATGAAGTTTCTGATCTTGAGACAATTGTAAAAATTAAAAAGCTTATAAAAAATAATCAAGCTAAGATTGAATACTTAGTTGAAAATAAAGCTAGGAAGAAACAGGTGGCTGCCTATCTTTTGACTAAAACAAGAACAGAATATCAGGAGATTTTAGGAGGGATCAGGAAAACATCCAAAAACCAGCGAGCATTGCTTAATAATATCGTTGAAAAATATAACGAATATCCAAAATTGGGTTCAACTATTGAGTCTGAATTAGGAATCTCAAGTTCTACATTACGAGCAGCCGAAAAAAAAGGATGGCTGTTAAAAAAAGAGCAGGAGATTTATCGAAATCCATTGAAAGATTTTGAATCTAATGCTAGTAAGCATTCGGTTAGATTAAATTCAGAACAGTTAGACGCCTTAAATTCAATTGGTACTAGTATTAAAGAAAAAGAGGCCAAGACTTTTCTTCTTGAGGGAATTACTGGGAGCGGCAAAACTGAGGTGTACCTTCACGCTATCAGTATAGCTCTTGAACAGAAGCGGGATGCTTTAATGTTAGTTCCGGAGATTTCTCTAACTCCTCAAATGGTTAAACAAGTGAAAGAGCGTTTTGGAGATAATGTTGCTGTTTTACATAGTGGTTTATCTGAAGGTGAAAAATATGATGAATGGCGAAGAATTAGGCGTGGAGAAGCTCAAGTTGTAGTAGGGGCTAGAAGCGCGATTTTTGCTCCTTTAAAAAATATTGGTTTAATAGTAATTGATGAGGAGCATGAATCTTCCTATAAGCAAAACGATACTCCTCGCTACCATGCCCGGGATGTAGCTCTATTGAGAAGTAAATTTCACAATTGTCCAGTTGTTTTAGGAAGTGCAACGCCTTCTTTAGCAAGCCGAGCGCGTGCTCAAAAAGGAAGATATAAATTATTACGTCTGACTAAACGTGCTAATCAAAAGTCGCTACCTAAAGTGGATCTAATAGACCTAAAAACTGTTGAATTTGCTGGTGGACAGTTTGATCTATCAATTCCCTTAGTAGATGCAATTAAAGAAAAAATAGCTAAAAAAGAACAAGTTATTTTACTTCTTAATCGTCGTGGTTTTGCTAGTTTTATGCTTTGTCGCAATTGTGGCTTTGTTTTAAAATGTCCAAATTGTGATATCTCGTTAACTTTACATAAAGATACTGGACAGATGCAATGTCATTATTGCGGCCATAAGGAGCCAATTCCAAGAAAATGTCCAAATTGTCAGAGTGAAAAAATAAGATTTTTAGGTACGGGGACGCAAAAAGTTCAAGAAGAACTGGAAACTTTACTTCCTGACGCTAAGATCTTAAGAATGGACGTTGATACTACTAGACGTAAAGGAAGTTATAAGAAAATTCTTGATAGTTTTGGTAATCATCAAGCCGATATTCTCTTAGGAACACAAATGATTGCTAAAGGACTAGATTTTCCAAATGTTACTTTAGTGGGAGTAATTAATGCTGACACAGCATTATCTCTTCCAGATTTTAATTCTTCAGAAAAAACATTTGATTTACTAACCCAAGTAGCTGGAAGGGCCGGAAGAGCTGAAAAAACTGGTAGAGTTATGATTCAAACTTATAATCCGGAAAATTATGCAATAAAACTAGCCCAAAGTCAAGATTACGAGGGATTTTACCAAAAAGAAATGCAGGTTAGATTTCAAGGAAACTATCCGCCATTTTTTTATACTACCTTAATTACTATTACATCAAAAGATGAACAGTCAGCTGCTAAAGAGGCATTTGTAATAAAAAGAAAATTAATGCGGGAGTTACATACTCCGACTATTATTTTAGGTCCGACGCCAAGTAGTGTAGCTAAAATTAAAAATCAATATTATTACCAAATCTTGGTAAAATATAAATATGAGCCTAAGTTGCATGATTTGCTTCATCAAATTCAAGATGATGCACAATTAGCACAAAAACGTGGTTTAAATATATATATTGATAATGAACCAGAGAGAATAATGTAAATTTAGAAAGAAGTTGAATCTATGTCATCAGTTATTTTTTTAGGAACTCCAAATTTTGGTAGTGTCGTTCTGCAAGGATTAATTGAACAAGGGTATGAAATTAAAGCGGTTGTTACTCAACCTGACAAGCGCGTTGGGCGTAAACAAGTAGTCCATCAATCTGCTGTTAAAGAAACAGCTTTGAAACATAATCTTCCAGTTTATCAACCTGCTAAATTGTCAGGATCAGAAGAACTTGCAGAATTAATGAAGATTGAACCAGATTTTATTATTACCGCTGCTTATGGGCAATTTTTGCCAACGAAGTTTTTGAAGTCAGCTAAAGTAGCTCCAGTTAATGTTCATGGTTCTCTTCTCCCTAAATATCGTGGTGGTGCACCAATTCAATATTCCGTTTTGAATGGGGATAAAGAGACTGGTGTCACCATTATGGAGATGGTTAAAAAGATGGATGCAGGAGATATTTTTGCCCAAAAAGCTTTGACAATTACAGATGAAGATACAAGTGGTACTTTATTTGATAAGTTAAGTGTTTTGGGAAGAGATCTTCTCTTAGAAACTTTACCTAAGTTTATCGATGGGACAGTTACTCGGACTGCTCAGGATGAGGATAAGGTTGTCTTTTCACCTAACATCTCTAAAGACCAAGAAAAGATAAACCTAACCATGACTGCTAAAGAAGCTAATAATCTAATTCGTGCCCTTAATCCTGATCCAGGTGCTTACTTTATGCTTGGTGGAAAGAGATTCAAAGTTTGGAAAGCAAAGCCATTGACTGAAAAGACTAGTTTTCCAGCTGGAACTTTAGTTACTAATAAAAAGAAATTCGTAATTAGTATGGCTGATGGCAGTCAATTAGAGTTACTTGAAGTTCAGCCAACTGGTAAGAAGAAAATGAATATTAAAGATTATCTCAATGGTCAAGGTAGTCATTTTATAATTGGAGATAAGATAGTTGATGAGTAATGCAAGAACGGTTGCTTTGGAGACTTTGACTAAAGTTTTTAATCAAAAAAGCTATTCTAATATTGCTTTAAACAATGAACTAATAAAGCATGATTTAAAGCTAGCTGATAAGGCTTTAGCTACTAGAATTGTATATGGTACAATTCAATATAAAATATTTTTAGAGTATCAATTAAAGCCATTAATTAAAACAAAACTACGCGATAGTTTTTTAAAGCCGCTTCTTTTAATGTCTGCCTACCAGTATTTTTTCTTAGAAAAAGTACCAGCAAACGCGATTTTTGATGAGGCAAACAAGCTTGCTAAAAAATATAGTAAGAGAAATAGTGGCAGTTATAAGCTGGTTAACGGAATTTTGCGTGCTTTAGAGCGTCAAGGTAAAATTTTGCCCCCAACTAATGATTTAGTTGAATATTTAAGTATTAAAGAGAGTTTTCCTAAATGGTTAGTAGAATATTTATTAGATCATTTTGGTGAAAATGAAACAAAAAAAATTTTAGTACGAAGTAATCAACCGGCTGCTAATTCAATTAGAATGACTACAAAAGAGTCAGACTTTGAAGAAATCAAAGAAGAATTAAAAAAAGATACTTTTAGTTTTGAAGAGTCTAGTTTAACTCCGCATAATTTAAATTTGAATAAAGGTGGAGTAGCGCAAACAGCTCTGTTTAAAAATGGAAAAATTACTATTCAGGATGCTGCTGCTTCACTTGCTGTGGATACGTTTGACTTTAAGGGGAGTGAACAGGTATTAGATGCATGTAGTGCCCCTGGTGGTAAGACGGTTCAAATCGCTGAAAACTTAACAACAGGTAGTGTAATTGCTTTAGATATTCATGAGAATAAACTAAGGCTTGTAAGAAATGCGGCCGAACGTCTTCATGTTAGTGATAAAGTAAAGACGAAGGCTTTAGATGCACGAAAGGCGAAAGAATATTTTAATCAAAGACAATTTGATAAAATTTTAGTAGATGCGCCTTGCTCGGGCTTAGGGTTGATTAGACGAAAGCCAGAGATTAGATATGAAAAATCACTAAATGATATTAAAAATTTAGCAAAAATTCAGTTAGCTATTTTGGAAAGTGTGAGTGGACTTTTAGCTAATGGAGGAGAATTGGTTTATTCAACTTGTACCATCAGCTATGAAGAGGATGAAGGAATAGTTAAGCAATTTCTAAAATTGCATCCCGATTTTGAGTTGATACCAGTTCAAGTAGGAAAGCTTCCTAAGCAAGAAATGGTACGTATTTTTCCAAGTAGTGACGGCAGTGACGGATTTTTTATTGCAAAATTAAAAAAACGAGGGGTAAATAATTTTGATTAAAACAGCATTTGCTTCAAGTATTGGTAGAGTCCGAGAAACTAATCAGGACTTTGTAAAGGTATTTAAAAATCAAAATAATATTATTATGGGGATCGTTTGTGACGGTATGGGTGGCCATCAAGGAGGAGATGTTGCCTCAACGATGGCAGTTAGTCATTTAGGTCATAATTTTGAAAAAACAGATTTTACTGATCCTGACTTAGCTCAAAAATGGTTAACTGTACAATTAAGGTTAGAAAATGAAACTATCTTGAATACAGCTGATCGTTTTTCTGATCTAAATGGAATGGGCACCACAATAGTTTTAGCAATTGCCTTTACGGAAAAAATCTTAATTGCCCATCTAGGTGACTCACGTTGTTATCTCTATGGAGGAAATGAATTTAAGCAAATTACTGAAGACCACTCTTTAGTCCATGAATTAGTTAAAATGGGACAAATTACCGAGCAACAAGCTCGAAATCATCCTCAAAAAAATATTATTACTGAAACTTTAGGAGTCTCAAGTACTGTAAATCCAGAATTTGATATTCTTGAAGTGCATGCTGGTGATATTTTTTTGCTTTGTACGGATGGATTAACAAATTCGTTAACTGATCCTCAAATTCAACAAATCCTTGCCACTAAAAATTTAAGTTTAAAAGAGCGTTGTAATAAACTTATTAATGAAGCTAATCGTTTAGGTGGTGGAGATAATATTACTGTTTGCTTGCTTGCCTATGTAGAAAAGGATGGTGACAAATAGCAATGGAGAAAGGCCATTTGCTTGGTGGTCGCTATAAGATTATCTCTGTTTTAGGCGAAGGTGGAATGGCTAATGTTTATTTAGCTGAAGATATTATTCTGCAAAGAAAAGTTGCAGTTAAAGTTTTGCGACTAGATTTGCAAAAGGATCCTCAAACTATTCAACGTTTCCAAAGAGAGGCACTTTCTACTAGTGAATTAAGTCATCCGCATATTGTTTCGATTCTTGACGTAGGAACAGACGGAAATTGTCATTATTTAGTAATGGATTATGTGGATGGATCTGATTTGGAAGAATATATCCAACATAATAATCCAATTCCTTTGCCTAAAGTAATTGATATCATGGATCAAATATTAAGTGCCGTTGCATTGGCGCATAAGCACAATGTGATCCATCGCGACTTAAAACCACAAAACATTTTAATGGATAAAAAAGGCAATATTAAAATTGTGGATTTTGGTATTGCAATTGCTTTAAATCAAAGTACGATGACGCAAACCAATACTGCAATGGGATCAGTGCATTATATGTCACCTGAACAAGCCCGAGGCAGCATGGCAACAAAACAATCGGATATCTATTCTTTAGGAATAATTCTTTACAAATTATTGACTGGTACAGTTCCTTTTACTGGAGAAAATGCTGTTGCAGTTGCTCTAAAGCATTTCCAAGAAAAAACACCATCTTTAAGGGATAAAAATCCTAATGTTCCCCAAGCTTTAGAAAATGTGGTTTTTAAAGCAACAGCAAAAGATCCACGTGACCGATATAAATCTGCTTTAGAAATGAAAGCAGACTTGGATACGTGTCTTGATCCAAAACGTAAGGATGAGCCGATTTTTAAGCCCGAGCATGATCCGTCTACTGATGAAACTATTGTTGTTCCTCCTCTTGAAGGAAGCGTTCATAATAAAGATCATGAAGTGCAAGCAAAGGAAGAACCTAAAGAAGAAAAAAAGAGTCTGTTTAAAAATCTTAAGGGTCATACATGGTGGTGGTTAGGAGCAATAATTGCATTTTGTGTAATTATGGTAATTCTATTCTTTGCTCTTGGTAGAAAAGATATGGTAGATATTCCTAATCTTAATAGGATGAGCCAAACCCAAGCCAAGAAGTCTCTCCAATCATCTAATTTAAAAATTGGAAAGATTACTTATGAATATTCTGACAGTGTTCCAAAAGGAGAAGTAATTAGAACAGACCCTCCGATTGGATCTCAGATAAAAGATGGAGAAAAAGTTAACTTAGTTTTATCTCGAGGTAGTCGTCTTGTTGAAATGCCAAATGTAATTGGAGAGTCTTATTCTCTTGCGCGGAAACAGCTGGTTAAACTAGGCTTTACTGTTACTAAAACTGAAGAATACTCTCCTAGTCCTAAAAACCAGGTTAATGCTCAAGATATTGAACCAGGCCAGGAAGTAAATCCTAATAAATCAACAGTAACTTTGTTGGTTTCGAAGGGGCCTAGTTCGGCGAGTAGTACCCGATCTAGACGAAATACAATAAAATTAAGAGATATCGTGGGATATTCATTGAAAGGTGCCCGAGATTATGCACGGGAACATCATTTATCACTTAAAGTTGAAGAAGAAGACTCAGATGGTAAAAATGATGGTACAGTTTTACGTCAATCCCCAGAATCAGGTACTGACGTGAATCCCGGGGATACGTTAACGATAGTAGTAGCAAAAGCTAAGAAAAACAATTCTACTGATACTTCAAGCAGTTCAACTACTACCACTACTGTTACAAAATCTTATACTATTAATTATCCAGGAAGTACTGATCAAAGCGGATCAGAAAAAACGCCAGATCATATTCAGGTATATGTTTCTGATGATGGACATTCAATTAATAATATTTACAAAGACATGAACATTACTTCTGAACAAACTTTTACCATTTCGTTTAAGTTAAGCAAAAAAAATGGGCATATAAAAATATTGCGAAATGGTGAAACGATTTTAAATGAGGACGTTAATAAATAATGAAAAAAGCAGAAGGAACGATTATTAGTGCTATCTCAGGCTACTATGATGTCGAAATTGATGATAAAGTAGTTAGAACGAGAGCACGAGGAGTTTTTAGAGATCGTAAACAAAAGCCACTGGTGGGAGATAGAGTAGTAGTTCAACTAGATGATCAGGGAATGAACTATTTAATTGAAATATTGCCACGCATTAATGAAATAGGGCGGCCAGCAGTGACAAATGTGTCTAGAGTATTGTTAGTAATTTCCGCTGTTGAGCCCGATTTTTCACTTGAATTATTAGATAGATACTTAACATTTTTTGCTTGGAAAAATGTTGGCGTAGTCATTTATTTGTCAAAATCCGATATTACTTCTTCTGAAAGATTAAAAGATATTCAAACTGAGTTAGAATACTACCAAAGAATTGGGTATCCTGTTTTTGAAGATGCAAAAAAACTGGAAAATGAGCTTCCAAAAATGATCGATAAAGATCAGATTTGGACCTTAGCTGGCCAATCAGGTGCTGGCAAGTCAACATTATTGAATAAGCTGGAGAGTGAAGCAAAGCAGGCAACAGGAGCAATTTCAACTGCTTTAAATCGTGGAAAACATACCACAAGACAAGTAACACTATTTAAATACGGTTCTGGCTTTATTGCTGATACTCCTGGTTTTTCAGCTATTGATCTCTTTAAGATCAAAGTTGATGATCTAAGAAATTACTTTTATGATTTAAAAGAAGCAAGTGTAGAATGCAAATTTAGAGGTTGTCAACATATTAAAGAGCCTGGTTGCGAGGTTAAAAAACTTGTAGAAGAGGGTAAAATAGCGCGCAGTCGTTATGAATCTTATTTAAAAATTAGACAAGAAATTTCTGACAATAGAATGCCAGAGTATTTAAAGAAATAGGTGAAACTATGATAGCACCATCAATTTTGAATGCAGATAATATGCATCTAAGTCGTGATATTAAAGCCGCTATTGAAAGTGGCATAGATAGATTCCATATTGATATTATGGATGGACACTTTGTACCTAATTTGTCATATGGACCAGAATTGGTAAAAGACTTTAAGCGCTCCTTTCCGTTAACAGATGCTGAAATTCATTTAATGAGTAATGACTTAGAAACAACATTGCCTCTCTTTGTAGAAGCTGGATGTGATCTTTTAGAATTTCATTATGAAGCAACGGATAATCCAGAATATTGGATAAAATATTTAAAAGATCATAATGTTAGATGTGGAATGGCCATTAATCCGTCTACACCAGTACAAAAATTGCAGCCATTTTTAAAAGAATTAGATCAAGTGCTTTTGATGACGGTGAAACCTGGATTTGGTGGGCAAAAGTTTGAAGAACAGTCAGTTGAACGTTTAGTTGAACTTAAGAATATGATTGAAGCTGAGAATTTAAGTGTTCCAATTGAAGTTGATGGTGGAATTGAGCCTAAGACTGTAAAGCTTACTAGAGACGCAGGAGCCACAATTTTTGTAGCTGGTTCTTACATTTTTAAAAATGGAAGTATTGAAGATCAAGTTATGAAATTGAAAAAAGAAGACAAATGAGAGCAATTGCATTATTAGGTGGTCCAAAAGAAGAATGGCCACATAATTTAGTCACTGAAATTAAAGAAGCAAGTAAAAAAGGCTCTCTAATTATGGCTAGTGATCGGGGCAGCCTTTTTTTATTAGAGTTAGGGATAGTACCTAACGTTGCCTTAGGAGATTATGATTCATTGACTTTTGATGAAAGAGAAATCGTTGAAAGTAAAGTTAAGGATATGCGTTATTCGAATCCAATCAAAGATTTTACGGATTCTGAAATGTTGTTTTATGCCGCATTTATCGATTATCGAGTTGACAGTTTAACGGTATATGGAGCAACAGGAGGAAGAATGGATCATTTTTTTGTTAATATGTATGCTATGCTGAAAGCTCCGTTTGATAGATTTAAAGAAAAAATTAAATTTATTGATAAGCAAAATATTATCCGCTTTTTCGGAAAAGGAAAGCACATACTTCCTTACGAAGCTGATTATAAATATTTAGGAATCGGAACTTTGACAGGAGCTAAAAATTTTAGTATCAAAAATGCGAGATATGATTTACAGCCCATTGATTTGCCCGTACCGACAGTTTATTCATCAAATGAATATTTGAATAGGCAAGCAATAGAGATTTCGTGTGAGTCTGGGACATTAATCGTAATCAATAGTCGAGATAAAAAATAAAAGGGATCAAGAAATATTTCTTGATCCCTTTTATTTTTACTTCTTAATTAGACACGTTTAACCTTACCGGATTTCAAAGCGCGAGCGGATACCCAAACACGCTTTGGCTTACCGTCAACAAGGATGCGAACTTTTTGAAGGTTTGGCTTCCATGAACGCCGCACGGAGTTCAAAGCCTTTGAACGCTTGTTACCAAAGACCGTCTTGCGGCCAGTAATAATGTCTTTTGCCATTTGTGCTAAACCCTCCTTTATGTTGTTGTAGTACTTATTTAATTTATCACAGCTTTTAGAATTGTGCAATATTGTCTTTCTATTTTCTTGAAACTAACATTGTTGATATAAAAGCCTGCTGTGTTAAAATAAATTGAGAAAAAATTGTTCTTCGTTAATGGAGGAATACGATGGCTGTTAAAATTAAAACAAAATATGGCTTAATTGATATTTCAAATAGTGTGATTGCTACTGTCGTAGGCGGAGCAGCTACTTCTAACTATGGTGTAGTTGGAATGGCTTCAAAGAACGCTTTACGGGATGGAGCTTATACTATTTTAAACCGTGAAAATTATCGTCGCGGTGTTGTAATTAAAACTAATGATAATCAAATCGTCGTTGATGTATATATTATTGTGGGTTATGGTCTAAAAATTTCGGAAGTAAGTCACAATGTCCAAGATAGTGTAAAATACAATCTTGAAAATCTTTTAGGCATTAAGACTAAGTCGGTTAACGTTATTGTTCAAGGCGTAAAGATTTTAGACGATTAATGCATTCTGGAGGAGTTAATTGTGGTTTTAACTGAAATTAATAGTGATCAATTCAGAGATATGGTTCGTGCAGCAACTCATCGCATGAGCAAGAACGCTGAATTTGTAAATAAATTAAATGTTTTCCCAGTACCTGATGGTGATACTGGAACTAATATGAATTTAACCATTGAGAGCGGCGCAAAAGCTGTTAATGAAAATCTTAGTGAATCCGTTGGTGACCTAACTGAAAGTCTCTCAAAAGGAATGTTGATGGGAGCTCGCGGTAACAGTGGAGTTATAACTTCTCAACTATTTAGAGGTTTTTATAAAGCTACTGAAGAAAAAGATACCCTGACTGCTCAAGATTTAGCTAATGCTTTTGCAAATGGTGTTACAACTGCATATAAAGCAGTTATGAAGCCTGTTGAAGGAACTATTTTAACCGTTGCTCGTGTTGCAGCTGAGGAAGGTAAAAATAAGGCAAACGAGACTGATGATGTCAGCGAAGTAATGAGAGCGGTAGTTGATGGAGCTAAAAAGGCTTTGAAGACTACGCCTGATTTATTACCAGTTTTAAAGCAAGTTGGAGTAGTAGACTCGGGTGGTCAAGGATTAGTATTTATCTACCAAGGCTTTTTAGAGGGAGTTCTTGGCGAAAAGGATAATGATGATTATCAACTAGATGAAGGTGAAATGGATGAGTTAATTAATGCAGCTCACCACCAAGCTGAATCTGCTCAAGTTCAATTATCAACTAGTGATATTAAGAATGGTTACTGTACTGAAATTATGGTTGACCTAACTGCTGATGTTCCAAATAAAGAAGAATTCAATCTTGAACAATTTAGAGAACATCTATCTAACTTAGGTGATTCACTTTTAGCTGTTTCAGATGGTGAAGTGGCTAAAGTTCACGTTCATACAGAACACCCAGGAGATGTTTTTACATACGGCCAAAAATTTGGACAACTAGGTAAAATTAAAATCGATAATATGCGGATTCAACATGAAACTATCTTAGAAAATAACGAAGAACAAGAAGAAAATGTTGATTTTGCAGTTATTGCAGTTGCTTCAGGTCATGGAATCCGTGAATTATTTAAGAGTGAGGGCGTAAATAGAATTATTTCTGGTGGACAAACTATGAATCCATCAACTAAGGATATTATGGACGCTATTACTAAATCCGGTGCTAAAAAGGCCATTATTTTACCAAATAACGGTAATATTATCATGGCTGCTAAGCAAGCTGCTGAAGTTAGTGAAATTCCGGTTGGAATTGTTCCAACAAAGACAATTTCTCAAGGATTAACTGCAATGCTTTCCTTTGATCCAGATGCTTCAGTAGAGGAAAATGTTGAAGCAATGTCTGAAGACCTGGATACAGTTAAATCTGGTGAAGTCACTAAAGCAATCCGTGACACTAAGATTGATGATATTGAAGTTAAAAAAGATGACTATCTTGGAATTGTTGATGGAACCATTAAGGTTGATAATCCAGACTTGGTTGATACAACAGTTTCAATGATTGAAAAGATGTTAGATGAAGATAGTGAAATTATCACTATTATGTATGGTAGTGATGCTACCAGAGCAGAAGCTGACGAAGTAGTTAAAAAACTTAAAGCTACTCATGATGATTTAGAATTTGAAGTTCATGATGGTGGCCAGCCAGTTTACTACTTCTTAGTATCCGTGGAATAAAATATGAATAATAAGCAGAGTAAGTTATTTGAACCAGTAACTGAGTTAAAAGGTGTAGGAGCAAAGACAGCTACAGCTTTGGCCAGTCTTGGCATTAATACAATTTATGATTTACTATTTTATTTTCCTTTTAGATATGATGATTTAGAGACAATTCCTCTTGATCAAATTGAAGATGGGCAGAAAGTCTTATTAAAGGGAATGGTGGTAACAGATCCATTTGTTAGCCGATTTGGTTATCGAAAAACAAGGCTCAGCTTTAAAATGAAAATTGATCATGACATTATCATGGTCAATTTTTTTAATCAGCCCTGGTTAAAGAATAAAGTGGAATCAGGTAAGGAAGTTGCAGTATATGGGAAGTATCAAGTAGCGCGACAGTCATTAAGTGGCTTTAAATTAGTAGCTGAAAAGAAAGATTCAGGTTTTGCTCCCATTTATTCTGTCAATCGTCATTTAAAGCAAAATAAGCTGCAAAAGTTAATTGATCTTGCTTTAGAGGAAACTATAAATGAAGTTGGAGAAACAATCCCAGCTTCTATAAGAGAAAAATATCGCTTGCTTTCTGATCGCGTTTTGGTAGAAAAAATGCATCATCCAAAAAATGGAAATGAGGCAAAGATAGCACGCCGAAGTGCTATTTTTAGAGAATTTTTTCTTTTTCAAATGCAACTTGCTCAACTTCTTTCCCAAAGAAATGAAGATGCACCTGGAGTAGAAAAGAAATATGATTTAGCTGCTGTCAAAGAATTAATTGAAGAAATTCCATTTGAGTTATCTGATGATCAAAAAAAAGTGGTGAATGAAATTTTTGCTGATCTTCATTCTAAAAGACAAATGCGAAGATTACTGCAGGGAGATGTGGGTAGTGGTAAAACCGTAGTAGCAGTTTTTGCAATTTATGCAGCTGTTACTGCAGGCTATCAGGCTGCTTTAATGGTTCCAACAGAAATTTTAGCTCAGCAGCATTTTGCTAAGATAGATGAATTACTGAAGCCCTTAGGTGTGCGAGTTGCCTTATTGACGGGAGACACTAAGGATTTAGAAAAGAAAGAAATTTATCATGAATTAGCTGATGGAACAATCAATGTTGTGATTGGGACCCATGCCTTAATCCAAAAAGATGTTCATTTTAAAGATCTAGGCCTCGTTATAATTGATGAGCAACACAGATTTGGAGTAAATCAAAGAAATACGTTGATTAAAAAAGGTGACGCACCTGATATCCTAGCAATGACGGCCACCCCAATTCCTCGTACATTGGCATTAACTGTATATGGAGATATGGCTGTTTCTGAAATTAGACACTTGCCCAAAGGAAGAAAGCCAGTAGTTTCCTCATGGGCAACCTCTAACAAATTGAGAGAAGTTCTTGATTTGATGCGTTCACAGTTAGATAAAGGTTTTCAAATTTATGTTGTAACTCCTTTAATTAGTGAATCAGAAAAAAGTGACTTAAAAAACGCTGAGGATTTACAAGCAAAAATTGCCCATTACTTTAAAGACGAAAATGTTGTTTTGCTTCATGGACAGATGAAAGGCGATCAGAAAAATGAAATTATGGATAGCTTTGCTGCCGGCAAGATTAATATTTTAGTTACCACAAGTGTAATTGAAGTTGGTGTTGATGTCCCGAATGCAAATATGATGGTGATCTTTAATGCTGATCGCTTTGGTTTAAGTCAATTGCATCAGTTGCGAGGAAGAATTGGCCGGGGACAAACACAAAGTTTTTGTGTGTTTGTGAGTGATCCTAAAACAGAAATTGGTAAAAAGCGAATGAATATTATTACCTCTACCAGTAACGGTTTTAAATTGGCAGAAGAAGATTTAAAACTACGTGGTGAAGGAGATGTTTTTGGAAAGGCTCAATCTGGTTTACCGCAGTTTCAAGTTGGAGATGTAGTAAATGACTATAATGCCTTAGTGACTGCTCAAAAAGAGGCTCGTAACCTAATTAAGTCTGACCCAGCTTTGGTTAATACAGAAAATAAATTTTTACAAGAAGTGCTAAAATATAAGAAAGATTTGAATAATAATTAGAAATAACCGGAGTGAATATGAAAACAATTGCAATTGATGCCATGGGAGGAGAAAATGCTCCTAAGGCTATTGTTGATGCCGTATTAAAAGCAAAGCCAAAATTAAAAGATACAAAATTTGTTTTATTTGGGGATGAAGAAAAGATTAATGAACTAATTCCCACTGAGCAAAAAGATAGAATTGACGTTATTGCAACTAGTGAAGTTATTGTTGATAGTGACGAGCCGGTAAAAGCAATTAGACGTAAGAGAGATTCTTCAATGGTTGTTGCTGCTAACTATGTAAAATCAGGAAAAGCAGATGCCTTATTTTCACTCGGAAATACGGGTGCGCTCTTAGCTTGCGGGATTTTTATTATTGGCCGAATTAAAGGTGTAGAACGTCCAGCTTTAATGCCAACTCTTCCCAGTGCTAAAAGTGAAGATGGCTTTAATATTATTGATGTTGGCGCGAATGCACAAAGTAAGCCTGAATATTTAGTACAATGGGCACAAATGGCTAATTTTTATGCTCAAAAAATTAGAAATATTAAAAATCCAACCGTGGCTTTATTAAATAATGGTGCAGAAGATGATAAAGGTGATCCGCTCCACCAAGAGGCTTATAAGCTTCTTAAAGCAACTGATCTTAATTTTATTGGTAATGCTGAAGGAAATGATTTAATGGAAGGTAAGGCTGATGTGATTGTAACAGATGGTTTTACTGGAAATGCTACTCTTAAGGCAATAGAAGGAACTGCAAGCGTAATTTTACGTCTGCTTAAGGATTCTTTGCTAAATAATGGCTTACGTCCCAAGGTAGGAGCTTTATTAGCAAAGCCAGGGCTTACAGCATTAAAGAAAAGATTTGATACTGCGAGATATGGGGGAGCAGTTTTACTTGGAGTGAATGCACCTGTTGTAAAGACGCATGGTAGATCGAATATCCGTCCTATTTACTACACTTTATTACAAATTGATAAGATGTTGAGTCAAGATTTGGTTGGCGAATATAAAAAATACTTTAGTGAATCTCGCTAGACTTTAATATAAAAATGCCTTAGAATTAAACTAAACTTTTTTGGAGGTTAAAAAATGACCGAAGAGGAAATTTTTAATAAAATTGCTGATATGATTTCAGAACGCTTTAGTATTGATCGTGATAAGATCACTAAAGATTTAAATTTTCAGAATGATTTAGATGCAGATTCAATTGATTTCGTTGAGTTAGTAATGGATCTAGAAGATACATTTGGAGCAGAGATTCCAGATGATGATGCAGAAAAATTACAAACTGTTGGTGAAGCAGTAGAATATATTAAGAGTCACCAAAATTAAAATTTTAATCATTGAAATTTCAGAAGATACTGTCATTTTTCATTTACTTTTATAAAAGTTGTTGAAATAGCAGTATCTTTTGTTTATAATAATGACATTAAATTGAAAATCTAATTGACTTTTAATAATGTCGTAAGGTTTGAGAGGAGAATGGCCTTTGGAAAAGCAAAGTGATCTTTTATTAGATATCGAACACTTGCATACCGCATATCGTTTACACGGTAAGTTTTATGATGCCGCTGATGACATTAACTTAACCTTGAAACGAAATGAGATTTTGGCAGTTGTTGGAGAATCTGGTTGTGGTAAAAGTACAATTGCTTCAAGCATTATTGGTTTGTACGACCACAAAAATACGAAAGTAACTGGCGATATTTTATACAATGAATTAAACCTAGTTAACTTAAATGAATCATTGTTTAATAAAATTCGTGGTAATAATATTGGGATGATTTTCCAGGATCCATTAGCATCTCTTAATCCATTAATGAAGGTTGGAGATCAAGTTGCTGAGACACTTTACTATCATACTGATATGGATGAAAAAGCTCGTCATGCACGCGTAATTGAACTCTTTAATCAAGTTGGAATGCCTCGTCCAGAAGAAATGTACCAGATGTACCCACATGAATTGTCTGGTGGTTTACGTCAACGTGTCGTAATTGCAATCGCAATTGCATGTAAGCCAGAAATTATTATTGCTGATGAACCAACTACTGCTTTGGATGTTACTATTCAGGCACAAATCTTAGATTTACTTAAAGAAATTCAAAAAGAATCTCATTCAGGAATTGTTTTAATTACACACGACTTAGGTGTTGTTGCTGAAACTGCTGATCAAGTAGCAGTTATGTATGCAGGGCAAATTGTTGAAAAAGCAGATGTTAAAACAATTTTTGAAAATCCTCTTCATCCATATACACGCTCACTTTTACACTCTATGCCACAAACAGATGATGAAAGTGAAGACCTACATGTGATTCATGGAACAGTTCCTTCATTGATTAACATGCCAAGAACTGGGGATAGATTTGCAGCTAGAATTCCTTGGATTCCAGCTAGTGCTCATGAAGAAAACCCTAAGGTTCATGAAGTTGAACCAGGACATTTTGTAAGATGTACTTGCTGGCAAAGCTTCCATTTCCAAGATGAAGAGAAGAAAGGATAGGAAATTATGGCCGATGAAATAATCGAAATAAAAAATTTAAAAGTTCACTATCCAATTCGTTCTGGATTTTGGAATAGAGTTACTGGATATGTCAAAGCCGTTGATGGGATTAATCTTTCAATTAAAGAAGGAGAAACTTACGGTCTAATTGGAGAATCGGGTTCCGGTAAATCAACTACTGGTAAAGCAATTGTTGGTGTAGAAAAAGTAACTAGCGGACAAATTTTGTATAAAGGCGTTGATGTTACTAAAGCATCAAATCGTAAAAAGCTTAACTACAATAAAGATGTTCAAATGATTTTTCAGGATTCAATGTCGAGTTTAAATCCTAGAAAACGAATTGAAGATATTATTGCTGAACCTATTAGAAACTTTGAAAACTTAACAACCGATGAAGAAAGAAAACGAGTTCAAGAACTCTTAGATATTGTTGGTATGCCTAGTGATGCTATCTACAAATATCCACACGAATTCTCTGGTGGTCAACGTCAAAGAATTGGGGTAGCACGTGCAGTAGCTACTAGACCGAAGTTGATCGTAGCAGATGAGCCAACCTCAGCTTTGGATTTGTCTGTTCAAGCACAAGTTTTGAACTTTATGAAACATATTCAACAAGAATACAATATTGCCTACCTCTTCATTTCACACGACTTGGGTGTTGTAAAGCATATGTCAGAAGATATTGCTATTATGCACCGGGGACGTTTTGTAGAAATTGGTAAACGTGATCAGATTTATAAGAATCCAATGCATATTTATACAAAGCGTCTACTTTCTGCAATTCCTGTTGTTGATGTTGAAAATAGAGAAAAACATAAGGAAGATCGTCAACGTGTAGAACAAGAATTCTTGCAAGATCAAGATAAATGGTATGAAAAAGATGGTCGAGTATTACCACTACAAAAAGTTGCTGATCGTCATTTTGTCGCTTTACCTAAAGGTATGATTGAGCAAGAATTGAAGGAGGGAGAATAGGTATGTGGAAAACGGTTTTACGTCGAATCCTGATTATGATCCCCCAGTTACTTATCTTGAGTTTACTAGTCTTTGTTTTGGCTAAAATGATGCCTGGTGACCCATTTACTGGAATGATTAATCCGAATTCAGACCCTAAGGAAATTGCAAGATTAAGACAAGAATATGGATTGAACGATCCAATTTGGGTGCAATATACTCGCTGGCTTGGAAATATGTTCCACGGTGATTTAGGACAATCATATATTCAAAAGGTTCCAGTTACTTCTTTGATTTGGGATCGTGCAGTTAACACTTTCTGGTTGTCTTTAATGACTGTTGTCTTAACTTATGTAATCGCTATTCCATTAGGTGTTACTGCAGGTCGTCACCAAGATGAATGGCAAGATCATGGAGTACAAATTTTTAACTATATTACATTCGCAGTACCTCCATTTGTTTTCTACATTTTAGGTATTTGGCTATTCGGATTTACTTTAGGTTGGTTCCCAATCTCAGGTTCCGTTAGTGCAGATGTAAACCCAGGAACTTTGGCTTATTTTTGGAGTAGAATTTATCACTTGATTTTGCCTTCAATTCTTTGTGCTTTAATCTCTACTACAACTATTGTTCAATACTTAAGAACCGGTATTGTTGATAACAAGGTTGAAGATTATGTAAGAACTGCACGTAGTAAGGGTGTACCTGAAAATGTTGTTTTCAATAAACATATTTTAAGAAACTCACTTTTACCAATTGCTGCATTCTTTGGTAACACTATCACTGGTTTACTTTCCGGTTCAATGGTTATTGAATCAGTATTTAGTTATCCTGGTATGGGTAAATTGTTCCTTGATTCTATTGGACAACGTGACTACACAACTTTAACTGCATTGATTTTATTATTTGGTGTGTTAACTTTAGTTGGTAACTTGTTATCTGATATTATCATGAGTATTATTGACCCAAGAATTCGGATTAAGTAGGGAGGAGTAGTAAATTATGGCTAAAGATAAAAATACATCGAAAAAAGATCAAAATGCTAAAACCTCTCTACCACCATCTGGATTTAAGATCATTGTACGTGAGGTTTGGCGTGATAAGGTAGCATTTGTTTCATTCTGTATTATTGTAGCTATCTTATTATTCACTTTTGTTGGTTCTTTATTCTTAAATAAGAGTCAAGTAACAGAGATTAATATTGCGGAAGCATATTATGCTTGGGGTGAATCCGGTCATGTCTTTGGTACAGATGATGGTGGCCGTGATATCTTGAAATTACTAATGATGGGTGGACGTAACTCTATTTTGATTGGTCTATCTGTTACTGTTCTTTGTGAAGGTGTCGGACTTTTAGTTGGTTTGTTCTCAGGTTACTTTGGTGGGGTAACTGACGCGGTTATCATGCGTATAGTTGATTTCATCCAAATTTTACCTCAATTCCCAATCATTATTGTTTTAACCACTGTTATTCCTAACTACAATGCTTGGACTTTAGTATTATTGATTTCTATGTTTGGGTGGACTTCAACTGCAAGATATTTCAGGGCGTTTGTTTTGTCACAGAGAGAACGAGAATATGTTTTGGCTTCCAAGACTTCCGGTTCTTCTAACTTAACAATTATGTTCCGTGAAGTTTTGCCTAACATTACTTCAGCTTTGGTAATTGATGTCGTATTAATGATTGCCGGAAACATCGGTATTGAAACTACTTTATCCTTCTTGGGATACGGATTACCAACCACTACACCATCCCTTGGTACTTTAATTGGATTTGCTAATGATCCAGTTAATGTTACTACCCGTCCATGGCTATGGATGCCAGCAACTATCTTGTTATTGGTCATTTCCTTAAGTATTAACTACGTTGGTCGTGCTCTTCAAAGAGCCGGGGATGCTCGTCAACGTGAAAATTAAATTTGATTATTTAAACATTAAAAGCAACTCATAATTGAGTTGCTTTTTTGTATGTCTTTGTATAAAAACGATAGAATGTAGGAGATATTTATATTATAAATGGGCATAAAATAAGTTTTTTATGGTAAAAATAATAGTGAATAAACATTGATCTATCAAGGACTTGTAGCAAAATACTCAAATATAAATTAAAAAATATTAAAAATAATTGAGTAAAAACGTTGTATTATGAGTTTGATGATGATAATATTAAATCATCAACTTGTCCCAAATAGATGGAGGAATATAACTATGAAGAAAGCCAAACTATTTGGAAGTTTAACTTTACTTTCTAGTGTTGCTTTAACATTAGCAGCATGTGGTAACAATTCAAATTCAAAAGTAGATAACCCAACTAAGAACTTTAAGTCAGCTACTCCAAAGAAAGCTGTTAAAAAGGGTGGTACAGTAAGTGTTGCACTTGAATCTGATACACCATTTACTGGTATCTTTTTAAATGAACTTTCTGATACTCAGAATGACTCTGATGCTATGGCACCTGCTAATGAAGCGTTATTTGATACTGATGATACTTATCAAATTAATGACAAAGGACCAGCTACATTAAAATTAGATAATGATAACAAAACTGCTACTATTAAAATTAAAAATGGTGTTAAGTGGTCAGATGGTAAGCAAGTAACTGCTAAGGATGTTGAATATTCTTACGAAATTATTGCTAACAAGGCAACTAAGTCATCACGTTATACTGACTCACTTCAAAATATTGTTGGTATGAGTGAATACCACGATGGTAAATCTAACACTATTTCTGGTATTGAAATGCCGGATGGTGAAAATGGAAGAACCGTTGTTATTCACTTCAAAGAAATGAAGCCAGGTATGAAGTTCAGTGGTAACGGCTACTTCTGGGAAGCTGCAGCTCCATATCACTACTTGAAGGATGTTCCATTTGATAAACTACAATCATCTGATCAAGTAAGAAAGAAGCCACTATTCTTTGGTCCATATAAGATGAGTAAGGTTGTACGTGGTCAAGCAGTAACATTTGTTCCTAACAAGTACTACTGGAGAGGTACACCAAAATTAGATAAAGTAACAATTCAAGTTTTGAACCCTAACTCAGCTTCTCAAGCTATTAAGAGTCATAAGTATGATATTGCCGGTGTAATTAATACTCAATGGAAGAACGTTGCCAATACTGATAATGTTAACTGGATCGCTAAGATTCCTTTGTCTTATCGTTACCTAGGTTTTAAGGTAGGTAAGTGGGATGCAGCTAAAAGCGAAAACGTAATGGATAAGAATGCAAAAATGAATAATAAAGCATTACGTCAAGCTATTGCTTATGGTATGAATATCTCCGCTGTAAACAAACGTTATACCAACGGTTTGACTTTCCATATTCCAACTTTAATTCCAGCACAATTTGGTAAGTACTTTGATAAAAATGTTAAGGGCTACGATTACAATATCAAGAAGGGAAATGAAATTCTTGATAAAGCTGGATATAAGAAGAAGGGTAAGTACCGTGTTCAACCAAACGGTAAGCCTTTAACTATCCATTTTGCAGCTATGAGTGGTGACTCTACTCAAGAACCAATTATTCAAAACTATATCCAACAATGGAAGAAATTAGGCTTGAATGTTAAGTTAACTGGTGGTCGTTTGATGGAAATGAACTCCTTCTATGACAAGGTCCAAAATGATTCTAAAGACGTAGATATGTTCATGGGTGCATGGTCATTATCTTCAGAACCATCACCAAATGACTTATACAATGCAAAAGCACCATACAACTTTAGTCGTTTTGTAACTGCTAAGAACACTAAGTTACTTCAAGAAATGGATTCACAAAAGGCATTTAATACTAATTACCGTGTTAAGAAATTCCATGAATGGCAAAAATATATGGATGATGAAGCCTACGTTGTTCCAGTATCTAACAGTTATAGTATTGATGCAGTTAACAGCAAGATTACAGGTTACTCATCTAAACCATCAGCAGCAAACAGCTTATGGTACAATGTAGGAATTGCAAAATAATATTAGATAAATTTCTTCATAAAGATCGTCTTAAGTGACGGTCTTTTTTTATTTAAGTTGTTTTAATCGTTTTCAGTGCTAAAATTAAATATATCAACTTGTCCAATGTTATTGGAGGAAAAATTAATGAAGAAAGGCAAATTAATTGGTACATTAACTTTGCTTTCAGGTGTAGCTCTAACTTTAGCAGCCTGTGGTAATAGTAATAGCAATAATACTAGTCATCCTAATTTCAAGGAGTCAACTCCTAAGAAGACAATTAAGGATGGTGGAAATGTCAGCGTTGCTGTAGTTACTGATACACCGTTTACTGGTATTTTTAATGATGAATTGTCTACTAACAATACAGACTCAGAAGTAATGCAATATGGTGATGAATCATTATTTGCTACAAATAATACCTATAAATACGTTAAGGGTGGAGCAGCAGATATTAAAATTAATAAAGGTGCTAAAACTGCAACCATTACCATTAATCCTAAAGTTAAGTGGTCTGATGGACAACCTTTAGTTGCAAAAGATTATGAATACGCCTATGAAATTATTGCAAATAAGGCAACACATTCTCAGCGTTACACTTCAAGTTTAGCTAATCTTGAAGGATTAGAAGAATACCATGATGGGAAGTCTAATACTATTTCAGGTATTGAAATGCCAGATGGAGAAAATGGTCGTACAGTAGTGCTCCACTTTAAAGAAATGAAGCCGGGTATGACGCAAAGTGGTAATGGATATATTTGGGAAGCAGCAGCTCCATATCATTACTTAAAAGATGTTCCATTTGATAAACTTATTTCAAGCAATAAGATCCGTAAGAATCCATTGTTCTATGGTCCATATAAAGTAAGTAAAGTGGTTCGTGGACAATCAGTTTCATGGGTTCCAAATGAACATTACTATAAGGGTAAACCACACTTAAAGAAGATAACTGCTTCAGTAATTACTCCAGCTTCAGTTGCTCAATCAATTAAGAGTAATAAATTTGATGTAACGCAAGTAAGTAATTCTCAATGGCCAAATATTAAGGGTGCTAAAGGAGTAAACTTTATTGCTAATATTCCACTTTCATATAGTTATTTAGGCTTTAAAGTGGGTAAATGGGATGCAGCCAAAGGCGAAAATGTGATGAATAAGGACGCAAAGATGAATAATCGTTCTCTTCGTCAAGCTATTGCCTACGGTATGAATGTTGACCAAGTTTATAAGAGATACTCATCAGGTCTTTCATTTAGAATTCCAACTTTAATTCCAAAGCAATTCGGTGATTACTTCGATAAGAATGTTAAGGGTTACACTTATAACATTAAAAAGGGTAATGAACTATTAGATAAAGCAGGGTATAAGAAGAAGGGAACTTACCGTGTTCAACCAAATGGTAAGCCTTTAACTATTCACTTAGCTGCCATGAGCGGTAGTAAAGTTCAAGAGCCAATCATTCAAAATTATATTCAACAATGGAAGAAAATGGGCTTGAACGTTAAGTTAACTGGTGGCCGTTTAATGGAAATGAATTCATTCTACGACAAGGTTCAAAATGATTCTAAAGATGTAGATATGTTCATTGGTGCATGGTCACTCTCTTCTGAACCATCACCTCAAGACTTATACGGCGCAAAGGCACCATTTAACTACAGTAGATTTGTCACTAAAGAAAACACCGACTTGTTAAACGATATTGATTCACAAAAGGCCTTTAATAATAGCTACAGAGTTAAGAAATTCCACCAATGGCAAGCTTACATGGATAAGGAAGCTTATGTTGTACCAGTTGCTAATAGCTACAATATTTACGCAATTAACAATAAGTTGACTGGATATTCACTAGAGCCATCTAAGAGTATGGGTGGCGGATTCCCTAACTGGTACTACGTTGGCTATGCAAAATAAATAAAAATTATTTAAAAGTGCGACTTATAGTAGGTCACACTTTTTCTTTATCTTTTTTTAATAGGTTAAAATAGGTATAATTAAAGGGTTAAAGAAAGGAAGCAACTATGGTTTCAGTAGCTTTTAAACAAAATTTAAAGAAAAAATACGGAATAAAATTTAATAACGAAAAATTGCTTGAAGATGCATTTACACATTCTTCTTATGCTAATGAGCATTCCGGAAGAAAGGACTATGAAAAATTAGAGTTTCTTGGTGATGCTGTTCTTGAATTAGCGGTATCTGATTATCTGTATCGTCATTTTCCCAGATTAAATGAAGGGGAATTGACAAGAATGCGATCTAACATTGTTAGAACAGAAGGATTTTCTGAATTTGCCATTGAATGTGGATTCCCAGAAGAAATTGATTTGGGTAAAGGAGAAGAAAAAGCTGGCGCTAGGAAGCGGAAGACACTTCTTGAAGATGTGTTTGAAGCTTTCAATGGTGCACTTTTCTTAGATCAAGGAATGCCGGCAGTACAGCACTTCTTGCATTTAACAGTGTATCCATTAATTGCTGAAGGAGATTTTAATGCGTCACGTGATTATAAAACTGAACTTCAGGAACGTTTGCAGGTAAATGGACCAGTTAAAATTGAATATCAAGTAATATCTGAAGATGAATCAAAGCCATCTTTTAAAGTTCAGCTACTTGTAAATGGTGAAAAAGTTTCAGAGGGACAAGGACGTAATAAAAAAGCTGCTGAGCAGCAAGCAGCTCAAGCTGCATTAGATAAAAATAAATAAGAAAAGGTGATTCTGTGCCACTACAACAATTAGTTTTAAATGGTTTTAAGTCTTTTGCTGATAAGACGACAATTAGATTTAATAATGGTATTACCGGTATCGTTGGTCCAAATGGTAGTGGGAAAAGTAACATTACTGAAGCAATTCGGTGGGTAATGGGTGAAGGATCTGCCAAGTCTTTACGTGGTGAAAATATGAAGGATGTTATTTTCGCTGGTAGTCAAATGAGAGCTCCAATGAATCATGCTGAGGTTGAGTTGGTTTTTGATAATCGTGATCACCAACTTGCTTCTGATAATGATGAAGTGGTCGTAACGAGAAAGATTTTGCGTAACGGCGAAAGTGATTATCTTTTAAATCATCATCCAGTAAGATTGAAAGATGTTAGGACACTGTTTATTGAATCAGGGATGTCATCTGATAGCTTGGGAATAATTTCTCAGGGGAAGGTCGATGAAATTCTTAATTCTAAGCCACAACAGCGTCGAGGAATTTTTGAAGAGGCTGCCGGCGTCCTTCACTTTAAGCAGCAAAAAGAAATTGCACTCAGGCAATTAGACAAAACTAATGCTAATTTAATTAGAATTAATGATTTGGTTAAAGAATTGGAAGGTAGAATCGAGCCGTTACATGAACAGAGTTCTTTAGCAAAAGAATATAAATTTCAGAAGGAACAGCTTGATCATAAGTTAAAACAACTTTTGGGCTTGGAGATTGAAAGTCTAAATGAAGAGAAGAAGGCGGTTGCTAAGAAGGCGGCAGCAAATCAAGGGATTTTAAATAAGCTTGATGACGAGGTTAAACAATCCCAAGCTGATTTAGAAGAAAAACGTAAGCAATCAAATGAGCGCCATGCTGAAAAAGATGAAAAGCAGCAAGATTTATTATCTTTAACACAAAAAATTGCCACTCTGACTACTGATCTTCAAATGCATCAACAATCTCGAGAATATGATGTTGCTACTCAAAAGGAATATAGTGCACAATCTAAGGAGCTAAAAGAGCGAAAAAAACGTTTATTGAGCCAGCTTGAAGCTAATGAAAAAGATCTAAACAGTCAAAACCAAGTCCTTGCTAATTTTGTAAAGAAACAAAAGAATTTAAAGCAGGAACTTAAGCAAGGTCCCGAGCAGTTAAATAATCAATTAGAAAAGGTTCGCTCTGATTATATTCAAACTTTGCAGGATCAAACGAGTAATAATAACGAGATTGTCTATTTAAAAAATGAGCTAACTCGTAGTAAAAAATCGAATGATAATCGCCAGCAAGAGGTTGAAGAACAATTAGGTGAAGCTCAAAAAATTCTTGCACAATTAAAAAAACAAGGTCAGGACCTTGTTTTAAAGAGAAAACAATTAAATGAAACTATTGCAACTCTTGATAGAAAAATTGCTGAAGAGAGTAAGCTTAAGGACCAAAGTGAACAAGCTTACGTAAAGGCTAGAAATGATTTACAACAACTTTCTGCACAAGTAGAAGGCTTAAAGAAAATTAGAGATAGACATGAAGGATACTATTATGGGGTTAAATATGTTTTAAACCATCAAAGTAATTTTCATGGAATTGTAGGGGTTATTGGGGAATTAATTTCTTTTCCAGCTGAATTAGAAGCCGCTTTGTCAACGGCTTTAGGTGGTGGCGTTCAAGACTTAGTTACTATTGACCAAAGTAGTGCTAGGGATGCCATTAATTTGTTGAAGCAAACTCGTACAGGTAGGGCTACCTTTTTACCTCTAGATGGATTACGTCATAATGAGATTGCTGTCTCCACTTTAAAATCCTTACAAAGTATTGAAGGATTTAAAGGCGTGGCAGCAGACTTAGTAACATCAAAAACTGAGACTGATATTTCTAATGCTATCTCTTACCTTTTAGGAAATGTTTTAGTGGTAGATACTATTGATACGGCTTTGCGTGTTCAACGCAGAATTGGACGATATTATCGAATTGTTACGCTGGACGGAGATATTATTAGTCCTGGAGGAAGTATGACTGGTGGGACTAGAAATACAAGAAATAATTCTCCTCTAGCCACAAATGCTGAAATTGATAAATTAACCCGGCAAATTAAGACAGGGAATGTAGAATTTACTAAACTACAAACAGCCCTAAACGAATTAGATCAAAGATTAACAGAGTTACAAACAGAGCTAGAAGCTAAAAATACTGATTTAACTGCCTTAAATCAAAAAATTAGTGAGCAAGCTATTAAGTATGAAAATGAAGAAAAAGAAGTTCAAAGGCTAACTCAGTTAAATGATTTACAGCAAAAGGCCCAACTTGAGAAGAAGCAAGAAGAAGCTGAACTTACTAGCCGTCTTGAAAAAGAGCAGGCTAAAAAGAAGGAACTTGAAGAAGTTGCTCAAACACAACGAGCAAAAATGGATCAATTAAAGACTCAGTTGACCGATTTTGATGAAGCTTATCAAAAATTACAAGCAGAATTAAGTAACTTAAATTCCGACTTAGCGGTAGTAAAAAATAAATTAGAAAATATTACTACTAAGAAATCTGAATTGGAAGAACAGCTTGAAAATACCAATTCCAGACTTAAGGATATTGAAGAAAAAATTAAAGCTTTGTCATTGTCTCAAAATGGACAAAGTGAATCAGAAATTGAAGAGCAAGTTACTAAGCTAAGCAAGCAGAAAAAACAAATGCAAGAGGCTTTAGCTGAAATAAATAAAGATTTAGGTAAATTTGATGCTCAAATAAATAATCTTGATCAAGTTGCTACGAGAAATTATAATTTGCGTAAAAATACTGCTGCGGAGCAAGAAGAGTATTCTGCAAGGCTAGGAGAACTTAAGTCCCAGATTAATCAAAAACTTGGTATTTTAAGTGAAGAATATTCCTTAACTTTTGAAGCAGCTTTGCAATTATCTGAGGGACAAAATACAACAGATTTGCGTAAGAAATTAGAACGTGAAGTTCACCTACATAAAATGTCTTTAGCAGATATTGGTGAGGTTAACTTGAACTCTATTGAAGAGTATGAAGATGTTAAAACGCGTTATGATTTCTTAAATGGACAACAGAATGACTTGCTAAAGGCTAGAAAAGATATCGAAGAGTCAATGTCTAAACTAGATGATGAGGTAAAGAGTAGGTTTAGCGCAACCTTCCACCAGATAGAAAGAAGCTTTGCAAAGATTTTTCCAATTATGTTTGATGGTGGTCATGCTAGATTAGAGTTAACTGATCCAAAGAACTTACTTGAAACTGGAATTGAAATTATTGCGCAGCCACCGGGTAAGAAGTCCCAGAAGTTAACGCTTCTTTCTGGTGGGGAAAGGGCATTAACTGCAATTACTTTATTGTTTGCAATGCTTCAAGTTAACCCAGTACCATTCTGTATTCTAGACGAGGTAGAAGCAGCTTTAGATGAAACAAACGTTGATCGTTTTGCTCAGTTTTTGAATCATTATGATATGAAAACTCAATTTATTGTTATTACACACCGTCGTGGAACTATGCAGAAAGCAGATAATTTGTATGGAATCGTAATGCAAGAATCAGGTATTTCAAAAGTGTTATCTGTATCGTTAAATGAAATTAAGAAAGAAGTGAATTAGTAGTGGGATTATTTGATAAAATCAAGAAATCTCTTTTTGGTCATAAAGATGAAGAACGAGAAGAAAGTAAAAAAGAACTAACTGAAAATTCAAATGAAGAACTTCAAGAGCCTGAAGAAACCAATGAAGCTGAAGATATTCAAAAAAATGAAGAGGTTGTAGAGCCTAAGTCAGAATCTTCTGAAGATGAACATGAAGAAGAAAATGAAGAAGTTAAGGAGACTCCTGGCTGGAGTGATGCCGGAACTGCTTTTGAAGAAAAACAAGATGAAGCTGAAAAAACTGAAGAAACTGAAGAATTTCAAGAAGATCAAGAATCATCTAATTTAAAAAAAGAAGAGGAAAAGCCCGAAGAAACTAAATCTTCTGAAGAGGGCTCTGAAGAAGTAACTACAGAAGATGAACAGGAAAGATATGACAAAGGGTTAGAAAAAACAAATCATTCTTTTGGGGCACGTCTAAATGCATTTTTTGCTAAATTTAGAACAGTTGATGAAAACTTTTTTGATGATCTTGAAGATTTATTAATTGAATCTGACGTCGGTTTTGAAACTGCTGAAGAATTAACTGATTCTTTAAGGGATGAAGCCAAACTCCAAAATGCAAAAAGCCATGATGCATTAAAGCAAGTCATAGTTGAAAAATTAGTCGATATTTATGATAAAGGCGGGGAAGGTGAAGATTCTAAATTAGCTGATGATCCTTCTGCAAAGCCTAATGTTTATCTTTTTGTTGGTGTTAATGGAGCTGGAAAAACAACAACAATTGGTAAATTAGCTAAGCGAATTAAAGACTCGGACAAGTCTGTCATGATGGTAGCGGCCGATACTTTTAGAGCAGGTGCTGTAGAACAATTGGTAGAATGGGGTCGACGTGATGGGGTTGAAGTAATCACTGGTCCTGAAAAAGCTGATCCGGCTTCTGTAGTTTATGATGGTGTTAAAAAGGCTAAAGAGAGAGGAATTGATTTCTTATTAGTGGATACTGCTGGTCGTCTTCAAAATAAGGTCAATTTAATGAGCGAGCTTGATAAAATTAAGCGAACAATAAAAAAGATCCTACCTGATCAACCAAATGAAGTCCTTTTAGTCCTTGATGGCTCAACAGGTCAAAATGCCCTACTACAAGCAAAAGACTTTGATAAAACTACTAAACTTACAGGGCTAGTTTTAACTAAGCTTGATGGCTCATCTAAAGGTGGAGTAGTATTAGCAATTCGAAATGAAATGGATTTACCGGTTAAATTAGTTGGTCTTGGAGAAAAAGTTGATGATTTAGCAAACTTTGATGCAGAAAAATTTGCAATTGGTCTCTTCCAAGGATTAATCTAATAATAAGCAAAGCTACAATTAATATATAAGGAGTAAACAATGAAGCATTTAAGTGCATGTACAACTATTTTAGTTGGAAAAAAAGCATCAATTGATGGATCAGTAATGATTTCACGTAATGACGATACTGCAGGTGCAATTACGCCACAAAAGTTTATTATTGAGCCAGCTGTTCATGGTGAAAAAGGACGTAAAATTAAATCTTGGCTTAATAAGTTTGAAATGGATCTTCCTGAAGATGCTCAAAGAGTTCCAGCAGTTCCAAACGTTGACTATAAAAAGTTAGGTTATTATGACGAAAGTGGTATCAACCAAAAGAATGTTGCTATGTCATGTACTGAATCAACTTATGGTAACGAAAGAACATTAGCATTTGATCCATTGGTTAAAGATGGTTTAGATGAAGATTGTATGCAGACTGTAGTTTTGCCATATATTGATTCTGCAAGAGATGGTGTAAAACGTCTTGGTTCCTTAATTAAAAAATATGGTTCACCTGCTGGAAACTCAGTTTTGTTTGGTGACAAAGACGAAGTATGGTACATGGAAATTGTTACAGGACACCACTGGGTTGCTCAACGCATTCCAGATGACTGTTATGCAGCAACTGGTAACCGTGTTGCTATTCAACAAGTTAACTTTGATGATCCAGATAACTTTATGTGGAGTGAAGGAATTCAAGAATTCGTTGAAGAACATCACTTAAATCCTGATCATGCAGGTTGGAATTTCCGTCACATTTTTGGAACTTATACTGAACAAGATCGTCACTACAACACTAGTCGTCAATGGTATATCCAAAAACTTTTCAACCCAGAAATTGAGCAAGATCCTGAAGATCCAGATATTCCTTTCATTAGAAAAGCTTCTAAGAAATTGACTAAGGAAGATATTGAATTTGCACTTGGTTCTCATTATCAAGATACTCCATTTGATCCGTTTGGTCATGGAACTGAGGAAGAGAAGCATCGTTATCGTCCAATTGGTTTAAATAGAACTCAGAACTCACATATTTTGCAAATTAGAAGCGATGTTCCTGAAGAAATGGCTGGTATTATGTGGTTATGTATTGGTGGACCAACATTTACCCCATATATCCCATTCTTTGCTAATATGAATGAAACTGATCCATCATTTAACAATACGTCAATGACCTATAATAAAGATGATGCATGGTGGTACTATAAATCTCTTGCTGCTTTAGTTGAAAGTCATTATCCTCAATTTGTGCAACTTGACACTAAATATCTTGAAGAATTGAATAGATACTACCGCGGTAGAGTTGAAGAAATTATTGAAAATGCTAAAGATTTAAGTGGTGAAGAATTAACCGACTACTTAACTCGTGAAAATCAAAAGACTGTTGCTCATACTAAGAAAGATAGTGAAGAATTAATGGGTCAAATGTTTACTGATGCAATTAAAATGTCTAAGTTAACATTTAAAATGGATCCAAATCTATAGTTAAAAATTAAATAGTTGAATAAAGAGGGCCAGGCAAGACGCTTAGTCTTTTTTATGGGGGGGAAAGTTTATAGTTGGAATGGATTATACATTTTATATAAGAAAGAAAACTATCAACTTGAAGCTAACCCCTAAAGTTGGACGTTAGTTTTAAATAAATTCTTTTAAAGCTTGATTTCGATATTCTATCGGAGTCAGGCTTTTTTTCTTGTGTCTGATTCTTTCTTGATTATAATATTTTATCCAACTTTCCATTCGTTTAATTAGTTCTTTCTTTGTTTTAAAGTGATGTGTGTAATAGTCTATTTCTACTTTCATAGTATGGAAGAAGCTTTCCATAGCCGCATTATCATGACAAGTTGCTCTACGTGACATACTTTGAAAAACATTATGCTTTCTTAATTCATGCCGATATGTGTTAGATTGGTACTGAATGCCTTGATCGCTATGGACGGTCATGCGATATCGAAGCTTGGGACGTGCTTTAAAAACTTCTCTTAAGCCTTGAATAACATATTTTGTTAGTGGTCGATCAGTAATTGTGTAGCTAATAATTTCGCCACTACATAAGTCCTTAAATGGCGATAAATAAACTCGATCGTTAATTGTTCTATTACCATAGCGAAATTCACTAATATCTGTGACAACTTTTTGATAAGGACGGTCAGTAATAAATTTTTGATGTAAACGATTCTTAGCTTTCTTATTTTGAGGACCTTTAGATGAATCATATTTGCCTGCTCGACGGTTATATTTTTTGGCTAACAGATTATGTTCTTTCATTAATCGATATACACGTTTATGATTGATGATCAAATTGTATGTCCGTTTTAAGGAATCTGTTACTGTCCAATAGCCATACCCAGAATTACGCTTCTTGATAGCTGTAATTAGTGATAAGAGCTTTTTATCACTAAGCTTTTTGACCTTTGGATGGCTTTTATATTCGTACGTACTCTTAGAAAGACTAGTAAAAGGGAGGATCTCCTTTAGACTAAATTTGTATTCTTGCCTTAGTTCTGTGATGATTCGTCTTTCTTCTTCAAATGTCCGCGCTTCTGGACTAAGGCATCTAATTTTTTAAAGTATTCAACTTCAACGTGTAAAGCTCGATTTTCTAGTCGTAGTCTCTCAAGCTCAGACAGTTCACTTTTATTTAACTTTTTATGTTTAGCTTTCTTATGCATAGTTGGTCTTCCTTGCTTAATAAAAAGGGCATCAATACCACCTTCTTTGTATGCACGTTGCCAATTTGCAATAATTCCAGTATTAGAGATTCCATATTTTAGTGCGGTGGCTTGATAGCTTTCATTATGTTCTTTCCTCCAGTTTAAAACCTCTAATTTAAATTGACCACTATATTTTTTACGAGTACGTTTTGTAATTAAACCAGCTTTTCCATATTTCTTAAATAATATAATCCATCTATCAATTGTAGAATGTGAGGGGATATTCAACTTACATTGAATCTGTCTACTCCCAAGACCTTTTTTATATAATTCAATTGCTTTTAATTTAGTTTCAACTGTATATTTGCTCATAGTAAAACCCCAGGTTGGATTTATGTCCAACTCTGGGGGTTAGCTTCAACTTTATAAATTACGAATTGTTTTATTCTCTTTTTACTAGTGAGTGTATAATATAGTTGATGTTTATTTTAATGCTAGGAGGATAATATGTTGTCAAAGAATAATTTTAAAGAACGACTTCGTAAAATGGAGGATCGAAAAGATAGATTTTCTATTAGAAAATTTTCTATGGCGGATTGTAAAATCAAATTGAACACTTCGTTCAAATATTAAAAAAAGTCCA
>ERZ791821.25-NODE-25-length-157773-cov-5.934034_pt1 | contig 157773 bp, 138 predicted proteins | sample MGYA00510300_ERZ791821 | MGnify/ENA primary metagenome ERZ791821 (study PRJEB30046, sample SAMN00792034) | human gut metagenome | study: EMG produced TPA metagenomics assembly of the A metagenome-wide association study of gut microbiota in type 2... | reverse complement strand
GCGGAATGGCGCTCCGTTCCTCTGGAACGGATGCGCAGTTCTTGCGGAATATGCAAAGACCGTGCACGGCAGGTGCTGAAAGGATATTTGCGTGAAAAGCCCTGCCCGGGTGACCTTCGTGAGTCCCCCAAAAAATGCAGCGCATTCAGCCTGATCTGCACATAAAAATAATGCTGGAAACACAAAAGATGTGTTTCCAACATTTTCAAGGGATCATCATAATAACGCTGAAACTGTTGGCAGATCGTTCCAGATGCATTAATTTTTTTCTTCGGAAGAATATTTTTTGATATGTTCTTTGATTGCAGCGAAGCTCTCCGCACTGATATCGTGTTCGATCCGGCATGCGTCGTCGAGAGCGGTCTGCTCGCTGACACCGAGGTCCATCAGCCATTTGGAGAGGGCTGTGTGGCGCTCGTAGATCGTTTCCGCGATCCGGCGGCCTTCATCGGTCAGTGTGATATGTCCCTCGTCATTTACCAAGATCAGGTTGTTGACCCGGAGATTCTTCATTGCGACACTGACGCTGGGTTTGGAGAAGCCGAGCTCAGTTGCGATATCGATAGAACGCACATACGGCTGTTTTTCGCTTAACATTAAAATTGTCTCAAGATAGTTTTCAGCAGATTCCTGGATTTTCAAGTAATTACCCCCATATATCGTGTAACGTGGTTAGAAACTTTTCAGCGCATTGACGTACGAAAAGCCGTCATTAAAAAAACACAGCCGTGCAATAAGTTCAGCACAAGCCTGTAAACGCCGGAAAGTTATAACATTGTCCGTGAGCATTATCAGTTAAACGGAACCTTGTTATTCTTCGTTTTAGTATAGCATAATCCGTGAAATGAGTCAAAGTCTATTCTTCCTTTTGAGAAAAAATAACAGTAAATGGGGTGAGAGTTATTCTTATACAAAATAATTAGCTGCAACTAATATAATGGGAAAAACTCTCAATTACAGATATTGACAATAAAGTTAGTTTATGCTAACCTTGTGGTATCAGTTAGGCGGATCTAACCCTTGAGCAAAGGAGGAAAAATTCATGAGCGTTGTTATTATTGGCGGACATGACCGTATGGTCAGACAGTATAAAGAAATTTGTGAAAATCATAAATATAAAGCGAAGGTCTTCACCCAGATGAAGACTGGTCTTGATAAACTGATCGGAAGACCGGATCTTTTGATCCTGTTTACAAACACAGTATCCCACAAGATGGTACGCTGCGTATTAGACGAGGTGGATGAGAATCGTACCGATATCGTCCGCTGTCATACAAGCAGCGGCACAGCACTTGCTGAGATTCTTGAAAAGCACAGCGCATAAACCGGAACTGCCGGTGGGATAATGTGATGAGAAAACAGGCAATAATCCGGCAGACCTGCACATTTACTGTGATGACAGTAAGAAAGCACAGGCCAGAAGGCACGGAATCATTATGATGGAAAGGCGGTAAGACGCATGAGCGAAGAGATCTTCGGGGCAGTACAGAAGCTCCCGGTCAATGGAACGAAGAAGCAGGTAGTTTTACAGTGTGCGCCGCTTCTCACAGGCATCAAATTATCGAATCTTTTAAATGTGCGTGCAGATCAGAAAGAAGAAGTGTTCAAACTTTTTGAAGGATCACCGGTATGCTGCCGGGTTCTCTATGAATTCCGCGGCAGATTGTCGATCCTGCTTTACCGTCCGGGAATGCTCAGGGCATACCTGGAACGGGAGGATGTAAAACGGTTAATGGCGTCCTTCGGATATGAGGACCTTGGTCTTGTGGAAACTTTGGACCGCATCGCGGAAGGTTATCAGGAGCACATGGACGGAAAACTGGGATTCCCCCATGAGATCGGTCTTGTTCTCGGATATCCGCCAGTGGATGTAGAGGGATTCATTAAGAAGGGCGGCAGAGATTTTCTATATTCCGGATATTGGAAAGTGTATGGAAACCTGGAAGATGCGTTAAAGACATTTGAGGCATATGACCGGGCGAGAGATTATGTGATCTCCATGACCGGAAACGGAAACGAAATCAGGGATATCCTGGCGGCATCCTAAGTACCGCCGGTTCCAATAATAAAAAAGCGGTGGACGGCGAGGTCCGGATTACCGCAAAACAAATTTCAGGAGGAAATTAAAAATGGATAAGGTTATTGTTGCATACTGGTCTCAGACAGGAAATACAGCTGCTATGGCTGCAGCCATCGGCGAGGGAATCACAGAAGCAGGTAAGGAAGCTGTTGTTACAGACATCTCTTCCGTATCTATGGATGATTTACAGGCAGCATCCGCATTCGCACTTGGATGCCCGGCAATGGGAGCTGAGGTTCTTGAGGAAGGCGAGATGGAGCCGTTTGTAACTGAGGTTGAGGCATTTGCATCCGGCAAGAAGATCGGTCTGTTCGGTTCCTACGGCTGGGGAGACGGTCAGTGGATGAGAGACTGGGAAGACAGAATGAAAGCTGCTGGCGCTACGGTTGTAGGCGGCGAGGGTGTTATCTGCCAGGAAACTCCGGATGATGAGGCTCTTGAGAACTGCAAGGCACTTGGAAAAGAGCTTGCTGCATTAGCATAAGATATATTTAAAGTAACTGTTCAGTAGGTCTGCGCACTTGCTGCGCTGACCGTAAGAAAACATAGGCTGGAGGGCAAAAATCCCATCAGCGAAGCTGATCTGGAATGGATTTTTGCATGTAACTATGAAGGTACTGAATAGTTACTATTTAAATAAGAATGTTCTGACATAAACATAAAAGATGCCGCCGGGAAAGGATGCAGTCCCGGCGGCGTTTTTTATGGTGCTATATGTCTGAAAGAAGCTGCTGATCATCACGAGTGACCACTTCAGCGCAAAAATGTACTTTGACATACTCTTACAGGTGATACAAAAGACCGCACCCCGCATGAAATGTGGCGGAGCGTGGTCTTTTATAATAGCCTAGAAGAATGTCCGTATAAAGTTGTTCTTGCAGAACCGGTACTGCCTCGTCGGCCGTCCCTTGCCTTCCTGTTTCTGGGATTCGATCTCTTCTATTAAATTGGAATCCAGAAGCTGTTGTAAAATACGGTTGCAGCTGCGGCTCGTGATGTTGAGCCACTGGGACAGGGAGGCAGCTGTCATGATCGTGTCTTTATCCATCTGGAAGAGACCGACGATCTTTAAGAGATTGCTCTCATTGATCCCATTGCTCTGGGAATAGTCCAGCGCTTTTGTGTTGGAATAGCTGTAATTTAAGGATCTCGTAAGAGAGAGCGGGCCGGTGAGGGCATTGTCCTCGCCGGAGATGACAAAACCGTCATTCTTTCCGTATTTGACAGCTTCCTGCAGGGCAAGGTCTGCCTGATAATGACTCTCACCGAGTGATTTCCCGAATCCGGCGCCGAGGCGGAATTCCAGATCGCCTTTCTGATCCAGAAAAGCGATGAGATCCTGGATACGGCTGAAGCTGCTCTTGTAGAGATCACTGTCGAGATCCAGCTCAAACCGGTTGGAGACTGCGTGAAGTGAGAAGTCATAGGAAAACTCTTTCCTGAAATCGAGAAGGTACTTGTGGAGCGTGATCTCCAGATATTCCCGGTCCTGGGAGGAAATATTGTCCGGATAGACGAGCTTTATGAGGATCACGAGCTTGTTGAGCTGGTTCTTCTGCTTTAAGCGGATAGAATTGATTGCGTGCCGGATGGAATCGCGGACCATCTCCTCCGTGGGGAGAAAGTGGATATAGGGGATCTGAAGCTTGTTGAGGACCTCCAGCTGGTTTGTGGTCCGCGTGAACATCATGTCGATCTTTTTACTTTCCCAGAGTTCCACAGCCCGCTTTTTTAAGGTTTCATAGTTATAGACAGGATTTTCAAAGCAGTAAGGCATATGTTCCGGATCCAGATATTTCTTTAAATTCATAAAATCATTTACCGGAGTCAGAAAATCAATATAGAGTCTGTTTAGCGGAACATCCGGGTAATGGATTACAAAATTTAACAGGATGGACAGCAGAGTCTTTTCAGTATAGGAGATAAAGGTACATGGGACCTTCAGATCATCCACATGGGTCAGAATATAGGAGTAACCAAGTTCCCCGGAGAAAAACAGCACATCGGAGATGTCCTTACACTGTTCGTATATGTCTTTAATTTCTTCCAGATTTTCGTAAACGTACCTGTGAAATACACATCCAAAGTCGTTGTGTTCGATCGCTTTATCGATGACAGCCATTGATTTTAAAGGACTTATGATACTGATGCTGATCATGGCCGAACCTCCCTTTTTTTATATAAGGACATGCTATTAATGACAGGCATGTCGATAAATCAGCTTTTATAAGAATCGTACCACAGATTGTTGACAAAGTCAAAAGGGTATGTTAGAATAAAGACAAATAAAGGACGTAAGCAAAATGAGTCCCAAATAGATCAAGAGATTTGTAAGATTCGTATTGAGGGAAATGCGAAAGCTTCCAAATCGCGAGATACAGCGAGAAATCCTGTATACATAGTGAAAAACAACGTATTATATATGATATTTAAACTATATATACAAAAGATACAAAAGCTTTCTCGGAGATCCAATTAAGGACTTGATTTGGGATTCATGAGCAGGAAAAGTCTTTTATTGGTGCAAAATGGCACAGGGGTTTAAGAACCAACATTTAAGGAGGTATTTGCGAGATGAGCAAGTATGTTGAGAGGGTAATTGAGGACGTAAAAACTAAATATGCACATGAGCCGGAGTTCTGCCAGACTGTAGAAGAAGTATTATCTTCCATCGGTCCGGTTGTAGACGCACATCCGGAGTATGAGAAGGTTGCCCTTCTTGAGAGAATGGTAATCCCGGAGAGAGTTATCGAGTTCCGTGTTCCGTGGGAGGATGACAACGGAAACATTCATGTAAATACAGGTTACCGTGTACAGTTCAACGGAGCAATTGGACCGTACAAGGGAGGTTTAAGATTCGCACCGAGCGTAAACCTTTCCATCATGAAATTCTTAGGTTTCGAGCAGACATTCAAAGATAGCTTAACAACACTTCCGATCGGCGGCGCTAAGGGTGGTTCCGACTTCGATCCGAACGGCAAGAGCGACAGAGAAGTTATGAGATTCTGCCAGGCATTCATGACAGAGTTATATCGTCACATCGGTCCGGATGTCGATGTTCCGGCTGGTGACCTTGGTGTTGGTGGACGTGAGATCGGTTATCTGTTCGGTCAGTACAGAAAATTAAGAGGCGCTTACGAGAACGGCGTATTAACAGGTAAGGCTCGTTCCTTCGGTGGTTCCTTAATCCGTCCGGAAGCTACAGGTTTCGGCGCTGTTTACTACCTTGAGTCCGTTATGAAACATGAGCATGATACATTAGAGGGCAAGACCGTTGCAGTTGCTGGTTTCGGTAACGTTGCATGGGGCGTTGTTCAGAAATTAAGCGAATTAGGCGCTAAGCCGGTTACACTTTCCGGTCCGGATGGATACATCTACGATCCGGATGGAATCACAACAAAAGAGAAATTCGACTACATGCTTGAGATGAGAGCATCTGGACGTAACAAAGTTCAGGACTACGCTGACAAGTTCGGCTGCAAGTTCGTAGCTGGTGACAAGCCGTGGGGCGAGAAAGTTGACATCATCATGCCGTGTGCTACACAGAACGATGTAGACCTTACACAGGCTAAGAGAATCGTAGCTAACAACATCAAGTACTACATCGAAGTTGCTAACATGCCGACAACAAACGAAGCTCTTAGATTCTTAATGGATCAGAAGAACATGATCGTTGCTCCGTCTAAGGCTGTTAACGCTGGTGGTGTTCTTGTATCCGCTCTCGAGATGAGCCAGAACAGCGAGAGAATCTCCTGGACAGCTGAGGAAGTTGATTCCAAACTTCATCACATCATGACAGAGATTCACGATGGTTCTGCAGCTTGCGCTGAGAAGTATGGCCTTGGTTACAACCTGGTTGCAGGTGCTAACATGGTTGGCTTCCAGAAGGTTGCAGATGCTATGATGGCTCAGGGTATCGCTTGGTAGTTTGAAGCGAGCCTCAAATATGACAGCTTCCGATTTGCGAAAACTGCATAAAGAGCATTAGGTTCTGAATATTGGGGATGCTGTCGGGGAATGTGTCCGACGGCATCCCTTTTAAGTTGTTGGCGTCTGCGAGAGGGCGTTGACGGCATGACGGCTATTAAGAAAATAAATCATATTCGCGAAAATGCTTTACAAAATTAGTTGGGTTTTGTAAAATATAATGAGAGCAGGGAAATCCCTGTTCACTGAGGGTTTGGGGAATAATTTCATTTCTTGAAAGGAGAACTTTTATTATGAATTGCCTTATCATTGACAAAGTATGGGGTGGTATCGCTGAGGAACTCAGCAAATGCATGAATGTTAAAACAGCTGACAATCTTCCGTCCAGCAAAGAGCAGCTTATCGCAGAGATCGGTGATGTTGATGTCCTGATCATGCGTGTAGACCCGAAGATCGACAAAGAGATCCTCGACGCAGCTAAGAACTTAAAGGTTATCGGCGTTTGCTCCGTTGGTTTAAACCATATCGATATGGAATATGCGAAATCCAAAGGAATTCAGGTATTCAACGCACCGGGCTTAAATGCAAACGCAGTAGCAGAGTTAACAATTTCCAAGATGTTAGACATCTCCCGTGGAACCTTTACAGCAAACTACGATGTAAAATATAACCATGAGTGGGATAAGTACAAATTCGAAGGCCGTGAGTTAAGAGGAAAGACTCTTGGTATCATGGGATTCGGCCGTATCGGTCAGCGTGTAGGCGAGCTTGGCCGTGCATTCAAGATGAACATCGTTGCTTACGATCCGTTCCTTCCGGACGACGTATTTAAGCAGCAGTGCGCAACAAAGGCTTCTATCGACGAGCTGATCAAGGTTGCTGATTTCATCTCTATCCATGTACCGCTGACACCGGAGACAAAGAATCTCTTCAATAAGAAATCCATCGCTGAGATGAAAGACGGCGCTGTTGTTCTTAACATGAGCCGTGGCGGTATCGTAAACGAGGCTGATATGTATGAAGCTCTGAAAGAGGGCAGAATCGGCGGCTACGCAGCAGACGTTATGGAGAACGAGCTTGCAGGCAGCGGCTTAACAGGTAATGATACATTCGCAAGCCCGCTGTTCGAGTGCGATAACTTCATCGTATCCCCGCACATCGGTGCTCAGTCTGTAGATGCTTCTAAGGACATCGGTGTTCATATCGTTGCTAAAGTTAAAGAGGCTCTTGGTTTATAATTCAGAGAACTCAGAAGAACCCGGAGACGGACTGTCGCCGGGTTCTTTTCATTAAGACTTCAAAAATAAGGAGGACATAAAAATGGGCACAATTACGGAGTCAGCAAAGGCTTTCATGCCGAAATTATCTGAAATCAGAAGAGATTTTCACATGCACCCGGAGGTTTCCCAGCATGAGGAAAGAACCGGAAAGAAGGTAGCAGAGTATCTGAAGGAGATGGGATGCGACGAAGTATATGAAAATGTCGGCGGATACGGTGTAGTCGGAGTTATCAAGGGAAAGAAACCGGGTAAAGTCGTTGCTCTCCGTGCGGATATGGATGCATTACAGATCCAGGAGATGAATGAGGTTCCTTATAAATCCCAGAATGACGGTGTTATGCATGCCTGCGGACATGACAACCATATGACGGGTCTTCTTGGCGCTGCAATGCTTCTCTGCGAGAGAAGAGAAGAGATCGCCGGAACGGTGAAACTGATCTTCCAGCCTGCGGAGGAGATGTCTCCGGTTGGCGGATCCAGAGGAATGCTCCATTCCGGATATATGGATGATGTGGAAGCTGTATTCGGTCTTCATGTATGGCCGGATCTTCCGCACGGCAAGATCGGTGTGAAGGCAGGTCCGTTAATGGCTGCAACAGACCACTTTACGATCAATATCCATGGTAAGACTGCCCATGGTGCAAAACCGAATCAGGGTATTGACGCTGTTGTTCTCGGTTCCCAGTTCGTTATGGCTGCACAGACCATCGTCAGCAGAAAAGTTGATCCGCTTGACAATGCTGTTGTGACATTCGGTATTTTTAATGCAGGAACAAGATACAACATTATCGCAGGTGACTGTACACTGGACGGAACCGTTCGTACATTAAATGAGGACACCCGCGCGATGATCGAGGATTCCATGAGAAAGACTCTCGATGGTCTCTGCTTACAGTCCGGCGCAACTGCTGATATCAACTATGGTCATGGCTATCCGGCACTTGTAAATCATGAGGAGGACGCTGAGCTGATCCGCAATACAGCAATCAAGCTCTTCGGCAAAGATGATGTTGTGGATGTAAAACTCCCGGCTATGCCGGCGGAGGACTTCTCCTTTTATCTGAAAGAGAAGAAAGGCGCGTTTGTATGGCTCGGTACCGCTAAACAGGATCAGGATCCGGTATGGCCGTTACATAACAGCCGTTTTGATGTGGACGAGGATATCCTCTGGAGAGGTTCTTCTCTGTTAGCGCAGACTGCGATTGATTATTTAAATAAATAATAAGTGATTTCAGGGCGGCGGTTGGAGTGAAACTCTGGCAGGCTGCCCTGTTTTGTCTATGTGGTCAGCAGTTGAAAATACATGGTGAAACCACGATAACGAAAGGGGTCTGTTTGGAGGATTCCTTACAGCAGGAGGAAACGATATGACAGCAGGAAACGCGATCCTCATCGTCGCGGTCATGACTGGGCTGGGTCTGATCGGAGCTCTCTTTTTTGTGATGTTTAAGATCCGGCAGATTTCACGGGAATTTTTCGGAACCTCAAGTCTGATCGAAGGGCTGAAGCGTCAGGAAGCGCTGGAGGACGATACGCCGAAGTCGGTGTCCGGAATGACGAGGGTGGAGCTTCCGCGGATCGAGAAGGATTTCCCGGAGTTTCACTGGCTGGAGTGGAAGCAGAGGTGTGAGAATCAGTTAAAGGGCTATCTGGAGGCGCTGGAGCACCGAGATCTCTCTTACCTTGGAAAGGTGTCTGTGTCCTTAAGGGATCAGGTACGGCTGAAGATCGAGGAGATGGAAGAGAAGGAGATCCGGGAAGAATTTGACGCGATCCATGTCCATCAGACGGAGATCTCCAGATACGACAAAGATCCGGGAAAATGCCGGATCCGGATCCAGTCCGCGGTGGAGTACCTGCACACATTAAAGACGCCGGATAAAAAGAAAAATGTGGAGCAGGAAAAAGAACAGCACCGCTTCAATATGGAGCTGGTCTACATCCAGGATATCACAAAGATACGCGCCGGAGAGACTGCTATTGGTGTCAACTGTCCCCACTGCGGCGCACCGATTGCCGGTCTTGGCGATCGCGTCTGCCCATACTGCGGCGGCGCCGTGGAACCGGTGAATGTGAGAGTGTGGGAGTTGCATCGGATCGAAGAAGTGTAAATTGAAATGAACTGAAAAAACTCTGGAATTCTGATATTTTTGATCAGAATACTCCAGAGTCTTTTTGTCATTGAAATAAATTATTTTGCCTTTGCAACTTCCCGCTTTTTGATCTCCGGTAAGATCAGACCAAGTGCTGTGAGCACTACCGGTGTGATTACATTTAATGCTGTGGAAGCGATATCGCCTTCAACATACATTCCGAGGAGACAGCAAGCTGCGGTTACGAAGAAGCACCAGCCGCCTGCAACAAGGGCAACTGTCTGGTTCTTTGTAAATTTGTACTCCGGGTTGAACTTGTTGAGGGATTTTCTAAGAGCAATGTATGCTGCGAATACCCACAAGTAACGAAGCGGCATGGTTACAGAATTCAGTTTGTTTAACTGAGTCAGAACGGATGCAGCACCCGGTACGAAGGACTGGATCAGGATGATGCTGCCGGATAAGCAGATAACCATCTTGATACCGTTGATGTATGCGCCATGCTCATTCTTCTTTAAGAGGCCGGACGGAACGAACTGTCTTGCATCCTCGTTGTCAAGAAGTATACGAAGCGGAGCGTCGATACTTAATACAAGTGTGGAGAACTGACCGATGGCGTTGCATGCTGCGTAGATAACGAGCAGGAGGTTGCCAACATGATAGTACTCACCGAGCTTCTGGAAGGACCAGTAAGCGCCGTTGGAAACGTAGGACTTGAAGCTGTCTGTGCTCTCGTTGATGACAGCCGGATCAAACATCATGCCCATCGCGATACTTCCGAGGATCGCGCAGACCATAACCATAACGGCTAACATGATCATACCCTTCGGGAATCCCTTGGACGGATCTTTTACCTTATTTACATAAGGGGAGATCTTCTCGCATCCGCCGACTGCGAATACAAGGATGGAGAGGGATGTGAAGTAGTTCACGTTGAACTGCGGAATCAGACCTTTTACTGTGTAATCAGCAGAAACGAAACCGCCGTTCGGGTTGATTGCCGGAGCTGCGAACATCATTAAGATGAACAGGATGGACATTACGAACATACTGGAACCAGCGATCGTTGCTAATTTCTTTAACGGGTTTAAGCCGCGGCTTGCAACCCAGCAGAAGAACAGGAAGACAGCGAGTGTTGCCATCTGTACAGCGATCGTCGGGAATGTGTCGTAAGTGGAGCCATTCTGGAATACCATCCAGCTTAATGCCTTTAATCCGCCGCTTCCTTTACTTGCGATGTAAGTTACATGGCAAGCCCAGTAAGTCCAGCCAGCGTAATAAGCGCATTTCGGGCCGATCGTTTCGTGGATCCAGGAGCTGACGCCGCCGCCGGACTGCTTGAAAGCGGAGCCGAGCTCACCTACCATCAGGGCATAAGGCACGAAATAGAGAGCGAACATCAGAACCCAGCTGAAGATTACCTGTACTCCGTTGAAGTAAACGAAGCCATTCAGCACGTTTCCGAATCCCCAAACCGTGGAGAATGCCATGAAGGCCAGGGTGTACCAGTCGATTTTCTTGGTGTTTTCCATAAGAAACCTTCCTTTGATATAAAATTGTATTTGTCCGCGTAACACGAACTTATTTAGTATAACATATAATTATGGAAATATGAACAATTTATTATGAGAAAAAAATTGGAAATCAATTAAGAAAATTTGGTAGAAATCCATAAAAATGCAGAAAAAGGTCAGGTTGAAAATGTTTTCTAAAGAAGGGGGAAAGAGGAGAGAAAAATGAAACGGACGAGGGATTGGGGCAGCGGTTTGGGAACATGAATGGAAAACAGATGTCCTTATTTAAATAGGAAAACTTTGAAAAAACGAAATAAAAGAAACATATTCTATATGAAGAAGAAATGTGGTAAAATATCTGGATACATGCTCTGCTTTTTATAGAAGCAGGATGGAAAATAAGGGAATGAAAAAGCGGAGGACAGTATTCTGGGAACAGATGCACAAATGAGGCAATGCTTCCGGGAAAACAAAAGAAAAATCAGGAGAGGATAGGTACAAAATATGGGGTATACAGGATTTGAGCGACTGTGGCTGTTCTTTGCGTTCAGCTTTTTCGGCTGGGTCCTCGAGACGGTGACAGCGGCAGTGCGGCAGAGACGGTTTGTAAACAGAGGGCTCGTGAATGGGCCGTTCTGCGTGCTTTACGGTATTACGGGAACCGCGATGCTTGTTGTCTGCCGGGAACTGCATGGAATCTGGCTGTTTCTCGGCAGTATGATCTTTTCGACTCTGGCGGAGTGGATCGCTGGCCATGTGATCGAGAGGATGTACCATGAGCGGTGGTGGGATTATTCCCACATGAAATGGAACCTGGACGGATATATCTGTGTGCCGGTGTCTATCGTATGGGGCGTTCTTGGCGCCGCTACGATGCGGTGGGGTGCACCGGTCCTGGTGCGGGTATTCCGGATGCTCCCGCGGACTCCGGGGCATCTGATCGTGTGGATTCTGGCGGCTGTGCTGGCGATGGATGTCACGGCGACCTTATGTATCTTATCCGGCAGAAGCCGCAGGATCCGCCAGTGGGAAGGCGTGGATTCCTGGCTCACAGGTGTGAGCTCAAGGCTTGAGCGGAAGATCTATGGCTGGGTGGACCGCCGTATCCAGAACGCCTACCCGGAGGCGGTATACCGGGAGGAGCTCCAGGCGGAGGCTGAGCAGAGAAAGACGATATTCGCCTACGGCCTTTGTTTTTACAAGATCGCGCTGCTTCTGGTAGTCGGCGCGTTCCTCGGAGATATCGTGGAGACGATCTTCTGCCGGGTGACGGCGGGCGTGTGGATGAGCCGCAGCAGCTTTGTCTGGGGACCGTTCAGCATCGTCTGGGGCGTGGCCCTGGCTGCGGCGACGATACTGCTGTACCGCTACCGGAAGTATTCCGACCGGTTCCTGTTCTTTATGGGAACATTCCTCGGCGGTGCCTATGAGTATACCTGCAGCGTTTTGACAGAAATGCTCTTTGGAAAAGTTTTCTGGGACTACAGTAAGATTCCGTTTAACCTTGGCGGGCGGATCAATCTTTTGTATTGCTTTTTCTGGGGAATTGCGGCTGTGGCATGGATCAAGGGTATCTACCCGGTAATGTCCGCCTGGATCGAGAAGATTCCGATAAACTTCGGAAAGGCAGCGACATGGCTTCTCCTGATATTTTTCTGCGTGGACATGGCGGTCTCCGGGCTGGCCCTTGTGCGAAGCAGTGAGAGGGAAAAGGGGATCCCCGCGGATTCCGCCTGGCAGCAGGTGATGGATGAGCATTATGGGGATGAGGTGCTGAAAAAGATCTATCCGAATGCGCTGAAAGTGGAGTAAGCATGGTTTCCGGCAGACAATCCGGTGAAATTATGGTAGTATATACATATGAAAGAAAAAGGAGCGTGAATACAGATGACGATGCATAATCATGCCGAAGTCGGCGAAATTTCTGAGCGGATCGTCCTGGTAGGAGATCCGAACCGGGCGAAGTATATCGCGGAACATTATCTGGAAGATGCGGTGCTTGTGAATGATGTGCGGTGTGCGTACTGCTATACGGGAATGTTTGAGGGAGTACGGGTATCTGTGATGGCAGTCGGAATGGGCGGACCGTCCATGCTGATCTACGCCACGGAGCTCTGCAGGGATTATGGCTGTAAGATCCTGGTGCGTGCAGGTACCTCCGGCGGCTATCAGGACGATATGAAAAACTTCGATATCGTCCTGTCCCAGGCGGTCAGCACCACCAGCGGAATCAACGACAACATGTTCAACGGACATTTCTCACCGGTGGCAGATTTCGGGCTTTTGAGCACCGCGAAACGCATTGCGGATGAGGAACATCTCGTGACGTACGTGGGCGGAACGGTCTGCAACGACAGACTTTACCGCGACGAAAATTATAAGTCGAAGATGTGGAAGAAGTACGGTATGCTGTGCTCTGAACAGGAGGGCTGCGCATTTTATACGGCGGCAGCAGAGTTTGGATGCCGGGCTCTGATGATGGTGGGAATCACAACAGGAATCCGCTATGACGAGAACGGACAGGAGATCTTTGTGGACCTTCCAGAGCGGGAACATGCCCAGTCCATGGATGATCTGGTACGGCTGGCGCTTAAGACGGCGGCACATGCGGAGTAGAGAGCGCTGAACAGGAAAGACCAGCTTATAGTAGGAGCGGATCCTGCTGGCTCAGAATGTTAAGGATCGTAATAGTGATAAGATGCAAAAAGAGGACACTGCACGTTACATGCAGTGTCCTCTGACATTTATCAGCTTATAAAGCTAAATCAGTAAGACGATCAGATCTGCGGGCCAGCGGCAACGAGAGCCTTACCAGCTTCGTTACTCTCATATTTTGCAAAGTTCTTGACGAATCTGCCTGCGAGGTCTTTTGCTTTCTCTTCCCAGTCAGCAACGTTTGCGTATGTATCACGCGGGTCGAGAATCTTGGAATCAACGCCCGGAAGCTCAGTCGGAACTTCGAAGTTGAAGTGCGGGATCTTCTTTGTCGGTGCGTTTAAGATATCGCCGTTTAAGATCGCGTCGATGATTCCACGGGTATCTTTGATGGAGATACGCTTGCCGGTTCCGTTCCAGCCTGTGTTAACGAGGTATGCCTTAGCGCCGCTCTTTTCCATCTTCTTAACAAGCTCTTCCGCGTATTTTGTCGGATGGAGCTCCAGGAATGCCTGACCGAAGCAAGCGGAGAAGGTCGGTGTCGGCTCTGTGATTCCGCGCTCTGTACCAGCAAGCTTTGCTGTGAAACCGGACAGGAAGTAGTACTTTGTCTGCTCCGGAGTCAGGATGGATACCGGCGGAAGTACACCGAATGCATCTGCGGAGAGGAAGATCACGTTCTTAGCTGCCGGACCTGCGGAGATCGGGCGAACGATATTTTTAATATGGTCGATCGGATAGGATACACGGGTGTTCTCGGTTACGCTCTTGTCAGCGAAGTCGATCACACCGTCTTTATCAAGTGTTACGTTCTCGAGAAGAGCATCGCGCTTGATCGCGTTGTAGATATCCGGCTCGGATTCTTTATCAAGGTTGATAACTTTAGCGTAGCAGCCGCCCTCGAAGTTGAATACTCCGTTGTCGTCCCAGCCGTGCTCGTCATCACCGATCAGGAGACGCTTCGGATCTGTGGAAAGAGTTGTCTTACCTGTTCCGGAAAGTCCGAAGAAGATCGCTGTGTTTTTGCCTTCCATATCTGTGTTAGCGGAGCAGTGCATAGATGCGATGCCCTTTAACGGAAGGTAGTAGTTCATCATGGAGAACATACCTTTCTTCATCTCTCCGCCGTACCAGGTGTTGATAATAACCTGCTCGCGGCTTGTGATATTGAAGACAACAGCTGTCTCGGAGTTTAAGCCGAGTTCCTTGTAGTTCTCAACTTTTGCTTTGGATGCGTTATAAACAACGAAATCCGGCTCGAAGTTTTCAAGCTCTTCAGCAGTCGGCTTGATGAACATGTTCTTTACGAAGTGTGCCTGCCAAGCGACCTCAACGATAAAACGGATCGCCATGCGGGTGTCTTTGTTTGCGCCGCAGAATGCGTCGACAACGAAAAGTCTCTTGTTGGAGAGCTCTTTTAATGCGATATCTTTTACTGCCTTCCAGGTTTCCTGGGAAGCCGGATGGTTGTCGTTCTTATACTCGTCAGAAGTCCACCATACAGTATCTTTGGAATTTTCATCCACAACGATAAATTTATCTTTCGGTGAACGGCCGGTGTAGATACCGGTCATAACATTAACTGCTCCGAGTTCGCTGACCTGTCCTTTTTCGTAGCCTTCGAGTTCCGGCTTCATTTCCTCCTCGAATAACATCTCGTAAGACGGGTTGTAGACGATCTCTGTGGTTCCGGTGATGCCATACTTGCTTAAATCAATCTTTGCCATCGCTTATCTAACCTCTTTTCATAAATTTGGTCCCGACCGCAGTGGGGCAGGACTATCGTCTTGTACATGTTCAGGGTTGAACAGGTACCATTACCTGGAAATTTTACAGGCAATAATGATATCTTTCACTTCCATTATACATGAAATTTGGACAAAATCAACAACAAAATGGCAGACTTTGTTAAAATAATATCATTCTTTTGCTGGATGCCGTTTTTCATACTGAAATTTTAAGAAAATAAAGTAAAGACATTATTTTCAAAGAAAAAGCAGAAATATGAGGTTGACAAAATTAGATAGTTGTACTATCATCCAATTTAGATGATAGTACAACTATCTGGAGCAAAATTGTGTTAAAATTTGCATAGTGGTGAGACAGGACGGATATGAACGAGGGAGTCCGCCGGGATTTACGATATTGTAATTCTATGGAACAGGAATAAGATACGCAGATAGCGTGAAGCCGGGGGAGCAAAAGTAAAGCGATATTTGGAGGAGACTTTATGGACCAGACTGGAAGAAAGATCACAAAGATCGCCCGTGAGGTTGGAAAGTTCACGGTGCAGACCATGAAGGAAGAGGGGATCGGAACAGCGGAATTCGATTTTATCCATCTCGTGCGCCACAATCCGGGAATCACCCAGACGGAGGTACGGGAGACTCTTAAGATCGATAAGGGCGCTGCGGCGAGGCGGGCGGCAAGCCTGGAGGCAAAAGGGTATCTCGAGAGAAAGCCGAATCCGGCGGATGGAAGAAGCCAGCTGCTTTACGCGACAAAAAAGGCGGAGGCATTAAAGAATTCGAAGGCGAGTATCGAGGCGGTCTTTTATGAGTGGCTGCTGGCGGAGCTGCCGGAGGAGGAGAAAAACGCATTTTGTGAGACGCTCGACAAACTGTACTGGCAGTCGAAGAATGAGCGGAAAGCTGGATTTGTGGATGTAGCGGAGTTAGTGGAGAAGCATAAGGAAGAGAATATAGAGGTGCAGATGAAAAAAAGATGTAAAAAAAAGAACTGTTTGAAGCTAGGATCTTGAAAGCAGCGGTGATAATAAAGAGAACGAGAAATTCTGGCTCTGGTGCAGAAAAAAGATATTTTTGAAGAAATTGCAGCAAAAATAAAAACAGACACTCCGGAAGAAGCTGCTTCAGAGAGAAATCGGTAACTCGGAAAAGTTTATAAGACTTCAGGAAAGAACAGCAATGGAAAAGAAAAATTTTCGCCCAGATAAGATCATGATGTATTTCCGGGCAGAATGGAAGGTTCTGGCGTTGATCACAGTGTCGGGATTGATCTATAACCTGGGCCTCATGGCGGGGCCATGGTTTGAGGGAAAGATGGCGGGCTGCCTGATGCAGATCCTGACAGGGACGGAGCGTTTTCCGGCGATGCTCCGGCTGGCGCCCGCCTATGTGATCGTGATCGGAACGGTGCAGCTGGCGAGATATATCAAGCGGTTCTATGTGCGCCGGTTCGCCAACAATGTAAACCGGCGGATGAAGCGGATCCTGTACCGGACACTGATACATAAATCCCGTGTGGAGCTGGAAAAAGAGGGCGCCGGAAATGTCATCACGAAGGCGATCTCCGACGTGGATGACTGCGTGGAAGGTATGAGAAAGTTTACCACGGAGATCTTTGATACAGGTGTGGCGCTTTTCGGATATGTGTGCATGCTGCTCTATTACGACTGGAGACTGGCGCTCTGTTCCATGATCTTTCCCCCTTTTTCCTATATTATAGCAGAGAAGATGAAACGGATCGTCCAGACAACGGGAGCAGCTTACAAGAAGCAGACCGGAAAGCTCAACGCGGTGACCCTGGATCGGATCACCAACGCCATTACATACCGTGTTTTCGGATGTGAGAAGGAGCGCGGGGAGAACTACGAGGTCCACTTAAAAGAGTATGAACAAGCAGCTGTGAAGGCGAATATCTGGAACGCGGCTCTGACGCCGGTCTACAAGGTGATCGCCATGGCGGGAACTGTGATGATCCTGTATTTCGGTTCGGAAAATATCCTCGGAATGGGCTGGACGTCATGGGATGTGGCGGCATTTACCACATTCCTGGCATGTTACGCGAAGCTCTCCGATAAGTCCTCGAAGGCGGCGAAGCTCTTCAATGCGGTCCACAAGGCGCAGGTTTCCTGGAAGAGGATCCATCCGTACATGGAGCGGGCGTCTGAGGCTGTGGAGAAAGATGAGATCGCGGCGCAGAATGAAAACTACAATACTGAAAGCTCCGACAAGGATGTGAAGAATAGACCGGGAGGCAGTGCGGTGCATAAATCCGGGCAGCAGTCAGAAAAGAACAGCGTCAAAGAAAACGTAGCCGTAGCTGATCATCTCACTTTCGCCTATCCGGGCAGTGACCCGATCTTTAAGGAGATTTCCTTCACTGCGAAACCAGGTCAGATCGTCGGCATCACGGGTCCGGTGGCGTGCGGAAAATCTACACTGGGAAAGAGTTTTCTCTGCGAATATCCGTATGAGGGTCATCTGACTTACGGCGGCAGGGAGCTTTCCTCCTACACGGAAAATGAGCGGAGCCGGATCATCGGGTATCTTGGACATGATCCGGAGCTTTTGGGAGACAGCGTGGAAAACAACGTGCTCTTGGGGGATGATGACAACGTCTGGACATGGCTTAGGGCTGTATGCTTCGACGAAGAGGTCCGGGAGATGGAGGAGAAGGAGAAGACCGTTGTGGGAAACAGTGGCGTCCGTCTCTCGGGAGGGCAGGCGGCGCGTCTTGCGTTGGCGAGAACACTCTGCCATGGAAAGCCGGTGCTGGTTCTGGATGATCCGTTCTCGGCGCTCGACAGAAATACAGAAAAACAGGTATTTGAGCATGTGAAGGAGCTCTCGAAAGACAGGATTGTGTTCCTGATCTCCCACAGACTATACCTGTTCCCGGAGTTCGACCAGGTGATCTGGATGGACCAGAAGATGGGAACATGCAGCAGCCATGAGAGGTTGATGGCGGAAAATCCGCAGTACGCGGAGCTTTACAGGGCGCAGGTTTCGGAGAAAGATGAAAATATTCTGTCAAGTGAGAAAAAGGATCATCCTGACGGCGCACAGAAATATGAGGATATTGAATAGACAACGAAAAGAAGCGGAAATCGCGGGAATCCATCAGGGAGACCGCGTGAAAATTCTGGGGAGAGGAGATGGAAATCATGACTGCAAATAGACGTATCAGCGCGGCATCGATTATCGGAAATACCGTCGTGCGGGAAAAATGGCTTTCCATCGGAATCATTCTGACGGTGACGGGTGCCGTTGTCATTTCCCTGCTTCCGCCTCTCGTTCTCGGAAAGATCATTGACCGGATCGCCGGCGGAAATTTCCCGGGATTTTCCATGGCAGCAGAGTATTTTCTGCTGATCTTTTTGTCGGGGGCGCTGGAGTCCTTGAGAGAAAGTTTCCTGACTGTGTTTGGACAGAAGATAACCCATGCGTTCCGAAGCGAGCTTTCGAAGAAGCTTGTCCGGCTGAGCGCTGACACATTAAATAAGGAAGAGCCGGGTGCTGTGGTATCCAGGTTTGTGGGCGATGTAGATACCGTGGAGGCATTGTTTACCTCCGGAATCATCAGCATGTCCGCGGATGCCTGCAGAGTCATCAGTATCTTTGCGGTGATCTGGTTCCAGAACCGGGGACTTGCGCTGCTTCTTGTTGTATTGATTCCGGTGATCTTTGCGTTCACGAGAATCGTCCAGAAGCAGATGCTGACGGCGCAGTTAGAGAACCGCGCGGCAGTGAGCCGTGTCACAAATCATGTTCCGGAGACAATCCGGTGTATTAGAACGATCCATACACTTGGAAAAGAGACGTATATGGAGAAAAGGTATGATGACTATATCGGGGAGAGCTATTCGGCGGTCGAGAAGACGAACTTTTACGACGCTGTTTACTCGCCGTTGATCCTGTTCCTGAATGCGGTGGCGGTGGCGATCGTCATGCTGCTTGCGGCATCCGGAAACGTGAAGATCCTGGCATTGTTCGGCATGTCCGTGGGAAAATCTGTCGCAGTCATCAACTATATTTCCCAGGTATTCTCGCCGATCGAGAATCTCGGCATGGAGATCCAGACGATCCAGTCGGCGGTTGCGGGTGTTTACCGGATCAACGAGTTTCTGGCGAAGCCGGAGAGGGAGATGGTAGAAGAGAGAGCATTTGTGGATTCCAGATATACAGTTGGAAAGAATGGCGCTGTACAGGAATTAGAGAATGCGCAGGGGAGAGCGGAGAATAGTTCCGGGGACACCAGTGCGGCGAGTATAGATTTAGACGCGGCCAAGGTAAATGATAGCGGAATTTTCGAAAATACAGAACCATGCGTGGAGTTTAAAGATGTCACCTTCGGCTACGACGACCACATCGTTTTAAATGACATGAATTTCGCAATCTATCCGGGCGAGCAGGTAACGCTGACGGGACGTACCGGCGCCGGAAAGAGTACGATCTTTAAGCTGCTTTTGGGACTCTATCGCCCGAATTCAGGTGAGGCTCTGATTGAGGGCGAGGCGGCATATCGGCTCTCTGACAAGGAGAAAAGAAAGAAGTTCGGCTATGTGGAACAGTCCTTTCATATGGTTCCGGGCACGGTCCGCGACCAGATCACACTGTTTGACCCGGCGATCGGGGACGAGGCGGTGCAGGCGGCCGCGAAGCTCGTGGGACTCCATGGGACGATCGTGAGCCTGGATGATGGCTATGACACATTATGTAAACCGGAGATATTCTCCCAGGGTCAGTGGCAGCTTTTATCCATCGCGAGAGCCGTTGCCGGAAAACCTGGGATCCTGCTTCTCGATGAGATCACGGCGAACCTTGACGCGGAGACGGAGGAGATGGTGCTCCGGGCATTAAAGAGCGCGTCGGAAGGGCGTACTGTTATCTCGATCTCCCACCGTGTTTACCAGAAGGACGGAACTGGGCGGCTCATTACCGTGTATGGATAGGGATTTTCTGAACTGAAAATCCCGTACAATACAGTTATGGCAGCGGATTTTGCCGATTTGGAATGCGAAGCATCGGCAAAATCGGTTACAGTTCATGTAAGCATGAACTGTAACACCAGATCAGGTATTTAGCGATTGGGAGCTGATTTATATTTACAAATGTTGACAGTGGGAATATAATAAGCCGAAGAAATCCTCGAGATTTTGTTTGACTGGAGGCGAAATCATGTCAATTTTATTTGCGATCGTATTTCTTGTCGTGATCTTTAAGTGCGTTGGTCTTGTGCTTGGCGTATGTGGAAAACTTCTCGGCGCGGTGCTGAGTTTGTTTGGATTTATCTTATCCATCGCTGTCGGAGCAATCGTATTCGGAATTTCCACGGCATTTGCATTGGTGCTGTTATGCATCGCGGCGGGATGGCTGTTGATCAAGCTGATATTTTAAAGATCGTGTGTTTAGAATGGACACAGAAAGTGTGAGACTCCGGGATGGTGATGCCGGCCTGCAAAATCCGTCCCGGAGTCTTGACAAACATGGAAAAATCCATTAAAATCCATCATATATGCATATCAGACAGGCATTGAAGAGGGAAAGTAGATGAATGGCGGCATCCCAGAGAGGAAGCAGACGGTGAGAGCTTCCATGTGCGCGTTGTTGAACCGGCCTCGGAGCTTTGTGCGAGAGATGTGGAAAACGGCAGTGAAAACAGATTGCCGCAGTGAATGACTACATTGCTAAGTACAGCGTAGATCCGGCGTTAACGGATATCAGAGGAGAGTTCCCGTAAAGTGCGGGAGCTAATTTGGGTGGTAACGCCGGCTGTCGGTCCCTTTTGTGGACGACAGCCTTTTTTATATAACAGGAAATTCCGAGGAATTCCCTGTTGCATAAAAAGGCACATTCTTTTTCGTTTCCACGGGGAGTGCCCCGGAACGGAACAGGCGTCCTGCATCCTCAGAAATTTTAGATGTATGCAATCCAAGAATTCGTATAAAGGAGAAAAGCAATGGCAAGAGAGAAGAAACTTGTGGAATCCATCACTTCTATGGAAGACGATTTCGCGCAGTGGTACACAGACGTTGTAAAAAAAGCAGAATTATGTGATTATGCAAGCGTAAAGGGCTGCATGGTCATCAAACCGGACGGATACGCGATATGGGAGAACATCCAGCATGAACTGGACAAGCGCTTCAAAAAAGCAGGCGTAAAGAATGTTTACATGCCGTTATTCATCCCGGAGAGCTTACTTGATAAAGAGAAAGACCATGTAGAAGGCTTCGCACCGGAAGTTGCATGGGTAACACAGGGAGGTCTTGAGCCGCTTCAGGAGCGTCTCTGCGTCCGCCCGACATCCGAGACTCTGTTCTGTGATTTCTACCAGAAAGACATCCACTCCTACCGTGACCTTCCGAAGGTATACAACCAGTGGTGTTCCGTAGTAAGATGGGAGAAGACGACAAGACCGTTCCTCCGCTCCAGAGAGTTCTTATGGCAGGAAGGCCACACCGCACATGCGACAGCAGAGGAAGCTCAGGAGAGAACGATCCAGATGTTAAACCTCTATGCAGATTTCTGCGAGGATTTCCTTGCGATCCCGGTCGTTCGCGGACAGAAGACAGATAAAGAAAAATTCGCAGGTGCTGAGGCAACCTATACCATCGAGTCCTTAATGCATGACGGAAAGGCACTCCAGTCCGGAACCAGCCACAACTTCGGCGATGGCTTCGCAAAGGCTTTCGGCATCCAGTATTCCGATAAGGACAACCAGTTAAAATATGTTCACCAGACCTCCTGGGGTATGACGACCCGTATGATCGGTGCCATCATCATGGTACACGGTGACAACGAGGGTCTTGTACTTCCGCCGAACGTAGCTCCGACTCAGGTTGTGATCGTTCCGATCCGCCAGCAGCAGGAGGGCGTCCTTGAGAAGGCAAGGGAGGTTGAAGAGGTTCTCTCCAACTTCCGCGTAAAAGTTGATGATTCCGATAAGAGCCCGGGCTGGAAGTTCTCCGAGTCCGAGATGAGAGGAATCCCGGTCCGTGTAGAGCTTGGACCGAAGGATATCGAGGCAGGCCAGGCTGTATTAGTACGCCGTGATACCCATGAGAAGATCACTGTCGCTTTAAGCGAGATCGCAGAGAAGGTAGATGAGCTCTTAAAGACCATCCAGCACGACATGTACGAGCGCGCGAAAGCACACCGTGACGCCCACACCTACGACGCACACAACATGGAAGAGATGAAGGATATCGCTGACAATAAGCCGGGCTTCATCCGTGCGATGTGGTGCGGCTGCCAGGAGTGCGAGGACAAGTTAAAGGAGCAGGTCGGCGTTACATCCAGATGTATGCCGTTCAAGCAGGAGAAGCTTGCTGAGACCTGCGTATGCTGCGGCAAACCGGCAACCAAGATGGTTTACTGGGGCAAAGCATATTAATGAAGCAATGGAATATCAGGGATCTGACGCTCGGAGGGCTGTTTACAGCCCTCATCGGCGTCGGAGCTTTTCTTAAGATCACGATCCCGGTGCAGCCAGTGCCCATGCACTTTACGCTGCAGTTTTTCTTTGTGCTGCTTGCGGCCCTTTTGCTTGGATCAAAAAGGGCATTTGCCAGCGTGCTGACATATCTGGTGATCGGATTGTGTGGGATCCCGGTCTTTGCCACGGGCGGTGGTCCGGCGTATCTTTTAAAGCCTACATTCGGCTTTTTGATCGGATTTGCGGCGGCGGCCTATGTGACGGGACGTGTATATGAGATCAGGAAAAGTACATCTTTTTCCTGGCTTTTATTTTCTGCATTCTGGGGACTTCTCGCAGACTATGGCTGCGGGATGATCTATTTTTATGTGTGCAGCAATTTTGTCCTTGGCGTAAGCGTTGGATGGAAGGTCGTGTTTGTCAACTGCTTTCTTCTGACGGTCGGTGAGGATTTTATTTTATGTGTTCTGGCGGCAGTTTTGGCGAAACGGCTGATCCCAGTTCTTAAGAATCTGGGGAAATGATTACTAATTTATAAGGAGGAAACCGGACCGGTGAGAATTGAGATGCCCTATGAGGCGGAATGGATCATTGACAATATACGAAGCCATGGATACGAGGCATTTATCGTCGGAGGCTGTGTCCGGGACGCAGTCCTCGGGAGAATTCCGGGGGACTGGGACATTACAACCTCCGCAAAGCCGGAGCAGGTGAAGGAGATCTTCGGGAAAACCGTGGATACAGGCCTTAAGCATGGAACGGTGACGATCATTAAGCATGGAAGCGGCTATGAGGTCACCACATACCGGATCGACGGGGAATATCTGGACGGAAGACATCCGGAGACGGTTGAGTTTACGCCGGATCTCAGGGAAGATCTAAAGCGCCGGGACTTTACGATCAATGCCATGGCATACAGCCATGAGACGGGGATCGTGGATGAGTTTGAGGGCATGGAAGACCTGAAGCGCCGGGTGATCCGGTGCGTTGGCTGTGCGAAGGATCGGTTTACGGAGGACGCGCTGCGGATTCTCAGGGCAGTGCGGTTTGCGGCACAGCTGGACTTCGTGATCGAGGATGAGACGTACAAGGCCATTGCTGAGATCGCGCCGAACCTCGTCCATGTGAGCAAGGAGCGGATCCAGGTGGAACTCACGAAGCTTCTGCTGTCGGATCATCCGGAGAAGATCTGGATGGTGGACGCGACGGGGATCGCGGAGTATGTGACGCCAGGCTTTACAGAGGTGTTTGAACGGGAACTGGAGAACAGAAATTCCATGGATCCGTTAAAAGAATGCTGGGCTGGCATCGCTGCGCTTCCGGCGGACAAATCCCATAGATGGGCCGGTTTCCTGCGCCATATGACAGCGGAGCAGGCGGTGAAGATCCTTCGCGGATTAAAGCTTGACAATGATACTATTGGAAACGTAAAGAACATGATCACGGCATTCCAGGCACCGCTTGCGGTCGATAAGGTCGAGATCCGGAGACTTTTAAGCCGGGTGACGGAGTACCAGTTCCTCGGAGCCATGCAGCTAAAGAGGCTGGACGGAGATGAGACAGTTCCGGGGATCCTGCGGCTTTTTGAGGAGATCAAAGAGGCAGGAGACTGTGTGAGCCTGAAGCAGCTGGCGGTCAACGGAGGCGATCTTCTCGCAAAAGGTCTGGAAAAAGGAAAGCAGATCGGCGACGGGCTCATGTACCTTTTGAATCTGGTGCTTGAAAAACCAGAATTAAATAAAAAAGATATATTATTAGAGAAAATCAATCAATTTAAAGAGAAATAAAAATGTCAGTAGGGACATCTGCAGAGAATTTTGCAGGTGTCTTTTTTGTGTAATAGGAAATTCCAAGGAATTCCCTATTACATAAAAGGCACTAATGTGCCGATGATGTGCACTCGCGCGAAAATGTAGATTGTTGCAAGCGGCCGCGCGAGGCGCGAGAAGGTGCCAAGGCACATTTTTTTATTTAACGGCGGGCAGCCAGAAAGCAGGAAAAAACGTACAGGCCGTATTCTGGAAACAGGGGAATAATCCCCCCTTTCATTTCATATCTTGTGCAGAAGGAAATTCCGGCAGCAGGATGAGGGCCGGAATTGTTGTCGATGGAAAAGGTCAGAGCAGGATATGGGGGGATAGAATCGTGATCGACTGGAAGGAAGAGGCGGAGAAGACGTACGGATTTCGGGTGGATGTGCTGCGGAGAGGACGAGGATCCTGGATCCTTGAGACGGATCTGGGACTGCGGCTTTTAAAGGAATATCGTGGAAGTGTGAACCGCCTGGAGTTTGAGGAGGCGGTTTTGCAGTCTTTAGATGGAATGGAGACTCTGAAGGCGGATCAATATGTGAGAAATTCTGAGGGGGAGCTGTTGTCGACGGCGGAGGATGGGACCAGATATATCGTGAAGGAATGGTTCGCGGACCGGGAATGTGACCTGAAGGATGAAAGAGAGGTATTGTCGGCGGTGCGGGCATTGGCGCTTCTGCATCGGCAGTTCCGCATGATCAAACGGCAGGAAACGTGGAATATGAGATCCATGATCTCACTGCCGCTCTTTGAGGCCATGCGCCGCCACAACCGGGAGTTAAAGAAGGCGAGGACATTTATCCGCGGAAAGCGGAAGAAAAATGAATTTGAGCTCCGAGTGATCGGAAATTTTGAAATTTTCGCGGCCCAGGCCGTGGAAGCAGAGCGGGGCATGGAAAGGCTGTATGAGATTCACGGAAAAGAGATCGCAGATGGGTACGCGGTCTGCCATGGGGAGCCGGATTACCACCATATCCTGATCGGAAACGGGTACACGGCGGTGACGGAGTTCAACCAGATGCACCTGGGTGTCCAGATGGAGGACCTGTATTATTTCCTCAGGAAGATTATGGAAAAGCATGACTGGAATGAGCGGCTGGGGCGGCAGGTCATGGAGTCCTACGAACGGGTGCTGCCGGTCTCGGAAGTGGAGCGGCAGGTGCTTTATTACCTGTTTTTATATCCGGAAAAGTATTGGAAACAGATCAATTTTTATTACAACGCCAATAAGGCATGGGTGCCCGCGAAGAGTACGGAGAAGATCAGAAAGCTGGAGGCGCAGCAGGAGGCGAGAGAGAGCTTTATACAGACAGTTATTCAAGGCGTGTAAGGAAAAAGCCAGGAGATCGGAATTACGGATAAAGAGCAAAAGACTTGCGGAACCAGAGGATAGTGTGATAAGATATGGTATAAAAATGTGGCCGTGAGCGGAAAAATAGTACGGTCGGCAGCAAAGGAGGAAGTCCCATGAAATGTCCGTTTTGTGGTGCCCAGGATACAAAGGTCATCGACTCGCGTCCGGCTGATGATAACAGCTCGATCAGACGCCGACGTCAGTGCGAGGAGTGCGGAAAGCGCTTTACGACATATGAGAAATTAGAGACACTGCCGCTTATGATCATCAAGAAAGATGATTCCAGAGAACCGTACAATCGTGCGAAGATCGAAAACGGAATCCTTTTGTCATGTCATAAGCGTCCGGTCTCCTCGGACCAGATCACGAAGATGATCGACGAGATCGAGAAGCAGATCTTCAGCATGGAAGAGCGTGAGATCCCGTCCGTGACCATCGGCGAGCTTGTCATGAAAAAACTCAAGATGGTGGACGAGGTTGCATACGTCCGTTTCGCGTCTGTCTACAGGGAATTTAAGGATGTGAACGCGTTTATGGATGAATTGGCTAAGTTCTTAAATAATAAATAACAGCAAAAGAGGCGGTTTGGCTGTGCACCGGTCTGCAAAAGGGTCAATGAATGACGTTGTTCACCCGGATAAAAACAGGAGCAGGTATGGCTGAAGTGCTGAATTAAGGGTAATATTATGTTTGAAACATTCTATCCGGGGAACTATGTGGACAGCGCATACGAGATCCCGTACGAGAAACTTTATGAGAGAGGATACCGGGGAATCATCTTCGATGTGGACAATACCCTGGTTCCCCACGGGGCACCGGCGGACAAGCAGGCGATCGAGCTCTTTGAGCGGCTCCGCGCCATCGGCTTTTCCACCTGCATCCTTTCCAATAATAAGGAGCCGCGTGTATTACCTTTTGCGGACAAGGTGGGAAGTCCCTATATTTTTAAGGGTGGGAAACCGTCGAGAAAAGGCTACGAGCGGGCTATGGAGCGGATGAAAACGGACCGTGATACCACTTTTTTTGTCGGCGACCAGCTGTTTACGGACGTCTGGGGCGCAAACAGGACAGGCCTCTATTCGATCCTTGTAAAGCCCATCAATCCAAAAGAAGAGATCCAGATTGTCCTGAAACGGTATCTCGAGGCGGTAGTTCTCATGTTTTACAGGAAACGATTGAAAAAAACGGGGCGGACAGCCGGGGATTTTTGCAAAAAATAGTTGAAAACCGTTGGAGAATAGTATAGAATAGGATAGAATCAGCGATAAGCGTGAAATTTGAAATGAAATAATTGGAAACAGTTTTAAGGAGGATTATCATTTATGGTATCAGCAGGTGATTTCAGAAATGGCGTTACACTTGAAATCGATGGACAGGTTGTTCAGATCTTAGAGTTCCAGCACGTAAAACCGGGTAAGGGTGCTGCTTTCGTTAGAACAAAATTAAAAAACGTGATCAATGGCGGTGTAGTTGAGAGAACATTCCGTCCGACCGAGAAATTCCCGGCAGCAAGAATCGACCGCGTAGATATGCAGTATCTGTATGCAGACGGTGACCTTTACAACTTCATGGATGTTAACACGTACGAGCAGATCGCATTATCCACAGATGTTGTGGGTGATGCATTAAAGTTCGTTAAAGAGAACGAGACAGTTAAAGTCTGCTCCTACAATGGCAAGGTATTCTCTGTTGAGGCTCCGTTATTCGTAGAGCTCGAGATCACAGATACAGAGCCGGGCTTCAAGGGCGATACAGCTACAGGCGCAACAAAGCCGGCTACTCTTGAGACAGGCGCTCAGATCAACGTTCCGTTATTCGTTAACCAGGGTGACCGCGTTAAGATCGATACACGTACTGGTGAGTACCTTTCCAGAGCTTAATCCACGAAGTATTATAACCCCAGGAAACCTTATGTTTCCTGGGGTTTTCGTTCCATAAAACGCTGTAAAATACGCACAACCAGTAACGTAATAGTAACAAACTAATAACACTGTGTTCATGAACGCTGCCAGCCCATATCCTGGCGGCTTTTTGTCATTGTTCACGGGTAGGAATTTTCTGAACTGAAAATTCATCTTCTTCACGAAAAATTGCGTAACCGGTTGCCAATTGGGTAAAATTTTCTTATAATGGAAAGCACAGAGAAAGGAAGTGAACACATAATGGAAGGTCGAAGTCATACGATGGAAGCAGACGCACACCCTGAACCAGTGGCAATAGGCATGACAGGGACGATCTGTTATGTGTATTGCCGAATTTAACTGTACAGGAGCTTGTGGACCGGCGCAGGGGAAATGCGGCGGCTGCAGGTGTCTTTGCTTCCATAATCGCGTGAAAAGATCAGCAAAATGCTGAGTGAAAACAACTGATTATGGGGGAAAAGAAAATGCCGAATGATGGAAATGAGACATTTGACATGGAGCATCTTCTGGATCTGGCGAAGGAGAAAAAGTACCGCCTGTTAAAGGAAGAGCTTGTGGAACTGAACGAGGTGGATATCGCGTCGTTCATCGAAGAACTGGATTCCGAGCGTACGGTCATCGTGTTCCGGATGCTGCCGAAGGCGCTGGCGACCGAAGTGTTTGCCGAGCTTCCGGTGGACAAGCAGAGTCACATTATCAACAGCATCACCGATAAAGAGCTTTCCGAGATCGTGGAAGAGCTTTATGTGGATGATGCCGTAGACCTGGTGGAGGAACTTCCGGCAACGGTGGTCCGCCGTGTCCTTCAGAACACGAAACCGGAGACGAGAAAACTGATCAACCAGTTCTTAAACTATCCGGAAAACACAGCCGGAAGTATCATGACGGCTGAGTACGTCGGATTAAAGAAGACTATGACGGTGGAACAGTGCTTCGCCTATATCCGTCATCACGCGGTGGATTCCGAGACGATCTACACCTGCTATGTGATGGACGAAAAACGAATGCTGGACGGCGTTGTGACGGTGAAGGATCTTCTCCTTCAGCCCTATGAGCGTCTGGTGGGCGATATTATGGACACCCACGTCATCAAAGCCCAGACGACCGATGACCAGGAGCAGGTGGCGGACACGATGAACAAGTACGGTCTGCTCTCCATGCCGGTAGTTGACAGTGAGGACCGCCTTGTGGGAATCATCACCGTTGACGATGTCATGGAAGTCATGGAAGAGGAGGCCACCGAGGACTTCGAGAAGATGGCGGCGATGCTGCCGAGTGAAAAGCCGTATCTAAAGACCGGCGTCTTCACATTGGCAAAAAACAGGATCCCGTGGCTTCTGATCTTAATGCTTTCCAGTACGATCACCGGCGGAATCCTCGTAAAATATGAGAATGCCTTTGCGGCAATCCCGCTTCTTGTAAGCTTTATCCCGATGCTTATGGATACCGGCGGAAACTCCGGAAGCCAGAGCAGCACCATGATCATCCGTGGTATGGCTATCGGCGATGTGGAGCCTTCGGATATCCTGAAGGTCGTGTGGAAGGAAGTACGGGTCGGCGTGATCGTTGGATTTGTCCTGGCGGTGGTAAACTTTATCCGTCTGATGATCCAGTATCCGGGCAACACGATGATCTGCGTGACCGTCGTGATCAGCCTGTTCTGTACGGTTATCGTTGCGAAGACGATCGGATGCACACTGCCGATCGGGGCGAAGGTCTTAAAGCTTGATCCGGCGATCATGGCGTCACCGATGATCACGACGATCGTGGATGCGGTGAGTCTGATGGTGTACTTTAATCTGGCTTGTCATTTATTAGATATGACGGTATAGAAAAAAAGAATGTCTGTCTGCGGAACTATCCGCGGATAAATATATATCAACAGGAGATATGGATTATGGAAAAAATCAGAACAAGATTTGCGCCGAGCCCGACCGGCCGGATGCATGTAGGTAATTTAAGAACAGCTCTTTACACATACCTGATCGCAAAGCATGAAGGCGGAGATTTCATTCTCCGTATTGAGGATACAGACCAGGAGCGCCACGTTGAGGGTGCTGAGGGAATCATCTACCGCACACTGGCAAAGACCGGACTGATCCATGACGAGGGTCCGGATAAGGACGGCGGCTATGGTCCGTATGTCCAGAGTGAGCGCCAGAAAGCCGGAATCTACATGGAGTACGCGAAAAAGCTTGTAGAAAAAGGTGAGGCATATTACTGCTTCTGTACCCAGGAGCGCTTAAATTCATTAAAGAAGACCGTAAACGGTGAGGAGATCATGGTTTACGATAAGCACTGCCTGCATCTTACCAAAGAAGAGGTAGAGGCAAACTTAAAGGCAGGAAAGCCGTTCGTTATCCGCCAGAACAACCCGAAAGAGGGAACTACAACATTCCACGATGAGATCTACGGAGATATCACGGTAGACAACGCAGAGCTCGACGATATGGTCCTTATCAAATCCGACGGATACCCAACCTACAACTTCGCAAACGTTGTGGATGACCATCTGATGAAGATCACACACGTTGTCCGCGGAAACGAGTACCTTTCTTCCTCCCCGAAGTACAACCGTCTCTACGACGCATTCGGCTGGAAAGTTCCGGTATATGTACACTGCCCAACCATCACAAACGAGGAGCACAAGAAATTAAGCAAGAGAAGCGGACATTCCTCCTTCGAGGATCTTCTCGAGCAGGGCTTTTTAACAGAGGCGATCGTAAACTTCGTTGCCCTCTTAGGATGGTCCCCGACAGACAACCAGGAGTTCTTTACTCTTGAGGAGCTTGTAAAAGCGTTCGACTACCACAATATGAGCAAGTCCCCGGCTGTCTTCGATATGACAAAGCTTCGCTGGATGAACGGCGAGTACATCAAGAAGATGGACGATGGGAAGTTCTTCGAGCTTGCAAAGCCGTACCTTGAGGCTGCGATCAAGAAACCGTTAGACTTAAAGAAGATTGCCGGAATGGTGAAGACGAGAATCGAGACACTGTGCGATATCGCGGATCAGGTCGACTTCTTCGAGGAGATGCCGGAGTACAGTGCGGATATGTATATCCATAAGAAGATGAAGACAACAAAGGAGAACTCCTTAGAGACATTAAAGGAGGTTCTTCCGATCCTTGAGGAACAGGATGACTTCAGCAATGATGCCCTGTTTGAGGCTCTTTCCAAGTATGTTGCCGATAAGGGCGTAAAGACTGGTTTCGTTATGTGGCCGATCCGTACAGCGGTATCTGGAAAACAGATGACACCGGCAGGCGCTACCGAGATCATGGAGATCATCGGAAAAGAGGAGTCCCTGACACGTATCAGGAAGGGAATTGAGCTGTTGGAGGCTGCTGAGTAATTTGTAAATCGCGTAACGGTGAGAGGACTGAACAGTCTCAAAACCGCAATACGATCAAGCGGCGGACCGGGCAGAAACAGACAGAAACCTGACCGGAATGGATAAATATGGATTTTAATAAAGCACAGATGACAGCTCTGGAGCACCGGGATGGACCGATGATGGTCTTAGCGGGTCCGGGGTCTGGAAAGACAACAGTAATTACACACAGAATCAAGAGACTGCTGGAGGCGGGCGTTGACCCCTCCGGCATTCTTGTCATTACGTTCACGAAAGCGGCGGCCGCGGAGATGAAGGAGCGGTTTCTCAGACTGGCGCGGGAGGAAGATGAAAAGCGGAGAAAGGCGGGGAAGAAGGATGATCACCTGCCGAAAAACGGATGGAGTCTGCACAGGCCGGAAAAAAGCCAACAGAGTGCAGCCGAGGCCAGGCAGCGCGCGCAGGGAGCCGGAAATTCTTTGGAAGCCGCGGGCAGCCGTGTGAGTTTCGGAACCTTCCATTCCGTCTTTTACCACATCTTAAAGTGGGCGTACCGCTTTCCCGCCGGAAATGTGATCAGCGGGGAGGAAAAGCGGCAGTATTTTAAAAAGTTTCTCGATGAGTCCGGGATGGAGGTGGAGGACGAGGCGGAGTTTATCTCCTCCATCATCAACGAGATCAGCTACGTGAAGGGCGAGCGCCTTGACTTAAAATATTACTATTCCCAGAACTGCCCGGAAGAGTGGTTTAAGAAGCTCTATGACGGGTACGATGAGATGCTGGAGCAGACGGGAAAGATCGATTTCGACGATATGCTCGTCATGTGCCATGAGCTGTTCACGGAGCGGAAGGACATCCTGGCTGCCTGGCAGAAAAAATTCAAGTATATTCTGGTGGACGAATTCCAGGACATCAATCTTTTGCAGTACCAGGTGGTGCGGATGTTAGCGCTGCCGGAAAATAACCTCTTTATCGTCGGGGATGATGACCAGTCCATTTATCGGTTCCGCGGGGCGAAGCCGGAGATCATGCTGGGATTTGAGAAGGATTTTCCGGGGACGAAGAGAGTTCTTCTTGGAACAAACTACCGGTCCACAAAGGAGATCGTGGAGACTTCGCTGAAGCTTATTGGGCACAATAAGGTTCGCTTTGAGAAGAAACTGGAGCCGTTCCGGGGATCCGGGCGGCCGGTGGATTTCAGGGTCTTTGACAATCCGGGACATGAGATGGACACGGTGGCACAAAGCATCCGGGCGTATCATGACGCCGGGTATGCCTGGAACGAGATTGCGGTGTTGTTCCGCACAGGGGCAAATTCCGGGCTGATGGCGGAGCGGCTTATGGGGTACAATATTCCCTTTCAGCTCCGGGATGTGATCCCAAACCTCTATAGTCACTGGATCGCGAAGGACCTCTTTGCCTACATGGAGATCGCGGCGGGCAGCAGGAAACGGTCGGATTTCTACCGGATCATGAACCGTCCGAACCGGTATTTCAGCAGAGACGCCTTTGATACGCCGACGGTGTCCTTCGACCGGTTAAAGTCCTTTTATCAGGACAGGGACTGGATGGAGGACCGGATATGCGACCTGGAGGCGGATCTCAGGACCATGTCGAGACTGAAGCCTGTGGCAGCGGTGAATTATATCCGCAAAGTCATCGGATATGACGATTATCTCAGGTCATACGCGGAGTTCCGGAGAATGAAACCGGAGGAACTTTTCGAGACAGCAGACAAGCTGGCGGAGAGTGCGGCGGAGTTTGAGACCTTCGAGGCCTGGAAGGAACATGCGGTGCGGTACGAGGAAGAGTTGAAAAAGCAGAATCTCGAAGAGACCAGGGAAGCGAGAGACCGGGTGACACTGTCCACGATGCACAGCGCGAAGGGGCTGGAATATCCGGTGGTGTTCGTGGTGGATGTGAATGAGGGGATCGTTCCGCATCACAAGGCGGGACTCCCGGCGGATATCGAGGAAGAGCGGCGGCTGTTTTATGTGGCCCTGACCCGAGCAAAGGAACGGCTCCATGTGGCGGCGGTGCGGGAGCGGTATCACAGGAAGACGGATGTTTCGCGGTTTATCGGGGAAGCAGGTTTGTAGAGGATTCAGAGAGGAGCCAGAGTCATTGCGGCTTAGGCCGCCGGAAAGGCACCATAGCAGAGAACAGTTCTTTCCTGCTGTGAATGCATGAAGAATGGAGGAGACAAATGGGACTTGTCCATATTTACTGTGGTGACGGAAAAGGAAAGACCAGCGCAGCGATAGGGCTTGCGGTCCGGGCAGCGGGCAGCGGTAGGCGTGTCGTGATCGCGCGGTTTTTAAAGACAGATAACTCCGGGGAAGTGGAGATCTTAAAGAGACTTCCGGAGGTGACACTGATCCCGTGCCGGAAGAACTTTGGCTTTGTCCGGTCTATGGATGAGGAGACGAAAAAAGAGTGCGCGGATTATAACAGAAATCTGTTTTTGGAGGCGGCAGAGCTGGCGAAAACTGCGGATCTCGTGGTCTTTGACGAGATCATGGCGGCGGTGAACTACGGGATGGTACCGGAAAAGGACATCCTGGATTTTCTGGAAAACCGGCCGAAAAAGGGCGAGCCGGATGGGCTGGAAATTGTCCTTACGGGGCGGAACCCGTCGGAGTCGTTACTTGGGGCGGCGGACTATGTGTCGGAGATCTGTAAGAGAAAGCATCCGTTTGACAAGGGAATCATGGCACGACGCGGAGTAGAATACTGATGTTACTGTGCGTGGGCATGGAGTGCCCGTGTACTGTAACTGGATTTAGGTAATTCTTTCTATTGATTTTATGGATGTTTACTGGTATTCTATAAAAAACAGCGGCCGCAGAAAAAACGGCTGTCAATTAACGGCACACTGCCGGAAATGAGAGGGAAATTAAGGTTATGGCAAAGGAAAAAAACATGAACCAGGACGCAGCAAACGACGAGGAGATGACTGTCACTCTGACACTGGATGATGGAACAGATTTAGAGTGCGTGGTTCTTACGATCTTCGAGGCGGCTGATAAGGAATATATTGCGCTTCTCCCGTTAGACGGCAATGAGGCTGAGGACGGAGAGGTCTACTTATACCGCTATACAGAGGACGCAGATGGCAACCCGGATATCCAGAATATCGAGAGCGACGAGGAGTACGAGATCGTTGCGGACGCCTTCGACGAGTTCCTTGATACAGCGGAGTACGATGAGATCGTAAGCGAGGAAGACTTAGACGACTAAGCCGGGAGCAAAATAGTGTTTCCAGGCTGGGTTCATCAACAGAGCAACGGAAAATGGAGATATGTTTCTGACAGGAAAACTGATTCGGAGACAAAGATAAAAAGCATTGATGGAGTCAAAAAGATATATCCGGTCACAAAAAATTGACCGGATGAACTCTTTTTGGCTCCTTTTTTGCGGAAATTCCCTTCCTTTTCCGCATGTTTTGTGCTATGCTAAATACACTTGTGGTCGTATGGGATCACATTAAATTATGTAAAAACCATATTTTTGCGTATAAAGGTTTAGAAAGGAAAATTACCATGAAACTTGGCATTGTCGGCCTGCCGAACGTAGGTAAAAGTACATTATTCAACTCTTTGACAAAGGCGGGCGCTGAATCCGCAAACTATCCGTTCTGTACCATCGACCCGAACGTGGGCGTTGTTCCGGTACCGGATTTCCGTTTGAAACTCTTATCCGATCTTTACAATTCCGAGAAGATCACACCGGCTGTGATCGAGTTCGTAGATATCGCAGGTCTCGTAAAGGGTGCGTCCAAAGGTGAGGGTCTTGGAAACCAGTTCCTGGCAAATATTCGTGAGGTAGACGCTATCGTTCACGTTGTCCGCTGCTTCGAGGACCCGAACGTTATCCATGTAGACGGAAGCGTTGATCCGCTTCGCGACATCGAGACCATCAACTTAGAGCTGATCTTCTCCGATATCGAGGTCATCGACCGCCGGATCGCGAAGATGGGCAAGGGCGCAGCTTCCAACAAGGCACTTGCGAAAGAATTAAATATCTTAAAGGCTGTGAAGGAACACCTCGAGAACGGCAAGCTTGCAAAGAGCTTTGAGTGTGAGGACGATGAGGAGCAGGCATTTGTTGCTTCCTTAGATCTCCTTACCTGGAAACCGGTGATCTTCGCTGCGAACGTCGGTGAGGATGATCTTGCCGATGACGGCGCTTCCAATCCGCATGTACAGGCTGTCCGCAAGTTCGCTTCTGAGAACGACAGCGAAGTGTTTGTTGTGTGCGCGCAGATCGAGGAGGAGATCTCCGAGTTAGATGACGATGAGAAAAAGATGTTCTTAGATGACCTTGGTTTAAAGGAGTCCGGACTTGACAAGCTGATCGCGGCAAGCTACCGTCTCCTCGGTCTTATCAGCTACCTGACAGCAGGAGAGAAGGAGACACGTGCATGGACCATCAAGGTCGGCACAAAAGCACCGCAGGCAGCAGGAAAGATCCACACCGATTTCGAGCGCGGATTTATCAAGGCAGAGGTTGTAAACTACAAGGATCTCTTAGACTGCGGTTCCTACAACGGAGCGAAGGAAAAAGGACTTGTCCGCATGGAAGGTAAGGACTACGTGATGAAGGACGGAGATGTCGTTCTTTTCCGGTTCAATGTATAATTTCTCCTGAAGATCTGATAGAATAAGGAATATAAAAGTCATGGAGTGTATCAGTTAAACACCATTCCATGGCTTTTCTTTTGTTTTAGGACAGATTCCTGGCGGTTCCTGTTTGAGCAAGACGTGAACGGCAGTTCATGTCGAATAAACACGAGGACTGTCAAGCGAATCTGTTTGCTTTTTGCCGCTTTTCGGAGTAAAATAAAATTCACCAAAGAAAAAAGGAGAACAGAATCAATGTCAGGAGCAGATGTAAGCTTCGTTCACCTGGGGATCTCGATTCCCCACATGGTGAAGAGCTTTTCAATCGGAGGAATATCCTTTGCGTACTACGGACTGATCATCGGGATCGGCATGATCTTAGGACTCTGTGTTGCCCAGTCCGATGCGAAGCGCAGGGGACAGAATCCAGATATTTACCTTGATTTCGCACTTTACGGAATTATCTTTTCCATCATCGGAGCGCGGATCTACTATGTTTTCTTCCAGTGGGCCTACTACAAGGACCACCTGATGGAGATCGTGAACTTGAGGAAAGGCGGACTTGCGATCTACGGCGGAGTGATCGCCGGAATCCTGACGCTGCTTGTCTTTACAAAGAAACGCCACCTTTCCTTTTTGTCCATGGCAGACAGCGCATGCCTTGGACTTATAACCGGACAAATGATCGGACGATGGGGTAACTTTATCAACTGCGAGGCCTTCGGCCGCTACACAGACTGCCTGTTTGCCATGCGGATCAGACGTAGCATTGTGAATGAGAGCATGATCTCACAAAATCTCCTTGACCATCTGATCCTGGACAATGGAATCGAGTACATTCAGGTCCATCCGACGTTCCTCTACGAGTCCCTCTGGAACTTCGGTCTCCTGATGTTCATGCTCTGGTTCCGCAAGCGGAAAACGTTCACAGGGGAAATGCTTTGTATCTATCTGGCCGGGTATGGAATCGGAAGAGCGTGGATCGAAGGATTGAGAACGGATTCTCTCCTGATACCGGGTACCCAGATCGCGGTATCCCAGGCATTGTCTGTTGTGCTGGCGACCGTCTCTCTTGTGATCCTTATTTACAACAGGAGAAAGGCTTTCGTCCAGGGAAAGGAAGCAAACTGATATGGAGAGCAGGGAAGAATTGGTAAATCAGATCGAGGAGGCGAGAAAACGATTGAACGGAAGTATTGATGGAAAGGAGTCCTACGATCTGATCTACCGATACAGTGTGGAACTTGACCGGCTGATCGAACAGTATATGGACGCGGGATACTAGGGGGGGCGCAGTACATAAAAATCGAATATACTCCAGATAAAATGCGGAAAAGCTGCCTGAAAGGCGGCTTTTTCGCGTTTTATAGGAAGATTTCCATAAAATGGCACCTTGTTTGTTACTGTACACGGGTAGGAATTTTCTGAACTGAAAATTCCGTACAATACAGTGGTGGTAGTGGATTTTGCCGATTCGGAATGCGAAGCATCGGCATAATCAGTTACTGTTTGCGCAAGGCGTGAACAGTGACCCTTGTTTTGTACATGAAAAAATGAAAAATTCCTTGCTATTTTAAAGTAAATGTACTAAGATTACATTAGAAGTGGTGGAAAGTGGATAAAAGTGGTTTAAAATGGTGGATCAGTGGATTACGATGGACCACATAATCACAGGAGTGAGTAATGTTCATTGGAGAGTACAGTCATACAATCGATGCAAAAGGCCGTCTGATTGTCCCTTCCAAATTCCGTGAGCAGCTGGGCGATGAGTTCGTTGTTACAAAGGGATTGGATGGGTGTCTCTTCGTGTACGAAAATTCTGAGTGGAAATCTTTTGAGGAAAAGCTCCACGCGCTTCCTCTTACGAATGCTAATGCCAGAAAGTTTTCGAGATTTTTCCTGGCTGGTGCCTGTGCCTGTGAGGTGGACAGGCAGGGAAGGATCCTGATCCCTTCTGTTTTAAGAGAATTCGCGAAGCTGGAAAAAGACGTCGTCTTAGTCGGCGTCGGAAGCCGGATTGAGATCTGGAACAAGGCGGTCTGGAACGAGAAGAATGTCTACGATGACATGGAAGAAATTGCAGAAAATATGGAAGGTCTTGGCATATGATTTTTGAACATAAATCAGTCCTGCTGATGGAAACCGTCGACAGCCTGAATGTAAAATCGGATGGGATCTACGTGGACGGGACTTTAGGCGGCGGCGGACATGCATACGAAGTATCCCGGCGACTCGGCGAAAAGGGCCGCCTGATCGGAATCGATCAGGACGCGGACGCGATCGCGGCGGCGACAGAACGTCTTCTCCCATTTAAAGATAAAGTAACGATCGTGAGAAGCAACTACAAGAATATCCGGGAAGTGCTCTTTAACCTTGGAATTGAAAAGGTGGATGGCATTTATCTGGATCTTGGTGTGTCTTCATACCAGCTGGATACGGCGGACCGTGGATTCTCTTACAGAGAGGATGCCCCGCTGGATATGAGAATGGATCAGAGAAACGACAAGACCGCGGCGGATATCGTAAACGGCTACAGCGAGATGGAGCTGTATAGAATTATCCGCGATTACGGCGAGGATCGTTTCGCAAAGAATATCGCGAAGCACATCGTCAGAGAGAGGGAGATCCACCCAATCGAGACGACACTGCAGCTCGCAGAGATCATCCGCGGCGCGATCCCGGCAAAGATCCGTGCTGAGGGCGGACATCCGGCAAAACGGACATTTCAGGCGATCCGCATTGAATTAAACCACGAGCTGGATGTGTTAAACGATTCCATCGACACAATGATCGACCTCTTAAATCCGGGTGGACGTTTATCGATCATTACGTTCCACTCTCTGGAGGACCGCATCGTGAAGACGAGATTCCGCACAAATGAAAATCCGTGTATCTGCCCTCCGGATTTCCCGGTATGCGTATGCGGAAGAAAGAGCAAAGGCCGCGTTGTGACGAGAAAACCGATCGTTCCATCAGATGAGGAACTGGAAGAGAACAGAAGATCAAAGAGTTCGAAACTGAGGGTGTTCGAGAGAAGCTGAGAGCCCCCAAGTACAGAAAAAGCAGAAAGTTTATGGTAAATGTTCAGCAGGTCTGCATGTTCCTGAAATCGACAACAGGGGAACATGAGCAGAACGGCACTGGACTGTTGCATATATATTAGAAAGGAAGTGATGGTATGGCAGCAAGGAGACGGAAAAGAGCCCCGCAGACCGAAGAATATGTAGAGGGAAATACTGTCCGTAAAGTCGAGCGTGTTCCCCGGTACGAGGAGCAGGAAAGAGGACATCAGCAGAAGCGGAATGTATCCCATACCGTTACAGTTCGGAGAAATCAGGAAAAAGCGCTTCAGATGAATCTTTTTTCCGTATTGTTGCTGACAGTGGCGGTGATCTGCACACTGTATATCTGTGTGAGCTATTTAAAGCTTCAGTCTTCCGTCACAGCGAGACTCAATCATATTGAGAGTCTGGAGGAGAGTATTGAAAAACTGAAAGGGGATAACGACGCTCTTCTCACAAGGATCAACACGTCGGTGGACCTGGATTATGTGTATAAGGTAGCGACTGAGGAACTGGGAATGGTTTATGCCAATAAGGACCAGGTCCGCTTATACAATAAGACGGAAAGCGAGTATGTAAGACAGTATGAAGACATCCCGGAACGGTAATAATAAGAAAGTTTTTACCATGAGTATGAAAGAAAAGCTGGCGGTTACGGTTCTCGTAACGACGCTGGCTTTGTTTGGTCTTGTCGTTGTTTTATACCGGATGATCAAGGATAAAAACGAGGACTACACCCAGATCGTATTGAACCAGCATTCCTCCTACGACAGCCGGACGATCCCGTACCGCCGCGGCGATATCGTGGACAGGAACGGAACATATCTGGCTACCAGTGAGAAGGTCTACAACCTGATCCTTGATCCGAACCAGATCAACCAGGATAAAGAGAACTACCTGGAACCGACGGTGTCCGCACTCTGTGAGGTATTCGGATACGACAGGGCAGATATTCTGGCGACGATCTCCGCCAATGAAAATTCCTACTATGTGCCTTATGAGAAACAGATCTCCGCAGACAAGAAGGAAGAATTTGAGACAAAAAAGAAAGAGCTGAATGATGCCTACGCGAAGTCAAAGGAAGACAGTGGAAAGAAGATCAAGGGCGTCTGGTTTGAGGATGAGTACCGGAGATTTTATCCGTATAATACCCTGGCCTGCAACGTGGTGGGATTCTCCTACGATAACGGAAAGCAGGGAAGTGGCGGAATTGAGCAGTATTACAATGACCAGCTCACCGGAACAAACGGAAGAGAGTATGGATACCTGGATGACGAGTCCAACATGGAGAAGGTCATTAAATCCGCTGAGAACGGAAATACCATCGTCTCCACCATCGATGTGAATATCCAGAGGATCGTGGAAAAGTATATCGACGAATGGATGAGCGGGATCGGAAGCAAGACGGCGGCTGTTATCGCCATGGATCCGAGAAACGGTGAGATCCTTGCCATGTCCTCCAACCGCAGATTTGATCTGAATAATCCGAGAGATCTGAGCTATGCCTATTCTCAGGAAGAGATCACGGCCATGACGGATGAGGGCAGGATGGATGCCTGGAACCAGATGTGGAGAAATTTCTGTGTAAATGATACTTACGAGCCGGGTTCCCCGGCGAAGCCGATGACAGTTGCGGCGGGGCTTGAGGAAGGCGTCATCAGTCAGAATGATACATTTCTCTGCGACGGCGGACAGGATGTTGGCGGCTACAGGATCAAATGTTCCAATATCTATGGACACGGAATCCTGACGTTGGAGCAGTCCTTAATGAAATCCTGCAACGATGCTATGATGCAGATCGCGGCGAAACTCGGAGTACAGCGGTTTGCAAAATATCAGAAATTATTCGGCATGGGTCAGAAGACCGGAATCGATCTTCCGGGAGAGGCATATGGACTGATCTACAATGCGGACAATATGGGCCCGACAGACCTTGCGGTAAACTCCTTCGGACAGAGCTATAACAGCACGATGATCCAGATGGCGGCGGCATTCGCCTCTGTCATCAACGGCGGTTCCTACTATGAGCCCCATGTGGTAAAGCAGATCTTAAATGATCAGGGTTCTGTTGTGAAGAAAATAGAGCCGAATCTGGTGCGGGAGACGGTTTCCCAGTCCACCAGCGACTTTATCAGGCATGCGCTGTTTATGACCGTTGACGATGAGGAAGGAACCGGTAAGGCGGGACGGGTTGCCGGATACAAGGTCGGCGGAAAGACGGGAACGGCGGAGAAGCTTCCGCGTTCCGCCCACAACTATCTCGTATCCTTCTGTGGATTTGCGCCGGCGGATGACCCGCAGCTTCTTATGTACGTGGTCATCGATACCCCGAATCTTCCGGGCAAAGAGCAGGCGCACAGCACTTTCGCCACAGAGGTTTTCCAGAAGATCATGGCGGAAGCGCTTCCATACTTAAATGTATTCCCGGATACGGATACGACGACGGAGGACGCAAGTCTTGCGGATCAGAATGAGGGGATCACGAATAACAACGAGGGTGGACTGGAGCCTGGAACCGGCGAGACCGCGGCGGAGACTGAGGCACCGACGGATGCGGAAGGAAATGTGATTCAGACAGAGCCTGCGCCGGAGGAAGAAGTGATTCCGTATGATGACGGTCTTGGACTTCCGGATGATATGCCGTCCGACGGATCGGGATCCGCGGCGGAGAGTGCGGGCGAAGCCCAGAGTATGGAATCGGTTCAGGAGACTGAGACCATGAAGAATGGAGCGGAGGAGACAACGCAGACCGCGCAGTGATCTGCTGACAGTTTAGCCATGTAGTGATTTATATTTGTGCAGAAAAATGTGCTGCAAGCTTGCTTGCATAAGCGTTTTCCTGCACAAATTAGTATATAGGGTGGCTGTTGCCATACATTTGGAAGAAGATGCCGGTGAGTACTGAACAATTACATATGGGGAATAATAGGAGAAGATCATGAAGAGAGAGATGGATATGGCGGAGGTTTCCGACGGAAAACTCTATGGCCTGGATGATATGGTGAAGGCGGACTGCGCAGGGTGTGAGGGCTGCCATGCCTGCTGTACCGGGATGGGAACCTCCGTGGTTCTCGATCCTTTTGACGCGTACCGCATGACGGCGGGGACAGGGAAGACCTTTGAGACGCTTCTCGCGGGACCTCTGGAACTTAATGTGGTGGATGGGATCATTCTCCCGAACCTCAAGATGGCGGGGGAGGAGGAGGCCTGTTCCTTTTTAGACCAGAATGGACGCTGCAGGATTCATGCGTACCGCCCAGGGATCTGCCGGCTGTTTCCGCTTGGAAGAATTTATGGGGACGGCGGTTTTAAGTATTTTTTGCAGGTTTACGAGTGCGCGAAGGAGACCAGGACCAAGGTAAAGGTTAAAAAATGGATCGATATGCCGGAGCCGAAGCGGTATGATGAGTTTGTCTGTACCTGGCATTACTTTTTAAAGGATCTGGAGCGGGTGATCGGAAAAGACACCTCCGGACAGGCGGCGAAGACCGTGAGTCTTTATCTTATGAAACAGTTTTATCTGATTCCTTATAATAAGGAAGAGGAATTCTATCCGCAGTTTGAGGAGAGAATGGCCGGGGCGAAGAGGGCGCTGGCTGGATTTCTTGCAATGTAATAAAATCCGTGCATGAGGAAACGGGAAGTCCCGTATATTAATTACCAAGACTTTTAAGATGAAGGTTTTGACATGGCGGAATTTCTGACACATCACAGAAAGAAGCTTTTTATCGTTTTTTTAATCTCGGTGCTTCTGATGGTGGGGCTGTGCGCCCAGCTGGGATTCTTGATGATCGCGAGGTCGGACCACTACAGCAAGATGGCGGATGAGCTCCACAAGAGGGAGCGGACCATCAAGGCTGCCCGGGGCGAGATCGTGGATCGGAATGGCACTGTGATCGCCGCGAACCGGACGGTCTGCACCGTGTCCGTGATCCACAATCAGGTGACGGAGCCGGAGAAGGTGATCCGGGAGCTGGTGCGGATCCTGGAGCTTCCGGAGCCGGAGGTCCGGAAAAAGGTAGAAAAGTGGTCTTCCAGGGAGATCATCCGGACAAATGTGGAGAAGTCGGTGGGGGACCAGATCATGAATCTCGGACTCTCCGGTGTGAAGGTCGATGAGGATTATAAGAGATATTATCCTTACGGAAGTCTCGCATCAAAGGTCCTGGGATTCACCGGAGCGGACAATCAGGGGATCATCGGCCTGGAGGTCATGTACGAGAGGTACTTAAAGGGCAGGGATGGTCTGATACTGACGACCTCCGACGCGAAGGGCACGGAACTCCAGAATGCCGCGGAGGAGCGGGTGGAGCCGGTGCCCGGAAATACCCTGACCGTGAGCCTGGATGTGAACATCCAGAAGTACGCGGAGCAGGCGGCGTACCAGGTCATGGAGAAAAAAGGTGCGAAGGCGGTCTCCGTGATCGTCATGAATCCCCGGAATGGGGAGATCTACGCTATGGTAAATGTCCCGGAGTTTGATCTGAACGACCCGTTCACGCTGAATGTGGAAAGCGGCGGACTCACTGGGACGGAGCTCCAGGACGCGAGAAATAAGATGTGGCGGAATCGCTGCATCAACGATACCTACGAGCCCGGCTCCACATTTAAGATCATCACAGCCGCAGCAGGGCTGGAGGCGGGAGTGGTCCATCTGGATGACAGGTTCTCCTGCCCGGGCTTCCGGATCGTGGAAGACCGGAAGATCCGCTGCCATAAGATCGGTGGACATGGAGGAGAGACATTTTTACAGGGAGCCATGAACTCCTGTAACCCGGTGTTTATCGACGTTGGCGCGAGACTTGGCGTGGATTCGTTCTATCATTATTTCGAACAGTTTGGGCTTCTCGGAAAGACCGGGATCGATCTGCCCGGCGAGGCAGCGACGATCATGCACAAGAAGGAAAATATGGGACTTGTGGAGCTCGCCACCGTCTCCTTTGGACAGTCCTTTCAGATCACGCCGATCCAGCTCATCACGACGGCGTCCTCCATCATAAACGGGGGCAGGCGGATCACGCCCCACTTTGCGATGAATGTGGAGAGCACGGATGGGACATATTACCAGAAGTTTTCCTATCCGGAGCGGATGGGAGTCGTGTCGGAAGCTACCAGCGAGACCATGCGGTATATTTTAGAGCAGGTAGTGGCGGAAGGAAGCGGAAAGCGGGCGAAGCTTCCAGGTTACCGGGTCGGCGGAAAGACGGCGACATCGGAGAAGCTGCCGAGAAGCTTAAAGAAATATATTTCTTCTTTTTTAGGATTTGCGCCCGCCGATGATCCCCAGGTCATCGCGCTGATCACTATCGACGAGCCGGTGGGGATCTATTACGGCGGAACCATCGCGGCACCGGTGGTGGCTGATATTTTTTCGAATATTCTTCCGTATCTGGATATCACGTCGGTTTCGGAGACGGATTAATATTGAACCGCTCTGCGCTTTGTGCGTATGTGAGCATAGATGGCAGGAGAAATTCAGGTCTTTTGGCCTTTGTATCAAATGTTCTGATTGATTATTGGGAAAAAAGGACGTATACTATTTACGCTATGAAATGTTGTCAGGCGGCAGCTGTGGGAGCGCCGAAGGCGCGGAACAGCTGAATTTCATGGTGCTGTCGGAAGACGGCATGTCAATTTACATAGGAAGTATGAGGTGCAGCAGGAAAATATGAGGTTCAGCATGGTAAATGAGACAATTCTGGCGATCATTATCGCCTTCGCAATCAGCGCAGCGCTCTGCCCGGTGATCATTCCATTTCTTCACCGGCTGAAATTCGGACAGCAGGTCCGCGATGACGGTCCGCAGAGCCATTTAAAGAAACAGGGAACACCGACGATGGGAGGACTCATCATCCTCACGGCGATCGTGATCACATCCTTATTTTACATTAAGAGCTATCCGCGGATCATCCCGATCCTCTTCGTGACGGTGGGATTCGGAATCATCGGTTTTCTGGATGACTACATCAAGATCGTCATGAAGCGTTCGGAAGGTTTAAACCCGATCCAGAAGCTCATCGGTCAGTTCATCATCACAGGGATTTTCACCTACTATCTGATGACTTCCGGAGAAGTGGGAACAGGAATGCTGATCCCTTTCACTGGCGGATTTGAAAATGGATACTATCTGAATCTCGGCTGGCTGTTTATTCCGGCGGTATTCTTTATCGTTCTCGGAACCGACAACGGTGTAAACTTTACAGACGGCCTTGACGGTCTCTGCACAAGTGTTACGATCCTTGTGGCGACATTCTTCACCGTGGTTGCCATCGGAGAAAACAGCGGGATCAGCCCGATCACAGGTGCCGTTGTGGGAAGTCTGTTAGGCTTTTTACTGTTCAACGTATATCCGGCGAAGGTGTTCATGGGAGACACGGGTTCCCTGGCCCTCGGCGGTTTCGTGGCATCCAGCGCGTTCATGATGCAGATGCCGATCTTTATCGCCGTCGTTGGCCTGATCTACCTGGTGGAGGTCCTCTCCGTCATCATTCAGGTCACATACTTTAAAAAGACTGGCGGGAAGAGAATCTTCAAGATGGCTCCGATCCACCACCATTTCGAGCTTTGCGGATGGTCCGAGACGAGAGTTGTCGCAGTATTTTCGATCGTTACGGCGATCCTTTGCCTGGTTGCCTACATGGGATTATAATTAGGGTAAATGTTCAGACATGCGCAGGAAAATAGCAGGCTGAGCGGTCATTCATTACGAGTATATAGGAGGAGAAACCATGTCACAGAAAGTATTAGTTGCAGGAACGGGAATCAGCGGTATTTCTGCCGCAAAGCTTCTGCTTGCCCAGGGCGGCGAAGTGGTTCTTTATGATGGAAATGAGAAGCTTTCCGAAGAGAAGCTGAAAGCAAAATTTGATGAGGGCGCGAAGGTGACGATCGTTCTCGGTGAACTGAAGAAGACAGACCTTATGGGTGTGGAGTTATGCGTCATCAGCCCTGGTATTCCGCTTGAGTCACCGTTCGTTGCGGTGATCGACGAGGCGAAGATCCCGATCTGGAGTGAAATCGAGCTTGCTTACCACTGCTCAAAGGGAAAACTTGCGGCTATCACAGGTACAAACGGAAAGACAACAACGACAGCCCTCACAGGCGAGATCATGAGAAAGTTCTATAAGAGCGTATTCGTAGTAGGAAACATCGGTGATCCGTACACCGCTCACGCTCTTGAAACCACAGACGAGTCCGTTACCGTCGCGGAGGTTTCCAGCTTCCAGCTTGAGACCATCATGGATTTCCATCCGAATGTGTCCGCGATCACAAACATCACTCCAGACCATCTGGACCGCCATAAGACCATGGAGTGCTATATTCAGGTCAAAGAGGGGATCACAAGAAACCAGACAGAGGAAGATACCTGCGTATTAAACTACGAGGATCCGGTCCTCAGAGAATTCGGAAAGACCTTAAAGTGCAAGGTCCTCTACTTCAGCAGCAAGGAGAAGCTCGACGAGGGCATCTTCATGGACGGAGATTTCATCGTTTACCGCCATGATGGAAAGAACGAGAAGGTCCTCGATGTCAACGAGTTAAACATCATCGGAAGACATAACCACGAGAACGTGATGACAGCCGTTGCCATCGCGATCCATTTAGGCGTCCCGATGGATATGATCCGCGAGGCATGCAGGGAGTTCAAGGCTGTAGAGCACAGGATCGAGTATGTAAGAGAGCGTTTCGGCGTTACTTATTATAATGACTCCAAGGGAACAAACCCGGATGCGGCGATCCAGGCCATCAAGGCGATGCCGGGACCGACACTTTTAATCGCAGGCGGATATGACAAGCATTCCGAGTATGACGAGTGGATCGAGAACTTTGACGGAAAAGTCCGCTATCTCGTCCTCATTGGCCAGACAAGAGATAAGATCGCTGAGTGCGCAAAGAAACATGGTATCACGGATATCATGTACGCGGAAGACATGCAGGAGGCCGTTCAGGTATGCGCTTCTTACGCGAATGCAGGCGATTATGTGCTGCTCTCTCCGGCATGCGCAAGCTGGGGAATGTTCAAGAACTTTGAGGAGCGCGGACGGATCTTTAAGGAATGCGTCAACGCGCTGTAATGGAGGCTTAGCGTGGCTCGAAAGAAAGTTCGAAAAGCCGGCGGCAGGGCACAGGCGCAGAGACAGCAGGTACATCGTCAGCAGATGCAGAGACAGCAGATGCAGAGACAGCAGATGCAGAGACAGCAGATGTCCGGAGAACAGTTGGAGCGTCAGCAGATTGAAAGAGAGCGGGCGAAACGCCAGCAGGAGGGACAGCGAAGAGAGCAGCTTCTGATGCAGCAGCGCCGTGAGATGCAGCAGAGACAGGAAATGCTGCGGCAGCAGCAGATGTACGGGGCTCCTGTACAGGAAGAGGGAAAACGGAAAAAGAAAGCACGCCGTTTTTACGACTATGACCTCTTAGTGGTCATTATCTTCCTTACGGTATTCGGACTGATCATGATCTACAGTTCCAGCGCCTACAATGCCCAGGTGAGCAGGCAGCCGTCCAACTACTACATGGTGCGTCAGGGACAGATCGCCGTGGCTGGATTCATCCTGATGCTGATCATTTCAAAGATCGACTATCACTTCTTGGCGAAGTTTACTGTTCCGGCAGTAGTGGTATCCTATATCTGCGAGATCCTTGTAACATTTACACCACTGGGAATCGCGGTTAACGGCAAGAAAAGATGGCTGGGAACAAGATCCCTGCGTTTCCAGCCTGCAGAGCTTGTAAAGATCGTGGTGATCCTGCTTCTGGCCGTGCTCATCACGAGACTTGGAAAGCAGATCAATGAATGGCGGGTGTGGGGAATGATCGCGGTCCTCATCGGACCTCTGGCACTTCTCGTCACCATGAACAACTTAAGCTCCGGTATCATCATCTGCGGAATCGCTTTCGTCATGATGTTTATCGCGTGCAAGAGAAAATGGCCATTTATTGCGACGGTGGCGCTTGGAATCACTGTCATCGTCTTCGCGCCGCCTGTGGCCATCGCCCTCGAGAAGGCGGGAATCCTCCATTCCTACCAGCTGAGCCGAATCCTGGTGTGGAAAAACCCGGAGGCGTATCCGAAGTCCGGTGGATATCAGGTCCTTCAGGGACTGTACGCCATCGGTTCCGGCGGCCTTCTCGGAAAGGGACTGGGACAGAGTATCCAGAAGTTAAGCTTCCTTCCGGAGCCGCAGAACGATATGATCTTCGCGGTGATCTGCGAGGAGCTGGGACTTTTCGGCGCGGTAGCCGTGATATTCATGTTCCTGTTCATGCTGTACAGATTTTTAGTCATCGCCGGAAATGCGCCGGATCTATTTGGTGCAATGCTGGTGACAGGTGTTCTGGCACATATCGCGATCCAGGTCGTCTTGAACATTGCCGTTGTTACGAATGTGATTCCTAACACGGGAATCACGCTTCCGTTTATCAGTTACGGGGGTACGTCGGTGCTGTTTTTGATGATTGAGATGGGAATGGTACTAAGTGTGTCCAACCAGATCAGGCTGGAACAGCAGTAACATAATTGATACTCTTGCATATACTGTTTTATAGCGGCATATGCGGGGGAATCGGTTTGCAGGTGTTTAAAGTTCAGGGGCTTAAGCCTCTGCATGGAAAAATAAAAGTCCAGGGTGCAAAAAACGCGGTGCTGCCCATGATGGCGGTGAGTCTTTTGACAGAGGGAAGAACCGAGATACGGAATGTTCCGAGAATTTCGGACGTGTTCCTCATGGCGGAGATCTTAAGGGACCTTGGGTGTCAGGTGATGTTTCAGGACGATGTCCTGGAGATCGATGCCTCCGGGCTTTCTGGAACGGTGATCTCCGAGAAGACGGTGGGGAAGATGCGGTCTTCCAGCCTGCTTTTGGGACCGCTGTTATCCAGGGCCGGGGAGGTGACGACCTGGTATCCGGGCGGCTGTGTGATCGGAAAACGTCCGATCGATTTTCACCTGGATGTGCTCCGGGCAATGGGAGCAGAGATACTTGATGATGGCGGAATGCTGATTGCAAAAGCGAAAAAGCTTTGTGGAACAACATTCCGTTTTCCATATCCCAGTGTCGGGGCGACGGAGAACGCGTTGATGGCTGCCGCTCTGGCATCCGGCACGACAAAGCTCCTAAACTGTGCCAGGGAGCCGGAGATCGTGGAACTCTGCAGCTTCCTGCGTTCTATGGGAGCAAAGATATCCGGGGAGCGCACCGGGACTATCACGGTGGATGGGGTGGAAAAGCTCTTTCCGACGGATCATGTGACGGCAGGAGACAGAATCTGTGCGGGGACATACCTGGCGGCGGCAGCGGCAGCCGGCGGGGAGATCGAGATCACCGGTGTGGATCCGGTGGTTCTGGTAGAACCGTTAAAGGCACTCCGAAAAATGGGAGCCGGGATCCGGATATCCGGGGCGACCGGACCGAAAGCCAGGATCGGTATGGTGATGGAACGGCGTCCGGCCGGGGTCGAGATCGACACCGGGCCATACCCGGGATTTCCGACGGATCTTCAGTCTGTCTTTCTCGCCGTGGAGGCAGCGGGAAGCGGGGAGAGCCGGTTTAAAGAGACCGTGTATGAGGCACGGTTTGAGGCGGCGATGCGGCTTGCAGCCTTTGGGGCCGACGTATCGCTCCATAAAGATACAGCCATAATAAGAGGAAGATATCCTCTTGTTCCGGGGATTGCGGAGACGCCGGATCTTCGCGGCGGGGCGGCGCTTCTAGTGGCGGCCCTGGCGGCGGACGGACTCAGTGTGATCTCGGACAGTGGACATTTAAAGCGCGGGTACGAGGATATCGGAAGAGATTTGAGAAAGCTTGGGGCAGACATAGAGGAAGATGAGCTGTGATGATCGTGGCAATGGATTTTTTGCTCCTGACCAGAGTCTTCCGGTGATCAGTGTGTCGGGTGCGCGGGTCCCAATGATGTTACGTGAGAACAAGTGATCAGATAACAGGTGAAGAGAAAATGTTATTTAGAAGAAGAGGTCTTGGATTTGGAAGACGCGGCTTCAATTTCCATTTCGGGAGAAGAAGCAGCAACGGATTTGGAATGTACAACAGGAGAGGAGGAAGAAAGACGGGGATCATCATTGGAGTGATCCTGGCGATTCTCGTCATTCTTCTCGTTCTTGTCTTTTCGATACGGATCAAGGATGTGGAAGTGAGCGGAAATAAGCAGTATACGAAGGAACAGATCGAGTCGCTCTTATTTGACGGTAAGTGGTCCAGAAATTCCGCGTTCTGCTATTATCAGAACCGGTTTAAGGAGCACAAGTCCATTCCGTTTATCGAGGAATATAAGATCAATTTCAAGAGCCCCACAAAGGTGGAGGTCGTTGTGTTTGAGAAGAGCGTTGTGGGCTGCGTCTCCTACATGAGCAGCTACATGTACTTCGATAAGGATGGAATCATTGTGGAGAGCTCTTCCGAGCAGCTTCCGGGCGTTCCGGTGATCACTGGTCTCGAGTTCGGACATATCGTCCTGCACCAGCCGCTTCCGGTGGCGGATCAGGATATTTTCGGCGAGATCTTAAACCTGACCCAGGTGCTGAATGTCAGCGATATCCAGGTGGACAAGATCAACTATAACAGCTACAATGAGGCGGAGCTTGTGATGGGGGACATCACGGTGGAGCTTGGAAATTCGGATAGCCTTGACGGAAAGATCGCGGAGCTTCACGATATCATGACGGAGCTCACAGGACTTTCGGGTACGCTGTATCTGGATACCTATGACGAGACGAATTCCAGCCCGACGTACCGTTTTGTGAAGAAGAATTAGAGTAACGATTCATCAGGTCTGCGCACTTGCTGCGCTGACCGTAAGAAAGCTTAGGCCGGGGACAGCGGAAAATCAGTGTTTTTTTCAAAAAAACCATAAATTTAAGGTTGATATTTTTCAAAAAATCAAATATGATATATGTTAGATTAACTTGGGATTTTTATGACCATGCTAATACAGATGTAATAGATTGATAGATATTAAAGGAGGAGACATTCTTGTTAGAGATTAAGATAAACGAGGCAGAGAATGCCGCAAGAATTCTTGTGATCGGTGTCGGCGGTGCCGGAAATAACGCGGTAAACCGCATGGTAGAAGAAAATATTATGGGCGTTGAGTTTATCGGTATCAACACAGATAAACAGGCGCTTCAGTTCTGTAAAGCTCCGACTGCCATGCAGATCGGTGAGAAGCTCACAAAGGGACTCGGCGCAGGCGCAAAGCCGGAGATCGGCGAGAAGGCAGCTGAGGAGAGCCAGGAGGAGATCTCCCAGGCACTTAAGGGCGCAGATATGGTATTCGTTACCTGTGGTATGGGAGGCGGAACCGGTACCGGTGCAGCTCCGGTGATCGCTCAGATCGCAAAAGACATGGGAATTCTTACAGTCGGCGTTGTAACAAAGCCGTTCCGCTTCGAAGCCAGACAGAGAATGAACAACGCGTTAAAGGGAATCGAGAACTTAAAGAACGCAGTGGATACTCTGATCGTGATCCCAAACGACCGTCTCCTTGAGATCGTTGACAGACGGACAACCATGCCGGATGCATTAAAGAAAGCCGATGAGGTTCTTCTCCAGGCAGTACAGGGAATCACAGACCTGATCAATGTTCCGGGTCTTATCAACCTTGACTTCGCTGATGTTCAGACTGTTATGACAGATAAGGGCATCGCTCATATCGGTATTGGTAAGGCGAAGGGCGACGAGAAGGCACTTGAGGCTGTTAAGCAGGCTGTATCCAGCCCGCTTCTTGAGACAACCATCGAGGGTGCTTCCCACGTTATCATCAACATTTCCGGCGACATCAGCCTGATCGAGGCAAACGAGGCTGCTGGCTATGTTCAGGAGCTTGCAGGCGATGACGCTAACATCATCTTCGGCGCTATGTACGATGAGAATGCGGAGGACGAGGTAACGATCACAGTTATCGCTACAGGCCTTGACGCACACGGTGCAAACACACCGGTTGAGCGCGCAATGAAGGATTTCACAAACTACAAGACAAAGGTACCGGCTCAGCAGGCCCCGGTTCAGAGAACTGCTCCGTCCGTAAAGACTCCGTCTGAGGCAGCAGCTACAACAGAGACTTCCGCACCGAAGTACAACATCCCGACTGGAAATGCCCCGGTTTACCGTCCGGCACAGCGCGGCGAGACCCAGATCAATATCCCGGATTTCTTAAAGAACCGCAGATAAGATTCTGAGGACGGACAAGCCGTATTGGAATTTAATTTATGAACATATTGAGACCTGGAAGAGAGAAATCTTTTCCAGGTCTTTTTGTGTAATAGGAAATTCCGAGGAATTCCCTATTACACAAAAGGCACTAACGTGCCAATGATGCGCACTCGCGCGAAATATTTCTGAAATTTCACCGCAGATCGCGACAAAAATCGTCCAGATCTGCTCTCTTTTTGTTCTTCTTTTTTCGTGTATTCCGCAAATGTCTGCGGAAATCTCTGATCTTCATGAAAAAACAGGAGAGATTCTGTTAAAACGACCCGATGGGTTTTCAAATTTCTCGTCCCTGCTTTGACAAATTCTGGAGAGAAAGACAGGTATACTATGGGAAAACATCAGAAAGGGATGCCAGGGAAAGGAGGAAGTCCGGTGGAGTATGATTGGTACGCCGATCTCTTTTTTCTGGAGGAGGTGTACCGGGATGTTTTGATCTTATGGCTGGCGGCGGTGCTTATGAGAAGGCGGGCAGAGGCCTTGAGACTTCTGGGCGCCGGGATCGCCGGGGGACTCTGCAGTACTGGAAGCGTTTATCTGGAACTTATGGGAAGATGTCCTGCAGGCGGACAGCCGGTATTCGCTGGGATATGGGAAGTTTGGAAACTGCTGGTGACAGGATTTTTGATGATCTGGATCGCTTTTCCGGGAAAACAGACCATGCGCCAGGAGAAAAGGAATGCTTCTGCAGATAGAGGAGATTCCTGGATGAAAGTTTTGAAGTGGCGCGGGAAGGAACTGGGAGTCCTGGTCTTATCCGCAGGGATTTTGCAGAGTGGGCTGGCGATTCTGCGGGAGCGGTGTTTTCTTACAGGCTGGAAAAGTCTGATGTTTATGGGATTTTTCTGTATGGGAGTTCGTTTCTTGGCGGTAGCTCTTGTGAGGCGGCCGATGATCGGGAAAACACGGTATCAGGTCCGTCTTTTCTTAAATGAAAAGTCGAAGGAGTTCACGGCGATGGCGGATTCAGGGAATCGGCTCGTGGAGCCTGTGACGGGAAAGCCGGTGAGCATTATCGCGGCGGCGGATGCGAAAGAGTTCTTAGGCGAGAAGGCGGGAGTCCTTATGATCCCATACCGGGCTGTCGGAACGGAAAATGGAATGCTGCCGGGAGTTCTCTTTGACCGGATGGAGGTCATGTCCGAAGAGTGCGGGAGTATCCGGATCGAGCGTCCGATCGTGGCGATTTCGAAGGAACCTCTGTTTTTCGGGAAGGATTTTACGATGATACTGCCGGAGTGTCTGGTGTCAGGGGAAAATGTGCCTGTGGCAATAGGGGATTGACATGAAGTCTGAACGACGATGTGTGAAAAAATAACTGTGAAGGTGACTAACAGTTAGAAAAAGGAGAGAATGAGTATGATTATGAGAATTTCTATGCCAAACCGGTTCCGCCTCAAAAAAGTGATGGGGTTCCGCACGATGATTCGTCCGGAGCGGGGGGAGATCCATTATATTGGAGGTGCGGATATTCTTCCGGCTCCGCTGTCACTGAAGGAGGAGACTGAGGCGTTAAATAAGTTTGGAACCGAAGAGGAGAAAGAGGCAAAGGCAGAGCTGATCGAGCACAATCTCCGCCTGGTTGTCTACATAGCAAAGAAATTTGACAATACCAGCGTTGGCGTAGAGGACTTGATCTCCATCGGGACCATTGGACTCATCAAGGCCATCAACACCTTTAACCCGACGAAAAATATCAAGCTGGCGACCTATGCGTCCAGATGCATTGAGAATGAGATTCTGATGTATCTTCGTAGGACCAGCAAGATGAAGCTTGAGGTTTCCATCGATGAGCCGTTAAACGTGGACTGGGACGGGAATGAGCTTCTGCTGTCGGATATTCTCGGGACGGAGGAGGATGTGATCTATAAAGACATGGAGGATGAGGTGGAAAAAGACCTTCTTAAGAATGCGGTGAGCCGCTTAAGCCCGAGGGAGAGAAAAATCGTGGAGCTGCGCTATGGTCTGAAGCGCCGGGATGGGGCGGAGATGACGCAGAAAGAGGTGGCGGATCTCATGGGGATCTCCCAGTCATATATTTCGAGGTTGGAGAAGAAGATCATGATGAGGCTGAAGAAGGAAATCGTGAAATTTGAATAAGAAAATTAAAAAGACTGCCCGGCTGATGAATCAGGTTCATCGGTCAGACAGTCTTTTAAATTATTCCTGATCGTATAGCTTCGTATACAGCGTCTCACAGAGCGAATCCGCATAGGACTGGTCAGGGATGTCGCGGCCGGTGATGAGGAAATCCTGGATCAGCTCGAAGCGCTTGAGACTCAGTTCCTCGCCGGAGAGGTCCGGGTCTTCCATCAGAAGCTGCTCATCCAGCTCTTTTGCGGAGTAATTCTTTAAGAACCAATCGATGATCTCCTGGGTCTGGCGTTTTTCATCGTCGGCTTCCACCTTTAACTCGGCAGCGCGCTTCCTTGAGGAGACTGCAACGACAAAGCTGCCGATGGCGAGAACAACGAGAACGCCCTCAAACATATATTTCTGGAATCCTGCCATTGGGAGATGGAAAATTCCCAGAAGGCAGAGTGCCGCGCCGATGGCAAGTACCCCGCCGACTAAGAAGAACGCGGATGCGGAGGAACTCATGTCATCGTAGCGCTGGCCCTTATCCACGTAGGCGTGGACCGGCTCAGCGGCCGGGGAAGACTTCTCGGGTGGATTATCCCCGGAGAACTCCGTATCAGTCCCTTCACCGGAAAACGGATCCATCTCCTGAGCCATGGCGGCAAGCTGTTCTTCCTGTTCCTTCTTTTTCATGGCTTCCGCCACTTCTTTTGATTCCACGAGGGGACCGCCGCAATCGCTGCAGACTTTGATTCCCTCGACAAATTCCATATCGCATTTCGGACAATAAGGCATAATCTGTACCTCCATATAAAAAATACATTGCATATTACGGTCTGCGCTTTCACACTAAGCGCTGCTTTGCGGCTGCCGTAATCCGCTTCGCCGCTCGTGCCAAACATGCGAGCATGTTTTTCACTCACTTACTGCTCAGCATATCATAAATTTTCTATTTCGTCCACAGTTTGGGCAGTTTTGCACTTCCATTTAGGTAGGAAATCGGTTAAAATAGGAGCGAGTCCTGTCCGTATGGAATGGAGAGAAAGAGGGCGGACGAAAGAGAAACAGAAAGGGGCAGTTTTGTATGAAAATTGCAGTTGTAACAGACAGCAACAGCGGAATCACCCAGGCTCAGGCAAAAGAGATGGGAGTTGCGGTTCTGCCAATGCCGTTTATGATAGATGGAGAAACATATTACGAAGATATCACACTGACACGGGAGCAGTTCTACCAGAGATTAAAGGACAATGCTGATATCGCTACCTCCCAGCCCACACCAGATTCCATCCTGAAGATGTGGGACAAGCTCTTAAAAGAGTATGACCAGATCATCCATATCCCGATGTCCTCCGGACTTTCCGGATCCTGCTCCACAGCGATGATGCTGGCGGGAGAGGATGAGTACGAGGGAAAAGTGTTCGTCGTTGACAATCGACGGATCTCCGTGACCCAGTATCAGTCTGTAAAGGACGCGCAGATGCTGGCAGCTATGGGGATGGACGGAACGCAGATCAAGAAGCGCCTGGAGGAGACTGCGGCTGATTCCGTCATCTTCATCACCGTCGATACCTTAAAATACCTGAAAAAGGGCGGCCGGATCACACCGGCTGCAGCGGCTCTCGGCACACTTTTAAAAATCAAGCCAGTGCTGATCATTTTAGGTGAAAAGCTTGATTCCTTCGCGAAAGCCCGTACCATGAAGCAGGCAAAGACCATGATGATGAACGCGATCCAGAAAGAGCTGGACGGGAGGCTTCACGACAGTGAGTGCAGAAACTGCCATCTGGCAATCGCCCACACCGACAACGAGGAAGCAGCGCTGGAGTTTAAGAAAGAGGTCGAAGAGCGCTTCCCGAATGCTGATGTATACATGGCACCGCTTTCCTTAAGCATCGCGTGCCATATCGGACCGGGCAGCCTTGCTGTGACGGCAACGAGAAAGATGGAAGAGGAACATGAGAAAAATTAGGGAAAGGATCCGGAAAATTTACCGGAAGCATACGCCGAGCGTCAAGGTTCCCCTGATCATCCTGATGGTGATGTTCTGTATGATCCCGCTTCTCGTGGAGAGCCGGATCCTTGCCAGTTCCTCAAGACAGAGTCAGGTGGAGCGCCGGATCATTGATGTCCAGAACCAGTGTCAGATCCTGAGCAATAAGATGTCAAGAACTGGATATCTCACAAACTCGGTGGTGGACAACGCCGCCATCGATACGGAGCTCTCCCTGCTCTCGGATATCTTCAGCGGACGGATCCTGATCGTAAACTCCGGGTTTAAGATCGTAGAGGATACGTTTTCTCTCTCGAAGGGAAAGACATTGATTTCCAATGAGGTGATCAGGTGCTTCCAGGGTGAGAATACGAGCCGGTATGACAGCCTGAAACACTATTTCGTCCTGGCAATCCCAATTCCGGAGTTTGAGCAGGAGACGGGAACCATCACAACGGGAAAGACTGCGGGTGTGATGATCGTGACAGCGTCGACGGAGAGCATGTACAGTCTGGAGGACAGTCTGAATGATAAGGCATCCCTGTACGAGATGATGATCTTCGTGATCCTGCTGATCCTTGCGGTCCTCTCGGTCCATTTTATCATGAAGCCCTTTGGAAGCCTGATCGCGTCGATCCGGCGTGTAGGTGAGGGAAACCTGGATGAGGATGTCAATGAGGAGGCGTACCGGGAGACAAAGCAGATCTCCGAGACCATCAATAAAACCCTGGAGAAGCTGAAGGCCGTGGACCAGTCGAGACAGGAGTTTGTTTCCAATGTCTCCCATGAGCTCAAGACTCCGATCACGTCGATCCGTGTCCTTGCGGATTCCCTGATGGGAATGGAGGACACGCCGAAGGAACTTTACCAGGAATTCATGCACGATATCTCCGATGAGATCGACCGTGAGAGTAAGATCATCGACGATCTTCTGACTCTGGTCCGCATGGACAAGGCGTCCTCGGGACTTTCCTGCAGCCAGGTCCAGATCAACGGACTGATCGAGATGGTCTTAAAACGCCTGCGTCCCATCGCCAGAAAGCGGAATATCGAGCTGATCTTCGAGAGTAAGCGCGATGTCTCAGCGGATATTGACGAGGTGAAATTCTCCCTGGCGGTGAATAACCTGGTGGAGAATGCGGTCAAATATAATAAGGAAGACGGATGGGTCCGGGTCACACTGGATGCCGACCACAAGTTCTTCTATTTAAAGGTTGCGGATTCCGGAATCGGTATTCCTGCGGAGTTTAAGGAGCGCGTGTTCGAACGCTTCTACCGCGTGGACAAGGCGAGATCCAGGGAGACCGGCGGAACAGGGCTTGGACTTGCGATCACGAAAAGTGTGGTCCTGATGCATCACGGCGCGATCCGTGTGGACAGTGTCGAGGGCGAGGGAAGTACCTTTATGGTGCGGATCCCGTTGATCTATATTCCGTAGGAGGGAGAAAAATGAAGAAATTTAGGATGTTTCGGGTGTTTTTTCTCCTCTTCGCGGTCCTGTTCGCCTTAAGCGGCTGTACGGGAAAGACGACCGTGGAGCAGAGCGGAAATGCCTATACGATCTACTATTTAAACACGTCCGGGATCCAGCTCGTTGGAAGCGAGTACCGGACGGAGACGACGGACCTGGATGCACTGGTCCGGGAACTTCTCGATAAGATGGGAAATGTGCCGGCGGATCTCGACTGTCAGAGAGCGCTGCCGGAGCGGATCGAAAAGATCACCTACCGGATCGAGGGGAATGTTCTGTATTTATATGCAGATGCCAACTATGCGCTGATGAATTCGGTGCAGGAGATCCTGTGCCGGGCGGCGCTGACGAAAACACTGACCCAGATTCCGGATATCGAGTATCTGAGCATCTACTGCGCGGAGCAGCCGATCACGGACGCTGCGGGAAACCCGGTGGGAATGCTTTCCGCCTCTGATTTTGTGGACAGCATCCGCGATGTCAACTCCTTCGAGCGGACGGAGCTGACGCTGTATTTTGCCAATGAGGCGGGAGACCAACTGGTGGAGGAAAAGCAGGAAGTTATGCAGAACAGCAATACATCCCTGGAGCGCCTCATCGTGGAACAGCTGATCGAAGGTCCTCAGGAGCTTGGACATTATGCGACGATCCCGTCAGATGTGAAGCTTTTGAATGTGTCCGTCAATGATTCGGTCTGCTCGATCAACCTTGACGCGGCGTTTTTAAACAGCACTCTGGATGTGGCGGCATATATTCCGATCTATTCCATCGTGGATTCCCTTGCGGAGCTCTCGACGGTGAGCCGTGTGCAGATCCGGATCAACGGATCCCAGGACGATGTGTTCCGGGACCAGATTCCGTTAAGCACGGTATTTGAACGAAATTACGATTATATCGTAGGAGGAAAAAACGATTAAAAGGCCTTTGCTGTGTGTGACAGGGGGATTGGTACTTGGAGAGGCACTGAACCTGTGGATCCCGGCAGAGCAGATGATTTTTGGACTGGCAGTCTGGCTGCTCTTTTTGGTGTGCGTGTTTGTCCGCCGGAAGAGCAGATATGGGCTGCCGGTCTTTCTTTTTGTGGCGGGAATGTCTGCCGGATGTCTTCGGATGGGAGCGGAGCAGGCGGTTTTCTCCCGGGAGGAGGGATTTTTCCGGGAGGAACATGAGGATGGCGTGGTTCTTCAGGGAACTGTCCAGTCGGTGAAGGAGAAGGATGGGACGCTGGAGGTCGTGCTTAGGGATTGCGCAATGGAAGGCAAAGATGGGGAGTTTGGTGAGAAGCTTCGAAGAGTTTTATGTTATCTGGATGTGAATAAAACAGGGGAAGCAGCTGAGGCGGTTTCGAAGCAAAAACCATCACCCGCTGTCGGTGAGAAAATCCGAGTCTTCGGAGAGGGAAAAGCGGCAGATCCGGCGAGAAATCCTGGGGCGTTTGATTACCGTCTGTATTGCAGGTCCCGCGGAATTTCCGGGATCATCTATGCGGAGGGATATACGGTGACTGGCGGAAAGGTACATGTATTTTCGGACAGCCTGTACCGGATCCGGAGGTGCTTTTCTGAGCGGTTAAAGGCGATCGCTCTCCCGGAGGACGCTGGAATTCTGTCGGCGGTTCTCTTTGGGGAGAAGAATGATCTGGACAGTGAAATTTATGAACTTTACCGGAAGAATGGGATATCCCACCTCCTTGCCATCAGCGGGCTTCATGTCTCCATTGTGGGGCTGGGAATCTGGAAGATTTTCAGGAAAGGCGGGGCGGGGTTCTGGATCTCCGGGATCTTCGCAGGGGGATTTCTCTGCGCCTACGGCATGATGGTGGGCAGCGGCGCGTCTGTGGCCCGGGCGGTGTCAATGGCAGGGCTCTCCTTTCTCGCGGCGGCCGTAGGGCGGACATACGATCTTCCGACGGCGATGTGTATTCCGGCGGCAGGATTGCTGCTTGCCCATCCATATCTGCTGTCCCAGGCGTCCTTTCAGCTGTCCTTTCTTGCGGTGACATCACTGATCTATCCCGGCAGGCTTTTTTCTTCGCGGGGGGAAAAGCTTTTTACGGATGAAAAAATATCTGCGGCAGCGTCCGCGTTCTTTACAAGTCTTTCGATCCAGGTGGTGACAGCGCCGGTCATTCTCTGGCATTCTTTTGGGATACCGGTCTACGGGGTGTTCTTAAATCTAATTGTGATCCCGCTTATGACGTATGTGGTCATATCGGGATTTCTTGGACTAGGTCTGTCTTTTTTATCAGAATCGGTTGGGGGTGCGATGCTTGGAGGCGCGCATTATATTTTAAAATTTTATGAGGTGATATGTAATTGGACAGGGGAGCTTCCGGGGGCAGAGCTGGTGCTGGGGCAGCCGGAAATATGGAAAATTGGGTGTTATTATGGATTGATGATATTCGGATCAGTTGTTTATGAGAGGGGGATGGAGATTGCGGAAAATAAAAAACATCGCCTGGTGTTATTATGCGCCGCCTGGCTTGCGGCATTTCTTTTCCTGCTCCCATCCCGCCAAACCGGACTCTCTGCCACATTCCTCGACGTAGGCCAGGGCGACGGAATCGTTCTGCGCTCCGAATCCCATACGATCCTGGTGGACTGCGGCAGCAGCCAGCAGAAATCCATCGGAGAGAAGGTTCTGGTGCCGTATCTTAAGAGCCAGGGGGTGACGCGTCTGGATCTTGCGGTCATGACCCACGGGGACCAGGATCACATGAACGGGATCCGGTATCTTCTGGAACACCCGGAATCGGGAATCCGGGTGGGAGGTCTCATGATGCCGGAGGCGGGAAAGGATGAGATCTACGGGAAGATGGCGGAGCTTGCGAAAAAGCGGGATGTTCCTGTTTTTTATGCCCAAAAGGGAGATATATGGAATAACTTTCCGGGAAAAGGAATGTCCATGGAATGCCTGTCGCCGGATGGCGGAACAGAGTTCACGGACCGGAATGAGGAATCCCTGGTGTTCCGCCTGACCTACGGACGTTTTTCCATGCTCCTCACGGGAGATATGGAGACATCCGGGGAGGAAACACTTTTGACTTCCGGCGTTCTGACTCCGGTGACGATCTTAAAAGCCGGACATCACGGTTCCGCCACCTCATCCAGCGAAGAGTTTATAGAAAAACTGTCCCCATCCGTGACGATCCTCTCCTACGGAAGAAAGAACCGGTACGGACATCCTGCGGAGAAAGTCCGGGAGCGGCTTTTAGAACATGGATCAAAGATCTATGAAACAGGCCTTTCCGGCGCTGTCATGGTCCGGACAGATGGAAAGAAACTCAAAATAAAAACGATGCTTCCGCTTGACACAGACTGACCGTGCTTTACATCGGAAGGAAAAGTTTTAACTTCCGCTTACAAGGATTTTACAAAAAGTCCGTTTTGCATTTTACATCGCGTTTCTATAATAAGAGGAAAAAACATGAAATCCAGTAAAATTAAAACAATTGCAGGCCGGATCCTCTTTTTCATCGCAGTGTGCTTCATATTCATTATGCCGATTTTAAGTTTCCTTCGGATGAGCCTGACGACCGACGGAGGCTTTGGTCTGCAAAACTATGTGGACATGCTGCATGAGGAGAGAACAGTGAAGGCGGTCCGGAATACGCTTATCATATCCACCGCGTCAACAGTCATCGCGGTGGCGGCGGGAAGCTTTTTTGTATTCTTAACCGCCTATACGAATGTAAAGAGAAAGAAACTCTTAGAACTTCTGGTCCTCGCGCCGTATATCATCCCGTCCTACATTATCACACTGTCCTGGAGCAGCCCAGCGGCGATGTCCGCAGCGATCGTCTTCATTGTATTCTTCGTGTACAGCCTGGTGGTGCTCGTGAAGAAAAAGGATGAGGAGGACGCGAAGCGCCCGAAGGCGCAGCTTGACCAGTGTTCGTATATCTGATAAAATTAGAAAAGTTTCAAAATGATACCAATAAGACAGTTTACGGAGGCGGCTATGCAGACTTTAAACCAGGATATTAAGGATAAGACATTTAGGAGAGTCTATTTGCTGTTTGGGGATGAGCCGTTTCTTGTGAACAGTTATAAAAAGCGTCTCCGGGAGGCGATCGCCGGGGATGACACGATGAATTATAATTATTTTGAGGGCAAGGGACCGGATGTGAAAGAGATCATTAGTCTCGCGGACACCATGCCTTTTTTTGCTGAGCGGAGACTTGTGCTGATCGATGGCAGCGGATTTTTTAAGAGCAGTGCGCCGGAGGAGCTTGTGAATTATATCCCGGAGATCCCGGAGTCTACATGTATGGTGTTTGTGGAGAGTGAGGTCGACAAGAGGAATAAGCTCTACAAGAAGGTGAAGGACAACGGGTATGCAGCGGAATTAAAGAAGCAGGACGCGGACCAGCTGATGCGCTGGGCAGCGGGGATCCTTTCGAAGGACGGGAAGAAGATCACGCGCCAGGTCATGGAGTATTTTATGGAGCGGACCGGGGATGACATGGAGAATATCAGGATGGAGCTGGAGAAGCTGATCTGCTATACCATGGGGCGCGAGGTGATCACGAAGGAGGACGTGGAGGCGGTCGGGACGGTCCATGTGACGAACCGGATCTTTGAGATGGTGACGGCGATCGTGGCGGGGAATACGAGGAAGGCGATGGATCTCTATGAGGATCTTCTGACTCTGAAGGAGCCGCCGATGCGGATCATGTTTTTGATCGCGAAGCAGTTTAACCAGCTTCTGCAGGTGAAGGAATTGGCGGGGAAGGGGGCGCAGAAGAGTGAGATCGCGTCCAGGGTGAAGGTACCGCCGTTTGTGGCGGGGAAGCTGATGGCGCAGGCGAGGGCGTTTACGAGGGAGCAGATTCTTTCTTATGTGGAGTTTTGTGTGGAATCGGAGGAGGCTGTGAAAACCGGTCGACTCTCGGATCGGTTGGCGGTGGAGTTGCTGATTGCGAAGAAGTATGAGTAAGGTTGGATCAACTTGGCAAAAGGACGCGCAGGCCTGGCTTCGGATTCGGGTGCTGGTGGATTTCAGGGGCGGTTCCTCTAGGCTTGCAGAAAAATGCTAAGGGCGGAGAAAAGGTGACACAACTCGCTGCGCTCAGACAAGTGTCACCTTTCCTCCAACGCATTTTCCTGCGAGCCAAGAGGAAGCCAGAGCCCCCGCAATCAGGCATCCGGGTCCGAAGGCAGGCCTGCGCTGGGGGTTGGATGGAGCTGGGTACATTGACCGGTGCTGAGATATAAAAAAGAACCGCTGTTTCTGACACACCTCGGAAACAGCGGTTCTTTTTTATTTATGCGTAATAATCCAGTTCGATGATAAATTAAGCCATTGCGCTTACAGCTTTAGCCAAACGGGATACTTTTCTGGAAGCGGTATTCTTGTGATATACGCCCTTGGAAGTAGCCTTATCGATTTCGCTTGTAGCAGCAAGAAGTGCAGCCTGTGCAGCAGCCTTGTCACCAGCAGTAATTGCAGCCTCTACCTTCTTAACGAAAGTTTTCACTTTGGATCTGATTGCTTTGTTTCTAGCAGCTCTTGTCTCTGCTACTACGATTCTTTTCTTTGCAGATTTGATGTTAGCCAATCTGTACACCTCCATATTATTTTAAAAAATTATCTCTGTTTGTTTTGCATCAAAGCCTGGACACGGACAGTTCAATGTAAACATACTATTATATTTTAGCGAATATTTCCCGGTATGTCAATACATAAATTGCTTTTTTGCGAGAAAAATAAGGAGAAAGTTGAGATAGGAGGCGTGTTTATGAGACAGGCGGATGTGGAGTTTACGGTGAGGACGGATCTGGCGCTGGAGGAGAGGGAGAAGGTGCAGGGGAGTGAGATTCCGGGGATCCGGGTGCGGGAGTGGGAGAAGGAGGAGACTGGGATCCGGGTGACGGAGGTCGCGGTGTGTGATGAGAGAGGAGAGAAGGCGCTGGGAAAGCCGGTGGGGATGTATTTGACGGTGGAGGCGGCTTCGCTGGCGAAGAAGGATGATGATTATCACAGGGAGGTCTCGGAGGAGTTGGCGGGGCTTTTGCGGGGGATGCTAAAGGAGCATGGGCTTGAGACGGAGAAGATGGGGCGGCCGGTGAGAACTCTGGTCGTTGGCCTGGGAAATCCGGAGGCGACGCCGGATGCTTTGGGCCCGAAGGTTTTGGAGCATCTTCAGGCGACGAGGCATCTGGAGCTGGAGTATGGGACGGATTTTTGCAGGAAGCACGGGTATCCGGTCTTAAGCGGGATCACGCCGGGGGTCATGGCGCAGACGGGGATGGAGACGGCGGAGATCGTGAAAGGCATTGTGCAGGAGACGGAGCCGGACGCAGTGATCGTTGTGGATGCGTTGGCGGCGAGAAGTGCCGGGAGACTGGGAGTCACGGTGCAGCTATCCGATACGGGGATCCAGCCGGGATCCGGGGTCGGGAATCACCGGAGCGGGCTGACGGAGGAGACACTGGGGATTCCTGTGTTTGCGATCGGGATCCCGATGGTCGTCGGGGCGGCGGCGATCGTGTATGATACGGTTGGGGCGATGACGGAGGTGTTGAGGGAGAAGATAGGGTGTGATGTTTTGGAAAAAGATGATGAGGTAATGGAAGCGGAGGACTCGGACAGGGATCGAAATGGTGAAAAGAAAAGAAAATCCGGAGAGAAGAAGCTGGAAATTCTTCGGGTAGAAGAATCTTATGAGCTTGTTAAGGAACTCTTAAAGCCGGACCTCGGTCCCATGTATGTGACGCCCCATGATATTGATGAGCGGGTGGATTTTCTGAGCTTTACGATCTCGGAGGCGATCCATGAGGCGTTGTTCAGAACTGCATAGATTTGCGTGATATATGTGAAAAACTCTGCATTTTTTATTCGGAAATGGCTGTTGGTGCCTGGCTGATATGGTTCGGATTTTGCGGCGGCAGTATGGTTGCGCAGGTACTGAATAACCGCATATTCACATAAACTGTAAAGAAACGGCGAATCAGGCGGCAGATATGAGGCGGAGATGGTACTATTTTAAGCGGATGCTTCAGGCGGACCGCCTGTTTGTTGCGCAGATGATCGGAAATATCATCAGGATGATCCAGTATGCCGGGCGGTGGATCGTGTTGGCGGTGGTCTGCGTGGCGGCGCTGTATCTCGGACGTGGGTTGTGTGCGGGCGCATGGAAGGATTTCTATGAAAATTACGCGGTGCGGATCGCGGATGATGTGATGCGGGGATTTCTTCCGGCGTGGAAGGAGGATGAGGGTACGGCTTTTTATCTGGAGAGCAGAAAAAATGGCAGCAGGCGGACAAAGGAGTATGAGGAGATATTTGGGATCGAGAATGAGAATGGGGTACTGCGGGCAGAATGGATCGCAGACAGGGAACAAAATCAGGGAGTTTACGGAGATGATCGTAGGAAGAATGCATGGGGAAGCGGAAATGCGGATGAAAATGCACAAGACAGAACAAAAACAGAAAGTTCAGAAGAATGGGGGAATTCGGGAAAAAGCGGAACTGGAGAAAACGGATCATCCCAGAATGAAAAGACGACACTCGCAGGCCTGCTCGCAGCAGGAACCTTCAACACCGGAAATTCCGGCATCATTTTAGAAAAACTCAACGATTACGACTACCTGATGAAAAAATTCTACAACGTCCACCCCACAACAACGGCGGGCCGGGACCTGATGCGGGCGGAGAATTTCCTCGCCGCGGACCTTTCCATCGAAAAAAACGCCGACATCCCCCAGATCCTGATCTACCATACCCACTCCCAGGAGACCTACGCCGACTACCCGGAAAATTCGGAGGCGGACGTGATCCACCTCGGAGAGTGCCTGGCGAAGCTTCTCAGGGAAAAGGGGTACAACGTGTACCATGATGAGAGCGTCTACGATTACCGGAACGGAAAGCTGGACCGCAGTGCGGCGTATACCTACGCCCTCGACGGGATCTCTGGTCTCCTGCAGAAATACCCGTCTATCGAGGTGGTCTTGGATGTCCACCGGGACGGCGTCTCGGATGGGACGAGACTTGTGACGGAGATCGACGGGACGGAGACCGCGAAGATCATGTTCTTCAACGGGACATCCATGAGCCCGGATGGCCCCATCGAGTATCTTCCGAATCCAAATCTCAAGGAAAACCTGGCGTTCAGCTTCCAGATGCAGCTTCTGGCTGCTGGAAAATATCCGGGACTTACGCGAAAGATCTATTTAAAAGGCCTCCGCTATAACGAGCATGTCCGGGCGCGTTCCGCCCTCATCGAGGTGGGCGCCCAGACAAACACGTATGCGGAGGCGAAAGCGGCGATGATGCCGTTATCCGATCTCCTGGATCAGGTACTGACAGGAGAATAACAGAACATGGGAAGAGGTTACATATTGATCTTTTTCTCCCATTTTCCGGACATATAGTAGAGCTCTACGAGAACCGAAGCTACGATCCAGCCCACTGGATATCCGAATCCGACAACTGCGGCTGTATTGCAGATCGAGGTCGCGATATAGAGATAGATCTGGCGGAACAGGACAAAGGAGAACAGCATGATCAGCATCGGTGTCCTGGAATCTCCGGCTCCGCGCATCGCGCCCGCAACGACCTGGTTCGGGCAGCAGAATGCCAGCATGAACACGTTCATCCGGAGAAACATGGTTCCGTACCGGACAACGTCAGGCTCCTGGTTGAAGACTGCGACGAGCCGAGGCGCAAAGAGGAAAAGGATCCCAGCGCTGGCGAATGTAATGAGGAGTGCCAGCCGGAGAGCCACACCGGTTCCTTTTTTCGCGCGGGGCAGATTCCCGGCTCCCAGGTTCTGACTCATAAAGGTCGTGGATGCCTGTCCGATACTCTGCATCGGAAGGAAAACAAACTGGTCGATCTTTGAGTAGCTGCTCCATCCGGCCATGCAGCTGGATCCGAAGGTGTTGATATAGGACTGGACATACACGTTGGAAAATGATGTCAGTGACTGCTGAAATCCTGTCGGTAGTCCGACCATGAGGATCTGCCGGAAGATTTTTTTGTTGATCCGCAGGTCCTTCCAGGTCAGGCGGTAATTCTCCGTGCTTCTGGTGAGAACGATGAGCACGAGAATTGCGGAAACAAACTGGGAGATGATCGTCGCGTAGGCAACTCCCTCGATGGCCATGCCGAAGCCCACTACAAAAAGAAGGTCAAGGCCGATATTCATGACACTGGAGAGACAGAGGAAGTACAGCGGCCGCTTCGTATCGCCAACGGCACGCAGGATAGCACTTCCCATGTTGTATACAAGCAGACCGAAAACGCCGGAAAAATAGATCTTTAAGTATACGGAGGCGGACGGCAGGACATCATCCGGTGTGGACATAAATTTTAACATATAGGGGGCAACAAAGATTCCAAGACCTGTAAAAATGATCCCACAGATGAAGGTCACTGCCATCGTGGTCTCCACGGCAATGTGAAGCTTTTCGTCGTCGTGGGCCCCATAGTACCGGCTGATGACGACGCCGGCACCAACAGAGGTACCGGTAAAAAACATGACGATCATGTTGATGATGCTGGTGGTGGAACCAACGGCGGCGAGAGCATGGGAGCCGACAAAGTTTCCAACAACGAGACTGTCCACAGTGTTGTATAGCTGTTGAAAAAGGTTTCCGATCACGAGGGGAACCGCGAACATGATCAGGAGTTTTGTGATGGACCCTAAGGTCATGTCCATGGACTGCTGTTTTTTCCGAGTTTGATTCATATGTTATCTCCCGGGCAGCCATTCAGAAAACGCAGAACGGTCAAGGAATATACAGGATCTGCGAACATGCAGGATAGCTGCTGAAATGATAGAAAAGGTGGACGGGTGACGGGACGAAGAAAAGTCCTGAATATACGTGACAAAATGTTAATTAAAGTCTAAATCAGAATGGATAGAATGTCAATTGATTTTACAACACATAAAAGAATTGTAGTTACAGTTCAGCCATTACATCTTCTTGTTTTCATATTCATGAAAACAAGAAGCTTGGTGGTTCCACCATATGCTGATTTGGATGAAAAAGTGCTTATGCAAGCAAGCTTGCAACACACTTTCTCATTCAAACCAGCGCATGGCTGAACTGTAACGAATTGTAATTTGTCAGCTTTTTGTCTATTTTTTATCACATCCAAACCTCATACTACTGCTTGCGCGGAAACCTAAAAAATGCTATATTTAACATGATAAATTGCCATTTCTGTCCCCAAGGGAGAAATTCCTGTATATAAAGGTATTTTCCGATGGACCGAACGATCAGGAGTAAAGATCTGGTGGTTCGACAAGCAGTGACAGAGAAATGGATCATATAAAGAAGAAATCATATAGAAGAGAGGAACATGAATGGTTCATTATTCCCAGGATAAAATCAGAAATTTCTGTATCATTGCCCATATCGACCACGGTAAATCCACGCTGGCGGACCGCATTATCGAGAAGACCGGTCTTTTAACCAGCCGTGAGATGCAGGCCCAGATCCTCGACAACATGGAGCTGGAGCGCGAGCGCGGCATTACGATCAAATCCCAGGCGGTCCGCACGGTTTACAAAGCAAAGGACGGCGAGGAGTATATCTTTAATCTGATCGATACCCCAGGTCACGTTGACTTTAACTATGAGGTATCCCGAAGTCTTGCGGCGTGTGACGGTGCGATCCTTGTTGTAGATGCAGCTCAGGGCATTGAGGCCCAGACCCTTGCAAATGTGTATCTTGCCCTTGACCATGATCTTGATGTTGTCCCGGTCATCAATAAGATCGACCTTCCGAGCGCTGATCCGGATCGTGTGGCGGAGGAGATCGAGGACGTGATCGGACTTGAGGCTCACGACGCACCGAGGATCTCTGCAAAGATGGGACTCAATATCGAGGATGTTTTGGAAGCGATCGTCCATAAGATCCCGGCTCCGAAGGGAGATCCGGAGGCACCGCTTCAGGCGCTGATCTTTGACTCCCTCTACGATTCCTACCGCGGCGTTATCGTATTCTGCCGTGTGAAAGAGGGAACCGTGAAGAAAGGCACCCCGATCCAGATGATGGCGACGGGAGCTTCCTACGATGTTGTTGAGGTCGGATATTTCGGCGCAGGCCAGTTTATCCCGTGCGATGAACTCCGGGCCGGCATGGTTGGATACATTACAGCCAGCATCAAGAATGTGAAAGATACCCGCGTGGGTGATACGGTGACGAACCGCTTAAATCCGTGCGCGGCGCCGCTTCCGGGATATAAGAAGGTAACACCGATGGTATACTGCGGACTCTATCCGGCGGATGGAGCGAAATATCCGGAACTGCGGGATGCCTTAGAGAAGCTGCAGTTAAACGACGCGTCCCTGTTCTTCGAGCCGGAGACATCCATCGCACTGGGCTTCGGATTCCGCTGCGGATTCTTAGGGCTTTTACACCTGGAGATCATCCAGGAGCGCCTGGAGCGCGAGTACAACCTTGACCTCGTGACGACGGCACCGGGCGTTGTATACCGGATCCACAAGACGAACGGCGAGGTGATCGACCTCACGAACCCGTCCAACATGCCGGATCCGTCCGAAATCGAATATATGGAGGAGCCGATCGTCTCCGCAGAGATCATGGTGACCACAGAATTTGTGGGTGCGATCATGCAGTTATGCCAGGAACGCCGCGGCGTTTACCTCGGCATGGAATATATGGAAGAGACGCGTGCACTCTTAAAGTATGAGCTTCCGTTAAACGAGATCATCTACGACTTCTTTGACGCGCTGAAATCAAGATCCCGCGGTTACGCGTCCTTCGACTACGAGTTGAAGGGATACGAGCAGTCACAGCTTGTAAAACTCGATATCCTGATCAATAAGGAAACTGTGGATGCCCTTTCCTTCATCGTGTTTGAGGGATCCGCTTACGAGCGCGGCAGAAAGATGTGCGAAAAGCTGAAGGATGAGATCCCGAAGCATTTATTCGAGATTCCGATCCAGGCTGCTGTGGGTGGTAAGATCATTGCCCGTGAGACGGTGAGAGCTATGAGAAAGGATGTCCTCGCGAAGTGCTACGGCGGCGATATCTCCCGTAAGAAGAAGCTTCTCGAGAAGCAGAAGGAAGGCAAGAAGCGTATGCGCCAGGTCGGAAACGTAGAGATTCCGCAGAAGGCGTTTATGAGCGTTCTGAAGCTGGACGAGGAGTAAATTAAAATATTGATCCAGATAAAAAGTCCATTTCAGATCGTTCGAAGAAATGGACTTTTTTGCACATAGATGAGGAACTATTATGAAGCTTACAACATTATGCTACATTGAAAAAGATGACAAATACCTGATGATCCATCGTATCAAGAAGAAACACGACGTCAATAAAGACAAGTGGATCGGCATTGGCGGGAAGTTTGAGCGTGGGGAGAGCCCGGAGGACTGCATTTTAAGGGAGACGAAGGAGGAGACAGGCCTGACACTCACAAGCTATAGACTTCGGGGCGTTCTGACTTTCATGTACAATGATGATGATGCCGAAATGGAGTACATTTTCCTCTACACGGCAGATGGCTTTACAGGTGAGCTGGCAGACTGCAATGAGGGGACTCTGGAGTGGGTTCCTAAGACTGAGATCGACAGCCTGAACCTCTGGGAAGGCGACCGGATCTTCCATCGGCTCCTCGACGAGGAAGCACCGTTTTTCTCTTTGAAACTCCGCTACCAGGATGATCTCTTAAAGAAAGCGGTCCTGGACGGAAAGCCGCTGGAGCTTCTTGATCTCCTCGATGAGAATGGAGAGCCGTCGGGACAGGTGAGAGAGCGCACGCTGGTCCATCTCAACGGTGACTGGCACCGGACGAGCCATGTCTGGGTCGTAAGAAGACGGGGGGACGGCGGACATGACCTGCTTTTACAGAAGCGGGGCCGAGGGAAGGATTCCTTCGGGGGCTGCTACGATATCTCCAGCGCCGGGCATATTCCGGCGGGACAGGACTATCTGGAGTCGGCGCTCAGGGAGTTGAAGGAAGAGCTGGGAATTGCGGCAGAGCCGGAAGACCTGCGGCTTGTCGGGGTCCATGACGGACGCTATGAAGGCGAGTTCCATGGACGGATCTTTAAGAATCATGAGAAGAGTCATGTTTTTGCTTATGAAAAGCCGGTAGAGATCGAAAAACTCAAGCTTCAGAAAGAAGAAGTGGAGTCTGTGAAGTGGATGCGGATCGAGGATGTCCTGGCGGCGGTGAAAGCCCATGATCCGGGATACTGCCTGTTCGAGGACGAGATCGAGATGCTCAGTGAGGTTCTCGCATGAACGGGGGCATGGAATTATATCTGCACATGCCGTTCTGTGTGAGAAAATGCGCTTACTGCGACTTCCTTTCATTTCCGACGGACCAGGAGACCCAGAACCTGTACACGAGGCGGCTCAGGGAAGATATTGACGCCATGGGAAAAAAATACGGGGACATTCCGGTAGATACGATCTTTATCGGCGGCGGAACCCCGTCCGTGCCGGATTCGGCGCTGATTGTCGGGATCATGGAACATGTGCGGAAGGCGTTTCATGTGGCGGAAGGCGCGGAGATCTCCATGGAGGCGAACCCTGGAACCGTGACAAGGGAGAAACTCACAGATTACAGGCGGGCCGGGATCAATCGCCTGAGCTTTGGACTCCAATCAGCAAATGACAGAGAGCTAAAGCTTCTCGGCCGGATCCATACCTGGGCGGAATTCCTGGAGAGCTTCCATCTGGCCCGGGAGTGCGGGTTCACGAACATCAATATCGACCTTATGTCAGCGTTGCCGGGACAGACCCGCGAGTCCTGGAAGGACACCTTAAAGCGGGTCACGGACCTGAATCCGGAACATATCTCGGCGTATAGCCTGATCATTGAGGATGGAACTCCTTTCGGTGAGAAGTACGGGAGCGAAGAGGGACGGAAACTTCTTCCTGACGAGGATTCCGAGAGGGAGATGTACCACGAGACGAAGCGGTTCCTGCAGGACTGTGGGTATGAGCGGTACGAGATCTCAAACTATGCGAAGCCGGGGAGAGCGTGCCGCCACAATATCGGTTATTGGACAGGCTTGCCCTACCTGGGACTGGGACTCGGGGCATCCTCCTACATGGACGGCTGTAGGTTTGCGGTCAATTCCGATATGAAGCAGTATCTGGAAGAAAAGCCGGGGATGTTTACGGATGTGGAAAAGCTCACGAAGAAAGACATGGAGGAGGAATTCTTCTATGTGGGACTACGGATGACAGCCGGGGTGTCCCTTCCGGAGTTTGAGCGAAGGTTCGGGGTGTCCGCAAAGGACGTTTATCCGGGGCTCATGGAAACGTTTGTGGCGGAAAAAGCAGCGGTATTTCAGGGCGACCGGTTCGTTCTGACGGATTATGGACTTGATGTGAGCAATTATATTATGGCGCAGTTTCTGCAGGACTAAAGATCCTGCGGAGACCGCGCTTTTTTTCAGCCGTAGTTTTCGATGTCAGAGATCCTGCGTGGAGTGAAAAAGGGCATGCATGCTGAGAAAAACAAGTAGATCATAAGCGCAGCTTAAATGGTACAGAGGATAAAAAAGCAGAATACATATATAGATTATGTAAAAAACATGGTAAAAGTGCATAAAGCTACTATCAAAAACGGCAACAATGTGATATGATTTGTACAATCCAATGAAATGCATGGTTGTACATTTTGCACGGAGAGACTGTATCCAAAAAACAGGGGGATATTATTATGGCTAAGGAAATGATCGCAATGCTTCTTGCAGGCGGCCAGGGTTCAAGACTCTATGCACTGACACAGAAGCTTGCAAAACCGGCAGTCCCTTTCGGCGGGAAATACAGAATTATTGATTTTCCGCTCTCGAACTGCGTAAATTCCGGAATTGATACCGTGGGAATTCTGACCCAGTACCAGCCGATGGTACTGAATGAGTATATCGGAAACGGCCAGCCGTGGGACCTCGACCGTCTTTACGGTGGAGTACATGTGCTGCCGCCGTATCAGAAGGCATCCGGTTCCGACTGGTATAAGGGAACCGCAAACGCAATCTATCAGAACATTCCGTTCATCGAGCGCTACGATCCGCAGTATGTGATCATCTTATCCGGTGATCAGATCTGCAAGCAGGATTACAGTGATTTCCTGCGCTTCCACAAGGAAAAAGGCGCAGAATTCAGTGTCGCGGTTATGGAAGTGCCGTGGGACGAGGCATCCCGTTTTGGTCTGATGGTGGCGGATGGGGACGACCGGATCACAGAGTTTCAGGAGAAACCGAAGAACCCGAAGTCGAATCTGGCTTCCATGGGAATCTATATCTTTAACTGGGATATTTTAAAGAAGTACCTGATCGAGGATGAGGCAGACCCGAATTCCGAGAATGATTTCGGAAACAACATCATTCCGAACCTCTTAAAAGACGGACGGAAGATGTACGCGTACCACTTTGCGGGATACTGGAAGGACGTTGGAACGATCTCATCCCTATGGGAAGCAAATATGGAGGTTCTTGATCCGGAACACAGAGGGATCGATATCTTTGATGAAAACTGGAAGATCTACAGCCGGAACAGCGGTATGACCGGTCACAAGATCGGCTCCAACGCAGTCGTTGAGAATTCCATGATCACAGACGGATGCCGGATCGACGGAAGTATTAAGCATTCGATCCTGTTCTCCGGTGTCAGGGTAGAAAAGGGAGCAAAGATCGAAGATGCCGTTGTCATGGGCAAAACGGTCATAAAGGCCGGAGCTGTTGTAGAACACTGTATCGTCGCGGAAAATGTTGTGATCGGTGAAAATGCCGTTGTTGGATCCATGCCGAAGGGGGAAAAACACGGCGTTGCGACGATCGGTTCCGGAATCACCATCGGAAAGGGCGCAAAGATCGGCCCGAACGCCATGGTCAATAAAAATGTGGAGGATGGTGAAGAACAATGGTAAATTCCAATGCAAATGCGATCGGTATTATTTTTCCGAACAGTTATGATAATCTGGTGCCGGAGCTTGCGGGTGACCGCCTGATGGCATCGATCCCGTTTGCGGGACGTTACCGGATCATCGACTTCCTGCTTTCCAGTCTCGCAAACTGCGGGATCAGCAATATTGCCATCGTGGTACGGGAGAATTATCATTCCCTGATGGACCATCTGGGCTCCGGACGAGCGTGGGATCTTCTCAGAAAAAACGGAGGTCTCAGTATTTTTCCGCCCTATGCGGAGAAAAATATGAAGGTCTACAGCGGACGCGTCGAGGCACTTGAGAGCATCCTTCCGTATCTGAAAAGCAAAAAAGAAAAGTATGTGATCATGATGGACGCCAATATCGCGGTGGATTTTGATTTCAACGCAATGTTAGCGGAACATATCGAGAGCGGTGCCGATGTGACGGTTGCCTACACGGAGCAGGAGATTCCGGCGGAACTGATCCGCGCAGGTTCCCACGGGGATATGTATTACACGTTAAAGCTTGATGACGGACGCGTGAGACGGATCTTTATGAATTCTGAAATGTGCGGAAAACAGAACCTCTCCATGAATATTTATATTATGGATAGAGAAGCACTGATCGATAAGATCCATGCGGCATTTGTACGTGGATACTCCTGCTTCGAGCGTGATATCCTTGCACCGCGTCTTGAGAAGTACAATATCCGCGGATATAAATATGATGGATATTACGCGAGGATCTGCGGCTTAAAGAGCTACTTCGATGAGAATATGAAACTTCTCGATGATGAGAATCTGGACGCGCTGTTTACCGGCGGCCAGATCTACACAAAGATCCGTGATGACAACCCGACAAGATATATTAACGGATGTAAGACAAAAAATAACCTTGTGGCTGATGGCTGCGTGATCGAAGGCGATGTGGAGAACTGTGTTCTCTTCCGAGGCGTTAAGATCGCAAAGGGCGCAAAGATCAGAAACAGTGTCCTGATGCAGGATACGGTGGTGAAAGCAGGCGCACGGCTGGATTACGTTGTCACAGACAAGAACGTGACGATTGAGGTTGGCCAGGAGCTGAAAGGAACGGATACACAGCCGTTTTATGTGGCGAAGGGGCATACTGTTTAAAGATAGGAGCAAGCCTGTGAATTCAGGAGAGGTCCTGACTCACATAAGATATGTATAATTAAGAAAGGGAATCTTTCATGAGCATTTTCGCATGCTCAGGAGAGATTCCCTTTTTTGCCATGCAGCAGGAAGAATTTATTAGTGGATGTCCTTCCAGTCCTGTCATATATCGGGTGGAAACTCATATAACGGGGCAGATGAACTTAAGACTGGATCAGATAGACCTCAGACCGCTCAACGCCGTGATCTCTTGTTTCCGAATGTGTGTTGTAAAAAATATCGATATGTTTTCCTTTGACGCCGCCTCCGACGTCCTCAGCGATATACTCGACACCATCGATCAAAAGGTGGCTTCCAAGCGGAATGACCCGCGGGTCAACGGCTACGGTGCGGCTTGCGGTCGCCTGGGTTCCGGTCTTTGTGAGACGGCCGTAGCCCTCGGAGCAGCTTCTGCACGGGCAGTAAGCTGTGGTCTTAAATGTACCTAAGGAAACGAGGGTGGCATTTTTGATGATCTTTGTTGCGGTATTGTACTGGTAAGCTAACGGAAGTGCTGTGCCGTTCACGCTGAGCTTGATCATGTAGGTATCATCCGGGATGGAGGACCAGTCGATCATGATCTCAAAGCCGTGGGCACCGTTTCCGATGCCGCTTTCCTTTAAGTCATTGCGCTCGATATCAGCTTCGGCGGTCTCAGATAAAAGAGACTCGCCTGTATGGGAGTTGGCCACAGTGACGGTGACGGAGACCGGGGTATCCGGGGCAGCGGAGTTCCACGCCCATCCGGAAACCTTATTTCCATCGATGCTGTCCAGGTGGCCAGAGTTTTTCGGGGTACTTGCGAATGCACATACGGTGTTTAAGAGCATCGAAATGACGGTCAGTAAAACACAGATGGTCAATCTAAATTTCTTCATATAACAATCCTTTCTTTTTTTGTTTCATATCTATTACAAATTATATGCAGATGTGTAATAGAAATGTAACAATTTGGAAACAAGTATGTATTATACATAATTTTCCAAATTTGTCAAGTTTTTGGGTATTACTGCCAGGACGCAAACAGTCCCCCCATATGGCAGAAATGTTCTTAATGTGACGCAAAGCCCCCGGGATTCACAGGAAAATCCAGGGGAAAGCCGGGCGGATCCTGTAAAATCCTGGTAGAAAAAGGCGATGAAAAAAATAGTGAAAAAAATGTGAAAATTATCAAAAGCCCTTGACAAACAACACACTAAGTAATATAGTAACAACTGTAAATGTTAGCACTCCTCAATAAAGAGTGCTAATAAAGAAGAGGTGAGAGTTTTGGAACTGGATGAGAGAAAAGAAAAAATTTTAAAAGCGATTATCCAGACGTATCTGGAGACCGGTGAGCCGGTGGGATCCAGAACGATTTCCAAATACTCGGATCTGAAGCTCAGCTCCGCGACGATCCGAAATGAGATGTCTGATCTGGAAGAACTTGGCTACATCATTCAGCCGCATACCTCGGCGGGACGAATTCCTTCCGATAAAGGTTACCGCTTCTATGTTGACCAGATCATCAAGGAAAAAGATAGTCAGGTCGAGCATATGCAGGAACTTATGATCCAGCGGGTAGACCGCGTGGAACTGCTTCTGAAGCAGCTTGCAAAGGTTCTTGCCAACAATACGAACTATGCGACCCTGATCAGCGGACCGAGTTACAACCAGACAAAGTTAAAGTTTATCCAGCTCTCGAAGGTGGAGGAACACAAACTTCTGGTGGTAGTCGTTGTGGAAGGAAATATTATAAGAAACTCCTTTGTTACGATCGATGAGGAACTCAGTGACGAAGAGCTTCTGAATTTAAATATTCTTTTAAACAGCAGCCTGAACGGTCTGACGATCGAGGAGATCAACCTTGGCGTGATCGCAAAAATGAAAGAACAGGCCGGATCCCACAGAAGAGTGGTGGATCTGGTGCTGAATGAAGTCAGTGAAGTGATCCGGTCCCAGGACGAAGATCTCCAGATCTATACCAGCGGGGCAACCAATATTTTCAAATACCCGGAGCTTTCCGATACGGAAAAAGCGAGCCAGCTGATCGGTACTTTGGAACATAAAGAACTTCTCAGGGGACTGATCGACGGGCAGCAGCAGAATAAAACGGATGATCCGGACAATGAAATTCAGGTCTATATCGGAGATGAAACTCCGGTCCAGAGCATGAAAGACTGCAGCATCGTAACCGCAAATTATGCGCTCGGCGATGGGATGCGCGGAACGATCGGTATCGTGGGACCAAAACGAATGGACTACGAAAAAGTCGTATCGACCTTGAGATCGTTAGTTGCGCAGCTGAACGAAACGTTTAAAAATGAAAGGTGAAGAGAGCAGTGAAAGAGAAAGAGTTAGAAAAAGAGAAAACGGAAAAAGCCGTTTCTGAGGAAAAAGAAACCAAAGAGACAGCCGCTTCCGAAAAAGAAAATAAAGAGACGTCCGAAAAAGAGGAAAAAGCTTCTGAAAAGAAGAAAGATCCGAAGGACGAGAAGATCGATGAGTTAAATGACAAGCTCAAGAGATCCATGGCGGAGTTTGATAACTACCGCAAGAGAACGGACAAGGAAAAGTCCGCAATGTATGAGATCGGTGCGAAGGATGTAATCGAAAAGATCCTTCCGATCGTCGATAACTTTGAAAGAGGTCTTAATTCCATTCCGGAAGACGCGAAAGGATCCGCGTTTGCAGACGGAATGGAAAAGATATATAAGCAATTTGTAAAGACACTCGATGATATGGGCGTTAAGCCGATCGAGGCAGTCGGAAAACCGTTCGACCCGAACTTCCACAACGCAGTGATGCATGTGGAGGATGAGAATCTCGGCGAGAATGTTGTGGCAGTGGAACTCCAGAAGGGCTACACCTACAAAGATTCCATCGTTCGTCACAGCATGGTGCAGGTTGCAAACTAACATTGAAACAATGTGATCATCCGGCAGAGACTGCTGGACGACCACTCATTCCTAATATTCCAAATTTAGAGGAGGAAAATCATTATGAGTAAGATCATTGGTATTGACTTAGGTACAACAAACAGCTGCGTAGCAGTTATGGAAGGCGGTAAACCAACAGTTATCGCTAATACAGAAGGTGTCAGAACAACACCGTCTATCGTTGCATTTACAAAGACAGGAGAAAGACTTGTGGGTGAGCCGGCAAAGCGTCAGGCAGTTACAAACGCTGACAGAACCATCTCCTCCATCAAGAGACATATGGGTACCGACTACAAGGTAGATATTGACGGCAAGAAGTACACACCGCAGGAGATCTCCGCGATGATCCTTCAGAAGTTAAAAGCAGATGCTGAGAGCTACCTCGGTGAAAAAGTAACAGAAGCTGTTATCACAGTTCCGGCTTACTTCAACGATGCCCAGCGTCAGGCAACAAAGGATGCAGGTAAGATTGCCGGTCTTGATGTAAAGCGTATCATCAACGAGCCGACAGCGGCAGCCCTTGCTTACGGTCTTGACAACGAGAAAGAGCAGAAGATCATGGTATATGACCTCGGCGGCGGTACATTCGATGTTTCCATCATCGAGATCGGTGACGGCGTTATCGAAGTTCTTGCGACGAACGGTGATACACACCTCGGCGGTGATGATTTCGATAACCGTGTCACACAGTGGATGATCGACGAGTTCAAGAAGACAGAGGGCGTAGATCTTTCCGGTGATAAGATGGCACTTCAGAGATTAAAAGAAGCTGCTGAGAAAGCAAAGAAAGAGCTTTCTTCCGCAACAACAACAAACATCAACCTTCCGTTCATCACAGCAACTGCTGAGGGACCGAAGCACTTAGATATGAACCTCACAAGAGCTAAATTCGATGAGCTGACAAGTGATCTCATTGAGAGAACAGCAATTCCGGTACAGAACGCGTTAAGAGACGCTGGTTTAACAGCAGCAGAGCTCTCCAAGGTTCTCCTCGTGGGTGGTTCCACACGTATGCTTTCCGCACAGGAAAAGGTTAAACAGTTAACAGGCAAAGAGCCGAGCAAGAGCTTAAACCCGGATGAGTGCGTAGCCATCGGTGCAGCGATCCAGGGTGGTAAGTTAGCAGGCGATGCCGGTGCAGGTGACATCCTTCTTCTCGATGTAACTCCGCTTTCCCTTTCCATCGAGACAATGGGCGGCGTTGCTACAAAGCTGATCGAGAGAAACACAACGATCCCGACAAAGAAGAGCCAGGTATTCTCCACAGCTGCTGATAACCAGACAGCCGTAGATATCCACGTTGTACAGGGTGAGCGTGAGTTCGCAAGAGACAACAAGACTCTTGGCCAGTTCCGTCTTGACGGTATCCTTCCGGCAAGAAGAGGTGTTCCGCAGATCGAAGTTACCTTCGATATCGATGCAAATGGTATCGTAAACGTATCCGCTAAGGACCTCGGCACAGGCAAAGAGCAGCATATCACCATCACATCCGGATCCAATATGTCCAAGGATGATATCGATAAGGCTGTTAAGGAGGCTGCAGCTTACGAGGCTGAGGATAAGAAGAAGAAAGAAGCGATCGATACAAGAAATGAAGCTGATTCCATGGTATTCCAGACAGAGAAGGCAATGGAAGAAGTTGGCGATAAGATCGATGCAAACGATAAGGCCGCTGTTGAGGCTGACTTGAATGCCCTCAAGGAAGCGATCAACAAAGCTCCGGCAGAGCAGATGACAGACGCCCAGGTCGAGGAGATCAAGGCAGCGAAAGAGAAACTCATGAACAGCGCGCAGAAGCTCTTCGCAAAGGTTTATGAGCAGGCTCAGGCAGCTCAGGGCGCAGCAGGCGCACAGGGCCAGGCAGGTCCGCAGGCTGGACAGAGCGCAAGCCAGGCTGGATATGGCGATGATGTCGTTGATGGCGACTACAAAGAAGTCTAAATAACAGTTTGATCGAGCGACAATGAGGGCTGGAAAGGATGTTGCAAGATAGCTTGCATAAGTTCTTTTTAGCCGGAATTACCATTTGGCGCAAGTCAGGCACAATAAATCCGAAAGAACGCCCAAGATGGGGCGTTCTTTCGGTTGCCTTGTATCAAGGCTTTGATCGATAACGATCCGGAAATATTGCCGCGGCAGGACTCAGCCGTGACGTCTGAAGAAAGCTTCCGTCGGCAGGTTCCGTAAAAAGGTACGCGTGAAGCGTGGTACCGCTCACTAACAGGAAAGGTAAGAATAAAGAAATGGCAGAGACCAAGCGAGATTATTACGAAGTCCTCGGCGTGCCGAAAGATGCGGACGAAGCGGCGTTAAAGAAAGCATATCGAGTTCTTGCAAAGAAATACCATCCGGACGCAAATCCGGGAGATAAAGAGGCGGAGGCAAAGTTCAAGGAAGCTTCCGAGGCATACAGCGTTTTAAGTGATCCGGAAAAGAGAAGAAAGTATGACCAGTTCGGCCATGCGGCCTTCGAGGGAGGCGCAGGCGGGGCCGGTGGCTACGGCGGATTCGATTTCAACGGAGCCGACATGGGAGATATCTTTGGAGATATTTTCGGAGATTTCTTCGGAGGTGGACGTTCCGCTTACGGAAGAAGCAGCAACGGTCCCATGCGCGGCGCAAATTTAAGAACCGGCGTAAGGATCACATTTGAAGAGGCAATCTTTGGCTGCGAGAAAGAGATCGAGCTCACATTGAAGGATGAGTGTCCGAAATGTCACGGAACAGGCGCAAAGCCTGGTACATCTCCGGTTACCTGCCCGAAATGTAACGGTAAAGGTAAGATCGTCTACACCCAGCAGTCCTTCTTCGGTCAGGTACAGAATGTCCAGACATGTCCGGACTGCCGAGGTACCGGTAAGATCGTCAAGGAGAAGTGCCCGGACTGCTACGGTACCGGATATATCTCCAGCAAGAAGAAGATTCAGGTCAAGATCCCGGCAGGTATCGACAACGGACAGAGCATCCGCATCGCAGGAAAAGGAGAGCCCGGAACGAACGGCGGCGAGAGAGGAGACCTTCTCGTTGAGGTAACCGTATCCAGAAGCCCGGTATTTATGCGCCAGGAGACATCCATCTTCTCCACAGTACCGATCTCCTTCGCAACAGCAGCCCTTGGAGGTCCGATCAAGATCAAGACCGTCGACGGCGAGGTTGAGTACGAGGTAAAACCGGGAACCCAGACCGACACAAAGGTACGTCTCCGCGGCAAGGGTGTTCCGTCACTGAGAAATAAGAACATCCGTGGTGACCATTATGTAACGCTTGTTGTTACAGTTCCGGAGAAGCTTACGGAGGAGCAGAAAGAAGCCCTCAGAAAGTTTGATGATGCGATGAAGGGGGTTGCATCGCCGGAGGGAAAGAAGAAAGGTTTTTTCAATAAGTTAAAAGAAGATTTCAAAAATGAATAATTGAAAATAAAGCGGGAAACGCACGTTTTGCATGCAGAAATGAGCTGTAGCAGGACGTGCGTTTTTTCGTTTGTGAAATAAATATGCTAATATAAGACTATCAACCAGATCTCTTTCCTGGAGATCGCAGCCCGTAATTCCGGGCGTCTGTGGTATCTGACTTCAGTTCTGAAATCATTCCCACGAAATTGCAAAAAAACTTCATATCGTGTACAATGAAAGGAGAAACTATGACGAAAGTAAAGAGAAACTTTAAGGACAGTCTTTTCCGAATGGTATTTCATGGGAAGGAGGAGTTACTGAGTCTGTATAATGCGGTAAATGGAAGCTCGTATACGAATGCAGATGATCTGGAAATCAACACACTGGAAGACGTGGTATACATGGGAATGAAAATTATAAACGTATAACAAAACAGGCAGAACCTATCACTCCGATAAGTCCTGCCTGCTTTCGTTATATGAGAAAAGAAGTTGGCAAACGATTGTTTAGAAATCAAACATTCCAGCCGGTTTTGTATCCGGTTTCTTTGTGTCTGTGTAGGTCTTAGCTGTCTTATAGTCAACATCGTTGATCGGCCATGTCGGCTTCTTGCCTTCGTAGACTTCCTGAACGCCCATAGCTGCGAAGTAGGAAGCACGATGGGCAGCTTCAGATGTGTTGCCGCCGATATGCGGATAGATGATAACATTGTCGAGAGTTAAGAGTGGGTTAGCCGGATCAACCGGTTCCTTCTTGATTGCGTCAAGACCGGCACCTGCGATCACGCCATTCTTGCATGCCTCGTAGAGAGCATCCTCGTCCACACAGCCGCCGCGTGCGGTGTTGATTAAGAATGCTGTCGGTTTCATCATTGCGAGACGCTCTTTATTTACCATGTTCTTGGTAACCGGAGTGTTCGGGCAGTGAAGGGAAACATAGTCGCACTCTTTGAAGATGCGGTCAAGGTCGCGGACAACCTCAACGCCGTCCGGGAACTCAGAAGCTGGTTTGTACGGGTCATATGCGAGAACATTCATCTCGAATGCGAGGCAGCGCTTTGCAACGCGGCTTCCGATGTTGCCGCAGCCGATCAGACCGATGGTCTTGCCGTTTAATGTGTTCTTGCGGACTTTTAATTTTGCCTTGTAGAAGTCATTTACCCATGTCTTATGAAGGACAGTCACGTTACGGCTGCACTCTAAGATGAGTAACATAGCTGTCTCTGCAACGGAGGTGCTGTTTGCGACCGGTGCGTAGAGAGCCTGGACATTGTTGTCGTGGCAGGCCTTTACGTCAAGAGCGTCGAAACCGGCGCCGTGACGAACAATAACCTTTAAGTTCGGGTTTGACTCGATCACTTCACGTGTGATCGGTGTGATACGGACGATCATAGCGTCCGGCTGATATTCCTTGAAATCAGCGAGAACGTCCTCTGTCTCAAATCCGCGGCCGTCGATTACGGTATGACCAGCATCCTCAAGAAGCTTACGGCCTTCGGACATAATTTCCTGTGGGAGTAAAATTTTCCAACCCATGATAATACCTCCTATAATGGAACATTTTTGATAAACTGTTTTTCACTGTCTTTATTATAGCGGAGATTGTTCACAAAATAAAACAATCTGTTTTTGTAAGGTTGAAAAGGAAATGTTGTTGAAAATCGCTGGTACGAAAAGAGACGCTTATATATTATAGCACTTTCTTTTATAAGGCAAATATGCTAATATAAGATTATCAAACAGATCTCTTTCCTGGAGATCCCTGCCCGTGATTCCGGGCGTCTGTGGTATCTGACTTCAGTTCTGAAATCGTTCCCACGAAATTGCAAAAAAACTCTATATCGTGTACAATGAAAGGAGAAACTATGACGAAAGTAAAGAGAAACTTTAAAGACAGCCTTTTCCGACTGGTGTTTCATGGGAAGGAGGAGTTACTGAGCCTGTATAACGCAGTAAACGGAAGTTCGTATACGAATGCGGACGATCTGGAGATTAATACGCTGGAAGATGTGGTGTATATGGGGATGAAAAATGATGTCTCATTCTTGTTTGCACATTATCTGAATTTGTATGAAGCCCAGAGTACCAGTAATCCAAACATGCCATTGAGGGGAACCATATATTTTGGAGATCTGCTAAAGGGATGGATAGAAAGCAACCATCTTGATATGTATTCCGAAAAGCAGATCATGATCCCAAAGCCGAAGTTTCTTGTCTTTTATAACGGTTTAAAGAAGGAACCGGAAAGAAGGATTCTCCGGCTGTCAGATTCATTTGAAGGCGGGCAGGATGAGGAGGCAGCGCTGGAGTGTACTGCGATCATGTTAAATATTAATTATGGATACAATCAGAAATTAATGGAGAAGTGCCAGACATTGCACGATTATTCTTATTTTGTGGAAAATGTGAGACAGGGAGTCCGTGTCGGAAAGACATTGGAGGAAGCTGTAGATGAAGCAATCAGTAAGTCCTTGAAAGAGGGCGTGTTGAAGGATCTTTTAAAGAAAAACAGAGCGGAGGTGCGAAACGTGGTATTGACAGAATATAACGAAGAGCTGCATCTGAAAAATGTGAGGGAATGTGGGTATGAAGAAGGATACGATAATGGATATGATAGTGGATATGGCAGTGGCTTGGACCAGGGACGCATGCAGAACCAGATTGAATTAGTAATAAAAAAAGTACGGAAAGGTCAGTCGCTGGAACGGATTGCGGATGCTCTGGAAACATCGGAAGATCAGCTGAAAGAAATATACGAGGCGGTAGTGAAAGCAGCGCCGGAGTATGATCTTGAGAGAATTAAAGAAGAATTGAAAATAAAGAATCGCTAATAAAAAAACAGGCAGAACCTATCACTCCGATAAGTCCTGCCTGCTTTCATTATATGAGAAAAGAAGTTGGCTTGTACGAAGCGTATGCGAGAACATTTATCTTTAATGTGAGACAGTGCTTTGCAACGCGGCTTCCGGTGTTGCCGCTGCCGATCAGATCGATGGTCCTGCCTTTAATGTGCTCTTGCGCACTTTAATTTTGCCCTGTAGAAGTCATTTACCCATGTCTTATGAAGGACAGTTACATTTCGGCTGCATTCTAAGATGAACAGCATTACTGTTCACTGTCTTTATTATAGCGGAGATTGTTCACAAAATAAAACAATCTGTTTTTGCAAGATTGAAAAAGAAATGTTGTTGAAATGTCAAAGAAATATATATGTGCCTATTGCATTTCTATGAAAAAAGGAGTATTATTTTTATAAAACAAAAATCATTTTTATAGAATAAAAAAACAAGGGGATTTTATCATGGAATATACAAAAAAAATCACGCTGTGTGAGGTAGGACTTCGTGATGGACTCCAGAGCGAAAAGTCAAGCCTTTCGACAGACCAAAAAGTAGAACTTGCAAATGATATGGTGAAAGCTGGTTTTCAAGTAATCGAACTTGGAAGCTTTGTTAGCCCGAAGGCAGTTCCACAAATGGCGGATACAGATGAGGTGTTTCGCCGTCTTCCGAAATATGACGGTGTAGAGTACCGTGCTTTGATTGCAAATTTAAGGGGGGTAGATCGAGCTGCTGAATGCGGATGTAAGAAAGTAAAATTGAACGTATCCGCGAGCCGTGCGCACAATCTGGCAAACTTAAACCGCACTCCGGAAGAGAGTGTAGCTGGTTTTCAGGCCTGTGTGGATAAAGCAAATGAGTGCGGAATCGGTATTTCCGGATCTATCTCCATGGCTTTCGGCTCCCCGTGGGATAAGGAGATTCCGATTGGTGATGTCAAGAAGGTAGTGGAAGCATATTTAAATGTGGGAATTACAGAGATATCATTGTCGGATGCTGCGGGAGTCGCATTTCCAAGTCAGGTTTATGATATGGGACAGGAAATGAAAAGAGAATATCCGCAGGTGAAGTGGTGGTTCCACTTCCACAACACACGTGGACTTGGAATCGCAAATATCCTTGCAGGAATGGAAGCTGGATTTACAAATTTTGATGCAAGTTTTGCAGGGGTTGGTGGCTGCCCATTTGTGCCGGGAGCTGCCGGAAATGTTACTACAGAAGATGTTCTTCATATGTGCAGTCAGATGAAGGTGGATACAGGAATAGACCTTGATCAGGCAATTGCGATCAGCAGAAAAGTTGTACAGATGCTGGGACACAGTACGGACAGCTATCTGCTGCGGGCAGGTAAGGCGAGTGAACTGATTCGGGAACTTCCGAAAGGGCAGATCAAAAATCAGACAACAAAATAATAAAAAATGACGCTGAATGATATCGGCGTCATTTTTTATTATTGAAAATCGTATCAATAGCTCGTGATTTTCATGGTGTGAAAAATTGCCAGATTATTAACAAATCAATTGTGCAAATGTGACAAAAAATGAAATTAATATTGGCATTTTCATATATTGAAAACTGTTTTTAAATATGATATTTTTATACTATAAAAATGATTTTTGTATAAAGAAAATTCAGACACTATGGAGGAGATTATATATGGCGAGAGAGGCATTAGAAGGAATTCGTGTATTAGATATCTCGACGGTCATTGCTGGACCGTGGGGAGCAGGGATTCTTGCGGATTTTGGTGCAGAAGTAATAAAAGTAGAAATGCCAGGACGTGGGGATGCATTCCGGGCGATGGGACCGTTAAAGGATGGAGTCAGTATTCGCTGGCCATCAATGGGACGTAATAAAAAGAGTGTGACGCTTGACTTCCATTTTGAAGAAGGAAAAAAACTGTTTCTGGAGCTTGTGAAAAAGAGTGATGTAATCATTGAAAATTTTAAGACAGGTACACTCGATAAATGGAATCTTGGCATGGATGTTCTTCGTAAAGCAAATCCGGATATTATTGTAACACATGTAACCGGCTACGGGCAGACTGGTCCAAATGCAAAGCTTGCAGGACTTGGAACACCGCTTCAGGCATTTTCTGGAATGACATATATGACTGGATATCCAGACCGGCCGCCGGTAAGCCCGCCATTTGCATTAGCGGATTATGTTGCAGGCCTGAATGCTGTAATTGGAACATTGATGGCGTTATATCACAGAGATGTCCTGAAGGGAAAAGCCCAGGAAGTTGATATCAGTCTTTATGAAGGAATCTTCCGTATGGAAGAAGCAATGGTCGCTCAGTATGATCTTCTTGGAACAGTAAGAGAACGTTCAGCAATGCCGAGTGGAGCATCTTGTCCGATTGGAACATTCAAAACAAAAGATGAAAAGTGGGCAATTATTGTCTGCAGTACAAACCCGGTATTCTGGCATCTCTGTGAGGCAATGGATCGCCCAGACTGGCGTCCGAAATATGATCTTGCAAAAGCCCGCCTTGCAGATCCAGATCCGATTATGAATGCCGTGACAGAATGGGTTGCAAGTCATACATTTGCGGAGCTGAAGGAAAAATGCGATAAAGCAGGAGTTCCGATCTCCTCTGTTTACAGTATGAAAGATATTTTTGAAGATCCGCAGTATGCGGCTCGCCATGATATTGTAGAAGTCCCGTGTGAGGAATTTGGAAGCATAAAAATGCCGGGAGTATTTCCGGTTCTTTCTGAAACACCAGGTCAGATCAAATGGGCAGGACCGAAGATTGGTGCGCAAAATGAGGATATTTATCATGGTTTACTTGGGATGAGCGATGAAGAGATTGCTGAACTGAAGGAGAAGAAGGTTATCTGACGAAAGTAAGAGGGCAACGATGGAAAAAGTAGATTATCTGATTCGAAACGGACATTTGATTGACTGTTATCAAAATATTTCCAGGGAGAAAGACATTGCAGTAAAGAACGGAAAAATCGTGAGTGCTGATAATGTGGAGGCAGTGCATGAGATAGATGCGTCAGGCTGTATAGTTACTCCGGGACTTATTGATTTTCATTGTCATGTGGGTGCATTTGTAACTGAATTGGGAATAGTAGGTGAAGCAGCCTACTTTCCTACAGGAGTCACATCGGTTGTTGATGCCGGAAGTACAGGTACTTCAAATTATGAGGCATTTCGAATTTTGACATCATCGAGCAGATTACGAATAAAAGCATTCTTAAATGTATGTCCGGCGGGACTAGTTACAACCGCATATCATGAAAATGTGGATCCTAAAATGTATCAAAAAGAAAAGATCCTTCGATTCCTGGAGAAATATTCGAATGATCTTTTGGGATTAAAGATTCGCCAAAGCAAAGAAATTGTTGGCGATTTTGGAATCGAACCAGCGAGAGAAATGATAAAAATAGCTGAAGAGGCGAAGTGCTCGGTTGTAGTTCACACAACAAATCCTCCAGGGAAAGCAAAAGATATTGCTGAATTACTCCGACCAGGTGATGTATATGCACATGTATATCAAGGAAAAGGAGAGAGTGTTGTAGAAAACGGCAAGGTTATACAAGATTTTATAGAATATCAGAATAAAGGGATTATTTTTGACGCAGCAAATGGTACAAATCATTTTTCACTCAGAGTTGCTGAATGCTGTATGAATCAGGGATTTCTTCCTGATATTATCAGCACAGATCTTACGATAAAATCACTGTATATTCCGGGAAAAGTATTTTCTCTTCCGTTTATCATGTCTAAATATTTGGCGCTGGGAATGTCAGTGGAAGATATCATTCAGCGGACAACACTAACGCCTGCCCGTATTATGGGAGAAGAGAAAAATTTAGGAAGCCTTTGCGAAGGTACGTGCGCAGATATTGCAATTCACAGAATCATTCCCAAAGAAACGACATTCGAAGATTGTTTTGGTGAAAAAATTGCAGGAAAATATCTTTTGAAAACAGAATGTACTTTGCGAGAAGGTACAGTTGTATTTCGACAGATTGATTTTTAACAAAGGAGAAAATAGGGATGTCAGAAAAAACAAAAAAAGGTTTTCACATTCATGAGTATTTGATCGTTATATTCATGCTTCTGCTTGCTTGTGTCCTTACATATGTGATACCGGCAGGAGAGTATTCCACAATTGTTAATGAGGCTGGAAAAGAGGTGGTTGATCCGAATGGATTCCATTTTATAGAAAATACACCGGTCAATCCGATACTCATGCTTAATTTGATATTCAGAGGATTTGTAAAACAGGCAAATTTAATTTTTACAATGCTGTTTATCGCTGGCGGCGTTCAGATGATTATTGATACCGAGGCCGTGCATGCATTGATGCGTGTGCTGGCTACTAAATTTGGAAAAGCTCCAAGAATGACAATTGTGGTTATGATGATTGCGTTTGGAATTATGAGCGTTCCGATTCAGATGAACTATTTCATTCCTTTCAGCACAGTTGTTTTAATGATGTGTCTGATGATGGGGTATGATGCATTAACGGCAGCAGCAGTTATTATTACTGCTTCTTCATTCGGTTCGACTTGCGGTATGCTGAACATCAGTACTACAGCAATCGCAAACGAGATGGCAGGCTTACCACTTTATCATGGGATGGGATTCAGATGGATTGGATTTGTATGTATGATTATTCTTACAACATGGGCTATCTGCAGATATGCTGAAAAAGTAAGAAAGAATCCAGAGAAGAGCTATTGCTATGGCATTCCGAATGTAATTGAACCAGGTGATCCGGAGTCTCTTCCACTAATGAATATTGGACATATTCTTTGCCTGGTTGTTTTGGCGGGTGGTGTAGTAGCTTTAATTGTTGGATGCTCCTGGTATGGATGGAGCTACGAACAGACGGCGGTCTGCTTTCTTGTAACGGGAATTCTTGCTTCAATTGTAGGAAAGAGAAATGCCAATAAAATATGTGCAAGCTTTGTTGCTGGAGGTAAAACGATTCTTGGTGCCTGTATCATGATTGGCATTGCAAGATCAGTAGCGCTGGCGATGGATGCTGGAAACATACTCGATACAATTGTTTATTATATCGCTTTGTTCCTTGAAAAAATGCCGTCAGTTATTCAGGCGCCGTTGATGTTCTGGGCACATACGATCATTAATTTCTTTGTAACATCTGGTTCTGGTCAGGCAAATGTTACAATGCCGATCTTCCTTCCGGTTGCTAACATTATTGGCATGAGCGAAGAAACGGCAATTCTGGCTTTAAACTATGGAGATGGATTAAGCAATTACATTTATCCGCATTCATCATCCCTTATGGCATTTTTAGCAGCGTGTGGTGTTGGATATGGCACCTGGATGAAATTTATGGGCAAATTATTTGGCCTGTGGTTTGTATTTGCAACACTCTTTATGGTATTAGCAGTAGTAGTAGGATATTGTTAAACAAATAATAACAGCAGGAAGTGAAACAACCTTACTTCCTGCTGTTATCTACTCAATCCTGAGGCCGGTATCCCATTTGAATGGATATTTGCATTGCTGTGTCACGTAAAGTTTGAACAATATCGTCTTTTGACTGGGATGCAAGTCGACCAGCAGGACCTGTCATGAAAAGAGCATGGTCAACACTTCTGTTTGCGTTGAAAATAGGAACAGCTATAGACTCTACCGCAGTGTCACGTTCACCATTACTGATTGTGAAACCAGTTTCTTTTAAGGAATGAAGAGCTCCAATGTTGGTGAAAGGATCAGCTGTGAGTAAGCGATTCTGCACTTCAGACGGAGCGTAGGCTAAAAGAATTCTGCCAGCGGCTCCTCGCGTTAAAGGATATGTTGCACCGATCATAAGAACAGATCGGAGAGTTTGATTACTGTTGATTCGCGTAATGCAGACGCGGACATCGCCATTACGTTGGTAAATGCCGACACTCTCATTGTATTTTGTACAGAGTTCCCGCAAGAATGGCTGCGCGATCTGACAGATATCTAAGTTGGAAAAAATATTGTTCCCGAGTTGGGCAATTCTGGAACCGAGATAATATCGGCCATTATCGGGATTGCGGAACAGATAGTTTCGGTTTTCCAAAGTAGTTACAAGACGAAGCGTTGTACTTGCAGATAATTCGATTTTTTTTGCAAGTTCAACAAGAGAAAATGATGTATGTTCAAGATCGTAGCAGTCAAGAACTGCCAATGCTCGATCCACAGAACGAATATTATATTCTGGCGGCATGAGATTCCCCCTCTTTTTTCGATCAATATAAAGCAAGTATAACAAGAACATTTTTAAAAAGCAAGTGCAGTGAATAGGATTTCCTAGTTAACAAAGTAACAAACTCAAATATGAAATATTAAAAAAACAACAAAACCCCTTTGTGCACTGACAAAAATACAATGTTTCACATATAAAATGAACTCTGCTACAATGATTGTGAAAAGAGAACAAGAAAAGTTCTAAAAACAAAGATTCATTGTTGAAAAGTCAATGATACATTGTTGGAAATGTGATTCTGTATTTGTTACAATATGTGCAAATAGCACAAATAAACGTAACAAACACACAATCACATAGTAAAAAATGCTGGAGGGATAAGAGCAATGAAAATTATGGATTGTACACTGCGTGACGGTGCAAATGTTCTTGGCAACGGATTTCCGGAAGATTTAACAGTATTGATCTTAAATGGTCTGACAGAGAATGGTGTTTCCGTAATCGAGTATGGAAACGCAAAAGGACTCGGAGCTGAAACTCTTGGGTTTGAGGGTCCGGTAAGTGACGCGAGATATTTTGAACTCGCACAGCCGTATCTGGACAAAGCAGAAGTCGGAATGTTTTTAAACGCAAAGCGCTACAAAAAAGAAAATGTAGAACATGCCGCAAAAGCAGGCCTCGCATTCCTTCGTGTTGGTGCTGATGCAGGCGACGCAGAAAAATATACAGAAGTGATCAGGACTGTTAAGGATAACGGATTAAAATGCCGCTACTCCTTAATGAAAGCATATCTCCTGAATCCGGAGGAACTTGCAGAGGAAGCGTTAAAACTTCAGAATATGGGCGTGGATGAAGTGACGATCATGGATTCCGCAGGATGCATGCTTCCAGATGAAGTAAAAGAGTATGTGAAAGCATTAAAGAATAAAGTTTCCATTCCGGTTGGCTTCCACTGCCATAACAATCTCGGAATGTCAGCCGCAAACGCGCAGGCTGCAATGGAGAGCGGAGTTGATCTCTTAGACTGTGGACTTCTTGGAATGGCAAGAAGTGCCGGAAACCTTGCAACAGAGGTTGCAGCAGCCCTGGCACACAAAGTAGGTGAGGCAAAAGAAGTTAACTTCTACGGACTCTTAAATTATCTGGAGAAAGAGCTGATCCCGGCAATGGAGAAACATGGATATGAGCCAGATATCACTCCGTTGGAACTGATCCTCGGATACTCCGGATGCCATTCTTCCTTCGTGAAGAAGTTCAAAGCAATCGCTGCAGAGTATGGAGTAGATGTAAAAGAACTGATCGTGGAAGTTTCAAAGATCGACAGAAAGAGCCCGTCGGAAGAACTTATGAAGAAGACGGCTGAAACCCTGAAGGAGGCCAATTGAAATGAAGATCATTTTAGCAGGACCGTACCCGGCAGGGACAGAAGAAAAGTTTGGACAGCTTCTTCCAGGCGATGAGATCGTAACCGTAACCGACCAGGCTGAATACGAGGCAATGACAGAGGGCGATGTGATCGTCGTGAGAGTCTTAAAGACTCCGGCTTCCGTTCTTGCACCGAAGAAAGACTTAAAGGCGGTGATTCGCTGGGGCGCCGGATATGACTCCGTCGATATCGAGGCAGCTGGAAAACAGGGTGTTTTCGTGGCGAATATGCCGGGGGTCAACGCTTACGCAGTTGCGGAACTTGCAGTTGGACTCATGATCGCAGCCGGAAGAAAGGTGATCGATCAGAACCGTCTCACACATGACGGAATCTGGGATAACAAACTTTACGCACCACAGATGACAAGCTTAAACCATAAGACGGTTGGCGTGATCGGCGGCGGAAACATCGGACGCAAAGTTGCGACAGAAGTTCAGTCGTTCGGTGCAAATGTTATCTACTATGATGCCTTCAGACTTTCGGAAGAAAGAGAAAAAGAATTCCATATGGAATATAAGCCATTGGAAGAACTTGTAAAAGAAGCAGATGTGATCACACTTCATGTACCGCTTCTCGACAGCACAAAGCACATGATCGGTGAAAAACAGTTTGAAGAGATGAAAGATCATGTGATCATCGTCAATACAGCCAGAGGCGGTCTGATCGATGATGAGGCGCTTGCGAAAGCGCTGGTAAACGGAAAAGTTGCCGCAGCTGGACTTGACTGTGTGGAGAATGAAAACCTTCAGGAGAATTCGTTAGCGAGAATGAGCAATGTAATCCTGACCCCACATATGGGTGGGTCTTCCAATGACCTTGCCGCAGAGATGATCCCGAAGATCGCAGAACAGATTAAAAATCTGGAAATGACCGGAACGATCGGCAATGTGGTAAACAAAGAGTACTTAAAATAAAGGTACGAAAGAAAACGTATTTTCACTGTCCGGCGAGGAACAGTAAAATAATAAAACACAAACTATAATAATGTTAAAAGGAGAATAGGGGTTATGAAAAAATTATTTAGTATCGCACTTGCAGCTACCATGGCATTATCATTAGCAGGATGCTCGGGAAATTCTACAGCTTCCACAACCGCAGCAGCTGACACAAAGGCAGCAGATACAACAGCAGCAGCAGCTGACACAACAGCGGCAGCGGGCGGAGAGTCCACAAGCAGCTACGAGCCGTCAGGAACACTTACAATCATTGTTCCTTATGCAGCAGGCGGTGGAGTTGACCTTGGTTCCAGACTTCTTGCCAAATATCTCTCCGAGGCAACACCGGTTGATGTTGTTGTCAGCAACGTAGCTGGCGGCGGCGGAACTGTTGGTGCAGCTGACTGCTTAAAGTATGACGCAGATGGATCTTATATGCTTGCATTAAATCCATCACCGACTTATGTAAGTACAAAAGATAAGCCGCTTACATTTGATATTCTTAAAGATTATGAATTCGCGGCAATCATGGTTCAGGATCAGAGATTGTTTGTAACTAGTGCAAAGAATACGAATTTCCAGACAGTAGAAGAAGCAATCGAATATGGAAAGGCAAATCCTGGCAAATTTAACATCGGTTGTTCTGGTACAGGAAATAGCGCATATGCGACAGCAGAAGAATTCCTTGAGAAAACAGGAATCGAGGGTAATGTAGTACCTTTCGATGGTTCTTCTGAAGCAAAGTCAGCAGTTCTCGGTGGACACATTGATGTTGCAGTACAATCCCTGTCAGATGTATCGTCTTCTATGAATGAAGTTACAATCCTCGCAACAGGTGGAGAAGAGAGATTTAGTAAGACACCGGATGTTCCATGCATGACAGAACTTGGTTTTCCGATGGCGCAGTATGTAACACGTGGATATGCATTTAAAGCTGGTACAGATAGCGCAATCATCAACTACTGGTCCGATAAAATCGGTGAAGTTTGTGAGAATGAAGCATTTTTAAAAGAGGCTGATTCACTTGGACTTCCGATTGTTTACATGAACCATGAGGAAGCACAGGAAGATGCGAAGACTGAGATGGCAACTTATCAGGAAAAATTCGGTGATAAGTAATTAAACAGTCGATATCCCCTGCAGGCTTAGCTGTCCTGCGGGGGGATTTCATTCTAAAGAAGGAGGAGTATTGGTTTGTATAAGCGTGAAAAAATGGCCGCTGCATTCTGGATCATCATATTTGCAATTTTCGTAGGATTGACCGGCGGTGTAAATGAAAAATGCCGTTCATTCCCGTACTTTGTATGTGCAATTGGAATTGTTTTCTCAGCACTCCAATTTGCAAATGTATGTTTTAAGGAAAAGAAAAATATTCCGATTGATGATCCGATTCCATCCATGTCAAGAGAGCAGTTAGGCACAGTTGCTCTTGCACTTTTCTTTTCATTTGCATACATTGGTTTGATCCGCATCCTTGGATATTTTGTAACAACATTTATCTTTATTGCAGGATTTTCCTACTGGCAGAATAAAAACCAGAAGAAATCCTGGTACATTTTGGTACCGGTAATTATGATCGTAATCGTTTTCCTGGCATTCAAGCTGATGTTAAATGTTCCGCTTCCGTCAGGACTCCTGATCTAATAGTTTACATTAATATGAAAGGAGAATGAACGATATGTTATCAAATATTATTATGGGATTGACGACAGCATTTCTGCCGATGAATCTTTTGGCCGCATTGGGTGGTACTGTTCTCGGTATCTGCTTCGGCGCGATGCCTGGACTTTCAGCAACCATGGGTATTGCGGTTTTAATTCCGGTATCTTACGGTATGTCTCCGGTGACGGGACTGATCTTACTTGCAGGTGTTTACGTAGGTGCAACTTACGGAGGTTCCATTTCAGCGATCCTGGTCAATACGCCAGGTACACCGTCAGCGGCAGCGACAGGATGGGATGGACATGCAATGGCTCTTGACGGCCATGGCACAGAAGCTCTGATCGAATCCGCGACAGCTTCCTTCTGGGGAACGATCATCGGATTTATCGCACTTCTCACAATTGCACCTGCACTTGCAAACTTCTCCTTGAAGTTCAGTACACAGGAAACGGTTATGTTAGCGGTTTTCGGTCTTACCATTATTGCTTCCCTTTCTTCCAAACACATTTTAAAGGGTATTATGGGTGGAGTTATCGGTCTTCTTCTCGGATGTGTTGGAATGGATCCGCAGTACGGATTTGCCAGATTTACATTCGGTCAGATGAGCCTGGTTTCGGGACTCCCAACTGTACCGACATTGATCGGTCTTTACTCAATTTCCCAGTTACTTGGAATGATCGTAAAGAAGAATGCTACTGTCAATATGGATGATGCTCTTGCAGCGAAGGACAATTACAAGATCAAATTGAGAGATCTTTGTTGCTATCCGATTACTTATCTTTGGTGCGGTATTGTTGGTGTTATCATTGGTATCATTCCAGGTGCGGGTGGAAGTATTGCCGCATTCATGGGATATGATCAGGCGAAACGCCTTTCCAAACATCCGGAAAAATTTGGAACAGGTTGGAGAGAGGGTGTCGCTGGTCCGGAGTCTGCGAATAACGGAGTTATCGGCGGTGCACTGATCCCGATGATGACTCTCGGTATTCCTGGAAATGCTGTAACAGCGATTCTTATGGGAGCTTTAATGCTTCATGGTTTAACACCGGGAAACGATCTTTTCACTGTAAAGGCTGACATTACATATCCATTTATCTTTGGTCTTGCAGTATCTGCATTTATTATGGTAGTTGTTGGTGTCCTCGGTGCGAGACAGTTTGCAAAAGTTAACCGTATTCCGCAGAACTTTTTAGCAAGTGGTATCTTAGTACTTACTGTGCTTGGTGCGTTCTCTTGCAATAACTCTTATGCTGATGTTATTATCATGCTTGCATGCGGTATCCTCGGATACGTATTAAAGCAGCAGAAAATCGACCTCTCCGCAGTTGTCCTCGGCTACATCCTTGGACCGTTAGCTGAGCGCGGAATGGTTCGTACCATGATTATGGAAGGCGGTCTCGGCGGAGCAATCGCTTCCATCGTTACAAGACCGATCTGTATCGTCTTGATCATTATGTCTGCATTCTTCCTTGTACTTCCGATCTACAACGCGAGAAAAGAAGCAAAAGCAAAAAGAGCAGCAAACTAGCAGATAATCATTATAAAAACTAACCGCTCAGGTTCCCGACGCTCTTTAATATCAGGGCGGTGAGATATCAGAGCGGTTTTTGTCATTGTCAGTAGATTCCATAGAAAATAATTTTAAGAAAAAGGAGAAATTTCTATATGATTTGTAACGCGGACAAATTAAAAAAGTTTATCTCAGATGTTATGAAGAGCGCAGGGCTTCCAGAAATGGACAGTAAAAATTTTGCGGAGAGTCTGATCAATGCGGATATGCGTGGAATCTCATCTCACGGAACAACACGTATGAAAACATATTATAAAAGACTGAGAGATGGAATTGTAGATCCGAAAGCAGTTCCGGAGATCGTATCGGAGATGCCATCTTTTGTAATTATCGATGGAAACAATGCGATGGGCGTTGTCTCCGGTACGTTTGCGATGGAGACATGTATACGCAAAGCAAAGGAGACCGGTGCATGCTTTGCTGGTGTCCGCGGTGGAAACCATTATGGATATGCCGGATACTATGCACAGATGGCAGCAAAAGAGGGAATGATCGGAATTGCAAATTCCAATGCAGCATCAGCATGCGCACCATATGGCGGAAAAGAACCAATGCTTGGAACTAATCCGTTAGCAATTGCGATTCCCTCTGCAAACAGAGAACCTTTCTTACTTGATATGGCGACAAGTCTGGTCGCACGGGGGAAAGTGAAGCTTGCGGAGAAAGACGGAAGACCAATTCCGGCGGATTGGGCACTTGATGTAGATGGCAATCCGACAACAGATCCGTCAAAGGCTAGGACTATGGTTCCCTGCGGCGGATATAAAGGGTTTGGAATCTCCCTTGCGATTGAGATTCTCTGTAGCGCACTCAGCGGTGCGAAGACGAGCGCAACTGTGGGTGAACTTTATGATTTAAGTGGCTGTCACCAGGATCTGGGCTTCTTCTTCGGCGTGTTGAATGTAGGTGGAGTCACAGATCTTAACCGGTTTGAGAACAGCGTGGATTCCCTAATCACATCTATGAAGGAATCACCGAAGGCTGCGGGAGTGGGTGAGATCTTTGTTGCAGGCGAGATAGAGAATAGAAAACAGAAAATATCTCAGGCAGAAGGTGTCAATATCTCTGACGCAGTTATCCGGGAACTTCGCGAAGTCAGCGAGATGAGTGGAATTCCGTTTGAGTGCGAATTCTAAACGATATGGACATAAAACTGCCGCGGATCTCTCGAAAAGAACGGAAGCCGCGGCAGTTCCTCAATTTCCGTCAAGTTCCTGAAAAAACTGTACAGTGGTATCGAGGAAACATTGACCATATCTGGAAAGATATTTTTTTCGATGACGGACGAATGCAAGATCATGGAGAGAGAGGTCTTTTGTAGTGTTCAATGGAAAGAAAAGGATATCCTTATCGACTCTGTCCTTCATGATAAGGTAGACGGTTCGAGTGATGATAGAAGCTGCAATCTCCTGATAAAAATCGGATAGGGAAAAACGCGGGATGTCGGTAGTTATAATAAAATTTGGTTCGCAGTGCTGGTCTTTGAAACAGTCTCGGATGATATTTGTCAGCCGGACATTTACGAAGGGAAGAGATGAAAAATCTTTTAAATCTGCTCCGGTTTCGCTGGCTTTTCGAATCAACTCTTCAGCGTGTTCTTCACCGAAATGCTGAATTAGCAAGGTCTTTGATACAGAAATGTAGATCGTATCGGTGAACAGGTATGTGGATATGAGGGAAGAATGCTCGAAACGGTCTACGGTGACGGCCATATCAAGTTCTCCTGATAATAGCATATCGGTCAGACGGTCGCTGTGATAGTGATAAAATTCTAATTCCACGTTGGGGTATTTCTGAGCAAAACGAACAGCCAGCTGTGGCATCACGATGCTGGTACGCATGGGGCTGCATCCAATTTTTAAAACACCGCGTTCTTTCTCTTTGATATCAGTTAAAACATTTTTCAGGTTATCTTCATCGATTTTAAAATTTGTCGCATATGTTAACAATACCTCTCCGGAATAGGTAAGGGAGAGGTGGGGCTTACGTTCAAACAGCTTTGTGTCATAGTAAGCCTCCAGACGCATGATATGGTTGCTGAGATTCTGTTGGGAGATAAAAAGCCGTTTGGCTGTTTTGGTAAAATTCATATCCTTTGCTGCTTCAGCAAAGTAGTAGAGGCTGTTGGTATCCATAAAATCCTTTCTAATGTGTCAGGGCAAGATGTATCAGTTCGGCCTAACCTTCGCGATCCCATCAAACACATCCTTCGTGATCTCAATAAAATCATGGGCATACTCCGGAAGGAAACGTTCTTTGTGATAGGCGAGAACCAGCCGGTGGTTGATCAGTGACTTTTTCAGCGCGAGCGGAAACGCATTGGCATCCGGGTGGGCAGCTAAGAGCATCGGAAGACGCATCTGGGTGCAGAAGAATGCCCCGTAATTATGCGGATACAGGGACATGAACAGTTCTGTGGTCTGCGACTCCAGAAAGATATTCGGCTTTACCTTTGCGTCGAGGAAACACTGGTCCAGAGTTTTTCGAAGCTTCATGGAGGAGGCTGGGAGCAGGAACGGAATTTTTGAAAAATGTGCCAGTTCCACGCCGCTTAAGGACTCCTCTTTTAATTTTTGCCAGGAATCAGGATAGTGGCGCTGCAAAAGCTCGTTGGAACAGACCAGATAAATATGGTCGGTCAGAAGGGTGGAAGACTCCAGTTTTGGATTATCCTGATACATGACGCCGATAAAAATATCAAGTTCCCCATTGTAGAGACGTTCTTCCATTTTATTGGAGGATTCATTGCAGAGCTCGATCTTGATATTCGGCCATTTCGCATAGAATCTCGGCAGGATCTCCGGAAGACAGATCTGTCCGCGGTAGGTTGGGATTCCAAGTTTCAGGTTGCCAATACTTTTTTCGGAAATATCAGCAAGGCGGTTCTGGAATTCATGTTCCTCGGCGAGGATCTTCACTGCGACAGCGTAGAGCTGCTCCCCTGCATAGGTAAGGGCGAGCTTTGGCTTTCTGTGGAAGAGAGGGACACCGTAATACTGTTCCAGACGCTGGATATGCTGGCTTAGGTTCTGTTGGGAAATATAGAGTTTCTGGGCTGTGTTGGTGACGTGAAGCTCTTTGGCAAGTTCAACGAAATAGTACAAGCTGAGTAAATTCATAAAAAGATCCCTTCTATCTTTTGCAGGACGTAACGATTCAGTACCTTCATAGCTGCGAGCAAAAATCCATTTTAAAACGTTTTACGCTCCGCTTCGGTCCGTGCTGGACGTGTGCCACTGGCCCATAGCACCTGCGCAGGCCTCCTGAACAGTTACTGTAAAACAACGTTTTGCGAAAATGACGGATTATCCACCGGTATTTTCATTATATATAACGTTTATCAGGATGTAAAGTGGATAACAAAAAAATATTGTGAAAAGCAAACAAATACATTGTTTGTAATTGTCGTAGTGCTGCGATACAATATGGTCAGAAAGAGATGAGAGAGCAAAAGAAGCGATCTCAACCACATAAAAATCCAAGGAAAAGGAGATTACAAAATGGCAGTAGGCAAGAGAATCTATTTAAAGAGACACATGCCGGACAAAGAGGTTATGATGCAGTTCAAGAACATTCCGGCGTCCAACACATGTGATGTAATGGGAAGAAACGCGGCGATGAATCCGAGAATCCGCCTTGTAAGCCAGCCGAAAGAGCAGATGGCAGTCGGACCGGCACTCACCGTTAAGGCAAGAGGCGGCGACAACCTTGCTCTTCACGCAGCATTAAACATTGCTCAGGAAGGCGACTTTATCGTAGTGTCCAACGAGGAAGATGATACACGTTCCCTTATGGGCGAGATCATGATGGCTTATCTTCGTTATGACAGAAAGATCGCAGGTATTGTTCTTGATGGACCGATCCGTGACATCGATGAGATCGGAAAATGGGATTTCCCGGTATACTGCACAGGCACAACACCGGGTGGCCCGTACAAAGAGGGACCAGGTGAGGTTAACGTACCGGTATCCTGCGGCGGAATCAGCGTAAACCCGGGAGACATCATCCTGGCTGATCCGGATGGCGTTATCGTTATCCCGAGAAAAGACGCTCCGCAGATCTTAGAGGACGCAAAGAAGTTCCAGGCAGCAGATGAGAGCAAGCTCGCAGCTGCAAAGAACGGCACAGCAAAGAGAGAATGGGTTGAGAAGACTCTCGCGGCAAAAGAGTTCGAGATCATCGACGACGTTTACGAGCCGTAATCCAGATCATATACTGACAGTTCGCTATGCGCGGAGTTGGTCGAAAAGCCGCTGTGGGTTTATTTGCAGAGACGTTTGACTAAATCAGGCATGGAAATAGAACTGCTGTCTTCCCGGACGGTCAAATGCCCGGGGAGAATTCAGCAGCAATTCATTTCATAATGAAGACCTCTATACTTTATGTTTGTTATACCCCAAACCTTATTTTGCGAAAAGCAGACCAGGGACAGGAAGCTCAACCTGTCCCTGGTCTGTTTCCGCATTTTCCCACCTTGCAAACCCCGGAAAACTATGTTATGATATCATGTGATTTCGTCTGCGTCCATGCTGGATGCGGGCATATGTGCGGTGAGTCTGGAACCAAAGATCGGAATGATGGGCGAAGAACGTGAAAGAGCAGCGGGAAGTTCTGATCCTGGACAGGCAAAAGAACATAGAAGGAGAAATGATATATGAAATGGAAGAAATTTACGCTTGAGACGACCACGGACGCAGTGGATTATCTCGGAAGCATGTTTGATGATATCGGAATCGAGGGAATGGAGATCGAGGATAACGTACCGCTTACCGAAAGCGAGACGAAGGGAATGTTCATCGATATTCTCCCGGAACTTCCGCCGGATGACGGTACCGCGAGAGTCAGCTTCTATTTAGACGAGGACGAGGATACGGAAGAAAAGTTGAAGGCAGTCCGTGAGGGGCTTGAGGAGATCCGCCAGTTCGTGAATATCGGTACCGCGAAGATCACAGAGTCCGAGACAGACGATAAGGACTGGATCAACAACTGGAAACAGTACTTCAAACCGTTTACGGTTGACCATATCCTGATCAAGCCGACGTGGGAGGAGATCCCGGAAGAACATAAGGACAAGCTTTTGATCCAGATCGATCCGGGAACCGCGTTCGGAACCGGAAAACATGAGACGACACAGCTCTGTATCCGCCAGCTCGAAAAGTATGTAAAGCCGGGCGTAAAGGTCCTTGACCTCGGAACAGGAAGCGGAATTCTCGGAATCGCTGCGTTAAAGCTTGGTGCGGAGTATGTATTTGGAACGGATCTCGATGAGAACGCCATCACCGCAGTTCATGAAAATCTTGCAGCCAACGATATCCCGGAGGAAAAGTTCGGTGTGATCCAGGGAAATATCATCGACGATAAGGCGACACAGGACGCGGCGGGATATGAGTGCTACGATATTGTTGTTGCAAATATTCTTGCCGACATTATCATCATGATCCAGAAACAGGTTCCGTTCCACTTAAAGAAAGGCGGAATCTTCATCAGCTCCGGCATTATTGATATGAAGGAACAGGCCGTCCGCGAAGCACTTGAGGCGAACGATGCCTTCGAGATCATCGAAGTGACAAGACAGGGCGAGTGGGTATCCTTCACAGCGAGGAAGAAATAGTGTACCATTTTTTTACGGAAACAGAATTTTTTACAGAGTCGGAGGCCGTGATCACCGGTCCCGATGTGAATCATATTAAGAACGTACTGCGGATGAAGCCGGGGGAGAAGCTCCTGCTCAGCGACGGCAAGGGCACAAACTGTCTCTGTGAGATCACAGAGCTTTTCCCGGATAAAGTCCTTGCGAAGATCCTGCCGGAGGAAGTGGACGATACGGAGCTTCCTGTAAAAGTAACCTTGTATCAGGGACTTCCGAAAGCAGATAAGATGGAATTTATCATCCAGAAATGTGTAGAACTGGGTGTTACAAAGATTGTTCCGGTGGATACCGACCGCGCGGTGGTGAAGCTCGACGCGAAGAAGGAAGAGGCGAAGAGAAAACGCTGGTACGGGATCTCCGAGAGCGCGGCAAAACAGTCGAAGCGCATGATCGTTCCGGAAGTTGGAAATGTGATGAAGTTCAAGGCGGCCATTGAGGCGGCAGCGCTGGATGATCTGGCGATCATTCCCTACGAAGATTCCGAGAGTCTTCCGGGAGCGGGCGGAATGGCACTCACGAGAGAACTCATCGGAAGCTTAAAACCGGGGCAGAGCCTGTCCATTTTTATCGGACCGGAGGGCGGATTTTCCGACGGGGAAGTGGAACTTGCGATGCAGTCCGGGGTGAAGCCGGTGACGCTCGGAAAGAGGATTCTCAGAACAGAGACGGCCGGAATGTTTGTGATGGCGGCTGTGGGATTATTACTGGAATCATGAAGTAAAAATTTCAGTGCAGACCGAAGAAAAATTCAGGATGAGTTTTTAATTATAACTGTGAATAACTGAACGATTACAAAAAAGTTGAAAATAGCATTATGCTATAAAGGGTAAATTTTAAGAAGTAAAAAGACCGGTATATGAATATGGAGAATGTTTTGCCGGTCCAGACTGGGAGTAAATAAAACTCATGGAAAAGAGAGAAGTTTATTTTGATAACTCCGCGACGACCCGCGCCTTCGACGAGGTGCGCGACATCGTCGCGGAGACAATGACCGTGGACTACGGCAATACGTCCTCCAGACACATGAAAGGCGTGGAGGCGGAAAATTATATTAAGACTGCCCGTGAGGAGATCGCGAAGACTTTAAAAGTGAAGGATAAGGAGATCCTCTTCACTTCCGGCGGAACCGAGTCCAACAATCTGGCGCTGATCGGAACGGCGCTTGCAAATAAGCGCGCCGGAAACCACATCATCACCTCCTGCGTGGAACATGCATCGATCTACAATACGACAGCGTTCCTCGAGGAGTTTGGCTTCCGCGTGACCTACCTGCCGGTGGACCATAACGGACATGTATCCTTAGACGCGCTTCGTGAGGCAATCTGCGACGATACGATCCTTGTGTCCGTCATGTATGTAAACAATGAAATCGGAGCGGTAGAACCAATCGAGGAGATCGCGAAGATCATCAAGGAGAAAAAGCCGTCCGCCTACTTCCATGTGGACGCGATCCAGGCTTACGGAAAATATGTGATCCGTCCGAAAAAACAGGGCATCGACCTCTTATCAGCCAGCGGACATAAGATCCACGGCCCGAAGGGAACCGGCTTCCTGTATATTGATGAGAAGGTAAAGATCAAACCGATCATCTACGGCGGCGGACAGCAGAAAGGCATGCGCTCCGGCACCGAGAATGTTCCGGGATGCGCAGGTCTCGGACTTGCAGCAAAGATGGTTTATACAGATCATGATGCAAAGATCGATAAGCTCTATGCGATCAAGGACCGCATGGTAAAAGGTCTTCAGGCGATGGACGGCGTTACAGTCCATGGTCTTACCGGCCGGGACAGCGCTCCGCAGATCGTTGCGGCAGGCTTTGAGGGCGTGAGGGCAGAGGTACTGCTCCATGCGCTGGAGGATAAGGGAATCTATGTTTCTTCCGGCTCCGCATGTTCCTCCAACCATCCGGGTGTGTCAGGAACCTTAAAGGGGATCGGTGTGAAGGATTCCCTGCTGGATTCCACGCTTCGCTTCTCCTTCGGTGCATTTAATACTGAGGAGGAAGTGGATTACTGTCTGGAAGTACTGAATGAACTTGTGCCGATGCTCAGAAGATATCGGAGAGCATAAAGATCATATACAACACTTGGCGGGAAAACGAAGATTTCCCGGCCGGTTACTAAGAAAAATGTCCTGAAACAGTGGCGGACGGCGGGAAAATGCCGATCGCAAAAAGTTCAGGATCCTATGGAGGATATTCCGTGAAATACAGATCATTTTTAATCAAATACGCAGAGATCGGCGTAAAGGGAAAAAACCGTTACCTCTTTGAGGATGCCCTTGTAAAACAGATCCATCACCGTTTAAAGAATCTGGAAGGCAATTTCTCCGTCACAAAAGAGGCGGGAAGAATCTACGCGGAGGCAGCAGAAGATTTTGATTACGATGAAGTGATCGACGCTCTTCAGCATGTATTTGGAATCGTCGGCATCTGCCCGATGGTCCAGATCGAAGACAACGGTTATGAGGACCTGAAGGCACAGGTCGTAAAATATATTGACGATGCCTATGAGAATAAGAACTTTACCTTTAAGGTCGTTGCAAGACGCGCCAACAAGCAGTATCCGGTGGTTTCCGACCAGATCAACCGTGACCTCGGCGAGGTGATCTTAAACGCGTTCCCGGAGACAAAGGTCAATGTCCACACACCGGATGTGCTGCTCCGCGTGGAGGTGCGCCATAAGATCAATATCTTTTCCGAGACGATCCCGGGACCGGGCGGAATGCCGATCGGAACAGCGGGACGTGCCATGTTATTATTATCCGGCGGAATCGACAGCCCGGTTGCAGGCTGGATGATCGCAAAGCGCGGCGTGACCATCGATGCGACCTATTTCCATGCACCGCCGTACACGAGCGAGCGCGCAAAGCAGAAGGTCGTTGATCTCGCGAAGCTTGTCGCGAAATACACGGGACCGATCCGCTTAAATATCATCAACTTTACCGATATCCAGCTCTACATCTACGACCAGTGTCCGCACGACGAGCTTACGATTATCATGCGCCGCTATATGATGAAGATCGCGGAGACGATCGCGAAGGAGAACGACTGTCTTGCACTTGTCACCGGTGAGAGCATTGGTCAGGTCGCATCCCAGACGATGCAGTCCTTGGCTGTCACAAACGAAGTATGCGAGCTCCCGGTCATGAGACCGCTCATCGCCTTTGACAAGCAGGATATCGTTGATATCTCCTTAAAGATCGGCACCTACGAGACATCGGTTCTTCCATACGAGGACTGTTGCACGATCTTCGTCGCAAAGCATCCGGTTACAAAGCCGAGCTTAAAGAAAATCAAAAATTCCGAGAAAAAGCTGGATGAAAAGATCGACGAGCTGATGAAGACAGCACTGGAGACGAGAGAGGTGATCCGCTGCATTTAAAATGCGGTTTGGGATTTCCAGTTGGACTGAAATATGCCGCAGCACGGAAAATGATGTTATGCGGTGCGGAAAAAACTGGCGGAAAAGGAAACTATGAGAAGCACGCTTTGCGAGCTTCTCAAGTTATCGCGGCATCTACACTCCGTTTCGGTCGTTGCTAAACAAGCGCCACCGGCGCTTAGCAACGCCAAGGTCTCATGCAAGCATGGACTTTGGCTCGTTGCACGCGTAAAAAACTGCCGGAATTTAGTTTCCGGCAGTTTTTAAAAACACTTTCTTATGCTTCAATGATATACGGAGCAAGTACAGTAAGGATCTCTTCTGTATTTCCGCCATCGTGGATATTTAAATCGATCGGCTTGGAAAGGTCCAGACTGAAGATACCCATGATGGATTTTGCGTCGATGACGTATCTGCCGGAAACAAGGTCGAAATCGGTATCAAACTTGGTAAGGTCATTTACAAAAGATTTCACTTTATCGATGGAGTTTAAAGAAATTTTAACGGTTTTCATGTCAGTGTTCCTCCCAATATTCGAATATTTTTTGATTCTGGTAATAAAAAAACCTATCTTCATACTAAATGGACATGCATGAAAAGTCAAGAGGTATCTTGAATAAAAAACAAGCTTTGCACATGATATGATTCTGAAATTTTGAGGACGGAAACATGGCATGGCAGAGAAATCACCCCAGTAATTACAAGGAGATTGAATATGAGAAAAGCAGCGCTGCATAATCTTGGCTGCAAAGTAAATGCATACGAAACGGAGGCCATGGAACAGCTTCTGGAGGCTGCAGGCTATGAGATCGTGAGCTTTGAGGAGAAAGCGGATGTCTATGTCATCAACACCTGTTCCGTGACAAATGTTGCAGATAAAAAATCCCGCCAGATGCTGCACCGCGCGAAGGCGAAGAATCCGGACGCGGTGGTAGTTGCGGCAGGATGCTATGTCCAGGCGGCGGCGGACAAACTGAGAGAGGATGCCGCTGTTGATCTGATCATCGGAAACAACCGCAAGGCGGACCTTGTCCCGCTTCTGGAGGCATGGTTTGCCGGAAAAGAGATCCGGGAGTCCATCACGGACCTTGCGGGATCCAACGAGTACGAGAAACTTCACATCAACAAACAGGCGGAGCACACCCGCGCCTTCATCAAGGTTCAGGACGGCTGCAACCAGTTCTGCAGCTACTGCATCATTCCGTATACGAGAGGCCGCGTCAGAAGCCGCCGGCCGGAGGATGTGGAGGAGGAAGTAAAGATCCTGGCAGAGGAAGGTTACAAGGAGATCGTTCTCACCGGAATCCACCTGACCTCCTACGGCATCGATTTCAAGGATGAGGGAATCGACTTTCTGACACTGATTAAGAGACTTCATGAGATCGACGGAATCGAGCGGATCCGTTTTGGTTCCTTAGAGCCCCGTGTCATCACAGAAGAGTTCGCGTCGGAGCTTTCCAGGCTTCCGAAGATCTGTCCGCATTTCCACCTGTCCCTGCAGAGCGGATGCGACGATACCCTGAAGCGCATGAACCGCCATTACACCTGCAAGGAATATGCGGACCGCTGTGAGATCTTAAGAAAACACTTCAGGAATCCGGCGATCACGACGGATGTTATCGTCGGATTTCCGGCAGAGACGGATGCGGACTTTGAGACAACAAGGAGATTTCTCGAAAAAGTTCACTTCTACGAGATGCATGTGTTCCCGTATTCCAGACGTGCCGGAACCCGCGCGGACCGGATGCCTGACCAGGTGCCGGAGCCGGTGAAGAAAGAGCGCAGCGCCGTTCTCTTAAAACTCGAGAAGAAGATGTCCGGGGAGTACAGAAGTTCCTTCGCGGGAACAGAACAGGAGATCCTTCTGGAGGAACCGGTGACCATCAATGACGAGATCTACATGACCGGGTATACAAAGGAATATGTAAAGGCAGCGATCCGTCTCGACGGACGTGATCCGAAAGCGCTGAAAAATACGTTCGTTTCGGGCATTCTTGGAGATTTTCTGACAGAGGAGATTCTGCTTCTGAACGAAAAATAAGTATTTTTGGCACCCAAAATGCCGTGAAACAGTGTTGGAAGTCCCGATTTTTCTGGCTGAAAATGAAAAACAGCGTTAAATTGGGCGAGTAAGTTTTATATTGCACAAAATATGAAAGTAGAGTAGAATAAGGATAGCAACAAAAGGAGTGGCTTTGCGCGAAAAGCGCGGGACAGCCGTCGAAGGACGTGGGGATATTTATGGGCGATATCAGTAATACACAATATTTTAAAGCGGTACAGGAAGATAAAAAACTGGAGGTTGGTGAGGTCCTCCGTGAGGTTTACGAGGCGCTCACGGAAAAGGGATACAACCCGATCAACCAGATCGTCGGCTATATCATGTCTGGTGATCCGACCTATATTACAAGCTACAAGAGCGCAAGAAGCCTGATCATGAAGGTGGAACGTGATGAGATCCTGGAAGAACTGATGGAGAATTATATCGATACGAGACTCCGCTAGTTTCCGGGAAAGATAAGAAAGAATATGCAGACAGCCGGGAATCACCGGCTGGTTTTGCTATGAGGAAAAACAGATAGGATAATATACGTTATGAGAATACTCGGACTGGATTTCGGTTCAAAGACCGTAGGAGTCGCAGTCAGCGACGGACTTCTCCTGACGGCACAGGGTGTCGAGACCATCGAGCGCAAGGACGAGAATAAACTGCGCAAGACATGCGCCCGGATCGAGGAGCTGATCGCGGAGTACGAGATCACGGAGATCGTGCTGGGACTTCCGAAAAATATGAACAATACAGAAGGAGAGCGCGTCGAAAAGACGAAAGCTTTCGGAGAAATGCTGGAGCGCCGTACCGGACTTCCGGTGCATTACTGGGATGAACGTCTCACGACCGTTGCTGCGGAACAGATCCTGATGGAGAGCGGAGTGCGCCGCGAGAACAGAAAAGCGGTGATCGATAAAGTCGCTGCGGGGCTGATCTTACAGGGTTATCTGGACTGCCTGAAAACGAAGGAAAAAGAATAATACGAAACGATACCTGAGAACTTTTCGTTACTGTACATGTAACCGCTGCCGTGCATCCGGAAGAAGCTGCCGGTGGAAGGTTCTGTAAGTGAAGGTCTTGAAAAGTTACACATTTTTCAGAGACAGGAGAATATGTATGGAAGAGAGAAAAATCACATTGGTCGACGATGACCAGACACTGGAATTCTATGTTGTGGAGGAGACAAAATTAAACGGGGCAAACTATCTTCTTGTCACAGACGCGGAAGATGACGACGAGGAAGGCGACTGCTATATCTTAAAGGATATGTCCGGCGCAGACGAGTCTGATGCTCTCTATGAGTTCGTGGAAGATGAGGACGAGCTGGAAGGTCTCATGAAGATCTTCGCGGAGCTTCTTGACGACGTGGATCTCGAGAAACAGTAGAGCACGTACAAAAAGCAGAAAACAAACATTCAATACACAGATACAGACAAACAATCGTATTGACAGTCAGGAAACTTGCCCGTCTGGATGACGGGAAATAGGCGGGTCCTGGTGCTTGGAAAAGAAACTGATCGAATGCAGGACCGGTTGCTGTCTGCGCAGAACGCTGGCAGCAGGAAGGTTTTCGGAGGACAGATGTTGGGGGACAATGAAAATGAACGACGAAACGGTAAAAGGACTGCTGCGCAAGGCAGGACTCAAAGTAACAAATCAGCGTATGATGGTACTTGATATTATTGCGTCCCATCCAGCGGAACATCTGACTGCGGAAGAAATTTATGATTTAGCGAAAGTAAACAGCCCGGAGATCGGACTGGCTACGATATACAGGACCGTACAGGTCCTTTTAGACCTGCATGTAATCGACAAAGTCACATTTGATGACGGTTTTACCCGGTATGAGCTGAACGGTGAAGAAAGCGCGTCGGGACACCGCCACCACCATGCCATCTGTACCGGCTGCGGAAAGGTGTATTCCCTGGAATCAGACCTTTTGGACAGTCTGGAAGAGGAGGTTATGGAGAAACTGGGCTTTCTCGTGACAAACCACGAGGTAAAGCTCTATGGACTTTGCAGTGAATGCAGGACGAAGAATGAAAATAAGAAAGAGGTTATGAATCGTGAAGAACGTGAAGAATGATACAGCAGACTGCAAAGTCAAAATTATCCCTCTCGGGGGACTGGAACAGATCGGAATGAACATGACAGCCATCGAGTACGGCGACAGCATCATCATTATGGACTGCGGACTTGCATTCCCCAGTGATGACATGCTTGGAATCGATCTTGTCATTCCGGATGTGACCTATCTAAAAGATAATTATGAGAAAGTAAAAGGATTCGTTATTACCCACGGTCATGAGGACCATATCGGAGCGCTTCCGTACGTGTTAAAAATGGTGAACGCGCCGGTCTATGCGACAAAGCTGACCATGGGCTTAATTGACCATAAACTCGAAGAGAACAACATGCTGCGCAGCGTAAAGCGCAAGGTCGTAAAGCACGGACAGTCCATCAATCTCGGCTGTTTCCGCGTAGAATTTATCAAGATGAACCACTCCATTGAGGACGCGGCTGCCCTTGCGGTATTCACACCTGCGGGAATCATCTTAAATACCGGTGATTTCAAGATCGACTACACTCCGGTATTCGGCGATGTGACAGACCTCCAGAGATTGGCAGAGCTCGGAAAGAAAGGTGTTCTTGCCCTTCTCTGCGACTCCACAAACGCGATTCGTCCTGGATTTACCATGTCCGAGAGAACCGTCGGAAAGACCTTTGATGCGATCTTTGCGGAGCATCAGCAGAACCGTATCATTGTTGCGACATTCGCTTCCAACGTGGACCGTGTCCAGCAGGTCATCAACTCCGCATGCAAGTACGGCAGAAAAGTCGTTGTGGAAGGCCGCAGCATGGTCAACGTCATCGGAACTGCCCAGGAGCTCGGATATATCAATATCCCGGATGGAACGCTCGTGGATATTGAACAGTTAAAGAATTATAAGGAGGAGGATACCGTCCTCATTACAACAGGAAGCCAGGGTGAGTCCATGGCAGCCCTTTCCAGAATGGCATCCTCCATGCACCGAAAGGTCTCCATCACTCCGCGCGATGTGGTCGTTTTAAGCTCCACACCGATTCCGGGAAATGAGAAGGCTGTTTCCAGAGTGATCAACGAGCTCTCTATGAAGGGCGCGAAGGTCATCTCTCAGGATACCCATGTATCCGGACACGCCTGCCAGGAGGAGATCAAGCTGATCTACGCGTTAGTACGCCCGAAATTTGCGATCCCGATCCACGGCGAATACCGCCACAGAATGGCACAGAAGGAGCTTGCGATCTCTCTTGGAATCCCGAAGGAGAATGTTGTGATGCTCCACACAGGAGACGTGCTTGAGATCGGTGAGAGCGGAGCGGACGTCATCGATCATGTACAGTCCGGCGGTGTTCTCGTTGACGGACTCGGCGTCGGAGATGTCGGAAACATTGTACTCCGCGATCGTCAGAATCTTGCCCAGAACGGCATCATCATCGTTGTCCTGACGCTGGAGAAGCATTCCAATATGCTGCTCTCCGGACCGGATATCGTATCCCGAGGATTTGTCTATGTGCGTGAATCCGAGGATCTGATGGAAGAGGCTCAGGCAATCGTGGATCAGGCTGTGGCAGACTGCTTAGAGCGTCACGTGTCTGATTGGGGCAAGATCAAGAACATCATCCGTGACAGCTTAAGCGACTTCTTATGGAAACGAATCAAGAGAAACCCGATGATCCTTCCGATCATCATGGAAGTTTAAATGAACCCAGTTAGCCGTGCACCGAGCTGGGCTGAAAATTGTGTTGCAAGCTTGCTTGCATAAGCAATTTTTGGCACAGCTCAGTATAGGGGGGAACGCCCCCGACTTCTTGTTTTCATGCACATGAAAACAAGAAGATACACGGCGGAGCTACCTGCAAGGGAAATGATATGAGCAAGATAACGAGAGAAATCAACAAAATCAGCCTGTTTGTCATCAGCACATCCGGAAGGATCATCCTGTACGGTCTCGCTGCGGTACTCATTGTTACGGGGGCGAGAAGCGCCTACTCCTTCGGACATGGGATCTTCTACGCGCCGGCAATGGAAGCAGAGCCTGGAACAGAAAAGAGTATCAAACTGGACGGGGATGAGTCGGTGGAAGAGGTCGGAAAGATCTTAAAGAAAGCCGGTCTGATCCGCGATGCCCGCACATTTACGATCCAGGCAAAATGCTATGGATATGAAGTGAACGCGGGAACCTACGAGTTAAACACCTCGAAGGATTCCAAGGAGCTGATCAATATTTTAAAGGAAAATCCGGACGATACCGCGAAGGAAGACACAAAATCATGATCACGGAGAACAGACTTACGACTTATATAAATTCCCTGGCCCAGGGAGACGGACCGCTTATTGAGACGATCGCTGAGAATGCTGTGAAGAACAGGGTTCCGATCATCCGCAGGGAGACAGCATCGCTCTTAAAGACGATGGTGACGCTGGTGGCTCCGAACAGGATCCTTGAAGTTGGAACTGCGGTCGGATACTCGGCACTTTTGATGGCATCGGTGATGCCAAAAGAGTGCCGGATCACGACCATTGAAAAATATGAAAAGAGGATCCCGGAGGCGAAGGAAAACTTCCGCCTTGCTGGGATGGAAGAAAAAATCACGCTGCTGGAGGGCGATGCCGGGGAAATCCTTGCGGGTCTTTCCGGCTCCTTTGATTTTATCTTCATGGACGCGGCAAAGGGCCAGTACATCAACTGGCTGCCGGATATCCTGCGCCTTCTGCGGGATGGCGGACTTTTAATGTCTGACAATGTCCTCCAGGACGGAACGATCATGGAATCGCGTTACGCGGTGGAGCGCCGTGACCGGACGATCCACGAGCGGATGCGGGAGTATTTATATACGTTAAAACATATGGATGAATTCGAGACTTCGATCCTGCCGGTGGGCGACGGGGTCGCGCTCAGTGTGAAAAAAGGAAGCGGTCCGGCAAAATAGAGGCGGACTTGTTTCATGCGGTCAGCGCAGCGGGTGTGCAGACCGGTTGAACATTTGGAAAGGATGAATTATGAGAAAAACAGAACTTCTGATTCCGGCAGGAAGCCTTGATGTCTTAAAGACAGCCGTTATCTACGGCGCTGATGCTGTATATCTCGGCGGTGAGGCATTCGGCCTCCGCGCCAAGGCGAAAAACTTTACGAACGAAGAGATCATGGAGGGCATCAAATTTGCCCATGACCACGGCGTAAAGGTGTATATCACAGCGAATATTCTCGCGCACAACGACGACCTTGCAGGTGTTGAGGAGTATTTTGAGGAGTTAAAGACGATCCGTCCGGACGCTCTCATTATCTCAGACCCGGGTGTTTTCACCATCGCAAAGCGGGTACTCCCGGATATGGAGATCCATATCAGCACCCAGGCGAACAATACAAACTATGGAACATATCTCTTCTGGCATGAGCTCGGCGCAAAGCGTGTGGTTTCCGCCAGAGAGTTATCTTTAAAGGAGATCAAGGAGATCCGGGAGCATATCCCGGAAGACATGGAGATCGAGAGCTTCATCCACGGCGCGATGTGCATTTCCTACTCCGGAAGATGCCTGCTCAGCAACTTCTTTACGGGCCGCGACGCGAACCAGGGTGCCTGTACCCATCCGTGCCGCTGGAAATACTCCGTTGTGGAGGAGACGAGACCGGGCGAGTATATGCCGGTATACGAGAATGAGCGAGGAACCTATATTTTCAACTCCAAGGATCTCTGCATGATCGAGCATGTGCCGGAGATGATCGACGCCGGAATCGACAGTTTTAAGATCGAAGGCCGCATGAAGACGGCGCTCTATGTGGCAACAGTTGCCAGGACCTACCGCAAAGCCATCGATGACTATCTGGAGAATCCGGAGAAATATAAAGCGAACATGGAGTGGTACAAGGAAGAGATCGGAAAGTGCACTTACCGTGAGTTTACCACAGGTTTTTACTTTGGAAAACCGACGTCCGAGACCCAGATCTACGACAGCAACACGTATGTAAAGAACTATATCTATCTCGGAACTGCGGAAGAGCGCGATGCGAGAGGATTCGCGAAGATCGAGCAGAAGAATAAGTTCTCCGTCGGTGAGACCATCGAGATCATGAAACCGGACGGAAGAAATATTTCCGCCCTTGTCCGCGGCATCTACACCGAGGAGGGCGAGAGCCAGGAGAGTGCACCGCATCCGAAACAGGTCCTCTATATCGACCTGGACGGGGAAGTGGAGCAGTACGATATTCTGCGTAAGAAAGAGGCAGAGTAAGAGATTACCGGGTGGCGATTCCCTGAGTAGAAATGTTCACAGCACGCAGAGCTGGCTGGGATCCTGCGGGGCTGGAGGGAAACATTTTCAGAGTTGACAGAATTGCAGATAATAATGTGAAAGACTGGAAAGGAGGCATAATTGTGGCGGTAGTTTTTGGCATCCTTGGAATATTATGCCTCATTTATTACGGCGTGATCGTGATCTACTCCGGCGCGGGAACTTCGTTCTCGGCGATCTGGATCATACTGGCGCTGGGATTTTTTGCCGCGGCCGCGGTGATGAAGTTTTACCCGAGATTCCGCGACAAGATTCCGGTGCAGCTGGAAGTGGCGGTGATCACGTTTTTTTCAGCCATCGCCTTTATTTTTGTCGTGGTGGAACTCATGATGGGTTTCAGCGCTATCTCCTTCCAGAAGGAGAGTGTGAACTACGTGATCGTCCTCGGCGCCCAGGTGCGCGGAAACAAGATCAGCCGCACCCTGGAGCGGCGCCTGGATAAGGCGGTGGAGTACGCGGCCTATCATCCGAACACGGTGTTCGTTCTTTCCGGCGGACAGGGCGATGATGAGGATGTGACAGAGGCATCCGCTATGTACCGATATATGAAGAGCCGTGGGGTGCCGGATTACCAGCTCCTCTTAGAGGAATCGTCCCGCAGCACTTACGAAAATATGGTATACAGTAAGATTCTGATTACGGAAAGAGAACGTCTCCGCCGGGCAACGCTGCGCGCGGCCATGGCGGAATACGGTTACCTTCTTCCGCCGGATGAGGAAATCACGATCCGCGTGGGCATCCTCACCAGCAATTTCCACGAACTCCGGGCAAAAGGAATCGCAAGACACGTCGGAATCCCGAATGTCAGCGGAATTTCCGCGAAGTCGGATCCGGTGCTTTTTGCACATTTTTGTGTCAGAGAGTGTTTTGCGATATTAAAAGATAAATTTGTGGGAAATATGTAAATAAGGGCATCAAGGTCAGGAATCCGACGCAAGCTTGCCTGCAGGAGAGGGCATGACCTTGAGACCCGCCAAAAACATGAGTAAGCAGCCATTTTTTCGCAGAAAAAATGAGCGGATTACGAATGTTTTTGAGGGTGCTATGTGCCGGTGGCACATGATCAGCACCGACCGGAGCGGAGCGCAGACGTGGAAGCACGAAGTGCGGAGCGATCCGGTTACAACTATAGCCTAAAGCACAACAGAAAGGACATTCAGATATGGAGAGCCAGATTGAATCAGTCAAAGCCCTTGACGCGTACCGGCTTCGGCAGGTAAAACATATCCCGGAACTGAATTCCGACGGTATGATCTTAGAGCATAAAAAAACAGGCGCAAATATATTCCTCATGAGCAACGAGGACAATAATAAAGTATTCTGTATCGGTTTCCGGACGCCGCCGTCAGACAGCACCGGCGTTCCGCATATCATCGAGCATACCGTGCTCTGCGGATCTGATAAATTCCCGGTGAAGGATCCATTTGTGGAGCTCGTCAAGGGATCCTTAAACACCTTCTTAAACGCCATGACTTACCCGGATAAGACCGTTTATCCGATCGCAAGCTGCAACGACACTGATTTCCAGAACCTCATGGACGTTTACATGGACGCGGTCTTCCACCCGAATATCGGAAAAGAGAAGAAAATCTTCATGCAGGAAGGCTGGCACTACGAGCTGGAAGAGCCGGAAGGCGAGCTCACCTACAACGGCGTTGTATACAACGAGATGAAGGGCGTGTTCTCCTCCCCGGAGAGTGTCCTGGACAGCTATATCCATACGGCAATGTTCCCGGATACCTGCTACGGCGTGGAGTCCGGCGGAGATCCGGAAGACATTGTAAAGCTGAACTACGAGGATTACCTCGCGTTCTATCATAAATATTATCATCCGTCCAACAGCTATATCTACCTCTACGGCGATATGGACATGACGGAGAAATTAAGATGGCTGGATGAGGAGTACCTCGGAAAGTACGACAGAAAAGAGATCGATTCTGAGATCCAGATCCAGAAGAAATTCAAGGAACCCATCGAGAGGGAGATCTTCTACTCCGTATCCGAGTCCGAGAGCCTTGACCACGCGACCTACCTTTCCATCAATACCCAGGCGGGAAATGAACTCTCCCAGAAGGAGTACGTGGCATTCCAGATCCTGGAGTATGTGCTCTTAGATGCCCCAGGCGCGCCGCTTAAGAAAGCGCTTCTGGATGCCGGGATTGGCGATGACATCATGGGCGGCTACGAGTATGGGATCTTACAGCCGTATTTCTCCGTGATCGCGAAGAACGCGGAGAGAGAGCAGAAGGACGAGTTCGTAAAGATCGTAAAGGCGGAGTTAAAGAAGCTCGCGGACGGCGGCATCGACAAAAAGTGCCTGAAAGCCGGAATCAACAACTATGAATTCCAGTACCGCGAGGCGGATTATGGCTCCACGCCGAAGGGACTCATGTACGGTCTCCAGTGCCTGGACAGCTGGCTCTACGGCGGCGATCCGATGATGCACTTAGAGTATGAGGACACCTTCGCGGCGTTGAAGAAAGGCGCGGACAGCGGATATTTTGAGGGACTGATCAGGACATACCTTCTTGACAACCCGTACGAGGCTGTTGTGATCGCGAGCCCGAAGAAGAACCTCGCCGCACGGATCGAGGAGCAGACGGCGAAAAAGTTAAAAGAATATAAGGACAGTCTCTCTAAAGAGGAGATCGAGACTCTGGTACGCCAGACGAAGGAATTAAAGGAATACCAGGATACCCCGTCACCGAAGGAGGATCTCGAGAAGATCCCGATGCTCACGAGAGAGGAGATCGGAAGGGAACCGGCGAAGCTGATCTTCGAGGAGACGAAGCTGGACGGCATCACAGTGGTCCGCCACAACATGTTCACGTCAGGGATCGGTTATCTGAAGGTCCTCTTCAACACGGACCGGATTCCGATGGAGGACCTGCCGTATCTCGGACTCTTAAAATCTGTCCTTGGATATGTGGATACGAAAAATTACAGCTACAGCGATTTAAGCAGCGAGATCTTTTTAAACAGCGGTGGAATTTCCTTCTCCGTGACATCTTACCCGGATCTCACAAAGGCAGGAAGCTTCACAGGTGTCTTTGTCTGCAGCGCGAGAGTGCTCTACGAGAAGCTTGACTTCGGCTTCGAGATCCTGGAGGAGATCCTTAACCGCTCTGTTCTCGATGATGAGAAGCGGTTAAACGAGATCCTAAGCGAGGGAAAATCAAAGTCCCAGATGAAACTCATGGGATCTGGCCACACGGCGGCAGTCGCGAGAGCCACATCCTACTTCTCTGACACCTCCTACTATAACGATATGACAGGCGGGATTGGATACTTTAAGTTCCTGGAGGACTGTGCGAAGAACTTTGACGAGAAGAAGAGCGAGATCATCGCAGGTCTGAAGCGTGTGATGGAAGCTCTTTTTACAAGGGAGAACATGACCGTCAGCTACACGGCGGACGACGAGGGATTCTCTTACCTCGGGAATGCGATGAAGAAGCTCTCTGAGAAGCTTCCGGCGGGCAGCGGAAAAATCTATCCGTTTACGGCACCGAAGGAGAATTTAAACGAGGGATTTACTTCCTCCTCAAAGGTCAACTATGTGGCACACTGTGGAACCTTCGCGGGAAGCGGATATTCCTACACAGGCGCGCTTCGGATCCTGAAGGTGATGCTGAGCTACGATTACCTCTGGATCAACATCCGCGTGAAGGGCGGCGCTTACGGCTGTATGAGCGGCATTGGACGTTCCGGCGAGGGATATTTTGTCTCTTATCGCGATCCGGAAGTGAAGAAGAGCGATGATATCTATCTCGGCATTCCGGCTTATCTGGAGAACTTCGAGGCGGATGAGCGCACCATGACAAAATATGTCATCGGAACCATCAGCGATATCGACACACCGCTGACTCCGTCCTTACAGGGAAGCCGCGGACTCTCCGCATGGTATTCCGGAGTGACGGACGAGATGCTGAAGAAGGAGCGCGAGGAGATCTTAAACGCGACTGTGGAAGACATCCGCGCCCTTGCACCGATCACGAAGGCGATCCTTGAGACTGGCGCGGTATGCGTGGTCGGAAATGAGGATAAGATCAAGGCAGACAGCGAGATATTTAAGGAGATCAAGCCGCTGTTTGCATAATACCAAGGGAAAAAAGGCCGGAACTTCGACGCAGGCTTGCCTGCAGGAGAAGTTTTGACCTTTTGGCCCGCCAAAAGCATGAGTAAGTAGCCATTTTTCGAAGAAAAATGAGCGGATTACGAATGCTTTTGAAGGTGCTATGTGCCGGTGGCACATGTCCAGCACCGACCGGAGCGAAGCGTAGATGCGGGAGCAATTCGGTATGGGAGAGATACATATAAAAGAATTAAGGAGATTTCATGAAAAAGGGATATAAATCTGGTTTTGTGACATTGATCGGACGCCCGAACGTTGGTAAGTCCACGCTGATGAACCACCTGATCGGACAGAAGATCGCGATCACATCGGAAAAACCGCAGACCACGAGAAATAGGATCCAGACTGTGTATACAGATGAACACGGGCAGATTATCTTCCTCGATACACCGGGCATCCACAAGGCAAAAAACAAACTCGGTGAGTACATGGTGAATGTTGCGGAGCACACACTCCGCGAGGTGGATGTGATCCTGTGGCTCGTGGAGCCGGGGACCTACATCGGTTCCGGTGAGCAGCATATCTTAAAGGTGCTGCAGACGGTAAAGACACCGGTGATCCTCGTCATCAACAAAATCGATACGGTGAAGAAAGAGGACATCTTAAAGACTATCGAGACTTATAAGGACGCGTACCACTTTAAAGAGGTGATCCCGGTATCCGCGATGAAGAAGACAAACACGGATACCCTGATCCACACGATCTTCCAGTATCTGCCGGAAGGACCGCAGTATTACGATGAGGACACCGTCACGGACCAGCCGATGCGCCAGATCGCCGCGGAGTTGATCCGCGAGAAGGCACTCCGCATGATGTCTGACGAGATCCCCCACGGAATCGCAGTCACCATCGAGCGCATGACAGAGCGCGATAACGGCATGTTTGATATCGACGCGACGATCATCTGCGAACGTGAGTCCCATAAGGGAATCGTCATCGGAAAAGGCGGCCAGATGTTAAAACGCATCGGTACCTCCGCCAGGATCGAGATCGAAAACCTTATGGACACGAAGGTCAACTTAAAGCTCTGGGTCAAGGTCCGCAAGGAATGGAGAGATTCCGAGCTCTACATGAAGAACTACGGTTATAATTCGAAAGACATTTAAGATATGAGAGAACAGGTGATTCTGACCGGGATGGTCATCAAATCCGCCCCGGCGGGCGAATACGACAGAAGACTTGTGATCCTGACCTGTGAACGGGGAAAGATCACGGCTTTCGCCAGAGGCGCAAGAAGACCGGGAAGCACGCTGATGGCGGCATCCGCGCCTTTTGTATTCGGCACGTTTGCCCTCTATGAGGGCCGGGATGCCTACTCTCTCGTCTCTGTGGATGTACAGAACTACTTCCGGGAGATCACGGAGGATATGGAGGCGGCGTGTTACGGCTCCTATTTTCTGGAGTTTGCGGACTACTACGGGAGAGAAAATCTGGAGGCAGTGGAGACCTTAAAGCTTCTCTATCAGTCCCTCAGGGCGCTCTTGAAAAGCGCGATCCCCAATCGCCTTGTGCGGGCAGTCTTCGAACTGAAACTCATGGAGATCAACGGTGAGTATATGGAAAAGCCTCTGGGAAGACTGGAAGATTCCACGATCTATACATGGGAGTACGTCCTTGCGTCGCCGGTGGAAAAGCTCTATACCTTTACGGTCACAGAGAAAGTTCTGGAAGAATTTACGAAGTGCGTAGCGGAAAATAAGCGGCGATTCGTAGATAAAACCTTCCATTCACTTGACATTTTGGATGTTCTTGTATATAAATAGGGTAATCCTTAAAAATAGCGGACATCTGTGCGGCTTATTCGTACAGTCGGAGATACCGGAATATCCGTGCGTAACGATGAAGGTACTGGAGCGTTACGGATTTTTAGGGATAAGGAGGAATTCATGAAAAAAGGACAGACGGCAGCAGCCATTCTCCTTCTTTCGCTTGCCTTAAATGGCTGCGGCGGAGGAAACGGAACGACCGCATTTGCCCCGACGGAGACCAGCCTTTATGTCACAAAGGAAGGAACCGTTACCAGCGCAGATGTGGAGACTTACGAGAATGATTACTACAGTGCTGATGAATTAAAAGCTTACGCAGAAGAAATGCTGGGCGTGTTTGAGAGTGGAAATCAGTCCGGAAGCAGCGAAAAAAAGGCTGAGATCGCGGAATGCACCGTGAAGGACGGAACCGCAAAGCTTCTCATCACATTTCCGGATGCGGAGGAATATCTTCGTTTCGCGGAGGAATATCCGGATACTGAGAGTGGGATCCGGATTGAGAGCCTGGATGTCGTTTCCGTTCCGGATGGGGTGGAAAAGGGCTATATCGTCGGATCCACGTTCTACAAGGCGGGAGACGAGAATACCGAGGTCTCCGCTGTGGATATAACAAAACAGAAAAAGCTCTATGTGGTATGTGTGAAGGGCAGCGCAAAGATCCAGACAGACGGACAGGTCCGGTATGTGTCTGAGGGTGTGACCCTTAACGGAAGTATGGCCGAGACACCGGAAGGTGAAACGTCCTATATTATATTCAAATAGTGAAAAACTGTTCAGCCGGTCTGCGCGTTTTCCTGCGCCGGCCGTAAGAAAACACTGTTTGAAGGGCTGGACAGTTACAATAGAAGAATTACTCTGCCGCGCAGACCAGCACGGACAGAAAGAGATCAAGAGGAGAGTCACAATGGAAAAGACAATGGAAAAAATTGTAGCACTTGCGAAATCCAGAGGCTTTGTATATCCGGGTTCCGAGATTTACGGAGGTCTTGCAAACACATGGGATTACGGCAATCTGGGCGTAGAGCTTAAGAATAACGTAAAGCGCGCATGGTGGAAGAAATTCATTCAGGAGAACCCGTACAACGTAGGTGTTGACTGCGCGATCTTAATGAACTCCCAGACATGGGTAGCATCCGGACATATCGGCGGTTTCTCCGATCCGTTAATGGACTGTAAGGCATGTAAAGAACGTTTCCGTGCCGACAAGCTCATCGAGGACTACATGGCAGAGAAAGGCGTTGAGCCGGAGACTCCGATCGACGGCTGGAGCCAGGAGCAGATGAAGAAGTATATCGATGATAACCAGATCCCGTGTCCGAGCTGCGGAAAGCATGACTTCACAGATATCCGTCAGTTCAACTTAATGTTCAAGACATTCCAGGGCGTTACTGAGGACGCAAAGAACACGGTTTACTTAAGACCGGAGACAGCACAGGGTATCTTCGTAAACTTCAAGAACGTACAGAGAACATCCAGAAAGAAAGTTCCGTTCGGTATCGGACAGATCGGTAAGTCCTTCCGTAACGAGATTACACCGGGTAACTTCACATTCCGTACCAGAGAGTTCGAGCAGATGGAGTTAGAGTTCTTCTGCAAACCGGGTACAGACCTTGACTGGTTCGCATACTGGAAACAGTACTGCATCAAGTGGCTGCAGGATCTCGGCATCAAGCCGGACGAGATGCGCGCCCGCGACCATTCTCCGGAAGAGCTTTGCTTCTACAGTAAGGCAACCACAGACCTTGAGTTCTTATTCCCGTTCGGCTGGGGCGAGCTCTGGGGAATCGCGGACAGAACCGACTATGACCTGACGCAGCATCAGAATGTATCCGGTCAGGATATGTCTTACTTTGATGATGAAGTAAATGAAAAATACATTCCGTATGTAATCGAGCCGTCTCTCGGCGCAGACCGTGTGACACTTGCATTCCTCTGCTCCGCATACGACGAAGAAGAATTAGAGGGCGGAGATGTGCGTACCGTTATGCACTTCCATCCGGCGATCGCACCGGTGAAGGTTGGTATCCTTCCGTTATCCAAGAAGTTAAACGAGGGTGCAGAGAAGGTATATGCAGAGCTTTCCAAGTACTATAACTGTGAGTTCGATGACAGAGGAAATATCGGTAAACGTTATAGAAGACAGGATGAGATCGGTACGCCATTCTGCGTAACCTATGACTTTGATTCTGAGACAGACGGAGCTGTAACCGTTCGTGACAGAGATACCATGGAGCAGGTTCGTATCCCGATCGCAGAGTTAAAGAGCTATTTTGAGGAAAAATTAAGCTTCTAATTACTGGAAAAATCAGTGATTAGGACAGGATGAGGCGGCTGGATCTTATGTCAGACCGCCTCTTTCTTCTATAAAATAGAAAAATGCGATAGTTTGAGTATGAAACTGTCCGTGCAGGAAAGACATAAAGGAAAGAAAAACAAGATGGAAAAGAAGAGAATCATCCTGGCATCCGGTTCCCCAAGACGGAAAGAACTGCTTCTGCAGATCGGAATCGTCCCGGAGATCATCGTGAGCCACGTGGAGGAGAAGATCACATCGGATGAGCCCTCGGTGGTAGTTATGAGCCTTGCGGAGCAGAAAGCCGTTGATGTTGCGGAAAATATGCCGGAAGGCGCGGTAGTTTTAGGATCTGATACGGTCGTTGCGGCAGATGGAAAGATCCTCGGAAAACCGAAGAGCCATGAAGAGGCATATGAGATGATAAAAAGACTCGCGGGACGCAGCCATCAGGTCTATACGGGCGTGTGCATCGTGAAAAAAGGAACTGCGGGAGAGAAAGATACCGTTGTTTCTTTCTACGATGAGACGGACGTGAACGTGTCCACGATGACAGAGGCGGAGATCCGTGAGTACGCGGATTCCGAGGAGCCCATGGACAAGGCTGGATCTTATGCGGTCCAGGGATTTTTTGCGAGATATATTGAGGGATTAAAGGGATCCTACGCGAACGTGATGGGACTTCCGGTGCATTTAGTGTACCAGAAATTGAAAGAACTTGGCGCTGTGTAGAAGTGGAGACAGAAATATGGGAAAATGGAACCGATGGGGACGGACGCTTAGCGTAGTCGTCCTCGCGGCAGCAGTCGTCTGCGGATGCGGCGTGAAGGAAACGCTGCTTTCCGGCAGAAAAAGTGAAAGAGAGTATGGGAAAGCCGAAACCATGGTGATCGTCACCACGGAGCGGCTCCGTTATGAAGAATTATATACAGACAAGATCTGGGATACGGTGGTGGACGAGTCTGGAACTACCTTCGAGGAGACATTGCTGTCCCAGATCCATGATTTCTTAAAGGAATTAAAGACCATGAGCCGCATGGCGGACGAGGAAAAAGTCACGCTCTCCGGAAAAGAGCGGGAACTGGCAAAACAGGCAGCGGCTCAGTACATGAAAGAACTGAAAAACGCCGGGGAGAGTTCCGAAATCGACAAAGATGTGGTAGAATCTTTATATGAAGACTACTGGAAGACCGAAAAACTGGTGGAGACGCTGACGGGCAGCGTCAACCTGGAAGTCAGCGACAGCGAGGCGAAGGTCATCACCGTGGATGAGATCGTGCTCTCCGATAAGGACAAGGCGGATGAGGCGTTAAAGAAAGTCCAGATGGAAGGAACCGACTTTATGACCGTTGCAAAGGGGGTCTCCGAGGATCAGGAGATCGAGAAGAAAATCTCCAGAGGCTTGAGACCGGAGGCTTACGAAAAGGCTGCTTACGCCCTGGCCACAGGGGAGACCAGCGATGTGATCGAGGCGGATGGAAAATATTATATCCTGCGCTGCGTCAACGACTACGATGAAGCTGCCACAAAGGTCCGGAAGGAAGAGATGGTCCGGGAGAAGAGGAATGAGGTGTTTTACGAGACCTACTCGGAGTACGCGGCGAAGGTCCATCTCGCGAAGGATGACAGCCTGTGGAAGAATCTCTCGATAACAGATGGAGAGAGGACATCGGCGGACTTTTTCGAGATATTTGAAACAATATGTAAAGGTACAGACAGTTAACAGCTTAAAAATATTCACCAGGTCCGCACAGCTGTAATGACATAAGAGTATATTTTAAGTTACTGTACACGGGTAGGAATTTTCTGAACTGAAAATTCCGTACAATACAGTGGTGGTAGTGGATTTTGCCGATTCGGAATGCGAAGCATCGGCAAAATCAGTTACTGTTTGCGCAAAGCGTGAACAGTAACTATTTTAAGCAGGACAGATATGGAACAGGTGAAAAGTTCCAGACATAATCAGGGAAATAACATGCGGAGGTAAATAATGGTTGCATTAAAGATCGAAGAGCAGAAAGCGTTTACGGCAGGGCTTTTCATCGGGGAGATCTTTGATAAATTTCTGGTGCGGGAAGCGGAGATCGTGACCTACAACCAGTTCACGATCGACGGAAAGGTCCGTCAGGGCTATTTTTCCGAAGAGGAACTGGAAGAAAACAGGATCGAAGAGTACTCTTCGTGGAAGACCTTAAAGCCGGTCTGCTACTCCTTAATCAAGGGAAAACGGCTTCCGGAGAGCTTCCGCATTGTATTTCAAATGCCTCCATCCGCCAGGGACCGGTTCGTGGCCGGGAAAGTCCCGGGAATCTATCCGGATCAGGTCGGCGGGCTTTACATCAATATCCAGTATGAGAACCACGAGATGATCTGCGTTACGGGGACGTCCATGAAGCAGTTTACCTTGGACAGGACGTTAGAGAACGAGTGGGATGAGAATGTAAAGAAGTTCTTAAAAAAGAACGGGGTAGTCTTTAGTTAGGCACCCGCCCCTGCGGGCAGCAGGGAACGGGATGAGAAACTTGGGGAAAGGGGTTACTTATCATGAAAAAATTTGCAGAGCTTCAGTATGTCCGTCCGGACATGGAAAAAATCTTCGCGCGCGTATCGGGGGATATCGCAGTGTTGAAGGAAGCAAAGAACTACGAGGAATTTCGGAATGCCTATATGGATTATGTGGAAGCCGACACGGAGCTTGAGACATCAAAGACTGTCGCCCATATTCGGAATACGATCAATCTTTTAGATGAATTCTATGAGGCGGAGATGGTATATTTCAACAGCCAGATGCCGAAATATGAAATCCTGAAAAAAGAGATGGGCGAGGTGATCGTGGCATCTCCGTTTAAGGCTGAGATGGAAAAAGAATTCGGCGCGATCCTGATCCAGAACATGGAGGCCCAGAAACAGCTTTCTGACGAATCCATTGTGAATGATCAGGTGAAAGAGGCGGAGCTTGTCAGCCGCTTTATGAAAACGCAGGCAGCTGCTACCGTGGAATTTAAGGGAGAGCAGATCGGAAACTACGGACTCTTAAAGATCATGCAGAGCACAGACCGTGCGGAGAGAAAAGAGGCGTTTGAGGCATGGGCAAAGCTCTATGAGGGAATTGCACCGACGTTAGAGGAGGTTTATGACGGTCTTGTAAAGGTCCGTGCCGGTATGGCAAAGAAGCTTGGATTTAAGAGCTTTATTCCGATGGGATATCTGCGCCGCCGTCGTTTTGACTATACGGAAAAGGAGCTGGAGGTATTCCGGAAACAGGTCCGCGAGGTCGTGGTTCCGGCAGCGGCAAAGCTGTACGAGCGTCAGAAGGAAGCTCTTGGGATCGATACACTCTATTATTATGACGAATCCATCGCTTCTCCGTCCGGAAATCCGGTTCCGATCGGAGATAAGGAATATCTTGTCGGCGAAGCCCAGAAGATGTACCGTGAGCTTTCCAAGGAGAGCGGAGAGTTCTTTGATTTCATGATGGAGTACGAGCTTTTCGATCTGGACTCCAAGCACGGAAAACGCGCCGGCGGATACTGTACGATACTTCCGCAGTATCATGCACCGTTTATTTTTTCAAACTTTAACGGAACCGACGCAGATGTCAATGTTCTGACCCATGAGGCCGGTCACGCGTTTGCAGGATTTACAGCGGCAAAATACCAGAAGACCCCGGAATTATGTCATTCCACCAGTGAGATCAATGAGATCCATTCCATGAGCATGGAACTCTGGACTTATCCGTGGATGGAGAATTTCTTTGGAGATAAGGCGGAGGAATACCGCAAAGAGCATCTGGCAGACGCTCTTATGAAGATCCCGTATATGCTCTGCGTAGACGAATATCAGCATAAGGTATTTGAAAATCCGGAAATGACCACAATGGAGCGGAGAGCAGTCTGGAGCGGTCTGGAGAAGATCTACATGCCCTGGAGAAATTATGCAGGAAATGAGTTCCTCGAGAGTGGAGCATTCTGGATCAAACAGCAGCATATCTTCCTGTATCCGTTCTACTATGTAGATTACGCGATGGCACAGATGGGCGCCTTTGAGTTCTACACAAAGATGAAGGAAGACCGGAAGGCAGCCTGGGCAGATTATTATAAGCTCTGCGCAGCGGGCGGATCCATGGGATACTTCGACCTTCTGAAATACAGCGGACTTCACAAGGTGCTGGAGGATGGTTCTGTGAAGATCATCCTGAAGGGCGTGTTTGAGGAGTTAGGGCTGTAAGAGTACTGTTGGGAGAAAACAGAATTGTTTTCTTACGGTCAGCGCAGCAAGTGCGCAGACCTACTGAACAGTTACATGAAATCTAAAATGAGGCAGTGGGACATATTCTTTTTAGAGTAGTTCTGCTGCCTCTTTTATACACAGATAATGAGCCTAAATGCGCGTATACATGAGACATGGCATTTATTGAGCAAAGTTCGCTGTTTTTCGGAAACCTTCCAGAGAACGGAAAAAATTGTAACAATTACTCATTAGTTTTCAGAAAAAAGTAAGGAAAAAAAGGTCGAAATATGATACGATAGGGGTATTAGGAATAAGTCTAAAAGGAGGAAAAATCATGGAGCAGATCAATATCCTGGTAGTGGATGATGAAAAAGAGATCGCGGACCTTGTAGAGATCTATCTGGTCAGCGATGGATATAAAGTATTTAAGGCAAATAACGCGAAAGAGGGGCTGGAGATCCTGGATCAGGAGGAGATCCATCTGGTACTCTTAGACATTATGATGCCGGGAATGGACGGTCTTGAGATGTGCAGGAAGATCCGCGAGACCAACAACATTCCGATCATCATGCTGAGCGCAAAATCCACGGATCTCGACAAGATCCTGGGTCTGGGAACCGGCGCGGACGATTATGTGGTAAAGCCGTTCAACCCGCTGGAGCTCACGGCCCGCGTGAAATCCCAGCTCCGCCGCTACACCCAGTTAAACCCTAACAGCAGCACCGGAAAAGCGGCAAAGAACGAGATCTCGATCCGTGGCCTCTCCATCAATAAAGATAACCACAAGGTCGTTGTCTACGGAGAGGAGATCAAGCTGACGCCCATCGAGTTCGATATCCTGTACCTTCTGGCATCGAATCCCGGCCGGGTGTTCAGCACCGACGAGATCTTTGAGAAGGTATGGAACGAGAAAGTATACGAGGCAAACAACACCGTCATGGTACATATCCGGAGACTCCGCGGAAAAATGAAAGAGGACACGAGACAGGATAAGATCATCACAACGGTCTGGGGGGTAGGATACAAAATTGAAAAATGATTGGAGCAGAAGCTTTTACAGGCAGATCGCGGTGAACATCTGTTACAGTGCCCTGATCGCATGTCTGGTGGACGCGTTCCTCATCATGAATATGAACTTCCTTCTGGCGTACCTGGACCAGACCAGATACGCGAATCTGTTGATCCTGCAGATCTTTAAGATGGGTACGATCACCACGATCCTCTATGTGATCGTTGGAATCGGGATCTTTGCGCTGGCGTTTCTCATGATCGAGAAGAAAAATATGAAGTATATAGGGAAGATCGCGGTGGCGATCCAGAATATCTCCGAGGGCGACTTAAACACCCAGATCGAGGTGGTGGGGGACAACGAGTTCTCCGCCATGGCATCGAACCTGAACCGGATGGAAGCGGATATCCGGAAGCTCATGGATAAGGAACGAGAGTCGGAGCGGACGAAGAATGAGCTGATCACGAACGTGGCCCACGACTTAAGGACACCGTTGACTTCCATTATCGGTTATCTGGAACTCCTGTCTTCCGGACCGGCCATCAGCCTGGATATGCAGAAAAAGTATATCGATATCGCCTATGTGAAGGCAAAGCGTCTGGAAAAACTCATTGAGGACCTGTTCGGATTCACGAAGATGAATTACGGAAAGATATCCATGAATGTTGGAAAGGTGGATATCGTAAAGCTCTTAGGGCAGCTTTTGGAGGAATTTTATCCGAGCTTCGCGGACAAGGACCTGACTTATGAGCTCAAGAGCAATGTCCCGTCCCAGATCATCACGGCGGACGGAAACCTTCTGGCGAGACTTTTTGATAATCTGATCAACAACGCCATCAAGTACGGTGCCGAGGGAAAGAAGGTCCTGATCCAGGTATTCGCGAAGGACGATATCGTCACGGTGTCTGTCACGAACTATGGCTATGTGATCCCGGCGGAGGAACTGCCGTTGATCTTCAACAAGTTCTACCGGGTAGAGCAGTCGAGGTCCTCAAAGACAGGCGGAACGGGTCTTGGTCTTGCCATCGCAAAGAATATCGTGGACATGCACGGCGGAACGATCTCCGTGGCCAGCGACCTGAACGGAACGGTGTTCACGGTGAAGCTGAAGGTGGATTTTGATGTGAATAAAGAAAATTTTGGTATGATCCAGTAAAGAGAGATAACAGCTGTTCAGCAAAAACGCATAGTTCCTGCTCTGACGGCAGAAAAACAGCTGAAAATACGTTACAGTTCAGCCATTACATCTTCTTGTTTTCATATTCATGAAAACAAGAAGCTTGGTGGTTCCACCATATGCTGATTTGGATGAAAAAGTGCTTATGCAAGCAAGCTTGCAACACACTTTCTCATTCAAATCAGCGCATGGCTGAACTGTAACGAAAATACTGAACAGGGATACCCGTTGATCAATGATAGGAAGAATGTATGAGAAATAAAAAGAAACAGTTGCTGTTTGGCTGTCTTGCGGCCCTGGTCCTGTCCGCGGGGGCATTCCCGGCCTTTGCCCAGGACCAGGACAGCTTCAGCACAAACATGGAGTCCAGCTCGCAGAATTCTGTGCCGATGGCGGTGGACATCACGGCAGTTTACGGAAGAAATGCGAAGCCCGGAAGCTTTGTGCCCATAAAGGTCAGCATCTACGGCCAGACGGAGGCACCGTTTTCCGGCACACTTACTGTCTCTACTTTGGAGAGTGATAACGATGAAGGCACGGAGGAATACGAGTATTCGTACCAAGTAGAGGTGGGACCGGCGGAGACGAAGACGATGGAGTTCTATGTCCCCTTAGGACAGAAGAGCGGGACGATCCACCTGACATTAAAAGACGGGAAGAAGAAGACCATGGGGGAGACCTCCATGGAATTTGACGTTTCTAAGGACGAAAACCGTCTGTTTGCAGGTGTCCTGGAGAACAAGTCAGGAAGTCTCTCATGGATTGACGGGATTGGGCTGAATTATGGAATGCTCACCACACGGGTCGTTGAGATCCCAGGGGAAGACTTCCCGGAAGATTCCCGGGGATTTTCCATGTTTAATGTGCTCCTCATAAACGGATATGACTGCCGGACACTGAATGATGTCCAGAAAGAAGCCGTCCTCACATGGGTGGAAAATGGCGGAACACTGCTTATCGGAACGGGAAGAGACAGGGATAAGACCCTGGATATCCTGGGAGAGGCAGAGCCGAAGGTCAGCTTAAGGGATCCGGAGGTTCTCTTGGTCGGCATGGGAACGGAATACACGAAAAACAGTCCTGAGGACTCGGAAGTCCGCGTGACCTACACGGAACCTGTGATCTCCGGGGCCAAAGAGCGGATGGTGACGGATGGAACGCCGCTTCTTAAGACCATGAAGTACGGAAAGGGGACCATCGGTGTCTACGGGGTAAGCCTGTCGGATCTCTCCGGCTTTGCGAAAAAGAACCCGTCCTTCGCGTCGTATTTTCTCAGTGAGATCTTTAACGAGGATGAACTGAATACGATCTATTATTATTCCCAGGGCGGCGATGCTGATTACTGGAACGCCTACAATCTTGTCAGCGGGGGAAACGGGGAACGGATCCCCAATCTTGCGGTCTACGGGATCATCGTTGTGGGATATCTGGTGATCGTGGGACCCGGGCTGTATCTTCTTTTAAAGAAGCGTGGGATCAACCGGTACTACGGGACTGCAGTGCTTGTTTTTTCCGCAGCCTCCTGTGTCGTGATCTGGGGAATGGGTTTTAAGACGAGATTCACCAGTGAATTCTGCACGACAGCGACGATCCTGGACGCATCCGGGGACAGCGCGGAGGAGATGACCTTCTTAAACGTCCGGACTCCGGACAGCAGCGGATTTACCGTGGATCTTCCGACGGATTACAGGGTCACACCCCTTACGAGGAGCGCCCGCTACGACATGAACCAGCTGGAAGACTACCCGAAAAAGCGCCAGGCATCCATCGGGATCCGGAAAGAGGCAGACCAGACCGTGCTTTGGAGTCGGAAGTCCAAGGCCTTCGATTCCAGATTTTTCCTTCTGGAGCGGCAGAAAGACCTGGGGGCTGGAAATGTGGAGGCGGACTTTGCTGTGTCGGACGGGACAATCACGGGGCATGTGGAGAACAAGCTCCCTGTGACGCTTGAGAACGCGGCAGTCTATCTCTATGGCCAGGTGCTGATCATTGGAAACATGGAACCGGGACAGTATCTGGAATTCAACCGGGAGCCGTTAAAGGTATGGCCGTTGGGCATGACATGGATGCTTTCTGACACCCTGACCGGAACGCCGGACCGTCAGGAAGACTCCGATGAGGAGTACATTAAAAATGTCCAGAAATCCAACCTCAGCGGATACTTTACGGATCGTTACTACTCGTCCTACAATGGCGAGGTGCGCTTCGGCGCGTTCCTCCCGGAAGGTTATGAGGGAAACGACGATCTCTTCGGAAAAAACTGGGACGGAAGGACCTTCTACACCCAGAAGATCGACTGCGCCATGGGAACAGATGGCGAGGTCTACCGCTGCGGTCAGATCCGGGAACCATCCGTGACCTCCGGTATAGGGGCAAATTATGGAAATTCCATGATCCTCTACGGGACAGACCCGGTGGTGGTGGAATATGACCCGGGAACGGACATTGTGATCGAGAAATTCTCATTTCTTCCGGTGTCCGACGACTTTTTCCAGGGCAACCAGTATTCCTATATCCGCCCATTCTCCGGGGAGACGAGTTTTTACAACGAAAAGACAGGAAGCTATGACCCGGTGGATATCCGGAAACAGGATTTCTCAAGGGAAGAGCTGGCAGATTATATCGCTGCCGACGGAAAGATCACGGTCCGCTACACAGCCGGAAGCAATGCGGAAATCGGAGTGAGCCAGACACTTCCACTCCTGATGGTGACGGGGAGGGAAAGCTGATGTTGAAGATACAGGGACTGAAAAAAAAATTCGGAAATTTTGAGGCTCTCTCCGGGCTTGATATGGAAGTGGAGGAGGGGGCGCTCTATGGCTTTGTCGGACCGAACGGAGCCGGAAAGACCACGGCGATCCGCATTATCACGGGACTCCTGAAAGCAGATGAGGGAACCGTCATGATCGGCGGAAAGGACGCGTTCCTCTACAGCGGGCAGGTGAAAAATGAGTTCGGCTATGTGCCGGATGAATTCGGACTTTACGACAACTTAAAAGTCTGGGAATACATGGACTTTTTCGCCTCCTGCTACGGACTCTCCGGCCTTGTGGCGAGAGAGCGGTGCACAAAGCTTCTGGAACAGGTAAAACTCGCGGGAAAAGAGGAATTCTTTGTGGACAGCCTGTCCAGGGGAATGAAACAGAGACTCTGCCTGGCGCGGGCCATGATCCACGATCCGAAGCTCCTTGTTTTAGACGAGCCCACGTCCGGCATGGATCCGAGAGCCAGGATCGAGTTTAAGGAGCTTTTAAAGGAACTCTGCGCTGAGGGAAAAACCATCGTGGTCAGCTCCCACATCCTCTCAGAGCTGGCCCAGATGTGTACGGATATCGGGATCATCGATGCCGGAAAGGTCGTCCTATCGGGAAACATGGGGGAGATCTTAAAGAAGGTGAATGACTCTAACCCGATCCGGATCCAGGTTGTGGAGAATGTCTGGGAAGCGGTGAAGTTTCTCCGAACGGAGCCGGAGGTCCAGACCATCACGGTGGAGGGAAACGATATCGTCGTGGGATTCCACGGCGGAAAAGACGCTGAGGCGATGCTGCTTGCAAAACTTGTGGCCCACAATATTGGAATCTGCGGATTCTGGAGAGAGCCTGGTGACCTTGAGAGCATCTTCATGCAGATCACGGATCATGATATGGAAAAGGTGGTGATGACGAGTGAAGAATAATCCGGTCTATAAGAGGGAAATGCTGGTACGTTCGAGAAGCTTCCGGATTCCGCTCATCATCATGATCTTCAACGGGATCCTGGCTGTGGTGGCACTCTTAAACATGTACCAGAGCATCGCCCAGGTGAAGGTCAGCGGCTCGGTGCGCTATGAAAATTTTCTCCAGCTCTACGCCTTTGTGGCAGCGCTGGAATTTATGCTTCTGATGTTTATCATGCCTGCTCTGACCTCCGCCAGCATCAGCGGGGAGCGGGAGCGGCACACATTGGAACTCATGTTTACCACGAAGATCCGTCCTGTGGAGATCGTTGTCGGGAAGCTCATGTCCGCGTTCTCCCAGCTTATGGTCTTAGTGGTATCGAGTCTGCCGATCCTGATGCTGACCTTTATCTATGGAAGTATCAGCTCAGGGGATCTCATGATCCTTCTTGTGAGCTATGTGGTGGGGGCGCTGTACTGTGGAAGCCTCGGAATCTTCGCGTCCTCCCTCATGAAGCGGTCCACATTCTCCAATGTGATCACTTACGGGATCATGTTAGTTGTTGTCGTTGGAACATACATGCTGAATGTGTTCCTCCTCAATATCTCCGAGACAGAGATCAGCACGATGGCGCTCAATTCCGGGGAGACGATCCCGAAGGCGAGCTCCGGAGCGTCGGTATACCTTCTTCTCCTGAATCCGGCAATCATGTTCGCGGAGCTTTTGGAGAATCAGGTGGCAGGTGGCGGCGGAAACTTTCCGATCACACATCTCCTCGGTGACAACGGCGGAAATTTTATCACAAACCACTGGGTATTCTGCAGTCTGGTGATCCAGGCGGTGCTCTCTGTGCTTTTTACCTGGGGAGCGGTATTTTTCTTAAAGCCGGAGAGATCGAAAAAAACAGGTTCCTTTGGAAAGCCCACAGGAACAGGACGGAGGTCATAGACAATGTTTTATATCGGATGCCATCTTTCCTCGGCGAAGGGATTCCTTGCCATGGGAAAGGACGCGGAAAAGATCGGCGCGACGACGTTTCAGTTTTTTACAAGAAATCCCAGGGGCGGAAGCGCGAAGCCGTTAGACCATGAGGACATCGCAGCGTTCCTGAAACTAAAAGAGGAGCTGGGGCTGGGGACTCTGGTGGCCCATGCGCCATACACACTGAACGGCTGCTCAGCGGATGAAAAGATCCGGGATTTCGCGAAGCGGACCATGGCGGATGACTTGGAGCGCATGGAGGCGGTTCCCGGAAACCTCTACAATTTCCATCCGGGAAGCCATGTGAAGCAGGGTGTGGAGGTTGGAATCACCTATATCGCGGAGATGTTGAATGAGATCCTGAAGCCGGAGCTTCACACCACGGTGCTCCTGGAGACCATGGCGGGAAAGGGCAGCGAGGTCGGAAGAAGTTTTGAGGAACTTCGGGAAATTCTTGACAGAGTTGAACTTTCTGATAAGATGGGTGTATGTATGGATACCTGTCATGTATGGGATGCCGGATATGACATCGTGAATGATCTCGACGGAGTGCTGGCGGAATTTGACCGTGTTGTGGGGCTTGAACGCCTGAAAGCGGTCCATTTAAATGACAGCATGAATGTCCGGGGAGCCGGGAAGGACCGCCACGCCCGGATCGGGGAAGGTGAAATTGGCGCGGAGGCAATTGTGCGGGTGATCAACCATCCGGCGCTGAGGAATCTGCCGTTCTGCCTGGAGACGCCGAATGAGCTTCCGGGGTATGCAGCGGAGATCAGGTTCTTGAAAGATCATAGGATCGGATAATTTTCGGAAAAAATCCGGACCGGCGGGTATAGGCGGCGAAAACCGCTGTCCAGGAATCCGACCGGTGAGTGATAAAAGGAGGAAACGGGATATGGGTATTTTAAAAGTTGGTGCCGGCGCGTTAAAGAGTGTGCTGGAAGACCAGTGGCGCGAGTATTTTTACTGCCCGTCCATGGAGGCGGACGTTCTTGTAAAGAAAGGTGAGAACCGGAAATCAAAGAGAAGCTATAACACAAAGGGCAGCGACAACCTGATCTCTAACGGCTCCATCATCGCAGTCAACGAGGGACAGTGCATGATGATCGTTGACCAGGGCGCTATCGTCGAGGTATGTGCGGAGGCTGGTGAGTTCGTTTATGATACCTCCGCAGAGCCGAGTATTTTCTACGGAAACCTTGGAAAGAGCATCGGGGACAGCTTTAAGCAGTTTGGAAAGCGTTTCACCATGGGCGGCGACACGGCGAGGGACCAGAGAGTCTACTTCTTCAACACGAAGGAGATCGTCGGAAACAAGTACGGCACAGCGAACGCAGTCCCGTTCCGTGTTGTAGACCAGAATATCGGCCTCGACGTGGACATCGCGATCCGCTGCCACGGCGAATATTCCTACAGAATGGTGGATCCGATCCTCTTCTATAAGAACATCTGTGGAAATATCGAGGAAGATTACACGAGAGATAAGATCGATTCCCAGCTCCGCAGCGAGCTTCTGACAGCTCTGCAGCCGGCCTTCGCGAAAATCTCCGGGATGGGAGTCCGCTACAGTGCGCTTCCGGGTCATACGGTGGAGCTTGCGAACGCGCTCCGCGAGATCCTCTCCGACAGCTGGGACGATGTATACGGAATTACTGTGAGCAAGATCGGTGTGAGCTCCGTGAAGGCCTCTGAGGAAGATGAGGCGATGATCAAGGAGCTTCAGAGAAATGCCACATTCAGAAACCCGGGAATGGCGGCGGCGCATTTAGTCAGCGCACAGGCTGAGTCGATGCAGAGCGCGGCAAAGAATACCTCCACAGGACCGATGATGGCATTTGCGGGAATGAATATGGCAGCCCAGAACGGCGGATTCAACACCCAGGGGTTGTTTAACATGGCAGCCGGACAGGGACAGCAGGGAAATCCTGCTATGGCAGACCAGGCACAGCAGGCATCCGGCGGTCCGGCGAAGATGGCACCGTTATCCGGATGGACCTGTTCCTGCGGACAGGAAGGAAATACCGGAAACTTTTGCTCCAACTGTGGAAAGAAGAAACCGGAGGAGAGCGGATCCTGGACCTGCAGCTGCGGACAGGAGAATACAGGCAATTTCTGCTCCAACTGCGGAAAGAAACGCCCGGATGCCGTTTGGACCTGCTCCTGCGGACAGGAAAATAAAGGAAACTTCTGTGCGAACTGCGGAAAACCGAGACAGTAAAAAATGTAAGCTTCCTGGCTGCCTTTTAGGGCAGATGGGAAGCTTAAGCCAGATACAGGGGGAAAGAAAATGGCACTTGTAAGTTATAAATGCCCCAACTGCGGCGGCTCGGTGGTCTTTGATCCGAAGAAGCAGAAGTTCTGCTGTGAGTTCTGCATGTCGGAATTTACGAAGGAAGAGATGGAAGCCGCGGCGTTAAAATCTACGGAGACCAGCGGCACGCAGGAGGAAAGCAGTGCGGCAGATACAGCACAGAATAATAACGCGGGCAGCACGAATCAGAACGAGGATGCCCTGGTCTATATCTGCCCGAGCTGCGGCGCGGAGGTCGTGACGGACGCAACGACGGCGGCAACATTCTGTTACTACTGTCACAACCCGGTAGTGCTTTCAGGAAAGCTTTCCGGCGAATTCCTGCCGGACTATGTGATCCCCTTTGCCATGGACAAGAAGAAAGCAACGGGGATATTCCTTGACTGGATCAAGAAGAAAAAATATATCCCGGACGACTTCTTCTCGAAGGACCAGATCGAGAAGTTTTCTGGTGTGTACTTCCCGTACCTGATGTACAGCTGCAGGGTCGACGGAAGGATCCAGGCGGAAGGCGAGAAGAACCGGACCTGGGTGACGGGAAATATCCGCTACACGGAGCATAAAAAATATCGGATGGAACGTGCGGGACAGCTTGATGTAAAGAATGTCACGAGAAATGCGCTTAAGAAGAACAACAGCGCTCTCGTGGAAGGAGTCCTGCCCTTCGACATGGAAAAACTTCAGCCCTTTGATATGGGATACCTCTCCGGCTTTCAGGCGGAGAAGCGGGACATGGAGAAAGAGTCCCTGACCCCGGAGGTGGAGAGCGAGGTAAAACAGTACACGGTGGAGCAGCTGAAAGCTGATGTTATGGGGCAGTATTCCGCAGTGCGGGTGGACCAGAGCGACACAAATATCCGGGACGCGAGATGGCACTACGCCCTGCTCCCGGTGTGGATCCTGACCTACCGGGACAAGGCGGGAAAAGACGAACTCTACTACTTTGCCATGAACGGACAGACAGGGAAGATCTGCGGAAAGCTTCCGGTAGCGAAGGGAAAACTTGTGAAACTGTTCCTGGAGATCTTTGTGCCGGTTGCGGCGATTCTGATGATCGGGGGGTGGTTCCTGTAATGAAAACAAAGCAGATAAATGGAAAAACAGCAGGGAACAGCCTGGAGAACGGAAGAAAGTTAAGTGCGGTGGAAAACGTTTTTCATGCTGTAAAGACAGCGGCGAGAACTGTCTTTGCAGCGAGTGCTCTTGGAGTGCTTCTGGCAGGAACCGCCTTTGCGGCAGCTGGAGAAGATGCCTATCAGATGGCAGAGGGAACGGAGAGCTATGCGGATGTCTACGACATGGCGGATCTGTTTACCGATGAGGAAGAAAAACAGCTTTCTGAGCAGGCACAGGTCCTTTCAGATACGATGAAGATGGAAGCAGTCATCGTCACCACCGAGGAAAATTCCGACTCCGCCCAGGTGTTCGCGGACGGATTTTACATGGAAGGCGGTTTCGGAACCGGTTCCGACCACTCGGGAATCCTGTTTCTCATCGATATGGATAACAGGGAACTCTACATATCTACAAACGGACAGATGATCCGTTACATGACGGACAGCCGCATCAATGATGTTCTGGACGATGTTTATAATTACGCGGCAGATGCCGATTACTACGGGGCAGCGGCGGCGTTTCTGACGGATACGGAAAAGTGCTATTCCAACGGGATTTCAAGAGATCAGTACAACTATGACACGGAGACGGGAAAGATCAGCCGTTATCACCATATCGAATGGTATGAGATCCTGATCGCCCTCGGCGTGGCGGCGGTCTGCGGGGGTACTGCGGTGGCATCGGTACTTCGAAGCTACGGTCTTCACGGGGAAGATAAGCGGATGGCCGCAAACTTTAAACTCTCTTACCGGAGAGACAGCCGGTTCACCATGGGGAATGTCCTGGCAGATGCATTGCTGACATCCTATATCACCCAGCAGGTGATCCAGACACAAAAGAATAACAGACCGGGGTCAGGCGGAGGAAGCTTTTCCGGCGGCGGAAGATCATCCACCCACAGCTATGGAGGAAGCAGCCATGGCGGCGGAGGAAGGAAGTTTTAAGTTATGGAGATCAAAAAGATCGGAATTGTCGGACAGGGCGCTCTCGGCGTCATGTACGGAAATTATCTGAAAAAACGGATGGGAAATGAGAATGTCTTTTTTATCGCGGATGAGGGGCGCGTAAACCGCTACCGGAGCGCGGATATGGTCTGCAACGGGGAAGCCTGTGGATTTTCCTACCGGTCTCCGGCGGAGGCGGTGACGGCGGATCTCATTATCTTTGCGGTGAAGTTCATGGGAATGGAGAGCGCGCTTGAGACCGTGAAGCCGTTTGTCGGGGAGCATACCCTGTTCTTGTCGGTACTCAATGGAATTTCCAGCGAGGAGATGATCGAGAAAGCCTACGGCGCGGATCATGTGCTCTACGCCTGCGTGCAGGGCATGGACGCAGGAAAGGACGGAAATGAGGTCACCTACAAAAATATGGGTTATATCACCATCGGAAATAAGGACAGGAGCCATGATGAGAAGCTGAAGGCGGTGACGGAGCTTTTTGACCGGACGGGGCTGGCCTACAAGGTTCCGGATGATATTCTTCGGGAACAGTGGAACAAGCTCATGTTAAACACCGGTGTGAATCAGGTGACAGCGGTCTACGGTGCGCCATACAGCCTGATCCAGAAAGAGGGAGAGGCGCGTACCATGATGATCGAGGCCATGCGGGAGGTTCTCCGTGTGGCGGACACCCAGGACATTGATCTTACGGAGGCGGACATCGATTACTGGCTGGAGCTTCTTGCGACCTTAAACCCGGAGGGACATACCTCCATGTGCCAGGATGTTCTGGCAGGACGCCCGACAGAGGTGGACCTGTTCGCGGGAACGATGCTTAAGATCGCAAAGAAAGAGGGATTTTCTCTTCCTGTGAATACGTTTTTATATGAGAAGCTGAAGGAATTAGAAGGCGCTCCGGATTGAGCGCGGTGAGTCAATGCTATCATTCAGACAAAGGAGAACAAGAAACACATGACGATCATGGTAATAGACGGTCAGGGCGGAAAGATGGGCAAAGGCCTGGTGGAACAGTTAAAGAAGCTTTGCCCGGAAGATGAGATCCTGGCGATCGGAACGAACAGCATTGCCACAGCAGCAATGCTGAAGGCGGGGGCGGATGCCGGCGCCACAGGGGAAAACCCGGCGGTAGTCACAAGCCGCACCGCCGACATCATTGTCGGTCCCATGGGAATCGTCATCGCTGATTCCCTCATGGGTGAGATCACGCCAAAAATGGCCGTCGCCATTGGCCAGAGCCTGGCCCAAAAAGTTCTGATCCCCGTAAACCGCTGCCAGCACTTTGTTGTAGGCTGCAGGGATATTTCTATGGGGGAGTATGTGAAGCTTGCGGTGGAGGAAGTTTTGAAGATCCGCCGTGGGGAGATATAGGTTTCATGGCATAATTCTCTGCCTGTCCGCATACACTGGGATGTATGTGGGAAGGAGAGTGTGCCATGAGGAAAAAAGAGCATTCGGGATCGGCAGCAGTGATCGGGGCACAGCTGGTGATCCTTTTTATTTTGACGGTTTCCCTGTGCGTTCAGAGCAGAAAAGCGGCGGCGGAGAATACATATGCGGTGATGGAGAAGAGCGGTGAGGGCAGTCGGGCTGGGGAGCCTGAAAAAGCCGGGGAAGCGGGGGACAGCCAAAAGAAAAAATATATCCACTGGGTGGAATTTAATGTTCCGGCGGACGTGATGGAGAAGGCGTTCCGGCTGGATATGGGGACGGTGCAGGAAGAGGTGCATTTTAATTGGGTGGAACTTCTGGCATATCTCGGGGCGAAGTATGGCGGAGATTTTGAGCGGTTCCGGCAGACGGATCTGGACGCAGTGGTGGAGAAACTGAAGTCCGGAGCGGCAATGGAGGAAATCACAAAGGACATGAAGTATTATGCTTATTACCGGGAGGCATATGGGGCGGTCCTGGATGGCATGGTTGGGTATTTTGAGCAGGAGAGCGGCAATAATAAGGTCTGGCTCAGAAAATATGGTCTGAAGGTGTTCTCGCCGATCGCGAAAAACTTTCCATACAGCGATTATGACGATTTCGGTGCGTCCCGGTCCTACGGATTTAAGAGGAAGCACCTGGGTCATGACATGATGGGACAGGTGGGGACGCCGGTGATCGCGGTGGAATCCGGGTATGTGGAGGCACTCGGCTGGAACCAGTACGGCGGCTGGCGGATCGGAATACGGAGTTTTGATAAAAAGAGGTATTACTATTACGCCCATCTGCGCCAGAACTACCCGTATCAGTCGAATTTAAAAGAGGGCAGTATCGTGACGGCGGGCGATGTGATCGGATATCTCGGCAGGACCGGGTACAGCACCACGGAGAACACGAACAATATCACGACACCGCACCTTCACTTCGGAATCCAGCTCATTTTTGATGAGTCACAGAAAGAAGGAAACAATGAGATCTGGATCAACTGCTATGAGATCGTGAAATTCCTGCGGATGAACCAGAGTGAGACGGTGAAGGTGGAAGGGACGAAAGAGTGGACGAGAGTCTATAATATGAAGGTCCCAGGGATTCCAGAGGGATCAGAACGTACAGAAAATTTAGAACAGCCGGAGGAGAGTGAAGGTCCAACAACTGAATAAAGGCAGGAAGCATGGATAGAATTTCAGAAATCTCCCCATAATAACCCAAGTAAGAAAGTTCCGGTACCACTTTCCGGAACTTTTTTCTTAACAAAGAAACGAAAGGGTGAGATTCATGAAAGATCAGGTCTTTGGTGTCCTGCAGAGGATCGGGAGGTCGTTTATGCTGCCGATCGCACTGCTGCCCGTGGCGGGACTATTGCTTGGCATCGGCGGTTCCTTCTCGAATACCACGATGCTTGAAACATACGGGCTCACGCGGATCATGGGACCGGGAACCTTCTGGAACGCTTTGTTCACGGTGATGAGCCAGGCGGGGGATATCGTGTTCGCGAACCTCCCGATCCTGTTTGCCATGGGCATCGCCATCGGCATGGCAAAAAAGGAAAAGGAAGTGGCTGCGCTGGCTGCGGTCATCTCCTTTCTCGTCATGCATGCGGCCATCGGCGCGATGATCGCGGTAAACGGTGGGACGGGCGCCTTAAAAGATGGGGCAGGTGCCATGGTGGCGGGGATCCAGTCCCTGCAGATGGGGGTGTTCGGCGGAATCATCGTGGGGCTTGGGACCGCATGGCTCCACAACCGGTATTACAGGATCGAGCTCCCACAGGTGCTGTCCTTCTTCGGCGGGACAAGATTCGTCCCTATCGTGAGCGCCCTGTTCTATGTCCTCGTGGGAATTCTCATGTACTTTATCTGGCCGCCGGTCCAGGCGGTGATCTCAGGAGTCGGCGGCTTCGTGCTCCGCTCCGGGTATCCTGGAACATGGTTTTACGGCTTCATGGAGCGTGCCCTGATCCCCTTCGGTCTGCACCATGTGTTTTATATCCCGTTCTGGCAGACCGCAGTGGGCGGCACCATGGAAATCGGCGGAAAAATCGTGGAAGGTGCCCAGAACATCTTCTTCGCGGAGCTTGCGGATCCCGGAAATACGAGATTTTCCGTGGAGGCCACAAGGTTTATGGCAGGGAAGTTCCCGCTTATGATCTTCGGACTTCCGGGAGCGGCCCTGGCCATGTACCAGGCGGCGCTGCCGGAAAAGAAAAAGGAGGTCTCGGGACTTCTCCTCTCCGCGGCGCTGACCTCCATGCTCACAGGAATCACCGAGCCGCTGGAGTTCACATTTCTCTTTACCGCGCCTCTTCTCTACGGGATCCACTGTGTATTCGCGGGGTTAGCATACATGCTGATGCATATCTTTAATGTTGGTGTCGGAATGACATTTTCCGGAGGGCTCATCGACCTGTTTCTGTTCGGAATTCTCCAAGGAAACAAAAAGACCGGGTGGCTCTGGATCATTGTGGTCGGAGTATTCTATTTTATCATGTACTACGCGGTGTTCCTGGGTTTGATCCGGAAACTTGACTATAAGACGCCGGGGCGGGAAGTGGGGGCTGCGGCGAAGCTCTATACGAGAAGCGATGTGGAGCAGAGGAAGGAAGAGAGAAAAGGAACTGGTCCCGGACAGGCCGGCAGGGAAAAATCTGCGGGGAAGACGGGAACACGTTCCAGGGAGATCCTTAAGGGGCTTGGCGGGCCGGACAATATCACGGATGTGGACTGCTGTGCGACGAGACTTCGGTGCACCGTAAAGGATGAGAAAAAAGTAGACGAGTCCGTATTAAAAGCGACCGGGGCATCCGGCGTCATCAAAAAAGGAAAAGGTGTTCAGATCATCTATGGTCCGCAGGTGTCGGTCATCAAATCGGATCTGGAAGAGTATCTGGAAAAGTACGGGGATGAAAGTGAGGAAGGTGATAGTCATGAACTTATAAAAAGTCCCATGACAGGAACCGTAATCCCGCTTTCGGAAGTCCCGGATGAAGCATTTGCCGGAAAAATGATGGGAGACGGTGCGGCGGTAATTCCGGATGATGAATATGTGTACGCACCGGCGGACGGGACAGTAACATTTGTATTCCCGACAAAGCATGCAATCGGATTCCAGACCGACGGTGGACATGAGATGTTGATCCATGTTGGAATCGATACAGTATCGTTATCAGGAGATAGCTTTGAGGCTTTTGTGCACGATGGGGATCATGTACGGACCGGGGATAAGCTTTTGAAGGCAGATATTCAGGAAATCAAAGATAAAGTTCCATCTTTGGCATCCCCGGTTCTTTTCACAGATCTTCCGGACTGCCTGGAAGTTCATATTTTAAAGCGCGGAAAGATCCGGAGCGGGGAACCTTTTTTAGAGCTGCATAATAAAGAAAAATAGGAAGTGGGTTGATTATGGAGACATTTCAGTATACAATTACAGACGAGATCGGAATTCACGCGAGACCGGCGGGAGAGCTTGCGAAGCTTGCAAAGGAATTCCAGTCGAAGATCACGATAAAGACAGAGACAAAACAGGCAGATGCCGAAAGGCTCATGGCGGTGATGGCCCTCGGGATCCGTCACGGTCAGACGGTCACCGTGGAGACCGTCGGTCCGGACGAAAAAGAGGCGGCAGAGGCGGTACAGGACTTTTTTCAGGCAAAACTGTAAGGCGGATATATGAGTATGGAGATCATAAAAGGAAAATCAATCTTAAATAAGGTAGCGATCGGGCCGATCCTCTACCACAGAAAGACGGAAAGCCAGGTAAAGCGCCGGACGGTGGAGGATACCGAGGCGGAGGTAAAACGGTACGAGATGGCTGTGGCGTGCGCGGAGGACGAATTAAAGACACTCCATGAGAAAGCCTGCGAACAGGTAGGAGAGACGGGGGCGGCGGTGTTTGAGGTCCATATGATGATGCTGGAGGACGCGGACTACCGTGATTCTGTGCTGAACATTATAAGAAACCAGAAGACGAATGCGGAGTACGCGGCGGCGGTGACCGGTGACAACTTTTATCGTCTCTTCGCGGATATGTCGGATGAATATTTCCGCGCACGGGCGGCGGATGTGAAGGATATCACGGACCGACTTATAAAGATCCTTTCCGGCAACGCAGTGGAGTCCGGTTTTCTGACCCAGCCAGTGATCCTGATGGCGGAGGACCTGGCCCCCAGTGAGACAGTACAGTTGGAAAAGGACATGCTGCTTGGATTTATCACCGAGCAGGGTTCCCCGAACTCCCACACGGCGATCCTGGCCCGCAGCATGAACATCCCGGCTCTTGTGTCCGTGGATGTCAAGGAAGCTTGGGACGGAAAGATGGCGGTCATCGACGGCGAGACGGGAATGCTCTATGTGGATCCGGACGAGGAGATGCTGGCTGCCATGGAGAAGAAGAAGCAGGCGGAGGAAGAAAAAGAGCGCCTGCTGCAGGAATTAAAGGACAAAGAGGATGTCACCCTGGACGGAACGAAGGTGAAGCTCTACGCCAATATCGGGGATGTCTCCGATGTTGCGGAGGTCTTAAAGAGCAACGCGGCGGGCATCGGCCTGTTCCGGAGTGAGTTTTTATATCTTGAGAAGAAGACATACCCGACGGAGGAAGAGCAGTTTGCAGCATACCGTCAGGTGGCGGAGATGATGGCGGGAAAAGAGGTCATTATCCGCACTCTGGACATCGGCGCCGACAAGCAGGCGGACTACTTTAAATTGAAGAAGGAAGAAAACCCGGCAATGGGTTACCGCGCGATCCGGATCTGCCTCACAAGACCGGAAATCTTCCGCACCCAGCTTCGGGCGATCTATCGCGCCAGCGCATTCGGAAAGATTTCCATCATGTTCCCAATGATCGCATCCCTTTGGGAAGTCCAGAAGGCGAAGGAGATCGCGGCCTCTGTCCGCGATGAACTAAAGGAACAGGGCGTTCCATTCGGCAATGTGGCCATCGGCATCATGATCGAGACCCCGGCGGCGGCGATCATCAGCGAGGATCTGGCAAAAGAGGTGGATTTCTTCAGTATCGGAACCAATGACCTTGTCCAGTACACGTTAGCCATCGACAGACAAAACGAGAAATTGGATGAATTCTACGATCCGAAACATCCGGCGGTGCTGCGGCTGATCCGCTTTGTGGCGGAGAGCGGCCATAAGTACGGCTGTATGGTTGGAATCTGCGGTGAACTTGGCGCGGAGACGGATCTCACGGAAGATTTTTTGAAGATGGGAATCGATGAACTGTCGGTGTCCCCGTCCTTCCTGTTAAAAGTGCGGGAGAAGATCAGACAGACGGATCTTACAAAATAAAATCGAGCGCATCCTGCGCATAGAGGAGTCATAAATGCAGACAGAAAAAAATATGGCAGGTCCATACGAGATCATCGTACTGGACCTGGACGGCACGCTGACAAACCGGGACAAGGTGGTCACACCGCGGACGAAGGCGGCACTTATGAAGGCGCAGGAGCGCGGAAAAAAGGTGGTTCTCGCGTCGGGACGCCCGACCCAGGGCGTGATGCCGCTTGCGAAAGAGCTGCGCCTGGACGAGTACAGCGGGTATATTCTCTCCTTCAACGGCGGACGGATCATCAACTGCAAGACCGGGGAGACCGTGTTTGCGAGATCTCTGCCGGTTTCTGCCAATAAGAAGATCATTGGGCTTGCAGAGGAACATCAGGTGGACATCGCCACATACGAGGGCAGCAGGATCATTTCCTCAAATCCGGAGTCCCCGTACGGAAGGCTGGAGAGCCGGATCAACGGGATGGAGCTCTGGAAACCGGAGGACATGAAGGAATATGTAAACTTTGAGGTCCCGAAATTTCTTATGATGGAGGACGGCGATTACCTTGCGATGGTGGAGCCGAAGGTGAAGGCGGCCATGGGAAAAAATTTCAGCATTTACCGCTCAGATCCGTTCTTTCTTGAGGTCCTGCCGAAGGGAATCGATAAGGCTCAGAGTCTGGAGCGCCTGCTGGAAGTCCTGGGACTCACGAAAGAGCAGATGATCGCCTGCGGGGACGGTTACAATGACCTCACGATGATCAAGTATGCGGGCCTCGGTGTTGCCATGGAAAATGCGGTCCTGCCGGTGCGGAGCGCGGCGGATTATATCACGGCGTCCAACAATGATGACGGTGTTGGGCTGGTTGTGGAGAAATTTATGTTGGCATAGAAAATGGCTGCTTATATTCCAACGGGATATGGCAGCCATAACTCTTTTTGCTTTTTTGCACAGAAATACTGGACTTTTTGAATCTAACGTGCTAAACTGTGATTAGTGCGTTGAATGAAATGATCCATAAAGATGCAGCAAAAATATTGCTCTGAGTTTGCTGCAAATATGAAGCAGAAGGGGTAATAGTAAACATGAATAAGAAAATCAAGACAGACGCAGTTGATCACCTTTTTGAGGCGATTCTGACATTGAAGACGCCGGAAGAGTGCTATGCCTTTTTCGAGGACGTCTGCACGGTGAATGAACTATTGTCCTTATCTCAGCGTTATGAGGTTGCGAAGATGCTGAGGGAAAAACGGACATATCTCGATATCGCGGAGAGCACAGGTGCTTCCACCGCAACGATCAGCCGTGTAAACCGGTCTTTAAATTATGGAAGCGATGGATACGATATGGTATTCAAGCGTCTTGGATTCGAGAAACTCGATGATGAGGACGGCGCGGAGAAATAAGAGAAAGTATTTTGATATGAAAACAAGAAAGACCTTCTGACAGAAGCAAATTGGGGATTGCTTCTGAAGGAAGGTCTTTTTGAATTTGTAATTTCAGTGCTGTTTAGCGTCAAAAGCTTGCTTTCGACATGTTGGAAACGATACAATTATTTCTTTTTTTTCGGCGGATTCGCATCCCGCAGTTCGTCGGCCAGACGCTCGATCATCTGCTTCTTTAAGAACACGTCGAAAGCCAGCTCGCAGATAAATGCGAAGAGCTGCAGCGATTCTGCATTCTCAGGATCCTCCGATCCCTCCGCGGCAGTGGGGAAGGTCTCCTTCGCTTTCTCGAATTTCTCCTTCACATCTTCCTTCAGCCGGTCCATCTGATCATGTTCCATGGAGAAGACCTTTGTGTAGATCTCCGCCAGGGAGGATTCCGATGTGCCGAAATGGTTCTCTGTAATATAGGAAAGAACTGTCTCGATATCCGTGAAGCTCAGCAGATTTTTAAAATAATAGATAAATACCAGAAGCAGGATATGTTCCTGGGTATATTTTTTCCGTACCGGGGATGGAAGCAGGTTGTTTTTCGCATAGTTGTTGATCATAGTCTTTGTCAGAACCTTGTCTTCCGGGTAGCGCTTTAACTCACCGAGGTGCTTCTCCATAAAGGTCGTCACCTGATCCATATAGAGGTCGATCTGCGGGATCTCATCCACATGAATGTGGTCGAGGCTGTCCAGGTGGGCAAGCAGCTCATTCAGTCGTTCTTCATTCGTTCTCATGGTGAAACTCCTTTCATCCATCTATTATATAGTATTAAAAACTATATGACAAGGGGCAAAGATGATTTTAAACAAAAAGCGCATCATCCGGGGACGATATCCCGGATGGTGCGCTTTCGACTGTTTATACTTTTATACTGAAAAGAGTTATCTGCTATGCTCCTGCAGCAGTCCCTGTTCCGCATAATACCGTTCAGCTCCCGGATGAAGCTCGATCGGAAGATCCTCGTACATGAATCCCGTCTGTGAGGCATAGGAGAGGGCGGGATGGAGATCCTTTAAGCGGTCACGGTTCTCGTAGAGGATCGAGGTGATCTCATAGACGAGATCGTCGCTCATGTTCTCGCTGACGCAGAGGAGACATTTGATCCCAAAGGTCGCAACATTCTCGTCCTGACCGTTGTAGGTACCGGCGGGGATCTCCTCCATATAATAGAATGGATTGGAGCGGATGATGGAGCGGAGCTCAGAATCCGTGTATTTTAAAAGATGGCACGGAACCGCGTCCGCCAGCTTTGCGAGTCCGGAAATTGGCACACCGGTAAACCCGTGAATTGCGTCGAGGGTCCTGTTTTTAACCTCCTCAGCGCCCGAGCCGAGGCCGCAGTTGACAAGGGTAGAATTCTGTTCTGTGACACCGAGAACACTCAGGGAAACCTTTGCGGCGAGCTCCGTGGTGGAATCATGAGGACCGACCCCAAGTTTATTCCCCTTCAGATCATGCACGTAAAAAATACCGGAATCATCCCGGGCCATCCAGTTCGAGATGCTTGGATAGAGGGCTGCGATGACCTTGAGTCCTTTAAACGGGGCATCTTTGAATTCCCCGCTTCCGTTTACCGCGGCAAAGGCCACATCACCGCTGACGAGTCCGAGATCGATGCTTCCCTGTTCGAGGGAACGGACATTCCCGACGGAGCCCGTGGAAGCGCTGACATTCAGTTTGAGGGTGGAGTCAGAATCCTCAACGACCCCGGAGATCGCTTTTCCGACCGGGTACATGGTCCCGCCGCTGTCGGCAGTTCCGATCGTCAGGATTTTTAATGAATCTGATGCTGCCCCTGTCTGGCCCTGCGGGGGCGCGGAAGCCTTTCCGCATCCGCCAAGCGCGAGACCGGTGCAGAGGAGGAACAAAGAAATTATGTGTGAAAATTTATGCATGAAGATATCCTATTCCTTGTGTGTTCAGGCTGTAAAACCGGAAAAAGCTCCGGACAGCTTTTGTAACTTTACATCTTTAGAGTATAACATAAAATCTGTGGCAGATACAATGTATTTTAGAAAAACAAACAAAAACCGGTCGGAGAGGGGGGATCTCCGACCGGAAAAGAGGGTTATACAAATGAGAAACCAATAAATATTGTAAGGCTCTGTCAACTCCGGAACAGACTTCCGAAGATGGAGAGGAAGATCGGGTTGTAGATATCGTCGATGATAACGGCAAAGGATGGATATAAAACCCAGGCGATAGTGTGCCAGCCGTACTGGTCCATGATCGCTTTCTCGTTTGCGACGGCGTTGGAACCGGAACCGCAGCCCCAGCCGATGTTTCCGGCTGTCATGACAGCTGCACCGTAATCGCGTCCAAAGAGGTTGAAGGATACAAAGATTCCAAAGAGTGCCATGAAAATGCCCTGTGCTACGAGGATAATGCCCATCTGTCCTGCAAGAGGAGCAAGCTTCGTGAAATCGGTGGTCATAAGTACGAGGGCAAGGTAGAGCTCTAAGAACATATGCTCAATAGCGTCAACCTCCGGCACATAGAACTTGATTCCGGTTGCTTCCATGACGTTTCTCGCGATGGCACCTGCGAAGAGGCAGCCGATGAATTTCGGCATCTCGATCATCGGGATGTTGTCAAGCAGACAGTAGATCGGCATTCCGAGCGCTGCGAGAAGAAGACACATCGCGAACATCATGATCATTTTCGTGTTGTTAAGCTCCGGAACCTTGCCGGTTGCGTGTGCTTCCGGTTTGTCGTTCGGATCAGACTTTAAGCCATGCTTTGCGATCAGGAAGGCTGCAACCGGACCGCCGATCAGGGAACCCATGATATTTCCCATGGTACCTGCCGCGACACCAACAACGGTGGCATCCGGCGCGCCCCATTCCTCAAAGATCGGGCCGAACGCAGACGCGGTGCCGACACCGCCGGACATCGCCGCGGAAGAACACTGGAGCGCTAAGAGCGGGTGCATTCCGATGAGCTGGCTCAGTGCGTATCCTAAGAGGTCCTGACAGGTGATCAGAAGACATGCTGCAAATGCGATGAGGATACAGAGCTTTCCGCCTGCGTGCTTTAACATCTTCGCGCTGAAGCCGAAGCCTACGCAGAGGAAGAATAAGTTCTGGCAGAGATCCTTCATGATCGTCGCGTCGAAGGAGATTCCGACGATTCCGGCACCCTTGATGCAGGATACGATGATCGAGAAGATCAGACCGGAAATAACAGGCGCCGGGATCGCGTATTTTCTGAGCGCCTCAGAACGGGCAACGATGGCCCTGCCAAGGAAGATCACGATGGCCGCGAAACCGAGAGTACACAGGTACTCAAACTTGAAAGAGGCGACTGCTCCGTCGGCTGCCGGTTTGTAGGTGCCGAAATAACTGATGATACTTTCCATAAGAGTTCCTCCAATCCTTTTTTAGTAGGTGTGTTCCGATAGACTCCCGAAAATAAAACAGTGAATGGAACTGTTTTATTTCCCCACAGAGGAATCTGCCGGAGGTGTTTGGGAAGGTAAAATCTTTATGAAAAAAGAATAAAATATTTTCAAATAAAATGCAATTTTAATAAGTATTAACCAATAATTGTAACTTAAGTAACAAAAATACAGTAAAAAACTTACAAAAACGGATACAGAGAGAATATAAAGCTATACGGAAAATTAGCGGGAAAGGACTTGACATCTTTGAGCGTCCCGCGCAGCCGGTATCTTTGCGCAAAAAATCCGCCCGGAAGAGTGGGAATCTCTCCGGGCGGATATAAGAGGGGTATGTTTCAAGATCAAAAACTGTATATGGGATACGACTTGCGATCAGCCTTTGAATAAGCCACCAAAGATGGAAAGGAAGATCGGGTTATAGATATCATCGATGATAACAGCGAAGGACGGGTAAAGAACCCATGCGATGTTATGCCATCCGTACTGATCCATAACAGCCTTTTCGTTCGCTACTGCGTTCGGACCGGAACCGCAGCCCCAACCGATGTTGCCGGCTGTCATAACGGCTGCGCCGTAGTCACGGCCAAAGAGGTTGAAGGAAACGAAGATACCGAACAGAGCCATGAGGATCGCCTGTGCTACGAGGATGATACCCATCTGGCCTGCAACCGGGGCAAGCTTTGTGAAGTCTGTTGTCATAAGAACAAGTGCAAGGTAAAGCTCCAGGAACATATGCTCGATGGCGTCAACCTCCGGAACATAGAACTTGATGTTTGCAGCTTCCATGACGTTTCTTGCGATGGCACCTGCGAAGAGGCAGCCGATGAATTTCGGCATCTCAATCATCGGGATATTGTCGAGTAAGCAGTAAATCGGCATGCCGAGAGCTGCGAGAAGTAAGCACATTGCGAACATCATGATCATCTTTGTGTTGTCAAGCTCCGGTGCCTTGCCGGTTGCCTTTGCTTCCGGCTTATCGTTCGGGTCAGCCTTTAAACCGTGCTTTGCGATCAGGAAAGCCGCAACCGGACCACCGATGAGGGAGCCCATAACGTTACCAAGAGTACCTGCCGCAACACCGATCGTTGTAGCATCCTGTGCACCCCAGCCCTCGAAGATCGGACCAAAGGCAGATGCGGTACCAACACCACCGGACATCGCTGAGGAAGAACACTGAAGAGCGAGGAGCGGATTTAAGTTGATCAGGTGAGCGATCGCAACACCGAGAACATCCTGACAGGTGATCAGGAGGCAGGCAGCAAATGCGATCATGACGCAGAGCTTTCCGCCTGCATGTCTTAACATCTTTGCGCTGAAGCCGAAGCCTACGCAGAGGAAGAAGAGGTTCTGACAGAGGTCTTTCATGACCTTTGCGTCAAAACTGATACTGACTGTGCCGGTCATCTTGATCGCGGAAATCAAGAGTGAAAAGATGATACCGGAAACAACCGGAGCAGGAATCGCATATTTTCTTAATGCCGCGGAATGTGCGACGATTGCGCGTCCGAGGAAGATTACGATTGCTGCAAAGCCGAGAGTACATAAATACTCAAATTTAAAATTTGCGATTGCGCCATCGGCAGCTGGTGTGTAGGTGCCGAAATAGCTGATGATATTTTCCATAAAATATCCTCCTATCCTTTTTTTGCCTTACACATTCCGCTCTTCTTTTCCTGTCCCGGGAATCCGGAAACAGCTCACAGATGAAAAGAAAAGCGCTCCATCTGTTTATACCCCGTTTACATTGATGAAAATGTGTAAAAACTTTATAAAAAGAATAAAAGATTTTGTGCATGGTGTCAATTTAAGTAAGTAAGTAACAGGTTTTGTAAATATCGTAACTGCCGCCGGAGGGCAAATCATTTTTGCCCGAATCCATATTTGATCGAAGGGCGGCCGCCGGTCTTGTAATCGATCGTGCTGATGATCTCGCCTGTGTCTACCATATAGTTCATGTATCTGCGGATCGTGATGCGGGAGAGGTGGATCTGCTCGGCGATCTGCTCGCTGGTAAAGAAGCCATTCCGGTTGTTCTGCAGATATTCCCGGATCATGGCAAGGGTTGTCTCGTTCAATCCCTTTGCGAGTGACGGCTTTGCGTCTGCCCTCTGGTCATTCACGGAAAAGAGACGGTCGATATCGTGCTGGCCGAGTCCCCCGTGGCTGTGCTCCAGATACTTCTTTGTCTCGGTAAAACGGTCAAGAGCTGTCTTAAAACGCGTATATTCGAAGGGTTTCACGAGATAGTCGGTGATCCCGCGATTTAACAGGGAGCGGACGATATCCGTATCGTTCGCGGAGGTGACCATAATGACGGATGGTGTGAGGCCGGCATTGTGGAGGGCATCGAGAAATTCACCGCCGTTCATGACAGGAGTATAGTAATCGAGAATGATCAGGTCAGTGGGATTCGTCTTCAGGTAGGGGAGCGCCTCCGACCCGTTTTTAAAGATCCGGTCCACCCGGAATTCCGGAGTGACCTCGACATACTGTTTATTGATGGAGGCGACCATCGGATCGTCCTCGATGATGATTACATGATACATGGTGTATGCTTCCTTTCCGTAAATGTGATGGTAAAGCAGGTGCCCTCTCCCGGTTCTGTCTCGATGGAGATCTCGCCGTTCCCGCTGTCTACAAGCTGTTTGATCAGGAAAAGTCCGGTCCCGCGGTTTGTGCCCTTGGACGAGACGCCCTTTTCATAGATCCTGTCGATCAGATCCGGATGGATCCCGCGCCCGGTGTCCTCACAGGTGATGATATTGCAGCCCGGGTCACAGTAGATCCCGAGTGTGATCTCCCGGATCTCAGGACTGCCTGCGGAAAGCTCCTCGATGGCATTTTCGAGAAGATTTCCGACGATCGTGATATAGTTTTCGACCGGAAGAAGGAGATCCTTTTCCAGACAGCGGCTGTCCGGGGAGACGGTGAGCAGGATGCCGAGCTCCGCGGCATGCATCATTTTTCCGATCACAAGGGCGCAGATCTTTGATACGCGCAGACAGTCCGCAGTCTGGCGGATCGACTGGCTGGAGACAAGGTTGCTGTTGATAATGAAGTTGATGGCCTCCTCCGTCTGACCGGTCTGGAGGTAGCCCAGGATCACGTGGAGCTTATTTAAAAATTCGTGGTTGAAGGCGCGCAGTGTGTCAAGCATCGCCTTTGCTCCGGTGAGCTCGTCCATGACCGTCTCCATCTCCGTCTGGTCATTGATGATCGTGAGGATCACCGGATGCTCCGTCTGGGTGTCTGCCGGAATCTCACTGACCAGAAGTCTTCGGTTCTCACAGGTGCAGGCACGGTGGTAGGACGGTGTGCCGGACGCGAGGACCCGGTCTGCCTGGGATTCCGGGAAGAAATCCCTGAAAGTGCGTCCTTCCATAAGAGGTTCAGTCCGTTCCTGTCCGGAAGTCCCATCGTCCGGGGAGACAGAAGGCGGATCCTCCGGTTTTTCAGGCAGGACATGAAAGAGATTTTCTGCCGCCTGATTTGCGTAGACCACGGAACCGGTGGAATCCGTGGCGACAAGCCCCTCCTCCAGTGCATTCAGCACGGTATCCTGACGCAGATACAGGTCGAGAAGCTCCGTCGGATGATGTCCCATCAGGGAATCCCGGAGAAGGGAGACGAGTCCGTGAGCCAGAAGAATGCTGACGAGCAGCATGATCATTGCTGCTAATAAATAGGTAGGAAAGACTTCGTGGATCTGCTCTGAGATATAGGTGTTGAAGACCGACGCTATAACGAATCCGATGATCGCTCCGTCGCTGTTCCGGATCGAATGGAAAGCCCGCCGCTGGGAACCGTTTGTACCGTAGCCGATGGTGATATAGGGCTGGCTTCCCTTTAATATTGCCTCCTCCTCGCCGCCGACGAAGGTTTCCCCCGTCTCCTTCCGGTTTGTGTGGTAGAACCGCAGCCCGGTCGTATTATAAATGGCTATGACATTGAGATCGGGAAAATTTTCAGACAGGGAATCCAGAGCTTCATTGGCGGATCCGTCCGGATAACCGTTTTCCAGCATGGAGACAACATTGTCCATGGAGGCGACATAGGCGGCGAGGGCGCTGATGTTTTTATCGATCTCCTGACGCTGACGTGTAATCGTCGAAAAAAGGGTTATACTTAAGGAGAGGAGCAGCAGGCAGACGGACACTGCCATAAAGCTGAAAAACAACTGGCTCTCCAGGGATAGTTTTCGAAATTTCTGCATCATGAAACGTGTCCTCCATAGTGGAATACAGGGTATTGATATTTATGCCTTAGTATAAAAAAAAAAAGAAGGAGTTTCAAGAGGAAAGATGACGAAAAAAAGAGGGATTCCCGGCTTTTGCCGAAAAAAGGAGAAAATCTTCGATTCATATTGGGAAAAGTTTGTAAAAAGGACTTGCTATTTCTGGCAGAATTATGTACAATAAAACCAAGGTTGATTAATATTTAACAATCATAACTGTTTGGCGTTTCAGAGTATCCTTTATGTTCCGTGAAACGTGCGGACATGCTGAATGGTTATGAAACGACCACACATCATTTTCTAGGAGGAAAAGAAAAATGGCAGTTAAAGTTGCGATTAATGGTTTTGGCCGTATTGGCCGTCTTGCATTCAGACAGATGTTTGGCGCAGAAGGATTCGAGATCGTTGCGATCAACGACTTAACTTCTCCGGAGATGCTCGCACACCTTTTAAAATATGATTCCACACAGGGCAGATATGCTCTTGCGGATACAGTATCCTACGGTGAGGATTCTATCACTGTTGATGGCAAAGAGATCAAGATCTACGCGAAAGCAAACGCAGCTGAGCTTCCGTGGGGCGAGATCGGTGTAGACGTTGTTCTTGAGTGCACAGGCTTCTACACATCCAAAGCAAAAGCACAGGCTCATATCGATGCAGGCGCTAAGCACGTTATCATTTCCGCTCCGGCAGGAAACGATCTTCCGACGATCGTTTACAACGTAAACCACGAGACATTAAGCAAAGATGACCACATCATCTCCGCTGCTTCCTGTACAACAAACTGCCTCGCTCCGATGGCAAAGGCATTAAACGACTCTTACCCGATCCAGTCCGGTATCATGTGCACGATCCACGCTTACACAGGCGACCAGATGACACTTGACGGACCGCAGAGAAAGGGCGATAAGAGAAGAAGCCGTGCAGCAGCGATCAACATTGTTCCGAACAGCACAGGCGCTGCAAAGGCAATCGGCCTTGTAATTCCGGAATTAAACGGCAAGCTCATCGGTTCTGCTCAGCGTGTTCCTACACCGACAGGTTCCACAACGATCTTAACAGCTGTTGTTAAGGGCCAGCCGACAAAGGAATCCATCAACGCAGCAATGAAAGCAGCTTCCAACGAGTCCTTCGGCTACAACACAGATGAGATCGTTTCCAGCGATATCGTTGGTATGAGATACGGTTCTCTCTTCGATGCAACACAGACAATGGTTCTCCCGATCGACGAGAACACATCTGAGGTTCAGGTTGTATCCTGGTACGACAACGAGAACTCCTACACAAGCCAGATGGTTCGTACAATTAAGCACTTCGGAAAACTGTTAAATGCTTAATCGGTCCACAGAAATTGTGACAAATTAGACTCACTGAGGGGTCCGGTCTGTTGAGGACCGGATCCCTTTTTTATGTAACAGGAAATTCCGAGGAATTCCCTGTTGCATAAAAAGGCACTGACGTGCCAAAGATGCGCACTCGCGCGAAAGCCCGCCTCCCGCGAAAGACTCCGGCGGCTGCCGTGGGGCGGAAGACAGGCAGATGTCTGTCAGAAAATATCAAGGAGGAATTCCGACATGTCTTTAAATAAGAAAACAGTTGATGATATCAACGTAAAAGGTAAAAGAGTTTTAGTCCGCTGCGATTTCAATGTACCGCTTAAGAACGGCGAGATCACAGATGAGACACGTATCAACGCGGCTCTCCCGACGATCCAGAAGCTGATCAACGATGGCGGCAAGGTAATTCTTTGCTCCCACCTCGGAAAAGTTAAAAACGGACCGAACGAGGGAGAATCCCTTGCACCGGTTGCAAAGAGCCTTTCCGCAAAGCTTGGCAAGGAAGTTGTATTCGTTTCTGATTACAATGTAACCGGCGAAGCTGCAACAAAGGCAGTGGATGCTATGAAAGAAGGGGACGTAGTCCTTCTTCAGAATACACGTTTCCGCGGCGCTGAGGAGACAAAGAACGGCGAGAAGTTCAGCAAAGAGCTCGCGGATCTCGCAGACGATTATGTATGCGACGCGTTCGGTTCCTCCCACAGAGCACACGCTTCCGTAGCAGGTGTTACAAAATTCATCTCCGCAAAGGGCGGCTCCAACGTAGTCGGCTACCTGATGGAGAAAGAGATCGCGTTCCTTGGAAACGCGGTTGAGAATCCGGTTCGTCCGTTCGTAGCGATCCTCGGCGGTGCAAAGGTTGCTGATAAGTTAAATGTGATCTCCAACCTGCTTGAGAAGTGTGATACCCTCATCATCGGCGGCGGTATGGCTTATACCTTCTTAAAGGCACAGGGCAAGGAGATCGGTAAGTCCTTAGTTGATGATACAAAGATCGACTACTGCAAGGAGATGATGGAGAAGGCAGAAAAGCTTGGAAAGAAGCTTCTCCTTCCGGTTGATACAACCGTTGTTGCTGAGTTCCCGAACCCGATCGACGCACCGGTTGAGGTTGAGTACGTTTCCGTAGATGCGATCCCGGCAGACAAAGAGGGCGTTGATATCGGACCGGAGACCTGCAAGCTCTACACAGAAGCTGTAAAGAGCGCAAAGACGGTTGTATGGAACGGACCGATGGGTGTATTCGAGAACCCGACTCTCGCTGCAGGTACTATTGCGGTTGCGAAAGCACTTGCTGAGACAGACGCTACAACGATCATCGGCGGCGGCGATTCCGCGGCAGCAGTCAACCAGCTCGGCTTCGGTGACAAGATGAGCCATATCTCCACAGGCGGCGGCGCATCCTTAGAGTTCCTGGAAGGAAAAGAGCTTCCGGGCGTTGCTGCGGCGGATGACAAATAATGAATGAAACCAGTACACAGTGCGCCTGAAAAGGCATGAAAAGGCGCTGCAAGCTCGCTTGCATAAGCCTTTTCAGGTCTTTTCAGGCATAGGGGGCGCGCCCCCGGCTTCTTGTTTTTATGAAATAAAAACAAGAAGATGCACGGTGGGGAGCAAATGTACGCATTTACTTTCCTGGCTGTAAATATTATAGTGTCCGAGATTCCAGATCCGGGACGGCGATCCCGTCCCGGATTTTGTGATATAAAATTGGTATATATGGGGGTAGATAATCATGGCAAGAAAGAAAATTATCGCTGGAAACTGGAAAATGAACATGACTCCGTCCGAGGCAGTGGCACTCGTTGAGACATTAAAGCCGCTTGTTAAGACGGAGGAAGCGGACGTTGTATTCTGCGTATCGGCTATCGACATCATTCCTGTCGTAAAGGCATGCGAGGGAACAAACATTGAGGTTGGTGCTGAGAATATGTATTTCGAGGAGAAGGGCGCATACACAGGCGAGATCTCCCCGAACATGCTGACAGATGCCGGCGTAAAATATGTGATCATCGGACATTCCGAGAGAAGAGAGTACTTTGCTGAGACAGATGAGACTGTCAATAAGAAAGTCTTAAAGGCATTCGAGCATGGACTGACCCCGATCATCTGCTGCGGTGAGACTCTTACTCAGAGAGAACAGGGAATCACTCTGGATTGGATCCGCAAACAGGTGAAGATCGCGTTCCAGAACGTGACAGCAGATCAGGCAAAGACTGCTGTGATCGCTTACGAGCCGATCTGGGCGATCGGAACCGGAAAGACAGCTACCACAGAGCAGGCTGAGGAAGTCTGCGGAGCGATCCGTGCGTGCATCGGTGAGATCTACGACGAGGCAACAAAGGAAGCGATCCGCATCCAGTACGGTGGATCTGTAAACGCCGGAAATGCTGCAGAGCTCTTCGCACAGCCGGATATCGACGGAGGACTTGTCGGCGGCGCATCCTTAAAGGCTGATTTCGGAAAGATCGTAAATTACAAATAAGGTAACTATTCAGTACCTTCATAGTTACGTGCAAAAATCCATTCCAGATCAGCTTCGCTGATGGGATTTTTGCCTTCCAGCCTATGTTTTCTTACGGTCAGCGCAGCAAGTGCGCAGACCTACTGAACAGTTACCAAATAAGTATCATATATGCAGGAAGAGATTCCCGGCTGTATGAATATGCAGTTTACATAAAACTGCAAGGGAAATAACAGAAAAAATTTTGAGCGCTGTGTCATGGAAAATAGGATGTGACACAGCGCCTTTTATTTACGCGAACAACGAGCCAAAGTCCGCGCTTGCGCGAGACCTTGGCGATTGTCGCGATAACAAGGGGAAACTCGCGAAGCGTGTTTTCACTTGTTTACAATTTACAATAGTGACAATCTGTCATTTTTTTGCGTCCACCCTATTGACTGGAAAGAATGAAAATGTTACGATATTTAGATGTTCAAAATATTTTAGACAAAAATGATTTGATTTTACAGGAATCCGGCTGCGTCGGATCAGAGAATGAAAGAGGAAATACCTATATGAAGAAGATTGGAATCGTAACAGACAGTCACAGCAGCATCAGCCAGGAAGAGGCGGAAAAACTTGGGATTTTTGTCCTGCCGATGCCGTTTTACATCGATGGGGAGTGTTTTTATGAGAGCGTTACACTGTCCCGCGAACTTTTTTTTGAGAAGCTGGCGGCCGGGGCGGATATTACGACGTCCCAGCCATCCCCGACTGCGGTGATGGAAATCTGGGATAAGGCGCTGGAGCAGTTTGAAAAGATTCTTTATATGCCGATCAGCAGCGGTCTCAGCGGTTCCTACGAGACGGCGATGATGTTGGCGAAGGATGAAGCGTATGAGGGGCGTGTTCTCGTTGTAGATGACGGACAGGTTGCGGCTCCGCTCCACCAGATGGTATTAGATACGTTGGATATGATCGAAAAGGGATATGAGGCAGAACAGATCCGTGATCTTCTTGAAAGGGCGGGAGACCGGATGATGATCTATATCGCGCTCCAGACGCTGGAGTGCTTAAAGAAAGGCGGAAGAGTGACACCAGCGGCAGCGGCGTTGGGATCTGTGTTTAATATCAAGCCGATCCTGAAGCTGCAGACAGGAAAGCTGGACTCCTTTAAGAAATGTCACGGGATCGTAAAAGCAAAGAAGGCGGCCATCGAGGCCATGCAGGCAGAGATCCGGGATAACTTTCAGGACGCGTTAAATGACGGCGCCCTTCACCTTCTGGCGGCCTCCAGCGGAACGGACGAGGAGAATGCGGCATGGGTCGAGGAGATCAGGGAGGCATTTCCGGGCGTTCCGCTTCTCTACGATAATCTGTCCCTCGGCGTATCCTGTCATATCGGACCGGGTGGAATGGGAATCGGGTGCGCGGTGGCACCGGATTATAAGAGAGTGTAATGCCGGGGATATGGTTCTTTTGCAGCATGTGCGCCGGGTAGAAGCTGATTGCGGAATTCGATAAGAGTTTCAGAGGTGAGTTTCAGATAGAAGTTGTAAGCTCCAGGGATTTCGCTTTTAAGAAAAAACTCCCCATTTTGCCAATAGTTTATGAGGCA